>ERZ501028.5-NODE-5-length-70291-cov-6.323623_pt1 | contig 70291 bp, 57 predicted proteins | sample MGYA00248895_ERZ501028 | MGnify/ENA primary metagenome ERZ501028 (study PRJEB25958, sample SAMN03398576) | human skin metagenome | study: EMG produced TPA metagenomics assembly of the Human Skin Microbiome Metagenome (human skin metagenome) data set.
GTTTGATTTTGATTGAAAGTTGGCAGAGCATAGCGATTTTCTGCCAACGGTTAAATACGGTTTTTGTGTTGAATTATTACGAGACTTTAAGCACAAAAGATAAGCATAAAAAATGCCTTTAACAAAAGGCATTGATTCAACAGCGAATGAGCTAAAACTAAATTAATTAGAACTAAATCAGCTAGAGCTTAATTAACTAGCTTTGCTGATAGCACTCACCTTTTGAAACCCTTTTGGCAAGAGTGCGCCGCGTCGACCGCGTGTACCCATAAAATTGGCAATATCCATCGGTTTGAGCGTCAAGGTGCGTTTACCACTGTCCAATGACAAACTATCCCCTTCGCTAAACGTCGTGATGGCGACCACGCTGTCACCGTCTTTTAAATCAATCAGCTTATTGCCTTTGCCTTTTTTCATCATCGGTAACTCAGTCAATGGGTATACCAGCAAATGCCCTGCCGAGCTGACCACGCCAACTAGCGTATCTTGCTCACCAATTTGGTGGGTTATTAAACTACAGGCGTCATCAAAATTAATCACGTTTTTGCCCGCTTTTTGGTTGGTATCAAGATCAGCAAAAGTGTTAATAAAGCCATAGCCTTGTGAGCTTGCCATGATGAGCTTACTGTCATCTTGTCCCATCAGCACATTGACAAAACTTGCCCCGCCCGTGGGTTTTAGCAGGCTGGTAAGCGGCTCGCCTTGTCCCCGCGCAGAGGGTAATGTATGGGCATCGAGGCGATAGCTGCGACCGGTGTTATCCATGAGATAGACTTTTTCATTGGATTTGCCTTGCGCATGGGCAAGGTAGGCATCGCCCGAACGGTAATTCATATTGGCGGCATCGACATCGTGACCTTTGGCGGAGCGAATCCAGCCTGATTTTGACACGATGACCGTCACAGGCTCGCTTGGGGCTAGGTCAGTTTCTTTAAGCGCGGTGGCTTCCGTACGTTCTACAATCGGCGATTGGCGTTTGTCGCCATGCTCTTTCATATCGGCAGTGAGCTCTTCAATCATTAAGCCAGTCAATTTGTCTGGGTTGTTCAAGTATGCTTCGATTTGGGCTTTTTCTGCTTCTAGGTCACTTTGTTCACGTTTGAGCTCAATTTCTTCAAGGCGTGCCAATTGACGCAGACGAATATCCAAAATCGCGTTGGCTTGGATTTCAGTTAAATCATAGCGCGTCATCAATTCTGCTTTTGGGTCGTCTTCCTCACGGATGATACGGATGACCTCATCAATATGCAGATAGGCAATCAGCAAACCTGCCAAGATATGCAGGCGCTGCTCGATTTTATCCAAGCGGTATTGCAGACGGCGCGTGACGGTATCTCGGCGCACAGAGAGCCATTCGGTGAGAATGGTAAGCAATGATTTGACTTGGGGTTTGCCATTGGTGCCAATCATGTTGAGATTAACGCGGTAATTACTCTCAAGGTCGGTACTGGCAAACAAATGGCTCATCATCGGCTCGATATCAACACGGCTTGAGCGCAGCTCAAGCACGATACGGCAAGCGTTTTGGTGGTCGGATTCGTCATGGATGTCAGTTACCCAAGGCAGTTTTTTGGCATTTATTAAATTGGCAATTTGCTCAATGATTTTATTGCCGGAGATTTGATAGGGTAGCGCATCGATGATGACTAAGTTTTTTTCTTTGTCATCGACATGATAAGTAGCGCGCATTTTGTAGCTACCACGACCCGTTTTATATAGCTGTAGCAAATCCTCAGGCGAGGTGATGATTTCTGCTTTGGTCGGCAAATCGGGTGCAGGGATGTACTTTGCCAGCTCTTTTTCCGTCATCGTGGGTTTTTTAAGTAGCGCAATGCAGCCTTTGACCACTTCAGACAAGTTATGTGGCGGAATATCGGTTGCCATACCGACCGCAATGCCCGTTGTGCCGTTAAGCAAGATGTTCGGCAGACGGGCAGGCAAGGTGACGGGTTCTTGCAAGGTGCCGTCAAAGTTGTCTTGCCAATCGACAGTGCCTTGACCGAGCTCGTTTAGCAAGGTATTGGCATAAGCCGATAGCTTGGCTTCGGTATAGCGCATCGCAGCGAAGGATTTTGGGTCGTCGGGCGAGCCGAAGTTGCCTTGACCACTAATGAGTGGATAACGGTAGCTAAACGGTTGGCTCATCAACACCATGGCTTCATAACAGGCGGAGTCGCCATGCGGATGGTATTTACCAATGACGTCACCGATAGTGCGCGCTGATTTTTTGGGTTTGGCAGTATTTTTGAGCCCAAGCTCGCTCATCGCATACACGATACGGCGCTGCACAGGTTTTAACCCGTCGGCAACGTGTGGCAATGCCCGGTCCATGATGACGTACATCGCGTAGTTCAGATACGCGTTTTCGGTAAATTCAGCGACTGAGCGAGTGGGGTTATTCAAATCGTTTGGTTTGGTAATTTTTGCTACAAAGGTATCGGACATAATGGTTACTTAATCAATGACAAAAAATAAAAGAGTAAAAGAAAGTGCAAAAGAGAGATAAGAAGTATGAGGAAATATCATAAAGCTTGAGAGTAGAAAAACAAGTGCTAATCCATGACATGGCAAATTTGCCCAGTTTTACACGTCAAACTGTGTCGCAAAAACGCCTTTTAAAGATAATTGGACACTGTAACCGCTTTAACGGTCAAATAACGGATAACTATTTCGACGCGAAATCATTTTTATCATCCCATAAGTACAGAGAATAGGCTTGAGAATTGAGTAAATATTTAGTATGTTAATAACACATTTGGCCGCGATTTTTAATATAATTTTTAGTAGTGGGATGGACCTTTTTATAAAAATTCTTTTAATTATCAATATGCTATCCGCTGATAGACCGCATACCTAAGGAAAACATTTCTCATGAATGAATCAACCACCTCAGCTCAAACCCCTGACAACAATGCCCACGACACTGCGCCTATCGATACTCCCATCGATACTCCCATCGATGCTCCCGTCGATAATAGGGAAGCGCAGCCACATGCGCCAAAGCTTACCGATCATCATGAGAAACCTTGGTTAAAGACTTACGAGCATTACGGCATGAACTATAACATGCAAATGCCCGGTGACGAAGTCAACCTAATGAATGTTTTTGAAAAGAATTTCGAACAATTCAATGGTAGTGATGCCTTTGTGTGTATGGGTAGTAGCATGACCTATCGTCAGCTAGATACTTATAGCCGCCAAATCGCGGCGTATTTGCAGGGATTGGGTCTACAAAAAGGCGATACCGTTGCGGTGATGATGCCAAATATCTTGCAATACCCAGTGTGTATGATTGGTATCATCCGCGCAGGTTTTATCTTAGTCAATGTCAATCCACTATACACCGCTCATGAATTAGCGCATCAGTTAGAAGACTCGCAAGCCAAAGCGTTATTTATCGTTGAAAACTTTGCCAAAACCTATCAAGATATCGGCAAAAAAATGGTTGATCACGTTATCGTCTGTTCAATCGGTGATTTGATGGGTACGTTCAAAGGTATGCTCGTCAATACCGTGGTCAAATATGTCAAAAAAGCCATTCCAGCTTGGCAAATTGACGGGCATGTGACCTTTAAGAGTGTGATCAAGCAAGCGTCTGCCAGTCGCTATCAGCGCCCAGAAGGTATCAAAGGCAGTGATATTGCGGTACTACAGTACACTGGCGGCACCACAGGGGTTGCCAAAGGTGCGATGCTTACCCACAGTAACTTGGTATCCAATATGCTACAGTGCCAAGAATTTGCCAGACAAGTGTTCCCCAATCAAATGGTGGGTGAGTACGTCGTCGTTGCCTTACCGCTCTATCATATTTTCTCATTTACCGCCTGTGCGCTACTCGGTATGAACATGGGCTTTACGGGTGTATTGATTCCAAACCCCCGTGACATGGACAGTTTTGTCAAAGAATTAGCAAAATATAAGCCAGTCTTCTTCCCAGCGGTGAACACATTATTTAATGGTTTGGCGCACCACACCGGTTTTCGTGCATTAGACCACAGCAAATTGCGTTTGTCGCTAGGCGGTGGTATGTCGGTATTGCCTTCAACCGCTGAAGAGTGGAAACGTATTACAGGTACCAATATCCTAGAAGGCTACGGCTTGTCCGAAACCTCACCCGTTGCCACCCTAAACCCCTTGGCACAAGAGCAATTTAGCGCCAAAATCGGTATCCCGATGCCCAACACCGACATCAAACTGCTCGATGACAACGGCAATGAAGTCGCAGCAGGTGAGCGTGGTGAGATTGCAGTTAAAGGTCCACAAGTGATGAAAGGCTACTGGCAGCGTCCTGAAGCCACTGCAGAAGTGATGACAGCAGACGGTTATTTCAAAACTGGTGACATCGCAGTCATTGATGAGCAAGGCTATTTCAAAATCGTTGACCGTAAAAAAGACATGATTTTGGTATCAGGATTTAACGTCTATCCAAACGAAGTTGAAGAAGTGCTAGCGGCGCATCCTAAAGTGTTGGAAGTCGGGGTGATTGGGGTGCCGAGCGAAAAAAGCGGTGAAGTACCAAAAGCGTTTGTGGTACGTAAAGACCCAAGCCTCACCGAGCAAGAGTTGCTGCAATATGCGCGAAGCGAGTTAACGGGTTATAAACGTCCGCGTAAAGTTGAGTTTGTGGATGAATTGCCAAAATCGAACGTTGGCAAAATTCTGCGTAAAGAACTGCGTAAACTTGAAGAAAAAAAGTAAGCTAACGCTGGTTGCCAAAACCCAGCTTTTCTGTATCAGATTAGTTGGGTTTTTTATTGCATCGCGCCCGCCTAACCTTATAAAATTGGGAATACCAATCGGCTGTTACGAGAAATACTGAGTTTATGGATGACGCTATTTCACCAATCAATGAGCGCCCGATGCATGAGATGTATGAATGGGAAAAAAATCAGCAACCGTGGCTGATTAGCTACGAGCGCTATAACATTTGTAGTACCATCGATATGCCAGATGAACAAACGTCGCTGATTGACATGTTGGAAGCGGGGTTTGCCAAGCATGCGCGGCAAGTGGCGTATTACTGCGATGATCAGGAGATTACTTACGAGCAGCTAGATAAACTGAGTCTAAAAGTTGCCATTTATTTACAGCAGTTAGGGCTCAAGGTCGGTGATGCCATTGGCGTGATGTTGCCCAATATTTTGCAATATCCTGTGATTACTCTTGGCGTCATCCGTGCTGGCATGGTGCTGGTGAGTATGAACCCTTCCTACACCAGTCGCGAGCTTGAGCACCAAATGGATGATGCCGATATCAAGGCGTTGTTTATATTAGATAAATTTATTTATACCTATAAAGACATTGCCGATAACCTTAACCGCGATTTACATCATTTAATCATCTGTCGTTTGGGTGATTTAAAAAGTAAGCTCAAAGGTGCATTAATTAATTTGGTCTCAGCGACCACCGATTTGCCGCCAAAAGGTAATTGGATATATTTTAGTCATTTATTAGCGGGCGCTAGCAAGGCTTATCAACGCCCAAATCTCACGTTATCGAATATCGTATTAATTCAATATACCGGTGGTACCACAGGGACGGCAAAAGGCGCGATGCTCAGTCATGGCAATGTGATTGCCAATTTGCTGCAAATCGATGCGTTGATTCGCAGCGCGTATGATGAAGAAGGGCAGGAAGATATTATTTTGGCGTCGTTGCCACTGTATCATGTATTTTCATTCACCATTTGCTGTGTTTTTATTTTGTATCGTGGGTTTGCCTCAAGGCTCGTGCCCAATCCACGTGATATCAATGAACTGGTCAATACGCTAAGGCGTACACCGCCGCATTTTATTTTGGGGGTCAATACGCTATTTAGCGCCTTGATACAGCATCCTGAATTTCGAAGGCTCGATTTTTCCCAACTCAAAGCCACCATTGGCGGCGGCATGGCAATCCAACCTAGCGTTGCCAAAAAATGGCATACCATCACAGGGTTGCCGATTATCGAAGGGTATGGGCTCTCAGAAACTGCGCCTGTGATTACCTTTAATCCGTTAACTATCGCAGAATTTACCAACAAAGTCGGGCTACCAACCCCTGATACTGACATCATCTTATTGGACAACAACGACCAACCTGTGCGCATTGGCGAACGCGGGGAAATCGCCGTCAAAGGCCCGCAAGTGATGGTGGGGTATCGCAATCTACCTGTCGAGACTGCTAATGCGTTTACCGCGACAGGCTATTTGCGCACGGGCGATATTGGCATCATTGATGAGCGCGGTTTTATCAAAATCGTTGACCGTAAAAAAGACATGATTGTGGTGTCAGGGTTTAATGTCTACCCAAATGAGATTGAGTCGGTGATGCTTGAGCATGCCGATGTGCTCGAGTGTGTGGCGATTGGTGTACCAAGCGCGACGCGCGGGGAAGAGCCCAAAATATTCGTGGTCAGAAAACACAACCGCGTCACTGCTGAGCAGCTACTGGCGTTTGGTAAACAGCACTTAAGTGGCTATAAACGCCCACGCTATGTCGAGTTTGTCGATAGTCTGCCCAAGTCCAATGTTGGTAAAATTTTACGTAAAGAGCTACGTAAGCGCGAAGGGCTTGAATAGCAACCTGCCATGTTGCCGACGGAATTGTCTTGCTAAAACTGGGTTGGCAAGGTAGCATAAAACCACTGTAATTTTTGCCCATTGCTTAAAAACTATCTACCAAACCGTCAAGGCGGTCTTTTAGGGAATCTTATGCGTATCGATAATCGTGAAAACAACCAACTTCGCCCAATTAGTTTTGTGCGTAACTTTACCAAACATGCCGAAGGCTCCGTGCTGGTCAGCTATGGCGATACCAAAGTGCTATGTACCGCCAGTATCGAAACCCAAGTACCGCGCTGGCTCAAAGGCACAGGTAAAGGCTGGATTACCGCTGAATACGGTATGTTGCCACGTGCGACCCACGAGCGTACCCAACGCGAAGCCGCCAAAGGTAAACAATCAGGTCGTACCCAAGAGATTCAGCGGTTGATTGGTCGTAGCCTACGGGCGATGGTAGATCTTGAAAAGCTTGGGGAAAATACCATCCATATCGACTGTGACGTGCTGCAAGCCGATGGCGGTACCCGTACTGCCAGTATCACCGGTGCGGCTGTGGCATTGGTCGATGCGTTAGAAAAACTGCAAGCCGCCAAAAAACTCAAAGCCGATCCTTTGGTTGGCTTGGTAGCAGCGGTCTCTGTGGGCATCAAAAATGGTGAAGTACTGTTGGATTTGAACTATAGCGAAGACTCAAGCTGTGACACAGATCTTAACGTCGTGATGACGCAAAAAGGCGAGTTTATCGAGATTCAAGGCACTGCCGAAGAAAAACCGTTTACCCGTGCGCAAGTGGATGAAATGCTAGCGATTGCCGAAGAAGGCATCAAACAGCTGATTGCTGAACAACAAGCGGTGCTAGGTTGGTAAAATAGCCTAACAAAACAGGCTGGGCTAGTAAGGGCGTAGCGCATACGCCCTTTTAATTGTCATAGAGATGATTATGTTAAAAGTCACCGACACAGGCGTTACCATTGGTTTGCAAAGTCAAGCGGTGACACCAAACAAGCTGACCCAAATACTCTGGATGGGTATCGCCATTGCCGGGGTAGGGCTATTGATGGCATTTAAAATGCTCTCAGTTGCCATCGGCTCGCTGATGATTTTACTAGCCATCATCGCAGGTGTTGCGTGGCAATCATTCAACCGAAAAAAAGAGGTGGCCACTTTGACAGGGGGTGAACTGCGACTGACCCAACAAGGTTTTAGCCATCACCAAGGTGCTAAAGTCACAAGCTATCAATTATTGCCTAGCGATAGCATTGAGCCCACTACCGATGGCATGACCATCTACAATGCTGACGGTCTAACCTTGTATCACATCACAGGTTTTCATGACCCTAAACATATCAAAATCGCCCAAGCCGTCCTACAAGGTAAGCCCATCAAAACCCAAGGCAAAGCAATCAAACTACAAAGCACTTAATCAAAAAACCACACCCTATCTCACATAGTGGTTAGGCACAGTGGTTAGGCTTAGTTACCAAATCATAATAATTTTTTTGCCAATACTTGTTAAAATCCTTAGAGATGATTAATCCACACTCTGATAATAACATTAATTATTTAATTCATATAAACCAAAAACACGGAAGGAAAGGACGATGTCGACTGCATTAAAATTTGCCACCCCATTAATCGTTGCGATGGCGCTGGTAGGCTGTAATAAAAAAACAGAAACCACAACCACAACTACTGCTTCAGCGCCTGCTACCACAGTTACCGCTAGCGCCAATGGTGCAACTGCAACCGCTACGGTAAGTACCACAACGACGTCGACCACGGCAGTTGACCCTAACATGACGCCAGAAGACCACAAAAAAGCGCGTGAAAGAATCATGAAAGAGTGGAAAAAAACCAACCAAACCATTGGTGCCATGGTCAAAGATCCAAGCAAATTTGATGCCGCGCAAGTCAAAGCCGCCGCCGAGAAACTTAACCAAAATCCTTGGGTGCATTATCCAGAGACAGCCAAAGGCGGTGAAGCAAAAGATGAAATTTGGCGAGATCCTGCAGGGTTCCAGCAACAAATTGATAAATTTAAAACCGCTGCCAGTGCCCTCAATGCCGCCGCTGCGACTGCAACCAGTGTTGATGGCATCAAAACCCAATTTGGCGATTTGGGCGCTAGCTGTAAATCCTGTCATGAAAAATATAAAGAAGATTAAGTTTTTATACCCAAAAAAAGGCAGCGTTCAATAACTGCCTTTTTTATTGGCCTAATTAACTTTGATAAAAATTAACTTTGATAAAATTGTGAAAGATATCAAACGAGGTCAATGGTAGCGGGCGCAGTTTGGTTAACTGGCTTAGCAACACTTTGGCATCGGTTGACAGTTTTTGCCCCGTTTGCCAAAACTTTACCGCTTGGGCTTGTACATCGGCTTCAAAAGTGCTCTGACTGGTATCAAAATCGGCAAACAAATTATCTTTAGACACGCTAAAGGGTTTGTTGCAGGCCAGCGTTAATAAACATTCAATCGCCTGCGGCAGGATTTCCACTTGTTCAAACTGTTGCTGCTGCTGCTCATTACGTCCATCGGGCGCATACCAGTAGCCAAAGTCATTGAGCAATCGGCGTTTTTGACCTGCCATACACCAATGGCTAATTTCATGCAAGGCACTGGCAAAAAATCCATGCGCAAACACAATTTTGGCAGGCTCGGTATCGGTCGCGGCAAAATATTCAGGCTCATGCTCGCCTTTGACCAAAATCGTATCACGATGGCAAAACCACAGTTTGAACCAACCCATTAGCCATTGCACTTGTAATGCTTCCACCGATACCCATTGATAGTCAGTCAAAGGGCGATTTTTTGTCTTTGATATACTGGCTAGTACGGGGACAAAATTAACCCTTAATGCTAAATTCGCACTTTTTTGGTCAATCACAGTTGTGTCAATATCATTGGCTAACACAGGCGCCACCGCGAATTGACTGACAAAAGGCAGCGTCATAAAGGGAAAAATAGCAAGGGTTGGTGGTGATATTTGTGCGGATAGTGGCGATAGGTGTGTGGACATAGCAAAAGTAGGGTTGATAAAAATTGCTATTATACAATTTAACCGCCCGCATCGACTAGGAAATCACGCCAACAACATGCTACCATGCAATGGACGTCAGTATGCTTTATACTACAACGCAACATAATTAAAAGGAGCGGTGAAATGACGCTACATTCTTTATCAAACGTGCCATCACAATCATCGCAAGATGTACCGACAACTGCCCCATCCAAAACCGCCAATAACACCACCAGTGAGATTGGCGCCAGTGCCAGCTTGGTCAAGTTTATTGATTTGGCACGTTGGGAGCATAACAATGACAACCATTATCACTGGGAAGGCAAGGTGAGTCTCAAGGATTTGCCACGTATCTATGCCTTGGGTGATGAACATCATGACAACGATCAGCCACTGGATGTGATATTAGATATCCAGAAAAAAGGGGACGTGGTATTTTGGCAATTACATACCACGGGCGTGCTTTGGCAAACCTGCCAGCGCTGCCTAGACCCCGTTGCAGTGAGTCTGGATGTCGATAGTGAGCTTGCACTGCTTGAAGATGAAAATCACGTCGCATTGCTTGATGAAGGCACAGAAATCATCCTGATTGATGAGCTAACGGATGACAATAAACTGTGGCTATTACCAATGATTGAAGATGAGTTATTGGTTGATTTGCCATTAGCGCCCAAGCATGATGACTGCGAAATGGCAGTGACTGAGGTAGGCGAGTTGCCAGAGGCAGTGGCGGAAAAAGAAAATCCGTTTGCGGTACTGGCAAGCCTAAAAAGTTAATAACAACCACGCCATTATATACGCCGTCACACATGTAGTAACAAAAACTTGCCACTAAATGTCGGTTAAGGCTTTGCTAAATAGGTTTTTTTACGTATAATATGGCGTTTATAAATTTATCTGATTGTCTGTTCCAATAGTTTGCCTTATATCCATGCCAAATATCGATATCAAGTTGTTTGCATGATGATGTAATGAGGTTAAGGGAACGATGTTTTAATAGCGAGAAGCACAGGAGCTAACCTCATGGCTGTTCAACAAAACCGTAAAAGCCGTTCACGCCGTGATATGCGTCGTTCACACGACCGCATCACAATCAATGCTGTTGCTGTAGATGCAACTACCGGTGAAAAACACATCCGTCACCATGCGACCAAAGACGGTTTTTACCGTGGTCGTCAATTATTCAAAGTAGCAGCCGTTGCTGAATAATTAACGCAAAATGCAGGGCTTTGACATAGCTTAGTATGCATTGGCTAAGCACCAAAAAGGCTGATGATGATTCATCGGCCTTTTTTTACTTGTTTTTTATGTAAAAATACCCGAAAGAAAAAGCTAGAATTTTTTTTCAATATGCCATAATAATCAGAGTACAATTGTACACATAAATTTACTGGCTTACTTTTGCCTGCTGGCTTGATAGTAAGTTATATTATTGCCAGTCAAGTTTGATAAGCTTATAACGTCAATCTAAGCTACTGACGCCATTTTGATTTTGCTGATAACTTTTGGTAAAGTAATCGACCAAAAAATCGCCCCAGCAAATTTTTTAACCGTATTTTTTAGCGGTCTAGTAGACGCAATACAACATAAGCATTACAACATAGGCAGTAAAATATAATAAGTTAGGACATTATGGATAACCCAATGCAAAGCCAAACCAGCGCAAATCAACCAGCCAATTCATCACAAAATGCTACCTCTATGAAATATGCTGTGATTTTTCCAGGACAAGGCTCGCAGAGTGTGGGCATGCTACAAGATTGGGCAGCCCAGTATCCTACTGTCAAAGCAACGTTTGATGAAGCCTCAACAGCGCTTGGGTTTGACTTGTGGGCGATATGCCAAGGGGCGTCAGGTGCCGCGTCTTTGGATGATACCGCGTATACCCAACCTGCACTATTGACCGCTAGTATGGCGATTTGGCGGGTGCTGCGCGATGAGCTTGATTTACAGCCGGCATATGTTGCAGGGCATTCACTGGGTGAATACAGTGCGCTGTGTGCCGCTGGGGTATTGAGTTTGGCAGATGCGGTAAAGCTGGTGCATCAACGCGGTCAGTATATGAGCGCCGCCATGCAATCGCAAACAGGTAAAATGGCAGCGATTTTAGGTCTGCCTGATGAAGATGTACAACAAATATGTGACGCTGTGGTAGCGGAACATACGCAGGCAGTGGTCAGTCCAGCCAATTTTAACGCGCCAGGGCAAGTGGTGATTGCAGGCAATGTGGCAGGCGTGGATTTAGCGTCAGAGAAAATCGTTGCGCTCGGTAAAAAAAGCATGCCGCTAAAAGTCAGTGTACCGTCACATTGCCAGCTGATGACGCCTGCCACCGATAAGCTTGCCGCAGAATTAGAAAACGTGACATTTAACCCCCCTAGCATTCCGGTGATACAAAATCGCCATGCACGGGTAGAAACCGATGTCACTGCAATCAAACAAGCCTTGATTGAGCAACTCAATATGCCCGTGTTATGGTCGACTATTGAGAATAATTTAGCAAACGCGCAAGTCAGCTTACAAATCGAATGTGGCAGTGGTAGCGTGCTGACAGGACTAGCCAAACGTCAAGCGCAGAAAATTAACACTCTAGCGACCGATACAGTGGCCAAACTAGATAATATAAAACAACAATTATCAGCCCAATAAAAAAACCAAGGAAGTATATGACTCAACGTATTGCATTAGTGACAGGCGCTAGCCGTGGGATTGGTCAAGCAATCGCCAAACGTCTGGCAAATGAAGGCTATCTTGTCATCGGCACTGCTACCAGTGAAAAAGGCGCAGCGGCAGTCAATGATTACCTACAAGAATTGGGGGGCGCAGGTCGTGTGCTCAATGTGCAAGATGCCGAGCAAATCAACCAGTTATTTGATAGCATTGAAAAAGAATTTGGCAATGTACAGGTGCTAGTCAACAATGCCGGCATTACCCAAGATGGTCTGCTCATGCGGATGGATGACAATGCCTGGGAGCGCGTGCTCGACGTGAATTTGACCTCGGTGTTTCGCACCAGTAAACGCGCCATAAAAGGCATGATGAAAGCGCGGCAGGGTCGCATTATTAATATCACTTCCGTAGTCGCTGCGATGGGCAATGCCGGACAAACCAACTATACGGCAAGCAAAGCAGGCATTGAAGGGTTTACCCGCTCACTGGCTCGGGAGATTGGGTCACGCCAAATCACCGTCAACTGCGTGGCACCAGGCTTTATCGACACCGACATGACCAGCGAGCTTGATGAAGCATTGATTCAATCCATGCTTAATGCCGTTCCGCTAGCCAGACTGGGCAAACCTGAAGACATCGCCGCTGCGGTAAATTTCTTGGCAAGTGAAGAAGCAGGTTATATTACCGGCACCGTGCTTGACGTCAATGGCGGCATGTACATGTAAATGGTTTAGCCTGCCAAACACCAACCCAACGGGCCTTAAAATGCAGTTTTTGAACTTAAAATACAGTTTTTGAAATAGTAACAGGTTGCATTATTTTATTTTGAAATAGGCAATGAGCATGATAATATGCTCTAATATGTAGTTTACTCGATATATCATATACCCCAATGCAAGGAGAGAAGCATGAGTAACGAAATCGAACAAAAAGTAAAAGCAGCAGTAGCTGAACAATTAGGCGTGAATGCAGAAGACATCAAAAATGAATCTTCATTTATGGATGACCTCGGTGCAGATTCACTTGACCTTGTTGAATTGGTGATGTCTTTTGAAAACGAATTTGGTATTACCATCCCTGATGAAGACAGCGCCCAATTGACCACGGTGCAAAGTGCTATCAGCTATGTACAATCAAAATTGGATAACTAGTTACTAGTTACTTAATTTAGCAGCTTACTTATCACTTAGTTTAGCGGCTACTTAGTTTAGCAGCAGTTTACCCCAGTTTTAGCGATAAAATTGGGGTTTTTATTTGTTTAAAATCAGCTCCAACACAAACTTCGTCCCGATAAACGCCAAGCCAAGCAAAATCACACCATATAGCGTCATATTAGCCGCGCGTTGACCTCGCCAGCCAAAGCGCCAATGTCCAACCAATAACGCCCCAAATACCAACCAAGACAACAGGCTAAACACTGTTTTGTGTACCAAATGCTGCGCCAGTAAATTGGTGGTATCAATAAAGCCCAGCAACAGCGAAATCGACAATAGCGTAAAACCCACAGTAATCATATCAAACAGCAACGCTTCCATGCTTTGGAGTGAAGGTAGTTTATCGACCCAGACACGGTGAAAGGTTTGACGTTTGAGTTCGCTGATTTGTAGCCGTAGCATAATCGCGGCAATCGCTGCCATAAATAGTACCGAATAGGCAGCCAAAGACATGATGATATGGGCTTGTAAGATAGGACTGATGGTTGATAGCGGGTGATAGGGTGCATCGCCAAAAAAACCAATCATCATGCCCAAAAATGCCAACGGCGTTGCCAAAATCCCAAGCGGCAAAATTTGGCGATAAAGACAAAACCCCCAATAAAATAACAGCATAAACAATGTCGTCAACGACACGACATTAAAAATATTAAAGTTTAGCCCGCCTTGGGTAATGATATCAGGATATAACACCACCGCATGACCCAATAACCCAATCAGCAATTGCCCAAGCACCATGCCTTTACGGATGGGCTTTTGTTGCGTAACTGCCCACATCAAATAGACGGTAGTTAAGCCATAACAGACTAACGCAAGTACAAAGATTACAAACACCCTAGCCTCATCAAAAATCATCAAATACGTGCAAAATGCGATGGTTATACTAGCATGACCCATGCAACAAATCGCGATTTTATCGGTATTATATTAGCAGTTTTAGCTAATTTAGCATAAAATAGTAAGATTATAAAATTGATAGCAATAGATTAGAGAAATTATATGTTTGAAACCTTAACCGAACGCCTGTCGACGAGTTTACGTAGTATCTCTGGTACAGGGCAGCTAACTGAAGACAACATCAAAGACACCTTGCGTGAAGTGCGTATGGCACTACTAGAAGCGGATGTCGCCTTGCCAGTGACGCGCGATTTTGTGTCACGGGTAAAAGACAAAGCCCTAGGTCAAGAAGTCCTTAAAGAACTCGCCCCAGGTCAAGCCTTTGTCAAAATCGTCTATGACGAACTGACCGAGATGATGGGCAGTGCTAACCAATCACTGGAAATGACAGGTAAACCACCCGTTGTATATTTGCTAGCGGGCTTGCAAGGAGCGGGCAAAACCACCACAGCCGGTAAACTTGCCAAATATCTGCAAGAGCGCCATAAGAAAAAAGTCATGCTAGTCTCTGCCGACGTCTATCGCCCCGCAGCAATCAAGCAGCTTGAGCAAGTCGCTGAGCAAGTCAAAGCCAATTTTGTGCCATCAAGTGCTGACCAAAACCCGATTGATATCGCCAAACGCGCCATCGAACAAGCCAAAGTACAGTTTCAAGATATTTTGATTATCGATACCGCAGGTCGTCTGCACATCGACGAAGCCATGATGGACGAAATCAAAGCCTTAACCGCAGCGGTCACTCCGTCAGAAACCTTATTTGTGGTTGACTCAATGACCGGTCAAGATGCGGCAAATACGGCAAAAGCCTTTAATGATGCGCTACCTTTGACTGGCGTGATTTTGACCAAGACTGACGGCGATGCGCGCGGTGGTGCGGCGTTGTCGGTACGTGCCATCACTGGCAAACCGATCAAATTTTTGGGTCGTGGTGAAAAACTTGATGCGCTTGAGCCCTTCCACCCTGAGCGTGTGGCACAGCGTATCTTGGGCATGGGTGACGTGTTGTCACTGGTCGAAGAAGTCGAGCAAAAAATTGACCGCGAAAAAGCCGAAAAAATGGCGAAAAAAATCCAAAAAGGCGGCGAGTTTGACCTTGAGGATTTGCTAACCCAATTCCAACAAATGAAGAATTTGGGCGGCATGGCGGGCTTCTTGGATAAGATGCCAGGCATGAGCGGTGCGGATGTCCAAAAAGCGGTATCAGATGCCAAACCAGAAGAAAAGGTCAAAGAAATGGAAGCACTCATTCATTCCATGACCCCATTTGAACGTAAAAACCCCGATAAAATCAACCCAAGCCGTAAACGCCGTATCGCGGCAGGCGCGGGTAAAGACGTACAGCACGTCAATCAGCTGTTAAAGCAGCACAAGCAAATGGCAAAAATGATGAAAATGTTATCTGACCCATCGGGCATCAGCAAAATGATGAAAGCGGTGCAAGGGTTGACCAAAGGCATGGGCGGTGGCGGTGGTCCATTATTTGGACAAAACAACCAAGCAGGCGCAAATACCACGACAGTTAACGGTCAAGCCAATCTAGTTGCGCCAAAATTCAAAACCCGTTTTTAAAATTTTAATAGCAGAATTGTACTTTCAAAGCCCGTATGCATTACGGGCTTTTTATTCATCTAAGGAATAATGAAAGTATTAAATATTCCAAGACAGTATAAATAAAAATCCTTACTATATTTTCAATCATTAAGCCATTGGATGTTTAGCGTGGCACTTTGAAAACTTATGAGGAAAACATGACAAACGCGACCCAAAATCACCCATTCACCACCCGTACGCAATTTAAAGGCAAAGTCTTGGCATTAGCCGGTATTTCAGTGATGGCAGTGGCAAGCTTAACTGCCTGCCAAAAAGCCCCACCCAAAAACGAGAGTGCAGCCAGCGCTTCAGCCGCTAACGGCAATGGTGTATCTTTGCTAAACGTATCTTACGACGTGTCCCGCGAGTTGTATAAAGAATACAACCCGATTTTTACGGGGCAGCAAAAACAAGCCGTCACTATCCAGCAGTCGCATGGCGGCTCAAGTAAACAAGCCTTGAGCGTGGCCAATGGGCTTAAAGCGGATGTGGTGACCATGAACCAAACCTCAGATGTAGAACTGCTGGTGAAAAAAGGCTTGGTGGATAAAAACTGGCAACAAGCGTTTCCCAATAACGCGGTACCTTATACCAGCACCATGGTACTACTAGTTCGCAACAACAACCCCAAGCAAATCAAAGACTGGGATGACTTGGCAAAACCCGGTGTCAGTATCGTGATTGCCAATCCAAAAACCAGTGGTACAGCGCGATATGGTTTCTTGGGGGCGTATGGATATGGCTTGCACCACTTCAATAATGACGAAGCCAAAACCAAAACGCTGGTGAAGCAAATTTTGAGCAATGTGGCAGTGTATGACAGTGGCGCAAGGGCAGCGACAACGAGCTTTTTACAACGAGAAATCGGCGATGTGCTGATTACCACAGAGAATGAAGCACAAATCACCAAAAAAGAATTTGCCGATAAAAACTTACAGATTATTTATCCCAGTTATTCGGTCAAGATTAGTAACCCTGTCGCTGTGGTGAATGCCGTTACCGAGCAAAAAGGTACCACTGAATTGGCAAAAGCCTATTTAAAAGGTTTGTGGGATACGCCTGCCCAAGAGATTATGGCCAAGAATTATTTGCGCCCTGTGGATGCGGCGACTTTGGCAAAATACCAAAGCCAATTTCCTGCAATTGCCACGTTTGAGCCAAATCAAGTTTTTGGTAGCTGGGATGAGATTATGAGCAAGTTTTTTAAAGATGGCGCAATTTTTGACCAATTGGCGGTAAAAAAATAGCCGTTGCCCTAGCGATTGGCTAGGGTAGTTAAGTCATACTTTAAGGCATCAAAACACACATCGGCAGCAAAGCCCCGATATTGCAAAAATCGCAGTTGACGGGCTTTTTCTTTAGGCTCTGTCGGGATGGCATCACCGTATTTTCGTACCCGTGCTGCCACCGCTTGGGCAAGCCAATCCACTTCATAGGCCTCATCTGGGTCGTCATCCGCCGTGTCTGATTCAATGTCATTGAGTAATAAATCCTCAAAAAAATCATTGTGCATCTCAATCCATGCATTAATCGCACTGACCGAACGGACGGTGGTTAATCCATGTTTTTTTAACGTTTGAAAAATCCGCTGGGTACCATGCTGCTTGCCGATACCTTCTTTGATCAATGCAGACGTCATACGCTCATCGCTTTGATAGCCTTCTGCTTCAAATTCGCTCAAAAGCGCTTCGATAGCCGCCGCATCACATCCTTTTGCCAATAGTTTGTCCCGCAGCTCTTTTTTAGATTGCTCACGCCGCCCAAGATAATAAAACGCCAGCCAACGCATGTAGCTCTCGGCTTTAAGCTTGTCATGGTAAGCTTGGCGTTGTTCATCAGTCATTAACTGATTTTCGATAGTTTCTAACAAGGATTTAGGATCTGGCATAGCGGTTTTAACCGTGACTAAAAAAAGCTAACAGGCGGGGGAACAAGTTGAGCAGTATAAAAACAAAAACCCCAGTAAAAACTAGGGTTTTGGTTAGCTAGGCAATTATTGCATACCTTCGACAAACTCAGGGGGTTCAACATCATGCGCTTCTTCTGGCACAGGTTCGACATTACCAAGCTTAGCAGCGCGCACTTTGGCTTCAATCTCTTGGGCGATTTGTGGGTTTTCTTCCAAGAATCTAATGGCGTTGGCTTTACCTTGACCAATTTTACTGTCATTGTAGCTGTACCAAGCGCCCGATTTTTTGACCGCATCAATATCGACACCCAAGTCAACCACTTCACCTAGATGATTGGTACCTGTCCCATACATGATGTCAAATTCTGCTTGGCGAAACGGCGGCGCCAGTTTATTTTTGATGACTTTAACGCGGGTCTCAGAACCGACGATGTTTTCACCGTCTTTAACCGCACCAATACGACGAATATCCAAGCGCACCGACGCATAGAATTTAAGGGCGTTACCACCGGTTGTGGTTTCTGGCGAGCCAAACATGACACCGATTTTCATACGAATTTGGTTAATGAATACCACCATACAGTTAGAGCGTTTGGCGTTACCGGTGATTTTACGTAGCGCTTGGCTCATCAAGCGCGCTTGCAGACCCATATGGCTGTCGCCCATCTCGCCTTCAATTTCCGCGCGTGGGGTAAGGGCAGCGACCGAGTCAACAACAATCATATCCACCGCACCTGAGCGCACTAGCATATCGGTGATTTCAAGCGCTTGTTCACCGTTGTCAGGCTGCGTGACAAGTAAAGCGTCGACATCAACGCCCAATTTTTTGGCATAAATAGGGTCTAGCGCATGTTCAGCATCGATAAAAGCACAGGTACCGCCCTGCTTTTGACATTGGGCGATTGCTTGCAAGGTTAAAGTGGTTTTACCCGAACTTTCAGGACCATAAATTTCGACGATACGACCCTTTGGCAAACCGCCAATGCCCAGTGCAATATCCAAACCCAATGAGCCTGTGGAGACTACATCCACGTTGATTTTTGCTGACTCATCACCCAAGCGCATGATGGTATTTTTACCAAATTGTTTTTCAATTTGTGATAAAGCGGCAGTTAAAGCTTTGGCTTTATTGTCGTCCATAAGGACTCCTTGTCATAAAAAAGGTTAATAAAAACGGGAAAAATTTAAAGGTAGTGATAAGTTAAAAAAGAAGTGAATTGATAAAGCTATAATAACAAAATATACGAAAAATTATAGGGCTAAATCACTGATATACGACATATATTGTCGCTTATTATTGTTAATAATTAATTAAAAATGACATGAGAAAATCTCTATATAAATGGGTGTTTTTTGGGTGTTTTCAAGCTATAAGTTGCAACAAAAATCCCGACTAGTAGAGTGAGGATATGCAATGTGAGTCGCCAATATTGAGCCTTAGTGTGCCTCATCTTCTGGTGAGTCATTGGGTGGGGTTTGGGTGTTGCTAGGTATGGCAGAGCTAGGCATAGCAGTAGCAGTGCTCGGATTTGAGTCGGCTGTCGCTGCCAAATAGCTTTGCGGATGATGGTGAGTGATTTTTGCTTCTTCATGCGCCAGTGAGCGCGCCGCTTGACGTAGCTCAAATTTTTGCACTTTACCTGTCGAGGTTTTTGGAATTTGCGCAAAAATAATATGTTTGGGCACTTGGAAACCTGCCAAATATTTACGGCAATGGGCAATGATGTCTTCCCGATCTAGCGTCGAGCCTTCGCGGATTTCGATAAAGGCTACCGGTACTTCACCCCATTTGTCATGGGGAGCAGCAACCACCCCACAGCTTTCCACTTCTGGCATACGATACAGTACGTTTTCTACTTCGATACTTGAGATATTCTCACCGCCCGAGATGATGATGTCTTTGAGCCGATCCATAATTTTGATGTAACCATCTGGGTATTTGACGCCCAAGTCACCGGTCTTAAACCAGCCACCGTTAAAGGCTTCTGCGGTGGCTTTGCGGTTTTTTAGATAGCCTTTCATCACCATATTGCCGCGGATAGCAAGCTCACCAATTTCGCTACCATCGGCTGCAACTGGGGTAGTGGTGCCTTGTTTGAATACATCAAACCCCGCTAGCAGATGTGAGTTCATGCCTTGGCGGGATTTTTTTTGCGCGCGTTCACTGACAGTCAAATCATCCCATTCTGGGCGCTCGACACACAGGGTGACGGGACCATATACTTCTGTCAAACCGTAGACATGCGTGATTTTAAAGCCCATTTCTTCCATTTTGGCGAGCAAAGACTCAGGGGGTGGCGCGCCTGCGACATTACAACGTACTTCATGTTTGATGGCTTTTTTCAGCGCTTCATTACCATTGGCAATCATGTTGTGCACGATAGGCGCTGCGCTATAGTGGGTGACCTTTTCATCGGCAATCAACCGTAAAATCAAATCAGCATCAATTTTGCGCAAGCACACATTGGTACCCGCGCGCTCGCCAATGCTCCAAGGAAAGCTCCAGCCGTTACAGTGAAACAAGGGTAGCGTCCATAAATACACAGGGTGCTTTGGCATATCCCAATCTAAAATATTAGAGACGGCATTTAAGGTGGCACCACGATGGTGATACACCACGCCTTTTGGGATACCTGTGGTACCTGATGTGTAGTTGAGCGCGATGGCATCCCATTCATCAGTTGGTTTTTCCCAGTTGTCTAAGTCGGTTCCTGAGGCGATCAATTCCTCATACGTCATATTGCCAAATTGTTCAGTGGGCGTGACAGCAGGGTCGGTGGCATGAATGATAATTAAGTTAGGAAATGACTCTTGAACCAGGGCAATATGCTGTTCAAATTCAGTATCAACAATCAATACTTTCGCTTCACTGTGCTGTAGGCAGAAGACCAAGGCATTGATATCCAAACGGGTATTTAAGGTACATAGCACACCACCAGACATCGGTACGCCAAACGCGACTTCAACCATGGCTGGGGTATTGGGCAGTAGCACTGCAACAGTATCGTCTTTATCGACGCCCAATTTTTTTAGGGCATCCGACATTTTGCGGCAGCGATTATAGGTTTCGCCCCAACTTTGCCGTAGGTCATTGTGCTCATAATCTTTATACACAATCGCCGTTTGATCGGGATAGATGCTAGCAGTACGCTCAATAAAATCAATGGGAGTAAGCGGGGTATAGTTGGCAGGATTTTTTTCCAGCCCTGTATGGAAGTTTGGCATAACGACATCCCTGTAGTTAACAAATAAACGCCTTTATCATAACAAGGATTTTGACCAAATCCTATATATCAGTGTGCTTTTTGATAAAATATAAAAAAATGACCAAAATAGATAAGCCTTGACTGTGTTTTACAAGCTAGCACAACACAGTCAGGGTTTAGTCTTCGACAAATACGCAGCCAAGTGTAAACACACCGATATTTGCTATAGAAACACTGGCGGCAGGAAGAACTTCGGTTTTAGCATAACCGCGTAACGATAAATAGTTGAGTAGGGACTTGGTATGAGGGTTTAAATTGCCGCTAAGCACATACATTGTACCTTTTTTGCCATTGGCGGCGGTGATGATAGCATCGGCGAGTCGCTCAATACATTTTTCAAAACTACGCACCTTTTCAAAGGCGACTATTTGACCTGAGTATTCGACTTTTACAATCGGTTTAATACCGAATAAATTGGCAAAAAAGCCGACTGGGGCTGAAATACGCTTGGTACGAATCATGCCTTTAAGGTTATCAACGGCCAAATAGATATGGATTTTATCGCGCAGGCGGTTGATTTCGGTGATGATTTGAGGGATTTCTGTGCCTTTTTTGAGTAAGCGTGAGGCTTCTTGTACAAGAATCGCTTCGCCATGTGAAATCGTGCGTGAATCATAGATATAAATTTTCATGCGATGACTAAACATGGAGCTGATATTGAGCAAGTTTTTGTAGGTCTGGCTTAAAGAAGAGGACAAACAGATGAATAAAACTTCTTGCACGTCTTCTTTGATGAGCTGATAAAAGAATTCAATGAGCTGATTTTCAGTGGGGGCAGAGGTACTGATGTCGATATTGGGGGTATCGAGTAGAATACGCGATAGACTGTCTAAGCTTAGGTTTTGTCCATCTAGATAATTGGCACCGCCCATATGGATATTCATTGGCAACATTTTGACATTTTCTGGAATGCCAAGGTCGTCAAGACAAGACGTAGACGTGCTCACAATCATTTTCTTCACAGTAATTTCCCTTCGGTTGTACTTTTATCCTAGCTTGATATTAGCATTATCACAAAAATAAGCATGACTTTTTTGTAGACTCATGCGGACAAAATTTGCCTTATGCTTTCAAAGATGACTATTTATAATAGGTTGACCTATTTTTGGTTTGATGTATGCTTAAGGTATATTGATATAGCTACATTGCGTGACCACATTGACGAATTCCCACATTAACGAATTGATTATGAAAACGAGCTCATTGACAAAGTGACAAGATTAATTCCTTAATGTGACCAAATAGTGAAAGGAAATTACTGCCAAGGATTATTTATGCCAAATAACAGCCAGATATCCACTCATAACACCCATTATCCGCATATTTTTGAACCCCTGGATTTAGGATTCACCACGTTAAAAAATCGTATTGTGATGGGCTCGATGCACACAGGGCTTGAAGATAGGTTTTTTAACTATCCAAAGCTAGCCGCTTATTTTGCCGAGCGCGCCAAAGGGGGTGTTGGCATGATGATTACGGGCGGTATCTCGCCCAATCGTGAAGGTTGGTTAGTGCCGGCAGGCGGGACGCTCAATCACAAAGGCGATGTGATAAACCATCGTAAAGTCACCAAAGCTGTGCACCAATATGACTGCAAAATCATCTTGCAAATTCTGCACAGCGGTCGCTATGGTTATCATCCATTGGCGGTATCAGCCAGTCCCATCAAGTCGCCTATTTCACCCTTCAAACCCCGTCAAATGAGTGAAAAAAATATTTTGGCGACTATCAAAGACTATGCCAAAACTGCCAAACTTGCACAAATGGCGGGCTATGATGGTGTCGAAATCATGGGCTCAGAAGGCTATTTGCTCAATCAGTTCTTAAGCAATCACGTCAATCAGCGTACCGACCAATGGGGTGGTAGTCTAGAAAACCGTATGCGTTTTGCGCTTGAAGTCATCAAAGCGGTACGCGAGGCGGTGGGAGAAGCGTTTATTATCACCTTCCGTTTGTCGATGATTGACTTGGTGCCCGATGGCAACACCATGGATGAAGTCATTACTATCGCCAAAGCCATCGAAAAAGCCGGTGTGACCATAATAAATACGGGGATTGGCTGGCATGAAGCGCGTGTTCCCACTATCGTCACGTCGGTGCCACGCGCAGCATTTGCCGATGTGATTGCTGAAGTCAAACGCCACGTGACTATCCCTGTGATTGCTGCCAACCGTGTCAATATGCCAGAGACTGCCGAGCAGCTGCTAGCAGATAACCAAGCTGACTTGGTACAAATGGCGCGTCCGTTCTTGGCAGACCCAGATTGGGTAACAAAAGCCAGCCTTGGGCAGACCCATCTGATTAATACTTGTATCGGCTGTAACCAAGCGTGTCTAGATCATACATTTGACAATAAACGCTCAACCTGTCTAGTCAACCCCCAAGCCTGTTATGAAACCGAACTGGTCTATAAACCTGCCAAAAAAGCCAAAAAAATTGCCGTAGTGGGCGCGGGCATGGCAGGCTTATCAGCGGCGACGGTCGCCGCCAAACGCGGTCATCAGGTCACCTTGTTTGAAGCACAGGATAAAATCGGCGGACAGTTTAACTATGCCAAAGTCATTCCCGGTAAAGAAGAGTTCTTTGAGACCATCCGTTACTTTACCAATTTGGTGGACAGTTTAGACATTGAACTCAAACTCAATCACAAAGTCAGCAAAGAGGAACTAGAGTCAGGTCAGTTTGATGATGTGATTATTGCCACAGGCGTTGTGCCACGGGCGCTTGACTTTGAAGGGGTGGAGTTACCGCAAGTGATGAGCTATGCCGAATTGCTATCGGGTCAAAAAGTTGCAGGTAAAAAAGTCGCGGTGATCGGTGCAGGCGGAATTGGCTTTGATGTCAGCGAATATTTGACCTCTACCCATGTTAAACCGTTTGAAAAAGATGCCCAAGGTAACGTGATTTATCAACCCCATCCGCAAAGCGTAGCCTCATGGAAACGTGAGTGGGGCGTGGACACCAACCCACACTATGACAGCGAAGGAGGGTTGGTAAAACCAGAGCCCATTACCCCGACCCGTGAAGTGTATTTGATGCAGCGTAAAAAAGGTCGCTTGGGGGCAGGTCTCAATAAAACCTCAGGCTGGGTGCACCGTGCTCATATCAACAAGCATGGCGTCAAACAGGTGAGCGGCATTGGCTATGAGAAAATTACCAATGAAGGGATTTGGATTACTAACCCAGACGGTCATAGCCAATTATTGCGCGTTGATAGTATCGTTATCTGCGCAGGGCAAGAATCGGTCAATGACTTAATGCCTGCCGTGGGTGATGACTTGACAGCGCAATATCACTTGATTGGTGGGGCAAAATTGGCAGGCGAATTGGACGCCAAACGTGCCATTCGCGAAGGCGCGGAAGTCGCTGCCATGTTGTAGCAGCTTTTACTATGTCATAAAAAAGGCGATGAATGAATGTCATCGCCTTTTTTATATCGACCGCGTGTTATTGAATGGCATCAGATGCTAAGAAAAAATTGCGCGCTTGCTGAGAGTCAATCAGTTTGTCTACAGCACCTTGCAAATCGTGCGTAGTATGCGGCTGCTCAATCATCTCGCGAATGGTGTCATACAGCCGTGAAAACAACGAGAAATTACTCTGTAGCAAATAACTCATAATTAGCTCGCTCACCCCCGTCACTTCCAAATCAAGCGACGTCTTAAAGCGCAGCTCGCCATCCATCACATCCATTTCCAAATTGCCAATCATCAAATCATAATTCAGATAAGCGAGCATGGCGAGCATCTCAGGGCGATTGGCTTCAGCAATCGCAGTAGGATAAACACTGTACACCGCAATCAATTGCTGCTCACTAAAAAAACGAATCATACAACCCCAATGCCGCTCTTTATCTGACACTTGCATCGTATAATGATGAATGCTTTGCTCATCTTGTTCGCTGGCAGGGTGATACATAAATTGATAACCCATACTGGCTAAGATATGCTCTATATCATCGGGGGTAATCGGTTGTAGCGCTAATTCGTCATCTGCATCAAGCGACTCACTGGCTAAAATCGGTTCATCTTGTGAATGGCTATCCTCATCAAACGCTGGATTGATTCGATTTTTAGTAAAAGGCTGATAGCCAGTAGCTTCGGTATGCTCGCCTGACTCAGCACAATGACTAGGGTCAGTTGTTTTATCGGCTACAGGGAGCGGCGCTGATTTTTCAGCAGTAAACAACAGTTTTAGGCGTTGCCATAAACGCTTCGGATTTTTGGACATTGATTTCACTTACCCAAGAAAAAATAGCTAAAAATAGAAAGAAAAACGAAAAGCAGAACAGTTAAAAAACAAAAAAGTTAACAAACAGGTTGGCAAAACTTTGACGCTATCACCAAGCTTTATATGGATACTTTATATTGATAATAGCAAAGACCTGTCGCAAGTTAGTATATAATAAGCTTTCTACACAACTTTAGCCAATTATCTATACAATGGGTATAAGGCCGTGATTTATCAATTTAATCTGTTATCTATTTAATGACTTGCAAATTTTAACCAATGCTATGCCAAATCCAACACCCACTGCTATGCCTATCTCGGCGACCAGTTCGCTGCTAAACTGTCACAATGTCACCATACAACGTGGCGAATTTCCGCTGTGTGAAGCGGTGAATTTGGTGCTAAACCGTGGCGATATTTGTCATTTGGTGGGTGAAAATGGCACCGGCAAAACCACATTTTTGATGCAGCTTGCAGGGTTGATTCCTGTGTTGACCGGTGATATCAGCTGGCAGGGCAAGGCAGGACTACCTGTGCAGCCATTTTATGTGGCGCACCAATTGGGTATTCATTTGCAACTCACCGTTGAGCAAAATTTGCGATTTTTGTTAGCCTTGTATGGCATCAAACCAAGCGCAGAGGAACTTGAGCAAGCACTCGATTGGGTTGGGTTAGCAGGTTATGAGAAAATCAACTGCTATCAACTCTCGGCAGGGCAGACGCGCCGCGTGGGTTTGGCACGCTTGCTGTTTGCGCTGGAGTATGTAGCGCAATTTCCTTGCTGGCTACTTGATGAGCCGCTGACTGCGCTTGATGTCAATATGATTGCCAAAATTGAACACTTGATGCAGACATTCGTTCAGCGCGGCGGGGCAGTGCTCATGACCAGTCACCAAACTGTCGCCGTCGCCAACAAGCAATTAGATTTAACCTTGTATATGGTTTAGGGGCAACTGCAATGATTGATTTTTCTGCCCTGTGGCAACGTGAATGGCAAATCAAGCAACAAAACAAAGTGCAGTGGTTATATCCACTGGTGTTGTTTTTAATTATCATCACCTTATTTCCACTGGCGATGGGGACGGAGCCAAAATTATTGCAGCAACTGGGCGTGCCTGCGGTATGGATTGCAGCGTTATTGTCGCTGATTATGGGTATGGAAAACTTATTTCGCCCAGCCCTCGATAACGGCACACTGGCGCAATTGGTTGTCGCTCGTGCCTCGATTCCCACTTGGGTGCTAGTACGGCTCATCGTGCATTGGCTGACCAGTGCGGGGATGGTGTGTCTGCTCGCATTTTTAGCGATGCCGCTTTTTGGCTTGACCAGCCAAGCAGCCATTGCCCTGAGTGCGTCGATTTTGGTGGGCAGTCCGATTTTGTTGTGCTTATCAGCGATTGCCAGTAGCTTGACATTATCGCTAAAAAACGGCGCGGTGTTAGTGCCATTGATTTCGTTACCGATGCAGCTCCCTGTACTGATTTTTGCCACGGGGGCAGTGGGGCAATTTGCCATGGGGCTTAACGGTTATCCGATTTTAGCCCTATTACTGGCGGGCAGTATTTTGGCAGTCATCGTCACGCCTTTTGTGATTGCATTTTCATTAAAACTGGCTTGGTTAAGCTGATGATTTTTAGATGAAAAAATCCCCAAATACCAGTAAAATAAGCGAACAAATATCTTATTGTTGATGGCTTACATTCATTTTAGAAAAAAAAGCAAGGCGCATTCCATGGCAGAAATTACCCCAAACGTTGGCAAAACTGGCTTTTTTTCTCGCCTTTGGCAAGGGTTTCTTAAAACTGTTGGCACCAAAGAGTTTTATCGTATTTTTGCCCCTTGGGTGAGATACTTAGCTGTCATTGCTGCGCTGCTATTAGCGGTGGGTGCCGTTTGGGGATTAGCGTTTGCGCCACCCGACTATTTGCAAGGCAATAGCTATCGTATTATCTTTATCCATGTCCCCACTGCCAGTCTAGCCATGTCAATTTATTTGGGCATGGCAATTTTGGGGGTGATTTTTTTGGTCTGGAAAATTAAAACCGCCAATTTGGTTGCCCAAGCGATTGCGCCGATTGGCTTTATGCTTTGTGTGTTAAGTCTACTTACAGGCTCGATTTGGGCAAAGCCTACCTGGGGCACATACTGGGTATGGGATGCGCGTCTGACTTCTATGCTGATTTTGGCGTTTTTGTACGCAGGCGTGATGGCACTATTTGCTGCATTTGAGTATACTGCCAGTCGTGGTAAAGCGGCGGCGATTTTATCGATTGTCGGTGCGGTTAATTTGCCGATTATCAAATATTCTGTCAACTGGTGGAATACCCTACACCAAGGCTCGACATTTACCGTAACTGAACGTCCAAAAATGCCGCCTGATATGTATATTCCGTTGTTGCTGATGATGTTAGGCAGTTATTTTTTGGTGGCTGCACTGACCATCTATCGTACCAACACCTTGATTTTGCAACGTGAAAGTAGCAAACAGTGGGTGATAGATGAATGCAAACGGCTATATCGTTAAAGTATTATTGCTAAGCTTATCCTAGCTAAAGTTGTCGCCATTTAACTAGCGATAGCTTTAATTCTATGGCTTTAATCGATTATCTAAACCTAAATCCAAATCTGAGGTCACCAATGAGCCCGTATTTTCATAATGTTGCCGAGTTTATCGCCATGGGTGGGCATGGTAGCTATGTGTGGTCAACTTGGCTACTGACCTTACTAGGCATTGTCGCGCTTGTCTTTTTTAGTCGTAGTCAGCGTAAAGCGACCTACCGAGATATCACTACCCAGCAGGCGCGCCAACAACAGCGTCATCAGCGTACAGCTAAGGGCAGGGGATAATAGTATCTATCGGCCTAATCGGTGTTATAATAGACAAGTAGACCCATAGGGTGTGGTTCATCAAAAGTGAGATGAAAAAAGCGATGAATAAAGTACGACAAAAAAAATTAATGTGGGTGATGGCAACCTTATTTGGCGCAATCATTGCCGTCGTCCTTGTAATTTATGCGGTAGGACAACAAACCGACTATTATTTTGACCCCACAGCCATTAGTCAAGGCAAGGCACCTGAAGATACCCGTATCCGAGCAGGGGGCATGGTCGTGCGTGGTAGTGTCGAGCGAGATAGCACAGACCCGCTCAATGTCAAATTTAAAATCACCGATTTTAAATCCACCGTACCGGTATCTTATAAAGGCATCTTGCCAGATTTATTCGCCGAAGGTTCGGGCGTGGTCGCCACAGGTTCGCTTGAAGGCAATACCTTTGTAGCAAGCGAGGTACTAGCAAAGCATGATGAGAATTATATGCCGCCTGAAGTGGCAAAATCACTAAAAACGCAGCATCAAGCCAATGGCACTGATGTCAACCAAGCCCAGTTTATGCCAGCTACCCCTGTCAAACAATAAAGTCACTTAACTAAAAAGTCCCTTAGCTAAAAAATTAATTAGCTAAAAAATTAATTAGTTAAAAAATCAGCTGGCTAACAAAGCCAGGTAGCTGAAAAAGTGGGCAATTGACCCACTCTTTTAGTGTCTAGATGATGTTAAAAAATAATGTGAAAAATTTTGTGCCATACAAAATCTTTAACCATAAAAAAAGGAAACCGCTCGGGTTTCCTTTTTGTTCAGTTTAAAAAACTGATTATTTTGCAGCAGATGCAGAAGCGTCAGCAACGGTTGCAGCAGCAGAAGCGGCAGCGTCAGCAACAGCAGAAGCTGGTGCAGCAGCAGATGCAGTGTCTACAACAACAGTAGAAGCGTTAACAGTTGCAGCAGATGCAGTTACTGCAGGTGCAGAAGCTTCAACAGTGGTAGTAGTTGTTGATGAAGCAACTGTAGTTGAGGCAGTTGTAGAGGCAGCAGCTGGTGCAGCTTCTTCTTTTTTGCTACATGCAGTCATAGCTAAAGATGCAGCAACTAAACTTGATACAGCGATTAATTTAACGTTCATTACGTGTTCTCCTAAAGAAAATAACCCCGTATTCACTCGACGATACTCTAAATAAAGCGTTTATTTAGAATTAAAGACACACGGGACATGAAACTGGCAATATTGTAGCGGAAACTTAGTCAAGATAGAATAACTTTCGCATAAAAAAATATAATAAATCTGATAAAAGGTTGTAACAAAATAACACCGCAATCACAAATACAACTTTTTAGATTTATTGATATCGCACGAAAAAGATATCTTTTTTAGCTTTTCGCGGAAAATGACGTATTATACGCATAAAAATATGGCAAAGATATCTTTATTTTTGTAAATTTACAATTTTTTTGTTTTAGCGGTCTATTGGATATAGTTAAAAAATAATTTTTTATGGTGATAATTGCTTAATCTTAATGAGATTTCTAAGGCTTTGATGGGTAGATAAGTTACATTAGTTGCATATTATTAGGGTTTATTTTCAAAAATCTGTATAAAACTACGATTTCACACAGTAATTTTTAGGCAAAATGCTACAATGCCAAAATAAGCATATTATAAAAGCAAGACGAGATTTGAGGAGGTAGTGGTATGAAGTGGGAAGATCGTGGCGGTAGTTCAAATGTACTGGTCAGCGGCGGTAAAGCTGTGGGCGGCGGTATTGGTAGTATTATCATTGGGTTGATTTTGTGGCTAGTGTTTGGTATGAATCCTATGACTGCTATGCAAACAGGTTCTGCAATCACAGGTGGAAATAGTAGCGGGCAACAAACCCTTGACCAGCAAACGGCCGACCGCGACCAAAAATTCGCCTCAGTGGTATTAAAAGACACGGAAGAAGTTTGGGGTCAAATTTTTAGTGAAAACAATATGCAATACCAACAGCCTAAATTAGTATTATTTAATGGTATGGTACGTTCAGGTTGTGGTAACGCTTCTTCAGCCACAGGCCCTTTCTATTGCCCTGCAGACCAACGCGTCTATCTTGATACCAGTTTTTTCCAAGAAATGCGCCAAAAATTGGGTATTACAGGTGACCAAAATGGCTCAGGTGATGCACAAAACCAAGGTAAAGCAGGTGACTTTGCACAGGCTTATGTGATTGCTCACGAGGTGGGTCATCATGTGCAAAATCAATTGGGTATTAGCCAAAAAGTGGATGAAGCCAGTCGCCGTGCCACTGAAGCACAAGCCAACAATTTATCAGTGCGACAAGAGCTACAAGCGGACTGTTTTGCCGGTGTTTGGGCAAACCGTAACCAACAACGTGTTCAATTTTTAGAGCAAGGCGATATTGAAGAAGCGATTAATGCGGCGGAGCAAATCGGTGATGACCGTTTGGCCCAAGCCAGTGGTCGAGCAGCGGTGCCTGATAGTTTCACCCATGGTACCAGTCAACAACGTATGACGTGGTTTTCACGCGGTCTAAAATCGGGTGATATCAACCAATGCGATACTTTTAGTGGTGCAATTTAAGTAGCGGTGCGATTTAAGCCCAAAGGACGCCAATAAAAAAGACACCAACAAAAAGCTCAACACCAGGTTGAGCTTTTTTATTTTTATAAGTCAGCTAATTAACAGGATTAAGCGTTAACATAATTAAGATTTATCTTTACGCGTCATTTGCTCAAAGAATTCATCATTGGTTTTTGAGTCTTTAAGTTTTTCTAGCAAAAACTCAGTGGCTTGTAGTTCATCCATGGGGTGTAACAGTTTGCGCAGAATCCATACTTTGCGTAGCATCGCCTCATCCATCAACCGTTCTTCGCGGCGAGTGCCCGATTTTTTGATATTGATGGCAGGGAATACCCGTTTTTCGGCAATGTCTCGCTCAAGGGTAATTTCTTGGTTACCTGTCCCCTTAAACTCCTCATAAATCACCTTATCCATGGTACTGCCTGTGTCAATCAAAGCGGTTGAAATAATGGTCAAGCTACCGCCTTCTTCGACATTACGCGCGGCACCAAAAAAGCGTTTTGGGCGTTCTAAGGCATTGGCATCCACCCCACCAGTCAATACTTTACCCGATGAAGGCAATACAGTATTGTAAGCGCGGGCAAGGCGTGTGATGGAGTCAAGTAAAATCACCACGTCTTGTTTGTGCTCAACCAAGCGTTTGGCTTTTTCAATCACCATTTCGGCGACTTGTACGTGACGGGTTGGCGGCTCATCAAAGGTCGATGCGACCACTTCACCACGCACCGTACGCTGCATCTCGGTCACTTCTTCAGGACGCTCGTCAATGAGCAGCACGATGAGATAACATTCTGGGTTGTTTTTGGTGATGGATTGCGCGATAGATTGTAGTAGTACGGTTTTACCCGCTTTTGGTGGGGCGACAATAATTGAGCGTTGACCTTTACCAATCGGGGCAATCAAGTCAATGATACGACCCGTTAAGTCTTCTGTGGTACCATTACCAAGTTCTAAGCGAAGCTGCTGGGTGGGAAAAAGAGGGGTTAAGTTTTCAAAAATCAGTTTGTGGCGAGAGCGGTCTGGGGTGTCGAAGTTGATTTCGTTGACTTTTAATAGGGCAAAATAACGCTCAGAATCCTTGGGTGGGCGAATCGTCCCTGCGATTGAGTCACCCGTCTTGAGATTGAAACGGCGAATTTGGCTCGGACTCACATAGATATCATCGGGACCCGCTAGGTAAGAGCCTTCCGACGATCGTAAAAAACCAAAGCCATCGGGCAAAATCTCAAGCACGCCATCCCCATAGATAGCTTCACCGTTTCGGGCGTGGGTTTTTAAAATAGCAAAAATGATATCTTGTTTGCGACTACGGGCCATGTTTTCTAGACCCATTTGCTCGCTAATCAACAACAATTCAGCAATCGATTTTTTTTTGAGTTCAGTCAAATTCATAGGTAAATCATCAATAACTAATTTTGAACCACCTCAAAACGTGAGTCGAGCAAAGGCGCTGCATCGTTTTAAGACAGTAGGGTGTGAAGAGAATATAAAGAGAAAAAACTAGAAACGTTTGAAATGATTAACTGAGCGTTGCAAACAGACAATACCAAGTACTAAACCAAATAATAGTAAATGCCTGCTAACGTAACGTTAAGCATATCGATAAGATAGTTATTTTGTGAGACACACTATACGACTTGACATATTCATTTGTCAATGTATGGGCATAAAAAACCGCGATTTTTTTACTCACAAGTATCAAAATCGCGGCGAATCTCACTGGTAATTATCAAAAAAATATACCGTTACCAATATAAAAATTCAATTTAACCTACGCTAGTGATTCTTACCCTAGCGATTATAAGTGTTTGTTGATAAGGGCAGTCAATTGGGCTTTTGGTTGCATGCCCATAGTGGCATCCACTTTTTCACCGTTTTTGAACATAAATAAGGTAGGGATACTACGGATACCATATTGTGCGGCTAGGTTTGGATTTTGGTCAACGTCGATTTTAACGATTCGCGCTTTACCCTCAAATTCTGAGGAAAGCTCGTCTAATACAGGGGCGATGGCTTTACATGGACCACACCAAGTTGCCCAAAAATCGACCAATACTGGGGTATCTGATTGTAGTACTGCTTTTTCAAACGTACCTTCATCGGCATGAATAACTGAAGACATAGTAACTCCTACGTGTTAATATTGTTAATTGTTAGGTTTTGGATTACGGTTAAGTAATGACCCAAACGCTTGTTTTTGCCCAGTGCTTGTTTTTGCCTAATAAAAAAATCTTAATATTGGATACAATCAAACAGTGATAGAAACATTGAAGTGATAGAAACAATGATAGGATAGTGAAATCTATTAAACAGACACCCAACGGCAAATTACTTTATTGTGCTTATTATGATAGGGTCATCTTAGCATAACACAACCCCAAAACAGGGTATGGCTATGGTTAATTGTTTTGATAGTTATGATAAGAAACATTAATGGCATCTAATTAATTGTATCTAAATGATTGTAACGATAGAAGTTTTTAGAAAATATTACAGTCAATTTTTTTCACCGATGGACAGGTATGTGGGGATGCAAAAATGGCAGTTGCAATAAAATGGCTTTTACTCAGGGGTGAAAATGCGTAAAATGGTGTCTAATCGAATTATTGACTTTAACCAACACTAAGTGACATATGCCTGACTTACTTGCTAACAACGAACTTATGGCCGCCATTGATATTGGCTCAAATAGCTTTCATCTTGCCATCGCGCGGTTAGACCATGGGGAAGTACGCAAATTAGCATCAATGTCAGAAAAAGTGCAGCTTGCCGCTGGACTTGATGAAAACAACTATTTGTCGCTTGAGGCACAAAAACGCGGGCTGGATTGTTTGACCCGTTTTGTTGGAAGACTAGACGCTGTTTCCCCACAGCGGTTACGGATTGTGGCTACCAATGCCCTGCGCCAAGCCAAGAATGCGGATGAATTTATTCGACAAGCCAATTTAATTTTACCCAAACCCTTAGAAGTCATTGCTGGGCGAGAAGAAGCGCGTCTAATTTATTTGGGTGTTTCTCATACCAATGCCAGTACCGACAAACGCTTGGTGATTGATATTGGGGGTGGTTCGACGGAGTTTATTATTGGTAAAGGCTTTGACCCGATTTTGACCGAAAGCCTACAGATGGGCTGTGTTGCCTTTACCAAATCCTATTTTACTGACGGCGCTATCACCGAAAAAGCGTTTGAAAAAGCGATTGCTGCGGCGAGAAAAGAAGTGCTTGGCATTAGCCGCTTGTACCAAAAAACGGGCTGGGACAGTGTCACGGGCTCAAGCGGCACGATTAAAGCGGTCAATCAAATTTTGCTGCAACTTGGGCTTGCCGATGAAAATGCTCGGGTAACCTACAGCGGTGTCAAAGAAATTCAAAAATTACTGATTAAAGCAAAACATATCGACAATATTGATTTTGCCGATATTAAAGACACTCGTAAAGCAGTGCTGCCGGCTGGTGTCGCGGTGCTGTTGGCAGCGATGAATGTTTTGGGCATTGATACCATCTCTTATTCAGATGGTGCGCTGCGCGAAGGCGTCATGTACGATATGCTCGGGCGTTTTGCCAGTGAAGATGTGCGCGATCGCAGTGTACAAGCCTTGATGACGCGTTATTCGGTGGATAGAAAACAAGCAAAACGTGTGGTAGGTACCGCGCAGCAGCTGTTTGACCAAGTGAAAAACCGCTTGGGGCTTGATGAAGAAGACGCGGATTTACTTCGCCGTGGTGCCTATTTATATGAAATTGGTCTTGCCATCAGCCATAGTAGCTATCACAGGCACAGTGCCTATTTGCTGGAAAATTCGGATATTGATGGGTTCTCACAAGTCGATAAAACACGCTTGTCGCAGCTCGTGATGCACCATCGCCGTAAATTAAAACCTGATAGTTTTGATGAAGTCAAAATGGTCGGCGGTGACAATCTGGTGTATTTAACCCTGATTTTACGCCTAGCGGTACTGGTGCATCACAGCCGTAGCAAACATGATACGCTACCGATTCAGCTAGCGGCTAAAGATAACCATACTTGGGAAGTTTCGGTAAATTTAGCCGATGATAACGCAAGTCTTGTGCTATCAGATTTGCAAGATGAAATTGATATTTGGCAAAAGTGGGGCATGAGCTTATCCGTTGCCACTTATGAGCCAGCTATTGGGTAAGTAAATAGTTAGATAAACAGCTAAGTAAATAGCTAAGCAAATTTTTAAATTTTAAATTAAGAGCTTAGGTCTGTCATACGATATTAAGATGACAACAGTCGCAATAAAACAAGGGAATAACGACAATGAGTGTCTGGGAAAAAGTACAGCTTGCACGTCATGCAAAACGACCATTATTTTTGGATTATGCCAACCAGCTGTTCACGGAATTTGATGTGCTGCAAGGGGATCGCGCGTATGCCGATGACAAAGCGATTTTGGGGGGCATGGCGATGTTTAACGACCAGCCTGTCATGCTGATTGGTCAACATCGCGGTCGCAGCACCCGTGAGCGTATTGAGTACAATTTTGGTATGGCAAACCCAGAAGGCTACCGCAAAGTAGTTAGACTGGTGCAAATGGCAGAACGGTTTAAATTGCCGGTGTTTACCTTTATTGATACCCAAGGCGCATATCCTGGCGTAGGTGCAGAAGAGCGTGGTCAAGCCCAAGCGATTGCCCAAAGTATTGCGGTATTTTCATCATTGAATGTGCCTGTGATTGCCACGGTAATCGGTGAAGGGGGGTCAGGCGGTGCCCTGGCGATTGGCGTCGCGGATCGTATCAATATGCTAGAAAACAGCATTTATTCTGTGATTTCGCCTGAAGGTTGTGCATCGATTCTATGGAAAACGGCTGAAAAAGCGCCCCAAGCCAGTGAGGCGTTGAAACTCAGTGCGGCAAATTTAAAATCCCTTGGCTTGATTGATGAAGTCATTGGGGAAGGCGAGGGCGCACATATCAACAGCGATGTGGCTATGACCAACCTTAAAGCCACGCTGGAGCAACAGCTAGCGTTGCTTATAAAGCTGGATGAGCAAACGCGTCTGCAACAACGCTATGAAAAACTGATGAGCTTTAATTCTACGCTGTCCTTACCAAAAGCCTCTGCTTAATTGTCAGTGATTTAACCTATTTTAATGACCCATGGGCGTTTATTGAGGCGCCCATTATTTTATCTCATTTGTTTTATCTCACTGTTTTTCTCTCGCCGCATGAGCTTGAGCACTATGTCGTCTATCCCTATGTCATCTGTCTGTATGTCACCTGTCCGTATGTCACCTGTCATTGAAGCGATTAAACAAAGTTATCAAACTCATATCAACCCGCACCCCAAGTCTACCACTAAAATTTATATTGCGTGCAGTGGCGGGCGAGACTCGATGGCATTACTGTTCGCCTGTCAGCAGCTACAACTACCGATTCATGTGATTCATATCAATCATAAATTGCAAAAAATCAGTGATGACTGGCAACAACTGGTAGAAGGCTATTGCCACAAGCACCACATCGACTATGACAGCGTTTGTATCGATTGGCAATCGCAGCAAGTTTATGCAGATAGTACAATCAGCCCAGAACAACAAGCGAGCACACAACAAGCCAACGAACAACAAGTCGGCACACAACAAGTCAATGAACAGCAAGCTAGAACCGCTCGCTATCATGCCATCATGCAGATTGCAGGCGAAAATGCCATTGTTGCCTTGGCACATCACGCCAACGATCAGGTGGAGACCTTGTTGATGAACCTATGCCAAGGGACAGGGTTGGCAGGGCTGACAGGTATGACGGCATTTGGGGTGCAACACGAATTTGGCAAACCCATTTGGTTATGGCGTCCGTTGCTTGGGGTAACGCGTGATGAGATTAGCGACTTTATAGCAGCGCACCATCTCCCTCATGTCGATGATCCTACCAATTTTGGCGTAGCTAATCAGCGCGCTTTTTTACGTAATCAGATTTTGCCACTCCTTGATGAGCGCTTTCATAAGCTAGTGCAAAATATCACCCGCACCCAGCAAAACCTAACCGAAGCGCATCACATAGTCGATGACCAATATCAACAAGATTTGGCGCTATGCCAGTGGCCAAATGGCTGGACAAGTCATCAGCAATGTTTGCATATCCCCAATCTAAAATCATTGAGCCAAGCAAGACGCTTTAACCTATTGCATCATTGGGTCAAAGGCTCACAAAAATTTGCCCCCACTCGGCAATTGATTGTACAAATTGAGCAGTTACTACAATCAGCGCAAACAGACCAGCAAGCCATTTTGCAGTGGCAGGGGATTGAAATTAGAAAATACCGCGATACGTTATACCGTCTTGATGCCGATTATGTAAAGGCGATTCATAGCAAGTCAGATAACAGGGTATTAGCCAATTTGACTGCCGATGTGGGATTATCTGAGGAATTATCTGTGGGGCTATCTCTAGAATTGGTGCTTGCTAGCAGAGCCGTGTTGCCCAATGAGTCTTTTCAATTATTGTCACAATCTTTTCACCAATCGTTTAAAAAACTGTGCCAACGATTTGATATTCCTAGCTGGGAGCGACAATTTGCCAAAGTGGTCATCATGGATGATAACCAAGAAAAGGTGCTCACGGCATCTCAAACACCGCCACGGTTCGCTTTATTATTGCCGAATATCAGTGTTTGGCTGGCAGATGCCGGTGAGCTGAATTTAGCTACCCAAGCGCCTTGTCCGTGGCACTTGGTTTGGATAGACAGCCTGATGAGTGAATCTCATTGATTGAGACTGTCATGGACTAAGACTGTCATAAACTGAGACTATCAAACCAGCAATAATCCCTTGAATTTGCGCCATGTACACCAATTTACGCTGTAAATTTGTCATCAAAATTTGCAGTAGGTATGGTAGACTTATTTGCGAATAATAGCGAGGGCGAACCCTTTAACTACTTTCTTCTAACTGCTTTCGTCACCCCACAAAAAATGACTAAAAAGGACATCTATGGCAACCACAACTTCTCTTAACATCGCCTTTATTGGTGGCGGTAATATGGCATCGGCACTTATCGCAGGGCTATTAGCAAAAGGTCAGCCAAGTAGCTTACTGCATGTGGTTGAAACCGATGCTGAAAAGTTAGCGGATTTTCAAGCCCAAGGGTTAAATACTTACAATGCGAGCAATATCGACGATACCAAGCACGCCATCGAAAAAGCTGATGTGGTCGTGCTCGCTGTCAAACCGCAGGTCATTAAAGATGTGCTACTACCAGTCAAAGACAGCTGGGGCGAGCAAGTGGTTATTTCAATTGCCGCAGGGATTGGTACCGATAGTTTAGCCGAATGGTTGGGGCCGCAAGTCAAGCTAGTGCGGGCGATGCCAAATACCCCTGCGATGATTCAAATGGGTGCCACAGGCTTGTACGCGAAAGCCGGGGTGAGCGAGGCGGAGCAACAACTCGCGCAGCAAGTGATGTCCGCGGCAGGACTGGTGTTATGGGTAGATGACGAAGAGCTACTGCACGCCGTGACTGCTATCTCAGGGTCAGCGCCTGCGTATTTCTTTTATATGTTAGAAAATATGATTGCCACGGGTGAAAAATTGGGGCTGACCCAAACCCAAGCAACGGCTTTGGCAATGCAAACGGCACTGGGCTCAGCGCAAATGGCATTGACCAGTCATGATACGCCAGCTGAGCTGCGTCGCAAAGTGACCTCGCCCAATGGGACTACCCAAGCGGCAATTGAAGTGATGGATGCCAAACAAATGCATCAAATTATTGCCGATGCCATGCTAGCATGTGAGCAGCGCTCGCGTGAGCTAAGCCAAGCGTTTGGCAAATAACTCGGTTTGGCTATAAAATTGGCTACAACAGCAAATTTTAATTGACTATCTTAATGGCTTATCGTTAACAAGTGTGTAAGCAGCAAATAAGGATAAAAACAGGGCATGACTAATCTTTTGGCAGGTTTGTTTGATATCGTCGTCGCGGCGGCGATGATACTGGTTTTCTTTCGATTTATGCTGCAGTTTGCTGGCATTACCGCAAAGGATGCGTTTGCTAAACCCATTTATCGTATGACACGCATTGTCGATGTGTTTGGACGTATTTTCCCAACCCTTGGCGATGGCAGAATCAATACCGCAAGTTTGGTGCTACTGTTTTTGCTGCGGATGATTTTTATTTGGGGCGTGCTTGGCATGATGCGCATTAATAGTCAAAATATTGGGCTGTTTTATATGCCAGAGGTGAACTTAGCCATGGTCGATTATCTATCGCGGCATTTTTCACCCGTCATGATGTTTTTTGTGGCGGCGGTGACCTTGCTGATTGATTTTTTAAGAATGTGTCAGTACATCATTATTGGCTCGTTTATCGGGGGTTGGGTGATGCTTTTTACCCAAAAAATGCCAGCAATTTTTGGCCTGCTCACCTTGCTTAGTGAGCCAATTATTCAGCCATTTCGCAAAGTATTACCTGCCACAGGCATGCTTGATTTGGCACCTATGCTGGGTTTTTTCTTGATTATTTTGCTAGAAACCTTGGTGCAAACCGTAGGGGTTTATTTATTAACCCTCTAGTCTTTTCCAAACGACGATTAAATGAGTAAGCTTTAAAGCAGTGGGCTAAACAGGCGAATAGCGTTGTCCAAGAATTTTGCCCCAAAGCTACGCTGCTGCCATCCATCGCGCTGTAATGGCTCACTTTGTTGCAGGTATTCATGCTGGCAAGTGAGCATTTGCTGGGTCATGGTACGATTATAAATTGCCATACTCACCTCCATATTCAGATAAAAACTGCGCATATCCATATTGACGGTACCAAATAAGCAATAATCGTCATCCACGCACAAAATCTTGGCATGTAGCAAGCCGGCATTGAACAGATAAATCTGCACCCCTGCTGACAACAGCGGCTCAAAATAAGCCTGTGAGGCAAACCGTACCAACAGCGAATCTACTTTTTTGGGTACATTTAAAATAACCTTGACCCCACGCTTGGCAGCGGTAGTGATAGCGAGCAGCAGCGCATCATCTGGCACAAAATAAGGCGTGGTAATAACCACTTGTTTTTTGGCGGCAAAAATCGCACACACCAAGGTTTCGTAGATGACATGCCCTGTTAATTCTGGCGCCGATGGAATCAGCTGCAAGCTGACTTGACTTACCGATGGGTAAGCTTGTAGGTTGCTTTGCAGCGGCAAAATGTTAAGCAGGGGCGGCTTAGGGACACGCGTTTTAGCGTTTTGACCTACCCCGCGAGAATTAGTCACGTGTTGTAATTTGCGATGATGCAGCTTTGAGGTGCCAATATACAGCGACTCGGTATAGAACGACTTGGTAAAACGATTAATGATTTTTTCAAGGCCGGAAAAATTGGCGTTGGTTTCTGCGCTGATATCCGTGGTCGTGACAAGTGCCATGGCTTTCACCGAATTGACGTTATCATGACCTTCCACCCGTATCATGACATCAATCCATTTGCCCACATGCTCGTTTTGTTTGAAAAAATCGGGGTCGATTAAATTAAAACTTCCCGTATAGCCATAGCAATTGTCAAAAATAGCCAGCTTACGATGGTTGCGGATATCAATGCGTTTGACAATAGTTTTGAACAAACCCACGGGCAGCGACTCATGCACAAAAACACCAGCGTCTTTGAGTTTGTTTACCCACTGACTGCGAAAAAACGCATGACTGCCAACGCTATCAGCGAGCAAATGCACGGATACGCCGCGCTGGCTAGCATCCATCAAAGCTTCTAATAACTCAATCACTCGGCCTTGTGGCGATACAATATAAAACTCTAGTAAAATCATCGTGTTTGCCGCACGGATATCGGCTAATAAACTGGCAAAAATATGGTCAGCGTCTGTCATCAGCGTCAGCGTATGATGGTCATACACGCCAAGCCCAGTTTTTAGTAGGGCGATATTGCTCAGTTGCCGTGCTTCGGTGTCTAAATTTTTGGAAATTTCATTAAAATCAATCTGCTGAGCGTTGGCAAAGTCACGCAGTAATTTTTGCGCCATCAAACTGCGCTTACGGTACTGGTGTCCAATATTGATTTCACCAAATAACATATAACCGATGATGCCAACAACAGGCAGGGCAAATAACACCGCAATCCAAGCAATTGCCACGCTTTGGTGGCGCTGCTGTTGAATAACCCGCACAACTAGCCAAAGCGTGATGAGAAAATGGGCGATCACACTTAGCTGTAATAGCAACGTCTTGACAATCGACCACTCCAATAATAACCCCATACTAGCTTACCTAACCTAGCATTGAGCCGTAATGAAAGCGCTTGGGAATTCTTTGACCATGAGGGTGGACAATGTCAGCAACTTTGAGCACGTGTTGTGTCCAAATATCTGCGCATTGTACCGCTGTCACAAGCTCATCACCCAGTGCCAAGCGACCTGCGATATAACTTGCCAGACTGCAGCCTGAGCCATGATATTCACCCGCCAGTCTTGGCAAAATCGCTTGGTATGCCAGTCGGCAGGTTTGGTTGTCATTAATGTATAAATACTGCTCGATACCAGAGGCTTGGCTATCGTGAGACGTCTTGACTAGCACTGCTTTGGCACCTTGCTGGCACAAATCTTTGGCGGCGGCGTGTAGATTGTCGATGCCTGTCAAATCACGCAGTTCAATGCTGTTGGGGGTCATTAGGGTCGCAAAAGGGGTCAACTGGGCAAAGGCAGTCACCAAGGTGTCTTTGTCGCCTAACGCACCGCCACTGTTGGCCACCAGTACTGGGTCAAGCACATACGGCGTACCTGTTGCAATACTGCCATCGGTGAAAAGCTGCGCGAGCATTGCAATATTGTCAGTGGTGCCAAGCATCCCTGACTTGATAGCTTTGACAGGCAAATCATTGAGCACCGCCAGTGCTTGCGCCCTTACCAGCTCACTTGCGCATGCCTCAAACCCAAAAACTTGCTGTGAACTTTGAACGGTCACTGCGGTACAGGCAATCGCTGCATGACTCCCTGATTGCCCAATCGACTCAATATCCGCTTGCAAGCCTGCGCCGCCGGATGGATCCAACCCCGAAAAACACAATACAGTGGGGCGCAGTGTCATGCTGGGTACTAAAATAGGGGCAAGGGTAGCAGGGGTTGACATAAGATTCTCACAGGCTGGTTATCAATCCTTATAAAGGATTGGTTAAGTGGTTTTTTAATCATTACTTTCAAACAGATTATCACATAACGACTGAGCCATAAACAGCGACTGGGTTATAGGTAGGCATGGTGCCATTGCAAAGGTGCTGCAATTATTCTCACATAATTTTTTTAAAAAGTCTTGCAAATTTGGATTGGTTTGTTATAATGCCCACCCACAATACTTGAGGTTAATGGCGACATTGACTAAAATTATTGTACGGTGTTATAGATAAGTAAGACCAATTCGGTGACGTGGGTGAGTGGCTGAAACCACAGCCCTGCTAAGGCTGCATACGGGAAACTGTATCGAGGGTTCGAATCCCTCCGTCACCGCCATTTATCAAATCAAAATTAATTTTAAAATTATTTAAAATAAAGTTTGACAAAATAAATATTCTAACTTATAATAGCGCCCACTTCAAACGAAGACATTAGTTAAGCGCTTGTAGCTCAGTTGGATAGAGCATCAGGCTACGAACTTGAGGGTCGGGGGTTCGACTCCCTCCAAGCGCACCACTAATTACTTTGTTAAAATTAATCGCCACTCTTTGAGTTTAGGCGATTTTTTTTATGTCTTATTCTTTTATGCCTCATATTACTCGGCGGGGTATTTTGCCGTTCCGTTTTTTTCACCACTGCCTCACTATTGCCTAAGGCATTTTCATCCCATTTATGTTGATCTGAGTTATGTTTATCCCAGTTATGTTTATCTGAGCCATGCGCTGATGGGTCTCGAGTGTGCGTTTGAGTCATAGCGTTTTGGTTGTATTTAGGCTACAATTTCGCTTAATTGCTACCATCATTTGCCCGCCATACCTATGCCTAAGACCAAAACCCCAATGTTAAAAACAGCTAAGACCAACAGCCAGCCGCAATCCATGCAATCAGCGCCATTGCCAGAACAACAACCCGTGATGGCAAAAGCGGCTACTCGGCTGATTGCTATGCTGTATGATGGTATGTTGATTTTGGCGATGCTATTTTTTGTGCAGATGCTGCTTATCGTATTGGGGACTAAACTGCTAGGTTTGGCAGGGACGGATATGAAGCAAGCGGCGACATTACCGCTATGGTATCGTAATGCTGTGCAAATCCCTGCGTTTGTGATTATTCTGGTCGGGTTTTATGGGGTATTTTGGCGTAAGGCAGGGCAGACGCTTGGCATGCAGACTTGGCGGCTCAAAACCATGAACCGTGATGGCTCATTGCTAAGTTGGCGGCAATCGATGATGCGGATATTAGCCGCCTGTTTATTGCCGGTGGTCTGCGGTATGATAGGCTATCTTATCCACCAGTCGGTGGGTGCGCTGTATTTTAGTATGTTTATCGGGCTATTGTTTAATTATTGGTTCGCATGGGTCAATAAGCAAGGCTTGGCGCTGCATGATTTGCTATCAAACACCGTGACCATGAAAATGCCAAAAATTAACCATGAAGGCTTGTTTGCTGGGTTTAGAAAGAAATAATTACTTGTCTCTCGCCCACAACCAGTCCGCCAAATCGACCAAATAGTTATCATTGCCAAATTCAGCGATCACCGCATTTTTAGCGGTATCAAATAAGCTTTGCGCGTAGGTTTTGGCAGCTGCCACACCCAGTAGTTTGACATAAGTGGATTTATCCAATTTTTCATCACTCCCCGCAGGTTTGCCAAGCTGCTTGGTATCGGCAGTCACATCCAAGATATCATCTTGTACTTGGAAAGCCAAGCCAATCTGCTCGGCAAAGCTATTGAGGGCTTGCCGCTCGCTGTCAGTCGCGTTGGCACAGATGGCACCCATCAAGACTGACGCTTCAATGAGCGCGCCTGTTTTGTCACGGTGGATAGCTTCAAGCTCAGTTTGGCTAAGCTGTTGGTGCTCGCCATTTAAATCCAGCATTTGCCCCATGACCATCCGCCGTGCCCGTGGCGCAAACGTGGCAGAAAGCGGCGTAGCAAACTCACTGTTTTCACCAAAATGCGTATGGGTCAGGGCTTCAAAAGCTAGGGTCTGTAGCACGTCACCGGCAAGCATGGCAGCGGCTTCACCATAGGCGATATGGGTAGTAGGACGACCTCGGCGCAGCGCATCATCATCCATACAAGGCAAGTCATCATGCACTAGCGAATAGCCGTGTAGACACTCCACCGCCATCATGGCACGGCGCACGTCATTAGATAATTGATGGGATGGGTTGGCAAGACTGTTGTCGGTTTTTACCGTGGCAAAAGTTGCGGCAACCAGTAAAGGACGTACCCGTTTGCCGCCATTGGTCATCGCGTATAGGCTTGCTTCATGCAGCGGCGAGGGTAACTTGCAGGCTTGGAGGTAGGCTGTGATATCCGATTCTAGTTGGTCAATGACTTGGCGCGAAAAAGCAGTAAATTCCATAATCAATTCTTTTGTATGTGTTAAAATTTTGAGCAATAAAAAAGCTGCCCCCATTAAGGTTGAGCAGCCTTTTTGCAAAATGGCGCAACAAGTTTAACCCATTAGTCTAGGAAATTAAAGCTATCTAAATCCATCGCCATTAACTCGCTTGGTGCCAACATGCTCTCTGAGTGACCTGAGGCGCGTGGCAATAGTTTTTCAAAATAGAACTCAGCGGTTTTGATTTTGGCTTCATAGAATTCTTTGGTTTCGCTGCCGCCATTTTTGAGCTTGTCATACGCTACCGCTGCCATACGTGCCCAGTGATAGCCCATGATGACGTAGCCTGAGTACATTAAGTAATCATCGGATGCCGCTGAGACGATTTCACGGTCTTTACGAGCCGTGAGCATAATACGTGTGGTAAGGGTATTCCACTCTGCACAGTATTTGGTCAATTCCCAAACAAATTTACGCATGCCTTTGTCTAGGGCGTATTCACTACACCATTTCATGATATTGGCGGTGTAATCAAGCAGCACTTTGCCTTTTGATTGGATTAACACTTTACGACCTAGTAGGTCAAGCGCTTGTACGCCTGTGGTGCCTTCATATAAGGTTGAGATACGCGCATCACGAGCGATTTGTTCCATGCCCCATTCTTTGATATAGCCATGACCGCCGTAGATTTGCATACCATGTTTGGCGCATTCAATGCTTAGTTCAGTTAAGAAGCCTTTGAGTATTGGGGTATAAAAGCCCAATTTATCATCCCATTTGTGGAACTCAGCATCGTCACCGAGCATCGCTGCTTCAAACATTTTGTCAGCATAGCGTGATGCGTGATAAATCATTGAGCGTGCGCCTTCCGAGAAGGCTTTTTGGGTGAGTAGCATGCGCGCAACATCGGCATGATGGATAATCGCATCAGCCACTTGGTTTGGCTCTTTGGTACCTGATAGGGTACGCATTGAGCGGCGTTCTTTGGCGTAGGGCAATGAGTTTTGGAAAGCCAATTCCATATGCGCTAAGCCTTCCATACCTGTGCCTAGGCGAGCAGTATTCATAAAGGTAAACATGGCTTTTAAGCCTTTATTCGGCTCACCGATTAGATAGCCTGTGGCATTATCAAAGTTGAGTACCGCAGTTGCTGATGCTTTGATACCCATTTTGTGCTCAATTGAGCCACAGTTAACGGGATTACGCTCACCAATGTCACCGTTTTCTGTGACCAAGAATTTTGGCACGATAAATAACGAAATACCCTTGGTACCTTCAGGCGCATCGGGTAGGCGTGCTAATACGATATGCACGATATTTTCTGTTAGGTCATGTTCACCGGCTGAAATAAAGATTTTGGTACCACTAATCTTATAAGTACCATCTTCTTGTGGGATGGCTTTGGTTTTAACTTGACCCAAGTCGGTACCACATTGTGGCTCAGTCAAACACATGGTGCCCGACCAACGACCTTCTACCAAGGCTGGCATATAAGTGGCTTTTTGCTCAGGGGTGCCGTATTGCATGATGGTATTCATACAGCCTACCGAAAGTCCTGGATACATGGCAAATGCCCAGTTTGCCGTGCCCATCATTTCACTTTTGATGAGGTTGACAGACATTGGCATATTTAAGCCACCAAATTCTTCAGGAAACGGTATGGCTTGATACCCAGCTTCAACGAACATATCATAAGCTTCTTTAAAGCCTTTTGGCGTGGTGACAACACCCTTGTCAAAATGGCAGCCTTCAGCATCGCCTGATTGGTACAGTGGCATCAACACATTGCTACAATAATCCGCAAAACTCTCAAGCATCATATCCACGGTTTCAGGATCGGCATTTTCACCAGATTTTAAGGTTTTATAGTGTTCGGGGTAATTAAATACTTCATTGGTTAAAAAGCGAATATCACGCAGGGGGGCTTTATATGATAATGGCATACGCTGAAATCCTTTTAATAGGCTATTAACTAAGATAAAAAGGGAAAGGTAAAAATAAGTCCGCTCAGTATAAAGGTATTTCCCACTAAAAGCTTCAAATCATAATAAATATTCATAAATAATACTAATTATCATAAAATTATTTTATGATTTTGTAGTGCAAAGCTTCGCATGGACAAGAATGCAACAATTACCAACTACCTTAAACGCACTCGTTTTATTTAAACTTTACCAAAGATATTAAACCACCAAACGTATTGAAAAATCATTTGTGAGCCACTCTTGCCAAATATTCCCAACCCATCTCCCAACCAATCTCCTAGTCCATCGCTCCCTGATACATCGACACTGCCAGCCAATCAACCTGCACCGACATCACTCAACAAACGCGAGCGCGGCGCCGTGCTGTGGTCAATTATCAAAAAATTATCCGTTTTTGCAAAACCTTATCATTCATTAATCATAGCGACGTTGCTGCTTACGGTGATTGGTTCATTTGCCGCACAGGTCAATGCTTTTGTACTGCGTTACACGGTCGATCATTTGACCGAGATTGTCAAGCTCAGCGAGCCGTGGCATGAAGGTGCCAAACTGCTCACGACTATTAGCATCGTGCTACTGCTCAAAGAACTGTTGTACGCGGCAATCAGCTTTGGACAGCGCTATTTTGGTGAAAAAATCCGTATTAATTTGTCCCGGGATTTATCGCAAAAAGTCGTGGCGCGTATTTTAAGTTACCGCATGGGGTTTTATACCCACCCTGATAACGACAGTGGTAAGCTGCAGACGCGCATTGATTTGGGTGTCAGTAGTCTCACGCGCTTGGTGCAAAACTTTTTTATTGATATGTTGCCGTTATTTGCCAATGCGATTGTAGCGCTGGTAGTGATGTTTAGCGCCAATGTGTGGGTGGGGATGGTAGGGCTGGTGATTGTGCCGATTTATTTTTATATCAGTCAAAAACAAGCCACGCGCTTGCAAGGCTTTCGTCGGCAGATGCGCCACTACCGGGAGAGCAAAAGCGAGCAAATCATTTCGCTCATTAACGCTATCACCGTGATCAAATCCTTTGTCCGCGAACCGATTGAAGCGCAAAAACATTTTGCCATTCAAAAAGAGATGACCGATAACCAACTCAAAACGCGCGGTATTGGCTTTGGCTATGATGCACTCAAAAGCTTTATCGAGCAGATTGGTGTCGTGGCGATTATTATTTTAACCGCGTATTTTGTGCTTGATGGGCAGATGACCATTGGCATGATTATGTTTCATGTGTTGTTGTTTCAAAACGTGGCATCGCCGATTCGCCAGTTGCATCGTATCTATGATGAGGTCAATGATGCGCTGACTTATGCCGAAGGGTTTTTTGATATCTTAGAAGATGATAGCCAAATCGAAGTGGTAGGCGGTGTCAATCCTGCGACGGTGCAGGGTGATATCGAACTTCAGCAGGTGGATTTTGTCTATCCCAACGGCAACCAAGCCTTGCAAGATGTCAGCTTTCGCATTCGGCGCAACCGAATTACTGCATTGGTCGGGTTGAGTGGCGCAGGTAAAAGCACCATTATCAATCTGTTGGTAAAATTTTATCAGCCCACGCAGGGGCGAATTTTGCTCGATGGCAAGGATTTGCAAGACTATGATACCCATGAGCTACGCCAACAAATCGGTTTGGTGTTGCAAAAAAACCATATTTTTGGCGGGACTATTGAAGAAAATATTCGTTATGGCGATTTAACTGCCAGCCAAGCTCAGATTGAGCAGGCAGCAATACAAGCCTCCATTCATGAACAAATCACCCAGCTGCCCAAAGGCTACCAAAGCGAAGCCAAATCCTTGTCAGGTGGACAGCAGCAGCGTATTGCACTGGCACGTATGTTTCTCAAAAATCCGCCGATTGTCTTTTTGGACGAGCCGACCGCAAGTCTAGATGCCATTGCCAGCCAGCAAATCAAGCGCAGTTTGGATTTAATCAAACAAAATCGCACGGTGATTATCGTGTCGCACAATATCGCGCAGATTATTGACGCTGATGATTTGGTGGTCATCGAGCAAGGGCGCGTGGTGGAGACAGGCACGCATGATGAACTGTATCGCAAGCAAGGCAAATACTATGAGATTTTTAATGCCATGTCCGATAGTTTAAATCTTGATAAAATCACCCAAACGTTAGACAGCCATTAATTTAGGGCTTATTGTGCAGGCTTAGCATGCGTACTGGTGGCGCTAAGCGAATTAACGCCGTAACCCTGCTGACTTAAATTTATGCTACCATAACTGTTTTGTCATATTCACCCAACTTCACCCAATAAGTTAGTCAATACTCATGGAATCTCAAGTCTTAAAAATATTTTTGGCACTGGTGGTACTGGTCAATCCATTTGCCGCGTTATCGTTATTTATTGATATCACCAAAGACGCCAATCGACAACAAACTCGCAAAGTTGCACTGATTTCAGCCATTACTGTGTTTGTGACCATCGCGATATTTTCGTTGGCAGGCGAGCCTATCTTAAAGGTGTTGGGGATTTCGCTTGGGTCATTTCGTATCGCAGGCGGTATCTTGGTATTGATTATTGCCATTGGCATGATGAATGGCGCTGGCAATGTTGCCAAACCACATGTCGGCAAATCCGGGGATTTAAATGGCGTGGCGTTTCAAGGGGCGGCATCTGCCGTGGTACCATTGACGATTCCGATGGTGATTGGTCCGGGTGGGATTTCTACCGTGATTATTTATGCTGCGAGCGGGCATAGTTATTTTAATATGCTAGCGATTATCACCGCAGGTTTGATTATCAGTATTATCACTTATCTAAGCTTTATGGCAGCGGGGCAGGTGAGTCGTTTTTTAGGTGATACCGGGCTTAATGTGCTCAATCGTATCATGGGGATGCTACTTGCGGCCGTTGCGGTAGAGATTTTTGTTGGCGGCTTAAAAAGTATATTTCCGCAATTGTTGTAAGTTCAATGTTTCAAGCTACATGGCTCGCTCAATAATTTATCACAGCAACCCTTAAGCATTAAGCATTGTAGTGGCTGTGTTAATATCACAAATTATGCTTGATTTTTACCGTTAAAGTCGCCATTTTAATAATCATGCAAGATGCCAAACCCTGTTAATAAGCTGTCAACAAGCTTCTAAAAAAATGCAAGCGTTAAACCATGCTTACGTTGATTAAAGCGATAAGACAGGTTGACTAACAAGTTGCTTAGCCTAGTTCATAAGCTTAGTTCATAAGATAGCTACTAAGGTAGTAACCAAAGTAGTCACTGGGGCGGATAAAAGATTGAGGAGCGACGATGCAAAAAGATACAAAATCAGATTACCAAAGCCTACTGCAAGCGGCAAAAGAGGCCAAAGCAGAAGCGATGATGCTAGAGTTTATCGAGCAAGCTGACGGCAAAATGGTACTACGTACCTCGAATGACGAGTCAGAAGACTTGGTAAGCATTGAATTTTCTGACAAAGTGAAAGAACTGTTGGGGGATGATACCCAGCTGATTGGTCAAAGTATGATTCATGCTGCCATTCAAACCTTAATGCAAAAGCAGCTCTCGCAGTGGCATGCCAATGTGTATGACGAAGAACCCGTGCATTATAGTTAAGGCGTAACGCCTATGCATTGATTTGTTGAACCCATAAGACTAAAGACTTATGGGTTTTTTTGTGCTTGGATTTTTTATTTGTGGGCAAATCCTTTATAATTAGCCATAATTTTTCTTCTGTGTTTCACTTATCAAAAAGAGCCGCCACCATGCCTATGCAAACCGCCAATTTTTATACCATCAATCATTCCAATTATCCTGTCAAAACCATTGGGATTTTAGGTGGCGGACAGCTAGGTATGATGTTGGCGCAAGCGGCGTTGCCACTGGGCATTCGCTGCGTGTTTTTGGAGGATAGTGCCAATTGCCCCGCACGCTTACTGGGCAAAGTGTTTAGTAGCGAGCAATTTGAAGATTTTGCCAAAAGCTGCGATATTTTTACCTTAGAATTTGAAAACACCCCGCTCAAACCTGCCCAGTTTTTGGAATCCACCAAAACCTTGTACCCATCGTCATTTGCGCTATCAGTGGCACAAGATCGGTTAAATGAAAAAAACTTGTTTAACCAATTAGATATCGCCACCGTGCCTTTTATGGCAGTGCATAACAAAGCCGATATCCAAGACGCCGCCGACAAATTGGGGCTACCCTTGGTACTCAAAACCACACGCGGGGGCTATGATGGTAAAGGGCAGTTTGTGGTCAAATCCGCTAACCAAATTGACACCGCGTGGGCAGAACTTGGTGACGCAACCAAAACAGCGCCGCTCATTGCCGAAGGCTTTATTCACTTTGAGCGCGAAGTATCTATCATTGCAGTGCGCGCCCAAAACGGTGAAATCCGCTATTATCCGCTCGTGCAAAATGAACATAGCAATGGTATTTTAGCCAAATCAACCGCACCTGCACCCAATGTTGATAACCTCACGGAGCAAGCCCAAAGTAATATCAAAAAATTGCTCGAACATTTAAACTATGTGGGCGTGTTGACGTTAGAATTATTTGTGACTTCTGAAGGCGGCGCTGAAAAATTGCTTGCCAATGAAATCGCACCCCGCGTGCACAACTCAGGGCACTGGAGTATTGAAGGCGCGGTAACCAGTCAATTTGAAAATCACATGCGTGCGGTGGCAGGGTTGCCATTGGGAGACACAGCCATCGTCAAACCCTCTGTCATGCTGAACGTCATCGGAGAGTACCCAAAACTGGACGAAGTCCTAGCCATCGCTGGCGTGCACGTGCACAATTATGATAAAGAAGAGCGCGAAGGTCGAAAAATCGCTCATATCACAGTAATGCCGAGCGATAGCAGTCAACTGGATAACACGGTCGCGCAAGTGGTTGCAAAATTACCCAATAAATTGTCTGACTAAAGCCATGTAACTAAAGCTATGTGTCAGCAAACACACCGCAATCATCCGTGAGGTTGCGCATAGTCAAATCAAACGGGGGTTAAAGTTTGATATTACCCAATTTCTCCTCATCAATTTGCAGCTCGTTGGCAACTTCACTCACCGTTTGGCGATTGGTGCGGTCAAGGTAGGTTTGTGCGCGGTCAACTTCTTGGGTAAGTACATGGAGCGTTTGCTGCATATTGCCCAGTGCTTTAACTTTAAAGACATCAATCGCATGCATGGTCTCATAGATGTGGTTAAAGGATTTTTGCAGTTTTTCCAAGTCCACTGAACTGCCACTGGCTTGCTCATGCAATTGCGCGGTTTGGCGTTTGAGCATGACTGACGTTGACTCAATCAAACTACTGGTCGTTGAGTTAAGCGCATTGATTTGGTCGAGTACCAATTTTTGACTGCTCAGCGCTTGTGACACCATCACCGCAGTACGTAGCGCAGCAATCGTTGTCGTCGTGGCACGGTCAACGCCTTTAATAAGCTCTAAGTTATTTTTGCGAATCATATCAAGCGCCAAATACCCTTGGATGTTCACCGCCAGTTGGGTCAAAAAATCCATGTTTTTTTGGCGGAGATAAAACAGCAATTCTTCTTTGACTACGCGTGCTTTTTCAGGGTCAGTGGCTTCAAGCTCACCGATTTTTTGCTCTAGACGTTCATCAATTTTTTGACCGACATAAATATATTGACGGAGCGACTGCATCAGTGCCCACATATTGACCTTTTCTTGCTCAATGCTGGCATTGTCTTTCATCAGTTCATCTTTGCCGTGATACAGGCTTTCGATGATGGCATTGATATGGTTTTGCGAAGATTGGTATTTACGAAAATAATCTTGTACGGATTTGCCCATTGGGATGATGCCCAAAAATTTGCGTGGACTTGACAGCGAACCTTGTCGGCTTGGATCTAGGTCTTCGACCACGCTGCGTAGCTCAGTCAAGGATTTGGCAATCGGGGAGTTGTCAAATAAGGCTTTATCCATGCTTTTGGCAGGACGATCAAGCATGCGATTTGCAATCTGCGCGGAAGCGCGAATTTCGGCACTACCTAGCTGATGAATGGCTTTGACTTTCTCATCGAATACAGACGTGTTGACAGGGGTTTGTAATACATGCATCACAAAATCGTTCACTTTGGCATCAAGTTCAGGCACTTTGGTTAGGTCAAGTTTGACCAGTTGGTCGGCTTCGTCTTGTGGCACAACGGCAACGGGTTGCGGCGCTTCAAGGGTGATGACAGGGCTGGTTTCTGGCGGGGTGAGTTCTGGCATGATATATCCTTGAGTTGTCTATATTGGTATTTGTATATTAACTTGCCTTTTAGTTTGTCTTGGTATTTTAGCGGTTTGAGCTAACGCTAGTTTGATTATCTTGGTGAATTATTTCATTTGTTGTTCTATTTGGGTAATCATTTTTTCCATGCGCGTTTGACGAATGATTTTTTTATGATGCTACGTCAGTGTGACAGCGTAACAAAAAATTTTTCAATCACATGTTAAAAAATAAAAGCCCAACAGTTAGTTGGGCTTTTATTTTTTCAAAATTCTTGGTAATAGAATATATTATTGTACCCGTGATAGATATTCGCCAGTGCGGGTATCGACTTTGATTTTTTCGCCTTGTTGGACAAATAATGGCACACGTACGACTGCGCCTGTTTCAAGGGTTGCAGGTTTACCGCCGCCACCTGATGTATCGCCTTTTAGACCTGGGTCAGTTTCAGTAATCACTAACTCAACAAAGTTTGGCGCGGCAACGCTTAAAGGCACACCATTGAATAGGGTAATGGTACATTCTTCGTTGCTATTTTCTTTTAACCATTTTGCCGCATCGCCCATCGCATTTTTGTCGGCTTGTAGCTGCTCAAAGCTTTCTGGGTGCATAAAGTGCCAGAATTCGCCATCGTTGTATAGGTAGTTCATTTCAGTATCAACAACGTCAGCGCCTTCAAGGCTATCGCCAGATTTAAAGGTGTTTTCTAATACTTTACCCGTTTTTAGGTTACGCATTTTGACGCGGTTGAATGCTTGACCTTTACCTGGTTTAACGTATTCATTTTCTAAAATTGCAAAGGGGTTGCCTTCGTGCATGACTTTTAAGCCAGCTTTAAATTCATTGGTTGAGTAAGTTGCCATAAAATTTCCTAATAAGGTGTTGCGACTAAAAAATAACCGAGGTAAATCAAATCTTTGTATAATAGCCAATTTGCATAAATGCGCTACCTACGCTGTAACCCTATCCGCAACAGGCGTTATCAGCAAGCGGCATTGACAATTGGATAAACACTATATGATAAACTATTTGGCGACACAAAAAAACTGGCAAAATGCGTTTTCTGATACCATCACGAGCTTTGCTGAATTGGCGCAAGCATTAGATTTGCCGATAGATAGCTTTGATAGTCAGGTCGGTCAATTTCCCCTCAAAGTGCCACGCCGCTTTGTGCAAAAAATGGGGAAAGGCGATATCCATGACCCGCTGCTTAAGCAAGTGTTGCCGACGTTTCAAGAAACGGTACAAGTCACCGGCTTTGTCACCGACCCACTCGATGAACAACACGCCAATCCGGTCAAAGGCATCATCCACAAATATGCATCACGTGTGCTGATTCCTGTCACCGGGGCTTGCGTGGTCAATTGTCGCTATTGTTTTCGCCAGCACTTTGACTACCACGAGAATCTACCGACCCACAATGATTGGCAAGCCATCAGTGCCTACATCACAGCGCACCCCGCGGTCAATGAAGTGATTTTAAGCGGCGGTGACCCATTATCGCTGAGCAATCGTCGTTTATTGGAGATTTTCACCACCCTTGAAGCACTACCGCAAGTGCAGACCATTCGTATCCATACCCGTGTACCTGTGATGATTCCTGAGCGCTTAGATGAGCCGTTACTTGCGCGATTTGCTAACAGCCGCTGTCACATCGTCATGGTGATTCATGCCAATCACCCCAATGAAATCGACCAAGAAACACAAATATTTTTGGCTAAGGCAAAAAAAGCAGGTGTTACTTTACTTAACCAAACCGTGCTACTCAAGTCGATTAATGACGATGCAAATACGCTTGCAAGCTTAAACGAAAAATTATGGCAAGCGGGCGTATTACCCTATTATTTGCATGTGCTTGATAAAGTTGCCGGGGCGAGCCATTTTTATATCTCAGATGAGCAAGCAGTCGCTCTGTACTGGGAATTACTCGCCAAATGTGCTGGCTACTTGGTGCCAAAGTTGGTGCGAGAATTACCTAATAAGCCATTTAAAACGCCCATTGATTTGTATAACCACTAACATATTTTGAAACACAACAACTAAAATAATGGGTTATCTGTTACTTATCTGATAAATAGTACAATTATCTTAAATATCTAGCTAAAACCTGGCTTTTGTGTTATTTATTGTTGTTAAATAAGTCGAAAAATGTTGTGCATTTTGGTACAAAAAAATGGTTACGGATCTCACACTAGACGATTTCTTACAGCGCATAAACGATATACCGACCAGTCCTATTGAACTTAAAGTGACCCAGGATTCGTTGCAGGATACGACCGATTGGCAGATACAATTTAATCGTATGTCGGCGTGTGAGATGTATAACGAATATAAATTCGTGATAAACCAGTTGATGTTTGCCGATATTGACGATGTCAAACGCTTTGCATTATTTGATGAGGTTAATAAAGCCGTCAGCGTATTACTTGGCAAATTGCGGGTGAATTACCAAACCCAGCCGGGGATTTTGGATGAAGAAAAACAGCAAGGCTTAGATACCGTGCTATCAGTGCTTTATCTAGGCATCATGTTTTACCATGTCATCTGGCAACGGGCAGCGGCTCGACCTGAAGTGGCTGAGAAAAAAGGCATCATTAGCCTATTTCGCCAAACACCTCAATCACTTACCTCCACTCAAGTCATTCAGCGCTCCCTCTACAGTACCATGCTATTACTGCGCCAATCGCTGTTTGAAAAATATATCGGCTATCGTAAAGATACACAGGTGATTTGGCAATATCTGAATGCCTGCTATCGATTTGCGGTCACTAATGATTGGCAGTCTATCTCCTTGCCAATCAAACTGCATTCTGCCAATGAGTATAACAAACAAGGTGCACCGCTATCGATTGAGGAAATATATTTTCATTGCTTGACGGTAGCGGTTACCAATCCGTATGCTTGTCGGCGTGCGGATATTGTAGCCATACAAAAAGTAAGTACCCAGTGGATTGAAGCGCTAATAATTAGCAAAGACTTGCTAGAAAAACCTTACCTGTATATTGATTTAGAAGGTAAGCAGCCGCCCAAACTGCTAGAAATCGATGGTACATTCAATCCCTTTGCAGCAGCCAGCAATTGCCTGTTTGTCATGTTTAGCCGGTTGTTTAAACACTTACATCAAACCATCAGCCAAGGTCAAAACAGTAGCGATGCTGAGATAAAAAACAGCGCGCGTCAGGCCAAATTGGTATTGAATAATATCCAAGATGGGTTAAAACCAGCGGCACACTATCATCAGAACCATTCAAAATGTGAAGTGGTACTTGGATTTAATAATATCCATTACATGCTTGCGAATAAAACCAGTTTGGGCAATCTCATTCATGCCAATGAGTTGCCTGAGCGGTTAAAACCCAAAACTCAACATACTGAGTATCTTAAAAAATCTACCGTTGTGGAGCTGAACAAAGAAAATCCCCAATCCATGTGCCTGTCGCACGTGTTTAGCTACGCCAATCAAATCGTTGACCCATATCCAAGCAGCAGCCGTGGCGATAGCTATCATCCGCTGAGGCAATTGCAAGTCAATTGCTTAATTGCGCTGCGAAAGGTTAATGGCGCAAAAACTTGGCAGCTCGGCTACATTAAAGATAACCGTCAAGGTTTTATCGATACGCCAACCGGTCAACCCACCAACAAGACCTACTTAGAAATTGAGGCACAAGTACAAGTGCATTGTCAAAATGCCATTCCCTGTGGCGTGCGCTTTCAAAATGCGGGTGGCCGTCAGCCACATTTTGTTGCGGCATTTATTATCCCTAGCGATCCAAACAACGCTGATACCCAGCCCCGTTTGCTGATGGCACGCTTTGGCTACCAAGTGGCAGACAAGCTAGTGGTGCGTATTGAGAGCAAGGAAATTAACGTGCGTCTGACTGAGCTACTTGATATGACTGATGATATCGAAGAATACGCTTTTGTAAGAATTCCGTAAACTTCTAACCGCTAAGAAATGGTAACAAAATCTGCCATTTTAACTCTAACCTATTAAAAATAAAAGATTTTCATATCCTTGTAGCCGTTTTGAAAGATTAATCATATAATAAGAAATTGAATCTAATATTATAAATAATTTATCAAACAGTTCGCTTATAATAGCTTGCACATGGCTCTATAAACCAAGCGTTAATGGGCAAGCGTTTAATGGGATAGTGAATCGATGCAAAAACACAACCAACTCAATCTGTTAATCATTGATGATAACCAGCTGTATGCCGAGCAGTTGGTTGGGTTATTAGAAAAACATTATTATAGACAGGTTAATTTAGGATTTTTGGATGCCAAAGACGAGCTGATTAAGTTATTGCGCCAGTCTTGGGACATTGTTTTGGTGGGAAATGCGTATGATTTATCGTTTAAAGACGTCAAAGAGATTTTAAAAGCCCACGATACTCACATCCCCGTCATCGCTCTGTTGCCTGATGACGCGACTGCTTACCCAGGCGCATTAACTGCCAATGAGCAAGCCCAGACGCAGCTTGTTAGCGACAATGATAAAACCCATGTTTTATTACCTTTATATACCTATTGGGGCGCGGCGGATGCTTTGCCCAAAAGTAGGTTATTGCGCATGGCTATTCGTATCTGCCATGAACACGAGCATCATAAACTCGTCCGCGAGCTTGAGCGGCTAAAAATGGTATTGAGCGATGCCGAACAGCGTGCCAATATTCTTATCAAAAACTCCAAGAGTGCAGTGGCTTATATTGAAGATGGTTTACATATTTATGCCAATGAGCCCTATCTTGAAATGTTTGGGTTTAAAACGCTCGATGAACTGATGGGGGTGCCGGTCGTTGACTTGATTGCGAGCAATAATATCCAAGATTTTAAAACGTTTTTAAAAGACTTTGAAAAAGGCAACCGTAAAAACGTCGAATTTAAATTTGAAAGTGTGAGAAAAGATAATACCACCTTCGCCGCTAAGCTGCAGTTAGCGGCTGCTACCTATGACGGTCAGCCGTGTCTACAAGTCATTATCCAGCCCAATGAACAAGCCAATAGTGCTGAGCTTGCCAAAAAACTTGAGGCGATGGAACGCATTGACTCAATCACCGGGCTATTTAATCGTCATGGTTTTGAAAGCCTGTTTCACCGACTGCGTGACGCGATTGTTGAGAAAAACCTATCGGTGGGTTTGATGGCGTTACGCGTCGATAATATTGGTAAAATCCATGCCAGTGTGGGGATTGAAGGAATTGATGGGGTGGTGGTGGCCGTTGCCAATATTCTTGAGCAACATCTCACTGAGATTATTGGGGAAAAGCGGGTGAAAAATGGCTATTTGAGCCGCTTTAATGATAGCATGTTTATGCTAATTATCCCTAATATGCGACAACAAGATTTGACAGCATTGGGACAAAAATTGGTTGCCGATATTAATAGCACCATTATTGAAATTGGTCATCGTACGGTTAAGACCACAGTAACCATTGGTGCAACCTTAGTCAACGCCAGTGCACCTGACACCAATAGTATTATTAACCGTGTCATCCAAGCCGTCGGCATGGCAGCCAAAGCCAATAAAGACAGCAACGACGATAAAGATTTATTCTATCTATATGACCCAAGTAGTTTTGCCAGCAGTGATGACAGCGCGCTGTACGAATCGCTACGTGATGCGCTAGAACATAACAAATTTAAGTTATTATATCAGCCGATTTATGACGTTGAAAACGATGTCAGTAACATGTTTGAGGTGTTTTTACGCCTGCCGCTAGCAGATGGCAGCTTAATGGCACCTGATAAATTCTTAGAAGTGGCGACCCGACATCAGTTGATGGATAAAATCGACCGTTGGATGTTGATTCAAGCCTGTAAAGACTTAAAACGTTACCGTCATGAGGTCGATGCCAGTGCCAAATTATTAGTGCATTTAAGCCCGACATCACTAGCCGATGCCACCTTGCCAAGCTTTATGAGTCGATTGATGCAAGCGTTAGAGACCAGCGAGCCGGGGGTGTTGACGTTGCAGTTTAATGAAACCATGGTAATTGATTATCTAGCGGTGGCAGCCAAACAAAGTAATGAGCTTAACCAAATGGGTTGTCACCTAGGTATCTATAATTTTGGCTCGGCGGTCAATGCAATGGAAGTGTTGGAATTTGTCAAACCACAGCTGGTACGACTCGATCGCAGCTATATCAAAGATTTGAGCAACAATGAAAATGTCAATACCGTGGCAACGGTGGTGCGCGAAATCACTGAGCGCGGCTCCAGTTGTTTGATGCCCTTTATTGAAGACCCTGCCGCCATGTCAGCGGCGTGGACAGTCGGTGCGCGTTATTTGCAAGGGGCCTATTTGCAAAAAGCCAGTGACACCATGCACATCGAGACTGAACCAAGCTAAATCCAAGCGCTGAATTTATAAGATAAAAACGAGTTAGCCAACATGCACCAAACAATCATTCATAAATCAAACCGATTGCCTATGCTAGGATTGGGTCTTTGTATCGTCATTGCGACAGGTTGTCAACATCAGCCACCCGCTGAGCGCCCCGCAGTTACCTTGCCCGTTTATAGCCAAGGGGATGCCGATAACGGTAAAAAGCAATACGAAGAAGCCTGTCTCAAATGCCACAAGCTGCAGCCAGGAAATAACGAGAAAGGCCCACAATTACTGCGTATTTATGGGGCAAAATCCGCCTTATTAACCGATTATCAATATACAGACGCACTGAAAAACAGCAATATGACGTGGACAGCGGAAAATTTGGATAAATATATCGCCCATCCAAAACAAACCATCGCAGGAACGCGTATGCGTTCTGACCCGATTGCTGATGCCAAAGTCCGCCAAGATATTATTGCCTATATTTCGACACTTCGTTAAATCGCTTTGTGGCTATACTTTTAAGCGATATTTTGAGTTAACATGATTGATAAACAAAATTTAAACCTTTAAAGGATAGACCACATTTTGATAGGTAACTTAGACAATCAGTCGTTACAACAACGATTGCAAGCCATGCTAGTGAGTATTAATGAGATCGTCTTGGATAAACCTGCCGTGGTGAAGCTGGCGGTCGCTTGTTTGTTAGCCAATGGTCATTTACTGCTTCAAGATTTACCAGGAATGGGTAAAACCACGCTGGCGCACGCGATTGCCAACCATTTAGGGTTATCGTTTAATCGGGTGCAATTTACCAGCGATATGCTACCTGCCGATATTTTAGGAATTTCGCTGTATAAAACCGATACTGGCACGTTTGAATTTAAGCCAGGCCCGATATTTTGTCAGCTGTTACTTGCCGATGAAATTAATCGCTCTAGCCCAAAAACCCAATCTGCGCTGTTAGAGGCGATGGAAGAGCGGCAAGTGTCGCAAGATGGGGTAACACGAAAACTCCCTGAACCTTTTTTTGTGATTGCCACCCAAAACCCGACGCAGCAATCGGGTGTGTTTATTTTACCTGAGTCACAGCTGGATCGATTTTTGATGTGTTTATCGCTGGGTTATCCCTCGATTAATGCAGAGCGAGAGTTGCTACTGGGTAAAGATAGACGTCAAATGCTGAGTCAAATTACCCCGATGTTAGATACCCAATCATTGCAGCAGGCACAAGCGCAAGCCAAAGACGTGTATATCGCAGATGTTGTGATTGACTACTTGCAGCGATTGGTAGCAAAAACGCGTGAGAGCCGAGACTATCATGGTCTATCTACCCGTGGTGTGCTAGCGCTCAAGCAAGCGGCACAAGCCTTTGCTTATTTGGGTGGCTACAATGAAGTGACGCCAGAAGATATCCAAGCGGTATTTGCTGCCGTCGTTGATCATCGCTTGGGGCAAGCTTTTATCCCATTTAATCATTTGGGCGGTGAGCAGCCCCAATCGATTGCGACCCAATTGTTACGCCAAGTGCCGGTACTGGTGTAAACCATGATGTATCATGATGTATAAAGTATTTTAGCGTTAAAAACTTTCTCATTGCTGTATTTTTATTATTTGATTAAATTATCCGATTAAGAGCCCGCGCCTATCATGTTTGCCATTCGCCAGCGACTTGAAAACTACTTGCAAACATGGTTTAAGCGTCGAGCGCCGATTAGCCGCGACATCACCCTCAACCTGCGCAACGTGTATATTTTTTTGAGTAAAGAAGGATTGCTGTACGCTTTTTTACTCATTATCCTCTTCGTCGCAGGGATTAATTATGCCAATAATTTGGTGTTGGGTTTGTGCTTTTTGTTGGGTAGTCTACTCGTGGTGACTATCCATTATACCTTTGCACACTTGGCAGGGTTGCAAATCAAACTGGTGGATATCAGCGACACGCAAGTGGGTGACAAAGTGCAAGTGCGACTGCAAATTAGTAGTGAGTCAAGTCAGCCGCATCGGCAAATTCGGTTAAGTTTTGCCAACAACGCCTTTGATTTTAAACAGCCGATACGCCGCAAACCCAATGCACAGTCTGCACCAAATGATTGGCTGTTGGTCAGTCAAATACAAGCGCCGCAACAGGTGAGCTTATGGTTAACAGCCGACAAACGCGGCAAATTTGTGTTACCCAGACTTACGGTGAGTACCGTATATCCCTTAGGGATTTTGCAAGCTTGGTCGTATGTGTTTTTTGAAGGACACGCGTGGGTGTATCCTGCGCCACTGAGCTATGAGATGAAAGCCAGTCAGTTTGTGCCATCCGATGATGAGCAAACCGCTGCCTTACACACCCAAGCAGGGCAGGAAGATTTTGACCAGCTGGATAATTATGTCCCAGGGGAATCATTGGCGCGTATTTCGTGGGCGCATGTCGCGCGCGGGCAAGGACTCATGTCAAAACGTTTTGTGGAGAGTGTGGGGCAGCAGCAATTGCTTGATTACTATCAAATGCCTGCGGTGACGCACGAAGAAAAACTCAGCCAGCTGCGCTACGGGGTGGATAGTTTGACCCAAAGCCAAATCGCTTTTCAATTGCGACTGCCTGATGGTGAAGGCGCAATAGGTGAAGGACAAGCATTTCGTCAGCAATGTTTGCTAAGATTGGCAAAAACGCCATGAGTCGCCCTAACCCAAATCACCCTAGCTTAACCTTATCTCAGCGCCTAAACCAAATCTCGGCGACTCAGTGGATATTGCTATCTCAACTGTTGATTGTGGCTTTTCACGTCAAAAATCTACCCATTTGGCTATCGGTGTATGCCTTTTTTATTATCATCTTTCAATTGCAACCCCTGCGACGTTGGTTGCCCAATGCTTTGTATCGTCCGCGCTCATTACAGTTGATACAGTACACAGGATTTATTGCAAGTTTGGTGGGGCTGTATTTGACCTATCGTACTGCCTTTGGATTGGATGTCGGTATCGCGTTTTTGCTATTGTGTGCCGTCAGTAAGCTACTTGAATTGCATACCAGGCGTGATGGCTATGTGGTGCTGAGTTTATCACTGTTTGTATTGGCAGGGCTGTTGTTAATCAACCAAGATTTGATTACAACGCTACAAGTGGCGATTGGCACGATGGTCGTGCTGTTTGCCATGATTGCGCAAAATGATGATGGTACGGGACGCTACCGCACGCTTGGCTTATTGGTCGGTCAAGCGATTCCTCTGACCATTATTCTATTTTTATTTTTTCCCCGATTGCCGCCGCTGTGGTCGGTGCATTTGAGCGGCGCGCAAGCAAAGACCGGCATGTCAGATAGTATGTCACCGGGCGATTTTGCCAACCTCAGTCAATCGACTGAATTGGCGTTTCGGGTAGAATTTTTAGGCAATCAGCCAAGCCAACAAAATTTATATTGGCGCGGTTTGGTATTTTCTGATTTTGATGGCACCACCTGGCGCGCCAATCCTCGCACCTCGCTTTGGACGCCCAATCAGCCGTTTGCTGATTGGTTGTTGCCGACGTTGAAGCTGAGTAAACGCTTTACCTTAGCCGTTATCCCTGACTATCGGGTGATTTTGGAGCAGACGGGACAAAATTGGTTATTTGGGCTTGATTATCCGATAACCAACCAAAAAGGCATTGGGCTGACGTCGGATTTTACCCTACGGTATTGGGATACTGTCAATCAGCGTTTCACTTATCAAGTGCATTGGTTAGATGATGCGCCTATCAATTTAGCCTTATCCACCCAGCAGCGTCAGGTCAATTTAGCATTGCCAGCAGGCGGTAATCCGCAAAGTCGCCAATTTGCCCAGCGACTCTACCACCAAGCAGGCGATGACCCGATTACCTATACCAACGCCATCGCCCAGTGGATGCGTAGCCAGCAGTTTCGCTACACTTTATCACCCCCTACCTTGGGCAACAATCACATCGATGATTTTTTATTTGCTACCCGTGCAGGGTTTTGTGAGCATTATGCGTCAAGTTTTACTTACCTTATGCGAGCGGCAGGTGTGCCTGCTCGGGTGGTAGCCGGGTATCAAGGTGGGCAATTAGGGCGTGATGGCAAAAGTTGGGAAGTGCGCCAAATGGATGCCCATGCATGGAGCGAGATTTGGGTGCAAGGGCGCGGCTGGGTGCGTGTAGATCCTACGGGCTTTGTCGCACCCAATCGGGTCGAGCAGGGTATGGACACTGTCACCCAAGACGCTGGGGCAAAAATGTTTGGTGAGGGCGTGGCAGGGCAAATTAGCTATCAGCAGTTTCAAATGCTGCAGCAAGCGCGCCGCTTGTTTGACCAAGCTAGCTACTATTGGCAACGCGATGTGGTCGGCTATGACCAAGACCGCCAGCGGTCATCGCTGTTTAAATGGCTCAATATCCAATCTGTCTATCAGCAAGTGATGGTGATGTTTGTCACCCTTGTGAGCGTCCTTGCGCTATTGGGATTGTGGCTGTGGTGGCGTCGCCGCCGGGTGTGGGATAGACATGATTGGATTATGATACAGTTATCCAATCGCTTGGCAAAAAAAGACAAAACGCTTGCCAGGCAGGATAGTGAAGGGGTGCTGGCTTGGCTTACTCGACTTGAGCCAAAAGTCACCGATAAGGCAGCCATTCAAGCACTTGCCGCGCTATATCGACAAATCCGCTATCAGCAGCCCACGGATAACAAACAACCCATACGGCAATTAGACAATTTGGCGAAAACCATCGCGCTAAAAAAATCCCATTAATATTCAATATTTGTTTGCTATACTCTATAGGATATAAATAAAGCGCTGCAGCAATTTGTGGCAAGTAAAGGTTTTAGCGTATCTAGTCAAAATGTCACGCCCATAAGCGTTGAGCCGTATAATGAAGATTATGTGGATGAGCAGGGACAAACCCGCACCCGCCAAAATGGCTATAAAGCCACGCAAACGCTGTCAATTAGCAGTCAAGAACTCAATAAAATCACCAATATGCTCGCTCAAGTGCAAAATTATCGTATCAGCCATGAATCCGTGACGTTTGAAAAACCGCAATATCTCCTCAATGACCTTGAGAAAATCAAGCATGATTTGATTGCTAAAGCCACCGATGATGCCAACAAACGCGCCGAAGAATTTGCCAAAACCGGTCATGCCAAAGTGGGGGTGATGCGCTCAGCGTCGCAAGGGTCGTTTAATATTTTGGATGCGCATAACCCTGATACCGATGATTCGGATTATGGTGGGACGTATGATAAAGATGGCGTGGATAAATTGGTGCGGCTCGTTGTCACCATTGATTACGCGATTGAGCAGTAATTCAAATTTCCATAAAAGCTTATAACCTGCAATCTTGCAGGTTTTTTTAGGTTAATATTATTTTTAATCTTTGGCGCTTTCAAAGCTACTATTTTATCAAATATGTTAAAATCTTGTAACACACGATATTATCGCCAAAATGATGGATTTGAGGGTGATTAGGATTGCACTATTTTAAGAGATTCAAAATACAACCTCATAACCCCGAAAATCCTGTCGAATTGGCGATGCAGCAAGCAAGTAAACACAAGCAAGAGCGTGGTATCAAAAACAATATGACGAATAACCCACTAAAACCCTGCAAACCTTGGAAATCATATCAACAACAAATCCAACTACTCGAAAGTCGTGGTATGTGCTTTGAAGATAAAAAATCAGCGGAGCACATCATTTCCCAAATCAATTATTATCGACTTAGTGGGTATTGGTATCCATTTCGTCAAACAGACAATGCTGGACAAAGACAAGATAAATTTATTAGAGATACAAATTTTCAAGACGTACTAAACCTATATAATTTTGATAAACACTTACGTCTGCTAGTCTTACAAGCATTAGAAAGCATAGAAATGTCTGTTAGAACACAGATTGCTCATCTCATGGGAAGAACTAGCCCCATTGCTCACCTAGACCCAAAGAGCTTTGATAAAAGCTTTACTCAATACAAAGATAAAAAAGGTAAAACTAGTTATGATAGGTGGAAAGAGAAATTTGACCAACAGATTGAAAGAGCAAAAAAGAATCCTGCTATCATACACCATGCCACAAACTATCAAGCCATTCCTATTTGGGTAGCGATTGATCACTTGGACTTTGGAGCAGTGTCGGTACTTTATACAGGATTACCTAATAAGCAAAGAACCCTAATTGCCCAAAGTTATCAAGTGAGAAATGCCGATGTGTTCGCCAGCTGGCTACGTTCACTCAATTACATTCGTAATATCTGTGCCCATCATAGTCGTCTGTGGAATGTAAATATTGATGTTATTGGAAAAAAAGACCATCAAATTAAGGGATTAAACAATCTTGATAATAAAAGACTATTTTTTTATTTGATTGTTATTGACCATCTATTGAATATAATTAGCAAGGATACATTTTGGCGAGAAAATATCAAAGACTTGCTCTTAAGCTTTCCTAAACCAAAGAATAATGCCGTTAAATTTGAAAATATGGGGTTTATTCAAGGATTTTTTTGATAGGCAATAGAAAACCACTACATATTCTAAACCAATGTTTCCAGAGAGAATAGATAGCGGTAGTGGTGCTGTTACACAGTAGTTTACACAAAATGTTTATATCACTGCAAGCATTTTTACAAAAAGGTAAACATTATAAATTCGGATTTAGCCACTTTTCTGCGGTAGCTTTATCCCAACCCTTACGTCTAGCATAATCTTCAAGCTGGTCTTGACTGATTTTACCGACATTAAAATAATCACTCTCTGGGTGGCTATAATAAAACCCACTCACGCTAGAGGCAGGGTACATCGCATAGCTTTCCGTCAAATACGTCCCAATGGCGTTGGTGGTATCAAGCCAGTCAAACAGCTTGCCTTTTTCGGTGTGGTCAGGGCAGGCAGGATAACCCGGGGCAGGGCGAATACCGACATATTTTTCTTTAATCAGTTCATCATTGGTTAGGCTTTCATTCGCTTGATAGCCCCAATACTGTTTACGAATCAACTCATGCAAATGCTCAGCAAATGCCTCAGCAAAGCGGTCGCAAAGCGCCTGTACCATAATGGCACTATAATCATCGCTTTTGGCTTTATAGTCATTGGCAAGTGCTTCTGCGCCAAACAATGACACGGTAAAACCACCGAGATAATCGGTTTTTTCAGGACTGATAAAATCCGCTAGGCTGTAATTAGGTTTACCACTGGCTTTATCAGACTGCTGGCGTAAATGCTCAAAGGTATGCGTGACATTGCCTTGGTCGTCTAGTACCTGCACCGTGTCTGAGCTTGGGCGTTGGGCAGGGCTTAGTCTAAACACCGCTTTAGCTGTGACCAATTTTTCCTTGATTAATTTGTCAATCATGGCTTGGGCATTGGCAAATAAGTCTTTGGCTTCCTCCCCGACGATGCTATCATCAAAGATTTTGGGATATTTACCGACCAATCCCCAAGAGATAAAGAAAGGTGTCCAGTCGATATAAGGCAATAAATTTTGTAACGGATAATCGTCCAAAATGACTTGTCCTAATTGGTTGGGCTTAGGCGGCGTGTAGTTCGCCCAGTCGTATTGGAAACCTTGTTCAATCGATTCCGCATATGACAGCTTCGCCGCTTTGGGTTGGCGATTGGCAAGGCGTTCACGGACTTCGCCATACTCTTGACGCAGCTCACTGATAAAATCGACGCGTTTTTCTTTGGATAGTAAAGTCGTCGCTACGCCCACTGCGCGGCTGGCATCGGCAACATAGACAACCGCATCGTTTTGATAGTTGGGCTCGATTTTTACCGCGGTATGGGCTTTTGAAGTCGTCGCACCGCCAATCAGTAGGGGCAGATTAAAGCCTTGCTCCTGCATTTGTTTGGCGACATACACCATTTCATCAAGGCTTGGGGTAATCAAGCCTGACAAGCCGATGATATCGACGTTTTCATCTTTGGCGACTTGTAGGATTTTTTCACAAGGCACCATCACGCCTAAGTCGATGATGTCATAGCCATTACAGCCGAGCACCACGCCGACGATGTTTTTGCCGATGTCATGCACGTCGCCTTTCACCGTTGCCATGAGCACTTTGCCTTTGGTTTCGCCTGCAACTTTTTCTTTTTCGATATACGGATTAAGCCATGCCACCGCTTGCTTCATCACACGGGCGGATTTTACCACTTGCGGTAGGAACATTTTGCCTGCCCCAAACAAGTCACCGACCACATTCATACCGTCCATCAAAGGTCCTTCGATGACGTCTAAGGGACGCAGGAATTTTAGCCGTGCTTCTTCAGTGTCTTCATTGATATAGGTGGTTACCCCTTTGACTAACGCATGTTCAATGCGTTTTTCGACGGGCAATTCACGCCATGACAAATCGACGGTGCTGTCTTTTTTCTTACCGCTTAAATAGTTTTCTGCCACTTGCATCAAATGGTCGGTGGCGTCTTGACCTGACTCGCCTTGGTTGCGGTTCAAAATCACGTCTTCAATAGCGTTTCTAGCGTCTGGCTCGATATCGTCATACAGCTCTAGCATGGCGGGGTTGACAATCCCCATGGTCATGCCGTTTTTGATAGCATGGTACAAGAACACGGCGTGAATGGCTTCACGAATGGGATTGCCACGAAATGAGAACGACACATTCGACACACCGCCTGAGACCATGGCGTTGGGCAAATTATCGGTAATCCATCGGGTGGCATTAATAAAGTCTAAGCCGTAATTGTTATGCTCTTCAATCCCCGTGGCGACGGCAAAAATATTGGGGTCAAAGATGATGTCTTCACTCGGAAAACCGATTTCATCAACCAAAATATCGTATGAGCGTTTGCAGATTTGGATTTTACGCTCAAAGCTGTCCGCCTGTCCGTCTTCATCAAACGCCATGACGATAATCGCCGCCCCATAACGCTGACATAGCTTGGCTTTTTCCACAAACTCTGTCTTGCCTTCTTTTAACGAGATCGAATTGACCACAGATTTGCCTTGCGTGCATTTAAGACCCGCTTCGATGATGTCCCATTTTGACGAATCAATCATCAGCGGTACACGGCTGATATCTGGCTCACTGGCAACCAAATTGACAAAGTGAATCATCGCCGCCTTGCTATCTAGCATGGCTTCATCCATGTTGATATCAACGACTTGGGCGCCGCCTTCGACTTGGTCACGAGCCACGTCCAACGCTTCGGTGTATTCTTCGTTTTTGATGAGACGCAAAAATTTCTTTGAGCCTGTGACATTGGTACGTTCACCGACATTGACAAACAGGCTATCCCGGGTGATGTTGAATGCTTCAAGTCCCGACAACCGGCAAGCTGGCTTGTAGTCTGGAAGCTGGCGTGGGGCAAAGGGTGATGTCATCTCGACAATTTTGGCGATATGTTTGGGGGTGGTACCACAGCAGCCGCCCACGATATTGACCAAGCCAGATTTGGCATAGTCGGCAACCATGGTGGCAGTTTGCTCAGGGGTTTCGTCATATTCGCCAAACTCGTTGGGCAAGCCTGCATTGGGGTGAGCGGACACAAAAGTTTCGCACACATCCGACAAGGTTTTGATATGCGGTTTTAACGCATCTGCGCCCAGCGCACAGTTAAACCCAATCGAAATCGGCTTGGCGTGGCGGATTGAATTATAAAAAGCCTCGGCAGTTTGTCCCGACAGCGTACGTCCCGACGCATCGGTAATGGTGCCCGAAATCATAATCGGCAATTCAAACCCAATGGTCTCGAACACGCCCGTCACCGCAAAAATCGCTGCTTTGGCATTTAGGGTATCAAACACGGTTTCTATCAAGATGATATCGGCACCGCCTTCAATCAAAGCATAAGTCGCCTCGGTATAGTTATCAACAAGTTCATCAAAGGTGACGTTACGAAAGGCGGGGTCATTGACATCGGGTGAAATCGAGCAAGTGCGAGAGGTAGGACCAATCACGCCTGCGACAAACCGAGGTTTGTCTGGGTTTGTCGCAGTGACCTCATCACACACTTGACGAGCAAGGGCAGCGGCGGATTTGTTAATCTCATAGACGAGATTTTCCATGCCGTAATCTGCCATCGAAATTTGCGTGCCATTAAAAGTGTTGGTTTCAATGATATCTGCGCCTGCCTCAAGATACGAGCGGTGAATATCACGGATAATATGCGGCTGGGTCAGTACCAATAAGTCATTGTTGCCTTTGACATCACGTCCAAAGCCTGCAAATCGCTCACCACGGTAGTCTGCCTCGATGAGTTTATAGTTTTGGATTTCTGTCCCCATCGCCCCGTCAAGGAACAAAATCCGCTGCTTTAACAGGTCAGCTAAACGGACTTTGTTGGTCGCTTGTATGGCTTTGAACGGAAAGCTGGCAGGGGGCGTAAGTTGAAAATTGGCTGGGTCGTGGGGTTTGTGACTGGTAGGTGCGTTACTGGTGCTAATGCTCATGCTAATACTCACTGAGAGGGCTTGTCCTGATTCAAATTGTCATAGGTATCTGTTAATAAGTCGATTATAACATTTTGTCGCCGCTCAATCGTTAGATTTGTGGAATAAGCGGTTGAAGTGAAAGTTTACAAAAAATTTAACTTGAGCCGGACGGCCTATTGTGGAAGGATAAAGCAAACCCAAATTTAGTTAGTGATATGTCCAATAACTTATACCCAATACTGGTCACGATTGCCAGGCTTTATAATGTCGCAGCCGTCATCATCGCTTTTTATGTTGCGCCCAATTACTTATTGGCCGTGGGTATCATTGCCGTAATCACATTTTCTATGGTGGTTGGCTATGCTGCAAAATCGCCCAAAGACCTGCCAAGCTTAAGGGTGTTTTTCACCAGCCATGCCGTTATTGCCTTGATGGCCATCGCTATTGCCCATTTTTTCTCCATCACTGACACGCCACTTGAACAAAAAGACTGGCAAACCATCACCGCTACACTGCCCAAACAACCGACCGAATTGGTATTTGCCCAGAGCAAATCGGGCAGCAGCCGTGATGAGTTTTTGGTGTTAAATGGCAAGCGTTTTCGCTGTTTGGAAACCGACGGTTATCATTCGAGTTGCCCAAAAGCCTACCCGTTGGCAGGACATACGGCCAGCATTCACTATGCTGAGGACTACCCGTATGGGTTTATCGTCTATGAGATGAGGGTGGCCGAACAAGCGCTTTATAGCATTGCTGATTATGATAAAGGCGTTCAAGCCATCGCGGCCAGGCGTCGCAAAGGTGATCAATGGTTATTGATTCTGTTTGTGTTACCCGCTGTTATAATGTATTTATTAAACAAAATAAATAGATTAATAAAGCATAAATCAAGCGCGGGCTAGTCACCAGTCAAACACTCATTGATACTGGTAGATGCAGCAATCCATAATCAATAAGTGAACTAGCCCTAAAAATACAAAAACCAACGCTAGGCCAAATGTAAAGCGGACAACGATGATACGTTGTCCGCTTTGTGTTGGGCACTTTATCCTACAATGGCAGGTTTGGACGCAATGTTGAGTTCAATGAGGGGATACAACAAGTGGTGGTAGAGGTTGCGGGTTGGGCTCAGCTATGGCAACTTTGGGTGGCTCGATATAAGGTAACACAGCGCCACGGCAAC
>ERZ501028.6-NODE-6-length-69438-cov-5.862935_pt1 | contig 69438 bp, 50 predicted proteins | sample MGYA00248895_ERZ501028 | MGnify/ENA primary metagenome ERZ501028 (study PRJEB25958, sample SAMN03398576) | human skin metagenome | study: EMG produced TPA metagenomics assembly of the Human Skin Microbiome Metagenome (human skin metagenome) data set.
GTTGATATCATCGCCCATCATGACAAAAATGCCCTTAACATCGCTGATACACTTGCCTTTGCCACCGCGTTAAACGACCAAAATTTAAGCCATACTACCGTGGATTTGGGTCAAGCGCTCAAAGCAGGTAAACAAGCCGACAGCTTTACCAGCGGTGACGAAGTGCCTGCGACAGATGTCGTGTTGTATGGTTTTGGTCGTATCGGTCGTATCTTGGCTCGGTTGCTGATGAGCCGTCCTGCCTCAGATAAAGGCTTACAATTAAAAGCCATCGTCGTCCGTCCAGCCGGTGAAGCAGACGCTTTATTAAAAGACTTGGAAAAACGTGCAAGCTTGCTTGAGCGTGACTCGGTACATGGCTGGTTTGATGGCTCAGTGGTGGTGGATAAAGCAAACAGCGGTATCATCGCCAACGGTCGTTTTATCAAAGTCATTTATGCTGCTGACCCAAGCGAAATCGACTACACGTCTTATGGTATTGACAATGCCTTAATCATCGACAACACCGGTAAATGGAAAGATGAAGCAGGTCTTGGCAAGCATTTACAGTCAAAAGGTGCCAAAAAAGTGCTATTGACTGCCCCAGCGTCAGGCGATATCAAAAACATCGTCTATAATGTCAATGACGACACCATCGGCAGTGATACCATCGTGTCAGCGGCAAGCTGTACCACCAATGCGATTACCCCTACGCTCAAACTCTTAAACGATAAATACGGCATTGAAAACGGTCACATGGAAACCATCCATGCGTTCACCAATGACCAAAACTTGGTTGATAACCACCATAAAGCCGAGCGTCGTGGGCGTGCTGCAACCTTAAATATGGTAATGACAAGCACAGGCGCTGCCAAAGCGGTCAGTAAAGCGATTCCAGAACTAAAAGGCAAATTGTCAGGTAGCTCGGTACGTGTACCAACGCCAAACGTGAGCCTTGCGATTTTGAATTTGAATTTCAAAAACCCGGTCAATTCAAGCGATGAACTCAATGCCTTTATCAAAGAAGCCAGTCAGAGCGAACAATGGCAAGCGCAAATTGCTTATTCAGATTCGGATGAAGCCGTTTCTACCGACTTTGTGGGCTGTGAAAAAGTGGCGATTTGGGACGCCAAATCTACGCTTGCGCAAGACAACCGTGCAGTGATGTACCTATGGTATGACAACGAAATGGGCTATAGCACCCAAGTATTGCGTGTCGCTGAAACCATGGCAAAAAATGCCTAAGTGTTCCTAATCGTTAAGAACGATTACAAGACCGCTCAAGTTTGGGCGGTTTTTTATTGAATAAAATTTCAAACATCGATTGAGTTCAAATTTTTCTTGCTAAAATTCATGCTATAATATTTGGTTATTCAAGAATTTAAGGAAAGTCTTCAATGCGTTTTATCGATGAAGCAATCGTAACAGTCAAAGCAGGCGACGGCGGCAATGGTATCGTCAGTTTTCGCCGAGAAAAATACGTCCCCAAAGGCGGCCCCGATGGCGGTGATGGCGGCAAAGGCGGGGATGTGTACGTGGTGTGCGACGACAACACCAACACCCTCGTCGATTACCGGTTTACGCGTCGCTATGATGCCAAACGCGGCGAAAATGGCGGCGCCAAAAACTGTTCAGGTCGTGGCGCGGATGATATCTATCTATCTGTGCCCATCGGTACCACCGTCGTTGATACTGAAACAGGTGAGGTCTTAGCAGACTTGACCAAAAAAGGGCAAACGGCGAGGATTGCCAAAGGCGGTGACGGCGGGCAAGGCAATACCCATTTTAAAACCTCCACCAATCAAGCACCACGACGTGCCACCCCAGGTTTTGCAGGTGAATTAAAAGTCTTGAAGTTTGAGCTAAAAGTGGTGGCTGACGTGGGTCTTATTGGTCTGCCAAACGCGGGTAAATCCACCTTTATTCGTCAAGTCTCTGCTGCCAAACCCAAAGTTGCCAATTATCCGTTTACCACTTTGGTACCGAATCTAGGTGTCGTGGATGTGGGTAAACACCGCTCATTTGTCATGGCAGATATCCCAGGGCTCATTGAAGGCGCCTCTGAAGGGGCTGGACTGGGTATTCGCTTTTTAAAACACGTCGCTCGTACCCGTCGATTATTGCATCTTGTCGATGTACAGCCCATTGATGGTAGCGACCCTGTGGCAAACGCCCAAGTGATTTTTAATGAGTTAGAAAAATTCTCGCCAGAGCTGTCAAAACTGCCACAAATTTTGATTTTAAATAAAATCGACCAAGTACCCGAAGAGTCATTAAACCAACTTTGCACCCACATCGTGGCAGAGCTTGGTTGGACAGGGATGGTTTTTCGTACTTCCACGCTCACAGGGGAAGGGGTTGATGCCGTGGTTTGGCATTTGATGAACGAAATCGAGCAAGAGCGCGAGATGGAAGAAACCGATCCTGACTTTGCTGAAAGTCAGCGGTTGCGTTTTGAACGACTGGAAGCGGAAGTGCGCGCCAATACGGAAGAGCAAAAAGAAGCATATCGTGCCAAACGTAAAGCTGAGCGTGAAGGTCGCGCATTGGATGAAGATGATTTTGATGACGACGACTACGATGACGATGATGGCGTGGAAGTGGTCTACGCACCTTAGCGGTGATTGAAATAGCTTTAAAAAGGTTAGCGCGGGCTAACCTTTTTTATTAGCTGAATTTAGATAAGGACAGGTCATTTTTTTAATGCTTTGACAATGTGGGGTAATTCACCATAAAACACCCCAATGCCTGTTCCCATCAAGCCATGATTGGCAAGCGAAATAGTCGACACGCGAATGACAGGCAAATCATGCCAACCAAAATGGGTCGCCAATAAATATTTAAGATACTCGGTGCTTTCATGATGCCCCGTATCTGTCAAATAGATAAACGCGGGTTGATTTGCGGCAAGTTTTTCGACGGTTTTTCCCATGGTAGTCAGGGTTTTTTCAAGCTTGCGCACTTTTTCCACCGCGACAATCTCACCAATTTGATTAATTTGCATAATCGGTTTGATATCAAATAAGTTGGCGACAAATACGGCAGGGGCGGACAATTTTTTGTTGCGAATAATATAGTCCAAGTCGCTAAGGGTAAATAAAAATTCACTGCGACGTCGCAAATCGTCAAGTTTTTTTGCCACGTTTTCAAACGACTCACCTTGCTCAATCAACACTTTTGCCTCGTACGCCAGCGCCCCTTCAGCAATATTGAGTGTTTTGGTGTCATACACAAAGATGTGCAGACGATTGGCATAATGTACTTTGAGTTCTTCTAGCATGGGTAAGGTTTGGCTAAATTTGGACGAGATACCGCAAACAAATACCTCAGTGACCCCGCGAGCAATCAAATCATTAAACAACAGATGCATCTCATGGATGGATGGCGGAAATGTCCTTGCTACCGATTTGAGGTTGGTTTTCATGATGGTTGCTAGGCGCTCACTGGTGATATTTTTACCATCGATAAAATCAACGTTATTGATGTTTACGTGTAAGCGCAGAATGTCCATGCCTTGCGACAATCCGAGGGCTTCAAGACAAGATGAGGAAGTGGTGACAACAGCTCTTTTCATAAATTTGATAAACCCAGTAGCCCATGAAGATGAGCAAATTTATATAAAAGCAAAGTTGATAGCAAGTTATCCTCATCTAAATTGAGAAAACCTCAAGTCGATATTTTTTAGTTGACAATGTCAATTTGTTTTTCCAATGGTTGCTACTTAATTGGGATAAAAATGCGTATGGCAAAAACGTGTGATATTTAACGGCTACCGGCATCGAATTAGCATTTATAAAGCCAGTAAAAATTGTTACAATGCTCAGCCAAGCCATTATGGCATTTAATTTGATTAAAAAATTGCACTTGACTGATTATGACTGCCAACTTATGACTGCCACCGCCTCACCTAGCTCAACTAAAAAAGCCCTTAAGTCCAACACCATTGTGGTAAAAATTGGTTCATCGCTACTGACCAATAATGGTAAAGGCTTGGATCGCACCGCAATTTATGAATGGGCGAAGCAAATTGCCAAGCTGCATAATGAAGGCTACCAAGTATTGCTAGTGTCCTCAGGGGCAGTGGCAGAAGGGGTGGTGCGGATGAATTTGGAAGAACGCCCCAAAAAATTGCAAGCCTTGCAAGCCTGCGCCGCCATTGGGCAGATGGGCTTGATTGAAACTTGGTGGTCGGCGTTGATTCAGTATGGTGTACAAAGTGCGCAGTTGCTACTGACACATGACGATCTTGCCAATCGAAATCGTTATCTCAATACCGCCAGTACGTTAAATCAGCTACTTGAATGGCGCGTGCTACCGGTCATTAATGAAAATGACACCGTCAGTGTCGATGAAATCAAATTTGGTGATAATGACAGTCTAGGTGCGATGGTGGCAGCCATGGTCAAAGCTGATTTATACATTATATTGACCGACCAGCAAGGCGTATTCACCGATAATCCTCGCACCAACCCGGATGCAAAGCTGATTAAGACTGAGCGGGCAATGGCAGATTATTTGTTTGACGTGGCGGGAGATGGTGGCAAATTGGGTCGTGGCGGCATGATTACCAAAATTCGTGCGGCAAGGCTTGCGGCAATGGGTGGTTGTCCCACCGTGATTGTCAGCGGCAGCATCGATAACGTGATTAATCGCGTGGTCAAAGGGGAATCCTTAGGTACGATGCTCACCACCAATGACGATGATAAACGCATTGCCAAAAAACAATGGTTAGCCGCGCATCTGCGTATGGCAGGTCGCTTGGTGATTGACGATGGCGCAGTGGATGCCATCATTAAAAATAACAAAAGCTTATTGCCTGTCGGGGTGATTGAAGTGCAAGGTGATTTTGATGAGGGCGATGTAGTGGAGTGCGTTGATAAAACAGGGGTACGTATCGCGGTCGGTCAAGTGGATTTCTCATCAAATGAAGCTAAGCGCATCGCTCGCAAACGCAATAGCGACATCGAAGCGATTTTGGGTAAAAATGAGGAACGCCACGTGATGGTACATCGTGATAATATGGCGATTATCGTATAATTTTCGACAATTTTTGATTGAAATTTAACTAATTTTAGACTGATTCAATAGTATTTTTACCCAAGATTATTTTTAAAGGCAATGACATGACCCATAACTTTCCGATGTTAAAAAATGACCGCATTTTAAGAGCCATGCGTTTTGAATCTGTGGATGTGACCCCTGTGTGGATGATGCGACAAGCCGGTCGATATTTGCCTGAGTATAAAAAAACCCGTGCCCAAGCCGGTGATTTTCTATCGCTTTGTAAAAATACCGATTTGGCGACGGAAGTCACCATTCAGCCATTTCGCCGTTTTGAGTTGGATGCGGCGATTTTGTTTAGTGATATTTTAACCATTCCTGATGCGCTCGGTTTGGGTCTATATTTTGAGGCAGGGGAAGGTCCAAAATTTCACAAAACTGTCAGAAGCATGGCAGAGGTTGAAGCCTTGCCAACCGTCGCGATGGCAGATGCACTCGACTATGTGATGAAAGCGGTGACCAGTATTCGTCATGCGCTGGCAGGTCGTGCGCCATTATTTGGCTTCTCGGGTAGTCCGTGGACGTTAGCGACCTATATGATTGAAGGCGGTAGTTCTAAAGAATACCGCTATGCCAAAGCCATGTTGTATGGCGAACCTGACACCTTGCATGCGCTGCTCGCTAAAATCACCGATGCCGTGATTGATTATTTGCTAGCGCAAATAGCAGCGGGGGCGCAGTTAGTACAAATTTTTGATAGTTGGGGTGGGGCATTGGCGCATCGCCAATTTGTTGAATTCTCGCACCATTACAACACTAAAATTGTGGCGGCGATCAAAGCAACATACCCAGAGGTACCTGTGGTATTGTTTACCAAAGGTGGCGGATTGTGGTTAGATACCCAATGCCATAGTGGCGCGGATGCGCTAGGACTTGATTGGACGATGCCACTAGATAGAGCCCGCAGCATCGTCTTTGAACAACAAAAAGAATTGACCAAATTGCACAAAAAGCGGCATACAGGCATCGCGCTGCAAGGTAATCTTGACCCCGCGACATTATTTGCATCGCCTGAGCATATTCGCCAGCAGACGCATTTGATGTTACAGGACGCCTATAGCCTCGGTGACAAAACAGGCTATATAGCAAACTTAGGTCATGGCATTAACCAATGGGTTAATCCTGACCATGCCAAAGCTTTTATTGATGCGGTGCATGAGTACAAACTTTAATAATATCAGGAGACGACCATGATCAAAGTAGGTATTGTCGGTGGCACAGGCTACACTGGCGTAGAGCTAATTCGACTATTGAGTCGTCATCCACAGGCACAAATTACGATGCTGACATCGCGCTCAGAAGCGGGCAGACGCGTCGATGATATGTTTCCAAGTTTGCGGGGCGTGACCGATTTAACGTTTTCGGATTTGGATGAAAAAAAATTAGCAGCATGTGATGTGGTATTCTTTGCTACTCCCCACGGCGTCGCGATGAAGCATGCCAAATTTTTAACCGAAAATGGCACTAAAGTCATCGATTTGGCGGCAGATTTTCGTTTGCAGTCGCTACAAGATTTTGAAACTTGGTATAAACTTGAACATACTTGCCCCGATATTTTAAAAGAAGCTGTGTATGGGTTACCCGAAGTCAATCGTGATGCCATTGCCAAAGCCAAGGTCATTGGCAACCCAGGTTGTTATCCCACCACGGCGATTTTGGGGTTAAAACCGCTAATCGATGCCCAAAACAGCCAGCAGCAGGCATTGATTGAACCTTGGATTATTATTGATGCCAAATCAGGCGTCTCAGGTGCGGGTCGCCAAGCCAAAATGAATTTGTTATTTAGCGAGACCTCGGATAGTTTTAGTGCCTATGGCGTGGCAGGTCATCGTCACGCTCCAGAGATTACCCAAGGGATTGACCAAATATTGGGTCAAAGCAAACGCTTTCAGCCGCATGATATCCGCTTTGTACCCCATTTAGTACCCATGATTCGCGGTATGTTTACCACCATTCATGTTCGCTTGACGGCGGCGGGTCAAGCGTTAGATTTACAATCCTTATATGAAACCAGCTATCAAAACGAATATTTTGTAGACGTCATGCCAAAAGGGATGTACCCAGATACCCGTAGTGTACGGGGTAGCAACTATTTAAGAATTGCGGTGCAAACATTAGAAAATAGCCCGATGGCGACAATTTTGGTGGTACAAGATAATTTGGTCAAAGGTGCGGCAGGACAAGCCGTGCAAAATATGAACGTGATGTTTGGGCTTGCAGAGCAAACAGGATTGGAATTGGTCGCCGTAGTGCCTTAAGGTATTTCTTTAATAAGTGGTTTTCTTAAGCTATTTATGGTCAGCCTATTTAGAAATATTAATGCCATAGCAAGCACTGCTTTATTTTTTTTAGCCAAAAAAATATGACGCTATGATGAAATGGGCTAACTTTATTATTTTTTCGGTCAATAAATTTAGCTGAATTCATCATAATTTTTGTTTATAATGGGATTCGCTTTAATGGATGTCATATTCATCAACCCTTTTTGAGCTATCATCAGTACTGTGATTATCCATGTTTTGATCGTTTTTCAATTTGAGTATCTCTATGGATTTGCCCGAAGATAATAACTCTTCTCAATCTTTGCCAGAAGCACAACGCAATTATATTACCCAACCCAACAAGGTGTCTGGGTGGTTGATTGCGTTTGGGGTTAGCTTGTTGTTAGTTGCCATCATTGCACTGGTGTTAGGTCAACGCATTGGTTATCATCGCGGCTTAAGCTTTGCTGCTGAAGAAGCGAAAAAAACCGCCGCAGGTCTTGAAATCTCAGCAGAAAACATCAAATCATTAAAGCTAAAATCTGATACGTTGCAAAGCCAATTAACCACCGCGCAGCAAGAGCGTGATATCAGCTTGGCGAACCTATCAGCACTGCGTACCGATATTCAAGATCTAAAAGTCACCAACTTACAGCTTGAACAAGGTCAGCAATTCTTAACCACGTCGCTTGCTAAAAAAGGTGGTATGAGTTTACAAGTCATCGGGGCAAAAATCGCACCGTTGCCAGAAAATGCCTATGAATACCGCTTTGATGTCGGTATGGTCGATCCGTCAAATCAGCCAAAAAATCTGATACCAAAATTGACCTTGCTCGATGAAGTTAATATGGTCGAAGTCCCATTGCAACCCAATAGTTATTCGATTCATGGGATTGCAAGAATTCGCGGGCGTTTTTTGATGCCCAAAAACTTTGTACCCAAACAAGTGAAACTTGAATTAACCGCCGGCAACCAAAAAACTGAGCAAGTGTATGATTGGCAACTCGGTCAACCGATTGATAACATGCCGTATACGCTTGAAGAAACGCCTGAAGCGGATAAACGACCTGTGAGTTCGACCGATAGCACGCCAGTGGCAAGCACAGCCAATACGCAAAAACCTGCCGCAACGACTGCTGTAAAGTAGTATAATCAATGTTTCGTCTAATCTTAGGTAAATGTTCAATTAATGATGCTTCAAACGCTTAATTTTTCTCGTCAATCAGTTGTATCACAGCCAACCACCACGAATATGGATTGGCACCTACCGGCATGGTTGCCAACACAACTCCCTAAACAGTCCCCTAAACAGCCACCTAGCCAATCACCAAATTCATTGCCAGCCCGTTTGACCGACATAGAAGGCGAGCCAAATACTGACCCCGTCGAAGATGTGCTATTGGCTGACCCTGAACTTAAAAAACCACAGATGTATGCGGTGGTCATGTATAACGATGACTATACGCCGATGGAATTTGTGGTGGATGTTTTACAAAATCATTTTAAACATTCGCTAGATTCGGCTATCAGTATTATGCTTGCCATTCATCAACAAGGCAAAGGAATTGCCGGTATATACCCTAAAGACATCGCAGAAACCAAAGCCCAAGCCGTCAACCGTGAAGCGCGTCAGGCAGGCTATCCGTTACTGAGTCAAATCGAACCACAACGTTAGAGTCATTTTGCTATTTAACCCAGTTTTATTTTTGGTAGTACCTTCTTTCTATTTTTTTATTCATTATTGAAATCTTTGCCATTTTAAAACCCGCCATTAACTACGTTTTATCACTTGAATTTATTAGCAATGTCATTATATTAAACGTAATGATTTTGATTTTTCCCATTTTGTCATCTTTCATTTTTACTTCCTTTTAACCGAACTTAGCATGATTAGCCAGATATCCATAAGATATTTGGTGCTGAGGTGACGGCAAATGAAACTTGAGAAAACATCAACGCAAATAACCATCAACACCTATAACGACATCAAACCAATCAATTAGATAACGCATGATTTTTCAAGTAGGGCAAAATCAAAAACCGTCGGTGACAAGTATTAAGGACATCTTATGTTAAGTTTAGAATTACAAAGCACGTTGCGGTTGGTAGTGACACTCGCAAAACAACGTGCACATGAATATTTAACGGTCGAGCATCTGCTATTGGCACTGTTAGAGAATGAAAATGCGGTAGAAGCCTTGGTGGCTTGTGCAGTCAATGTGGATCAGCTTGGCAAAGATTTGACCCAGTATATTGATGAACATACCCCAACGGTCGATATCAACGAAGATTACTCGCCACAACCAACGCGCAGTTTTGACCGTATCTTGCAGCGGGCGATTTTTCATGTGCAATCGGTTGCCAGCAGCCGTTTGGTAGAAGGCTCAGATTTGCTAGTGTCTATGTTCTCAGAGCATGACACCTACGCGGTGTACCTACTTAAAAAACAAGGGGTGACGCGACTTGAGTTGACCCAGTACTTATCGCATGGTCAAGACAAAAAAGTGCGCGACAAATTAACCAGTGTTGAAACTGAAGAAACGGGTGAAAAAGCCAATAAAGACCCATTGACTGAATTTACCATTAATCTCAATCAAAAAGCCTCTACGGGCGGCACCGATCCGTTAATTGGTCGCCAAGCAGAAATCGAGCGTACCGCGCAGATTTTATGCCGTCGCCGCAAAAATAATCCCCTACTGGTGGGTGACCCAGGGGTGGGTAAAACGTCGATTGCGGAAGGCTTGGCATGGCTAATTGTCAATGACAAAGCACCAAAACCATTATCAGGCTGTGTGGTGTATAGTTTAGATATTGGTGCGCTGATTGCCGGTACAAAATACCGCGGTGATTTTGAAAAACGGATGAAAGCGCTATTAGATGCCTTAAAAGCCAAGCCCAATGCGATTTTATTTATTGACGAAATCCATATGATTATCGGCGCAGGCTCATCGATGAGCAGCAATATGGATGTGTCAAATTTAATCAAACCTGCGTTGGCATCCGGTGAGCTGCGTTGTATCGGCTCAACCACCTTTACCGAATACCGCCAAGTGTTTGAAAAAGACCATGCCTTAAGTCGTCGTTTCCAAAAAATTGATGTCAACGAACCATCCATTAATGAAACGATTGATATTCTACGCGGTCTGAAAAAACAATATGAGAAATTCCATAACGTGAGCTATACCGACCAGGCACTACAAAGTGCCGTGCATTTGGCGGTAAAACACATTCACGAACGCTTTTTGCCTGACAAAGCCATTGATGTGATTGATGAAGCGGGTGCATTTGTTCGCCTGCAAAAACAAGCTGAAAATCAGGTTGAATCTAGTGTGGACAGCAATCAATCCGTTGATGCCGTCGCAAATGACAAGCTATCAAATCAGCCTGTGGTGGATGAAGACGCACTTGTCGATGATTTGGATGCTAGCCATGCAGCGGATGGTGTTGTCGAACCTGAAGCTATGTTAAGCGAAGCCGATAATAAAGTGATTGACGCGGCACAACAAGATGGCGAGGTGGTGATTGATGTCCCACAAATTGAATACATTATCTCAAAAATTGCGCGTATCCCACCAAAATCCGTCTCAACGGATGACAAATCGGTGCTGCAAAATCTTGAAAGCAACCTAAAACATCTGGTGTTTGGTCAAGATGAAGCCATCAAAAACTTGGCAGATGCCATCAAGTTGTCACGTGCAGGCTTAAAACCAGATGATAAACCGATTGGTTCGTTTATGTTTGCCGGTCCTACGGGTGTCGGTAAAACTGAAGTCAGTCGTCAGTTAGCGAATTTGTTAGGCATTGAGCTGGTTCGTTTTGATATGTCTGAGTATATGGAAGCACATACGGCGTCACGCTTGATTGGGGCACCGCCAGGCTATGTGGGCTTTGATCAGGGTGGTTTATTGACCGAAAAAATCAATCAATTCCCGCATTGTGTACTATTGCTAGATGAGATTGAAAAAGCCCATCCTGATGTATTTAACTTACTGCTTCAAGTGATGGATCATGGCTCGCTCACTGACAATAACGGCCGTACATCAAGCTTTAAACAAGTGATACTGATCATGACCACCAATGTCGGTGCTGATAGCATCAGTCGCAACAGCATGGGCTTTACCAAACAAGACCATAGCCGCGACAATAGTGAAGCGATGAAACGGATGTTTACCCCAGAGTTTCGCAATCGTTTGGATGCCATCATTCAATTTAACCCATTGGATCAAAATGTCATTGTATCTGTGGTTGATAAGTTCTTGGTTGAGCTGCAAGCCCAGCTTGATGACAAGAAAGTGGTGCTTGAAATTGATGATGAGGTGAGAAATTATCTGGCAGAAAAAGGTTACGATCGTCTCATGGGTGCACGCCCAATGAACCGCTTGATTCAAGATGAAATCAAAAAACCATTGGCAGAACAAATATTATTTGGTGATTTGGTCAATGGCGGTACGGTTTCGATTCGTATGAATGCCGATAAAACAGCGATTGAGCTTGTGCCCATTGATGAAAAGCAAGTCGACAATGTCTAGGTCTAGGTTTAGTAATGTCTAGTATAAAAAAAGGAGCCAATTGCGCTCCTTTTTTTTATGCCTAGTGATGATGTTTAATGACTATAATTAATGATTAGGCTTAATAATCATACAAAACCAAATTTGGGTTTTTCTGCTTGTTTCTCTCGATAGGACAGATGATCCATGTTGGTTAGCTCTGCCAATGAGTGCGGTTTATTGACGGTGATAGCTTTATCAATCGATGCCAAAAATGCGTTGGATTTTTCAACGGACAGTTCTTTGAATTTATACTCAGCTATCAATCGACCTTTACGCAGCAGCGCGGGGTCAATTTTTGAGATATCTGAGTTAAAGGTACAGATAAACTGGCACTCCAACACATCCGACAGCATACCATCAGCAATGTTCAAAATCGCCGATACCACATCGGTATTGGCGTTATCAATGCTACGCTCGGCAATGTAGTTTTCACAGTCTTCAAGCACTAATACCGAGTTTTTATTATCCACCAATAGTGACATAAATTCAGGGTTGGTCAAATACCCAATCATGGTAGTGGGCACAAAGATGAATTTTTTATTAGGCACTTGGCTGGTTAGCCATTTGATATAGTTAGTTTTTCCTGAACCCGCCACGCCATGCAACAGTACCACGCCTTTACCATCGTGATTGAGTGATTCTTTGATATGCTGATGCACGGGCAGAAAATCCTCGTGATACATGGTATCTAAATTGATGGGAAATGGCTTGATACGATGGGTTTTAAACACAAAACCATGGACTTCTTTAAGTAAAATCGATACTTTAGCCTCTTGCGACACATACTTTTGCAAGTATTCATCAAACACGTTTTTGACACTCGCCGCCGAATGCGGATTGGTCGAAATATAGTAAATACTGACGACTTTTAACAAGCCTGACTCAAAGATGTATTCGTCATAGTCATTTGACAAATCTTCATTGGTGAGCATGAACACTTCATATTTGGGATGAAAATAACAAGCTTCACGCTCATACAATGTATTATTTTTATGCGAATAGGCGACGGTAGTAAAATCGGTGCAACGCTCAAAATCTTTAAGCTGCTCTTTACGAATCACCATATCATGGTTGCCAACATGTACCCCAGGGAAAATATCATCGAGTAGCGACTCAAAAGGGTTATATTTGCTAGCGTATTGGAGGTTGTCTTCAATGAGTTGAACGGTATAGGGCGGCTCAGAGGAGGCGCTGAGCAGCTTTCGGGGTTGATAATAGGGCGATTGTAAAATTTTCATAGGAATATAGGCTTATAAAAGGCAGTAGAAAAATTAACATAGTTAGCAGTAAACAAGCTAACTATAGAGATGGGGCAGTTAATACTAGATGCAAGCTAAAAAGTAGCTAGTTGGCAATCAGTTAAAAATTTTTTAGCAACACAGTGAGCAACATACTGGCTAACAGTAAGGCAGTAAGTAAGCAATGGTGAGATAAGATAGACAGGAATTTTGGGCATAAAAAAACCTGCGAGAGGCAGGTTAATTTAACTAATACCGATTTGAGTGGTGGGGCTGAAGAGACTCGAACTCTTACACCTCGCGGCGCTGGAACCTAAATCCAGTGCGTCTACCAATTTCGCCACAGCCCCATGAGTTGCCTCAAAGTGTTGACTCAATATTTGTATCAGTGTCTTTGTGGTTGGCTATTATATAGAAAATTTTCGCTTTGGCAAGGGGTTTTTTAAAAAAATTGCATTTTTTTATTGGTTAAGTAAAATTTTTAGCGCATTGATAATATTTGCCAAGTCATTAATACGGTTTTCCACGCGTTTTGCCAGCAGCTTGTCGATAAAAGGCTGGCAAGCTTGGCAAGCAAATTCTGATAGCTGATGATTTGGGCATAAAAAAGGCACGGGCTGTTGGCAATGCGAAATTGCCCAACCAGGATAATCATTTGCCATAAAAGGCAGACATCCCATCAATAATTCGTACCATACCACCCCCAAGCTATAGTAGTCGCTAAACTTGTCAACAGGCTGTCCTGTGAATTGCTCAGGACTCATATAGGCGGGTGTACCAGCGGTGTAAGTTTTGCAGTTGAGTGAGTCATTTTTTCCCATAGCATCGCTAACATCAAAATCACTCAGACCAAAGTCAATTAACACCACCTCAAGATTGGGTTTTACAATAAAGTTGGCGGGTTTGAGATCCAAATGCATCAGCCCAAATTGATGTAAACGGTTGACCACTTGGCAACTATGTAAAAAAATGGTCATTTTTTGCGGAAGACTGAGTAGTGGCAATTTAGCATTCGCATACAGCAAGGATTTTAACGTCTCCCCTGGATGATACGACATGACTAGACAAGGACCAACAGATTGCTGCGGCTGCTGTTGGTCAAAGATGAGGGTATCAGGTAGAAGGTTTGAAGCATACAGCGTGGGAATGCCGCTTGTCGCATGGGTGCTGTCAATCGCTAGGCTTTGGCAATGATGAAGGGCGTTGATTTCTTGCTCAAAATGGGCGAGATTGGTTGCATTAAAGTGAGGTAGTAATTGTTTAACGACAACGGCAGTAGGCGGGGAGTGAGTTGAATGCCATACCCCATACCAAAGCTCGGTATGGTTGAGTGGATTTGAAGGTGATAGTGGCTGTAAGTCAGTAACGAGCGACTGACAGCCATTTTTTATGATAACCAGTGCTGGGTGAGTTGACCTTGTCTCAATCATGATGGCTTAACGGGTCTGCCTTCAATCAACTGCTGGTATTTTCGGGTCACGGTATTGCGCCCCCAACCGAGTAGGTCAGCCGCTTGTCCTTTATGCTGAGCAGTATGGGCAAGTGCCACTTCGAGCAAACATTTCTCAAACATCGGATAAGCGGTTTGCAATATGTCATACTGTCCTTCAGCCAATGCTTGTTGTGCCCAAATTTGCAGTGGCGTGATCCAATCTGCGGTTGCGCCAGTTTGTGAGGCGTGCAAGGTCGGTATGACCGTCGTAGCGGATAAAGGCGTTGGCAGCTCACTCGAATGGACATTCAGATTAGCACTAGCACTGGGGCTGTTACTGGGAGCTAGTAAAGATGACAGATGTTCGCTAGCAGGTGCCTCAAACTGAGTGTCGGGCTGATAGTTATGTGTCTTATGTGTCTTATGTATTTTGGGCTCACGTGTAGTTACAGGCGTGCTATCTTGCGATTCAAACGCTTGTAAAATCTCGGGTGGCAAATCACTGGGCTGAATGGTTTGCCCTGTTGTCATCACACTGAGCCAGCGGCAGGTATTTTCAAGTTGACGCACGTTGCCTTGCCAAGGATAGCTTTGCAAAATATGCATGGCAGACGGCGTGATGGTTTTGGTCGAGGTATGCATGCTTTTGGCAATATTTTGCATAAAAAAATCGATTAACAGCGGAATGTCTTCGCGGCGCTCACGTAGGGAAGGTAGCGCCAGTCGAATGACATTGAGCCGATAAAACAAATCTTCACGAAACTTGCCTTGCTGTACAAGGGTTTCTAAGTTTTGATGGGTCGCTGCGATGATACGTACATCGACTTTAATGGGTTTGAGACCACCGACACGGTAAAACTCACCATTTGCCAAGACGCGCAGCAAACGCGTCTGGGTCGGTAAAGGCATATCGCCGATTTCATCCAAAAATAAAGTGCCACCATGCGCCTGCTCAAAACGCCCTTGACGCGTGGTAGTCGCACCCGTAAACGCGCCTTTTTCATGACCAAATAGTTCAGCTTCAATCAAATCATGCGGAATCGCCGCCATATTGAGCGCGATAAATGGTTTGGATTTGCGTGGCGAATGTTCGTGTAAGGCACTGGCAATCAGCTCTTTTCCCGTCCCTGATTCGCCGGTGATGAGTACTGTCATCGGCATATGCGACAAGCGACCAATCGCACGAAATACTTTTTGCATGGCAATCGATTGCCCGATGATGCCCGATGGGTTGGTGGGGGCTTTTTCTAGCGCGACTGCTACTTTTTGCGCTGGCGGCTGCTGTGCATCACGAATCAGAGAGTCGTTGTAGTTCTCAGACTTACTGCGCTTTTGTGTTTGGTTTGACTGGCTTTGCAGGCAAGCTTTTTTCACCATGGCAATGGCATCATCCAACTCAAACGGCTTGGGTAAGTAATCAAACGCGCCTGATTGATAGCTATCCACCGCAGACTGCACATCGGCATGCGCGGTCATGATGATGACAGGAATTTGTGCAAAGGCTTGTTTGATTTTACTGCTAAAGTCCAATCCGTTCATCATCGGCATTCGAATATCGGTGACGATGACACTTGGCAAGGAGGCACTATTGTCACTCTTCGGTTGGCTGTCTTGCTCGCTATCTTGTAGTAGCCGCCACGCCGATTGCGCATTGCCAAAGGTTTGCACTTGAAACCCACTATCTGTCAGCGTATCTTCCAAAATCATGCGTAGCGCTTGGTCGTCATCGATGACCCAAACAATAGGCTCGGTGGTTGGCGTTTTATTATTGGTATAAGTCATATAAAAACCCTATATGGGAAACTGTATTGGTTTAAACATTATTGATTGAAAAATTCATAGGCGCTTAGTCATGATGCTGTGGTGTATCACGCTTAAACTATCATTTGGTTATTTGCCGAATTTGCCAAGGTAAAAAAATCGTAAATAGGGTTTCACCTGGCTGAGAGGTCACACTGATTTGCCCTTGATGGCGCTGAATAATGTCATGAGCAAGTGCCAGTCCCAACCCCGTACCATTGGCGCGTCCTGTGACCAAAGGATAAAAAATTTGCGGTAACAACTCACTATCAATGCCCAAGCCATTATCAATAAAATCAACCCGCAAGACGCTTTTATGTCGTATATCGCCAATGGTTTGTTGGTGCTGAATACGGGTCTTTACCGTGATGATAGGCGACATAATGTCGTTTTCATTGAGCGCTTGTATCGCATTATTGACGATATTCATAAATACTTGTACGAGCTGGTCTTTATCAGCGGTGATTTCTGGCAACGATAAATCAAAGTCTCTGACTAGACTAATATTGGGGTTTTGTATTTCTGCCAATGTTAGTACATGCTGCAGGGGCTCATGCACGTTGATTACTTGCCAGTTGGGCAAATTTGGCGCACCCAGCAATTGGGTCACCAAGTTATTGAGTCGTCTGGTCTCATCCATGATGATACTGAGATAATTGGCGACCTTTTGCGCCTTGGTGTCGTTAATATAGCGGACAATCCCATCAGATTTCATGATTTGATTAAAATTCTTCTCAAGCAGTTGGCTTGCCCCAAGGATGCCGGCTAAAGGGTTTTTGACCTCGTGTGCCATACTGCGAATCATTTGGCGGGTTATCAAATGTTGGTGATTTTGATATTGTTCTTGTTGAATACGACTTTCGCGATCTTTTGCCCAAATTTCAATTAAATAAAAAAAACCCGCAGTGGTTTCTAAGGGCGAAACCCCATAATCGACCAATAATGGTGCACCAATACCTTGGGTACTTAGCCCCAAAATGGTGCAATCATGATGGATGAAGGCTTGGTACATTTTTTTGGTATGTTCAAATTGGTTTTGCAGCGCCAATTTGACCTGTGCTTTGGTTTTTTTATGGGTTATCGGGTCATCATCCGTGGATGATTGCTCTGGTGCTTGCGTTAGTAATTTTTCATAGTTTGCGGGGGTTAAAATATCGATAACATTTTTATGAAGTAAATGGTGCTGACTGACTGACAAAATCTGCTCTGCCGTCGCGTTGATATAGACGCACTCATAGTTGCTGTCAGCGACAATTAACCCCGATAGTAGGTTATTGAACATATCATCAAACAGGTTCTGGTTGGATTCAAGACTATGTAAAAAAGTAGGATGGGTCATTGGATAACTACCACAAATTTGAGCAATGGTTAAAGTGCAATTTAAATGCCAACAACTTATTGGAAAATATTTGGATCATTGTCACAACAGATAAATAATAGAATGATGGGCAGCAAATCAGTCATTGAATATAAAAAAATCACTCATTTATAGCAACGTGCTAATCGTAGTATGATATATTTTGAACCAAAATAGTGCAAAAGTTAAAACGTAATTGCTAAAAAAAGACATATAAAAAAAGGGCATAAAATCTATGCCCTTTGATGTACTGTAGCTATAAAAATTAGAACCATTGGTAGGTTAGTGAGACGAATGAATTAATGCCTTTTTGTCGATAGCCATAAACTGTCTCATAATCTTTATCTGTGAGATTGTTAAGTCGGCTGCTAATGGTTAGGTTGGGACTGACATAATAATTCCCAGTCAGGTTCAACAAGGTGTAGCTGTCTAGAGTTTGTGAATTGTTGGCATCACGATAACGCTCTCCGACGTGTTGTAGCTCTGTTCGAATGTCATATTTTGGCTGTTGATAGCCTAGGTAAACAATACCTTTGTTTTTGGGTTGATAAATTAATTCTTTGCCCGTTTTTTTATCTTCAGTATCTAGATAATCATAACCTAGACCAAATAAAGTATTATTTAACTGCCAGTCACTGGTTAACGAAATACCGTTAATATCCGCTTTATCTATATTTTGCATTTGACCTGCATAAGTAAGTGGGTCGGTGGTTACCCAAGCTAATTTATCGGTAAATTTAGATTGATAGGCTGTTACGCGTGTGTGTTGATGATGATTGCTGTTTTCAATAAAGATTTCTGCATTTTTGCTGGTTTCAGGTTTTAAGTTGGGATTTTCTGAGCCTGGCCAATACAAATCGTTGAATGTGGGGGCACGAAAATTGGTTGCATATGATGCACCAATGCGAGTGTTGGGGCTAAGACGATACGCACCACCCACATTGTAGGTGGTTTTGCTATCAAATTGTGAGTTATCATCGTGACGCACATTTAATTGCACATCATATTTATCTTGAGCGAGCTGATATCCCAAAAACTCACTGTTGATAGTGCGGTGAGTCACGTCATAATCATTAGAGCTATCAACTTCTTGTTTTAAATTCTCATAACCACCGATAAGCTTACCGAGTGGCAACTGATAGCCAAGCTGTATGGTTACTTGTTTCTGAGTCGTATTGATTACATCGTCTAGGCGACCTGTTTGCCAATCTGCACCATCATACGTGGTAGATTTATCATAACTTTGACCATATTTAATATTGGCAGACAGTTTATCTTGTTGATAATCGGCAAAAGCTGAGACAGCCGCGTTTTTTTGGTCAGCATACGCGTTTGGCACTTCTGAACCACTATCAATATCTGTAGTGGATTTTGCAAATAATCCTGTTGCTCCAATCTCAACATTGTCATTGACTTTATGCTTGGCGACCAAACTTGCGTTTTTGGACTCAAAACCGTCTTTGTCAGCATGATGTATGCCGAACTGAGCGTAAGGTTTCGTCGCGTCAATGCCATTGGTCTTTTCATAACCCGTAGAAAGGCTTAAAGTCGTTGCAGAATTAACCAGTTGTCCTGTAATTTGCCCTTTATAGCTGTCCTCTGAACCTGCACCCAAGGTCAAGGCTATATTTGATTGTTGAGCATTTTGACCTTTAGTAAAGACTTGAATCACGCCGCCCATCGCATCTGAGCCATAAAGACTTGAGCCAGAAGCACCATAAACTATTTCTATTCTATCGATTTGGTCGACTGGTAATAGCGATAATGCTGCTCCACCTGCGGTTGCAGAGCTGTAACGAATCCCATCGATTAATACTAAGACTTGACTATTGGAGTAACCACGCAATCTGACACCACTGCTCGCACCATCCCCACCATTTTGAGTAACATATATGCCACCTTGTCCACGAAGTACATCTATCACGCTTTGACCGCGATAACGTTGCAATTGTTCTTCATCAATCACAGTGGTTTGGGCGATGGTATTCTTGACAAGCGTCGGCGTTTTGGTTGCTGTAGTAGTAAAGGTAAGGCTCGGCAACGTCGTTTCAGCTTCGCTAGTAGCAGCGTCGCTAGTCGCCGCATGAGCGCTAACACCAGTCATGGACATGCCAATAATCACCAAAACGCTTTGCGTGATTGGATGGATATTAAAAAATGGCTTTTTGATAAAACGTGGTGATGTCTGACAGGTATAACGCATAACTTGACCCAAAAAAATAGTTTAAAGATACATTGTAGAAAAATATCGTTACATAAGCTATTACTTTTGCTTGGTCATTGCTCATCAAAGCTTGAGGATTTTTCAATAAAAAACCCCTCTAGTAACTAAAGGGGTTTTAATACAAGCCTTTGTATCAACAATTAGCTGGCTTGTTGCTGTAATTTTTTAGCTTTTTGGTAGCATTCATTGATGTGATTTTCAGCAATTTTTTTAAACATCAAATAACCGATGGTACCTGCTACTAATTGACCGCCAAATGGTACAAATTTGGTGACTTGCTTGGCGATAATACGGCTACCAAAACCTTGGAAAGTTTTTTTGGCAATACTGCGCGTCACCACTAGCCCTGCAAAGTCCACCGCTTTATCTTTTAGTTGGTTGATTTGCGCGCCGTTGTTCAAATCTACCGCTGCTTGGGCGGGTTCAATTAAACCAAATTTAGCAGAAATTTCAGGTAGCAATTTTGATAACAGCGTGGCATCCACCGCAACGTCTAGCAGCGGCACTGGGACAACCGCGGCTGCTGCCGATATTTTGGCTTTACTTTTAATCATCGCCTCGCATTCGCGTTTGATTTTTTCTAAATCAAGTTTTGGGTCGATGGTTTTGGTCGAATTTTCTGCTGACATAATTTTTCCTTCTAAAAAATTTCAATTATCAATAGTAAAGGTAGTATTGCAAAACGCTTGCAACAAGAGATGATTATTCATTAATGGTCGGTGATACTGTTTCATTAATGGTAAGTGATGACTCTTTGGTTTGATTATAACTGAGTGTAAACGTATGAATAAGCATCTTTTTGCAAAAAAATGCTAATGGTTTGTAGTGGCATTATTACGATATGCAAAATTCACAAATATCTATGAAAGCTGATGGGATGTTTTTCACCGTTTCGCTGTTGTAATTTTGCCTATTCACTCTCATTATGCTAGTTTGTTCTCTATACTTTTTTGACAACCATGATAAATTTATGTTGACTGTGACTCCCCGTTTTAGTGCGACCCATATTGACGAGATTCCCCGTGATTTACAGCCGTTGGCGCAGACATCGATGACATTAGCACGCATTTTGGCTGGGCGGGGTGTGCGAGATGCGGCAAATTTAGACACCGCCTTCAATAAGATGTTACCTGCAAATTCGCTTACAGGCATTACCAAGGCAGTGGCGCTGCTTGACAAGGCGATTGATACGCAGCAAAAAATACTGATTGTGGGTGATTTTGACTGCGATGGCGCGACTAGCACGGCATTGATGGTAAGGGTGTTACGTGAGATGGGCGCGCAGGTTGAGTTTTTGGTGCCCGATCGTTTTAAGTATGGTTATGGACTGACGCCAGAAATTATTGCACTAGGTATTGAAACCTATGATCCTGATGTGATTGTCACGGTTGATAATGGTATCTCCAGCCATGCTGGGGTCGAGCTTGCCAAAGCCAAAGGGCTAACGGTGATTATTACCGATCACCACTTGACGACGCAGGCGACACCAAACGCCGATGCCGTGGTCAATCCCAATCAGCTGGGCTGTGATTTTGCTAGTAAATCATTGGTAGGGGTTGGGGTGGCATTTTATGTGCTAGGCAATCTTGCCAAAGTCAGACGCCAAGCCAACAAATCCACCACCCAAGTGAGTCGCTATATTGATTTGGTGGCACTCGGCACGGTGGCGGATGTGGGCGTATTAGACCAAAATAATCGCATCTTGGTGCACCAAGGTATCCAAGCCATCAAGCAAGGTCGTTGCTGTGTGGGTATTTTGGCATTGTTGGAGCAGGCGAGTCGGCAGGTAGCCGACATCACGGCTCAAGATTTTGGTTTTATTTTAGGACCCCGCATCAACGCCGCAGGTCGTATGGATAGTATGCGGATAGGCATTGACTGCTTACTCACCGATGATTGGGGGGAGGCACAGCGGCTTGCGCATCAGCTCGATAAACTCAATCAAGAGCGCCGCCAAGTCGAGCAGGGCATGCGACAACAAGCCGATAGTGTATTAACGACGCTTGAGAATCCATCTGAGCAAAATGCTGTAAATCAAGTAACGCACCGCAAACGCAGTATTATTTTGTATCAAGATGAGTGGCACCAAGGGGTGATTGGTATCGTCGCAGGCAGGCTAAAAGAAAGCTACCATGTGCCCGCTATCGTGTTTGCCCCTGCTGATACAGCGTTGATTGAAGATGACGATCCTATCAAAGGCTCCGCACGCTCCATTGAAGGCATTCATATCCGTGATGCCATTGAATCAGTCGCGCAAACCTACCCCGAACTCATTAGCCACTTTGGCGGGCATGCGATGGCGGCAGGTCTGACAATCAAACGAAAAAACTTTGAGCCGTTTTGTAAAGCGTTTGATGAGGTAATTGCAGCGGTGGCTGATGAGGTATTTGCAGAGACGTTATATAGCGATGGCGAATTGACAGCCGGTGAATTCACGGTTGATTTTGTAGATAGCTTGCAGACGTTGGCTATTTGGGGACATGGTTTTGTGCCACCGATATTTGATGGGGTGTTTGTGGTGCAAGATTATCGGGTGTTAAAAGAGCGCCATTTAAAATTATGGTTATCGTATCCCGATGTCCCTTTTACTATCGAAGCGATTTGGTTTAATGCTGACTTTGACGCGATAGCTTTGTCTGCTATCAATCGCAGTGTGTCAAAAGTGCATTTACTCTATGAGCTGGAGAAAAATTTATTTAATGGACAAACTAAATTGCAGTTAAGGGTAAAAAAGGGTGTGCTCCTCTAGAGAAGCGTTTTTGCTGATTCATACACAATCTGATAACCATAACACCCAATAAAGATGATAAACGACATAAAATGACATGTTAATATAATTTATCACCTATACTCCGCTAAATTTTGATAAATTATGCAGGTATCAAGGTGTTAATTGTTGGCGTTAATTTTTAAAGTTTGAATAAAGCTTTGGCACTTAGCTGGCTAGTATTTATTATTTAACCGTTTGTCTTTTAACTAGATATCTTTTAACTGGCTGTTTTTTAACTATCTGTCTTTTACCTGCGTATGGAGAATTGCCATGAGTAAATCGCTTGCCAACAATGCAACCGCAACGACGGCTCGGCAATGGCAAATCCTCTCACAGCTGGATCGCAAACGTTGGCTCGGTACAACCCATATCAAAGAACAGCTTGATTTGATGGGTTTTGATATCAGTTTGCGAACCATTCAGCGAGATTTAAACGCTTTGGCAACGCGTTTTCCGATTGAAAAAAACAACACCAACCCACAAGGTTGGCGCTGGCGTGAAGATGCACCGATGCAAAGCTTGCCGCACATGAATTTGTCGCAAGCGGTGGCGTTTAGTATGATGCGCCATAATTTGACCCAGCTATTACCGCCGGCTATTTTAGATGAATTGATTCCGTGGTTTGACCTAGCGAATCGGCAACTCAAAGAAAGCAAAGTAGTAAACACTTGGCTCGATAGAGTGCGTATCCTGTCAGCCAATCAACCGCTCATCCCGCCATCGGTCAATCCAGCCGCCAAAGACGCCGTCTATGACGCGTTGTTTCAAAATAAAAAACTTATCGCCTGTTATAAAGCGCGTGGGCGAGAGGAAGCGCAAAAATACACCTTAAATCCGCTAGCCATTGTGCAGCGTGGTGTGGTGATTTACTTGATTGCCTCGCGAACTGACAGAGCCTCTGACGATGTGCGCCAATTTGCTTTGCACCGTTTTGAAAGTGCGGAAGTAAGCGCAAGCGACGCGCAAACCCCGAAAGATTTTAATTTAGACAATTACATCAACACAGGCGCGATGGGGTTTAATTATCCGTTATTCCAAAAGCTCATGCCTGACAGCGAAAAAAACAACCACGAGCCCCCCATACAGCAAGTGCAGTTACTGTTTCATCCGTTATCGGGGGCAAGTTTGCTTGAAAGCCCATTATCAACCGATCAGCAAAGCTGGGAAGACGACGAAGGATTGCATATCACAGCCACAGTGAACATGACGTCCCAACTGGTATGGTGGCTACGCGGTTTTGGTAAAGGACTGCGAAAAATCGAGCCTGAGATTTTATCAATCGCCGTCTTTGAAACCCAAACGCCAAACCAACAAGCGCCTAATCAACAACCCACCGCCCAAACAATAAGCGAATAACTAACAAACGCCCAAGTAAACTAACTACTTTGTCCGATTTTTCGAGAATCTTATGAAACATGATAATAATACCCTTGAATCCACTGCCAACGACACCAACTCACAGCAGCCTAGTAAGCTAAAAACCACGATTTTATACAGTGATTTGACGGATGATTCACCTATCACATCTGTCAAATCGCCTGATAATCTGACACCTAGTACTACCACAGAAACTTACCAGATTATTTCGGCGCAGTTTGCCGACCCAACGCCAACGGTTGAAGTGAAAGCGCCAGTCAACTCACCCAACTTGACCGATAAAAACACCAATGACGCGGTAGTGACAAGCACCTCACCGCTGCACCATTCGCGACAGAAAGCGCCAACAAACAATCCCATGACTGATGACAATATTTTGCAAAAAAGTCATCAGCTAGCAATCACCCAAGACGATCAGCTTGAAGATGATAAAACGGCGACAGGTATAGCCATCGAGCATATGGATGTGGTACTCAAGCAGTGGTATTTTACCGTGCAATGGCAGCACACGCAGATGCCAAAAGCAGGGCTTTACAATAAATTTAAAAAACGCACGCAAGCCATGGATCTAGACTTATCCTGCTTACTTTGTAACCGATATGGCGAGGTAATCGAAACCGTTTGGTTCAAAAATGTCCGTGATAAAGCGCAATCCGTGCGTCATCAAGGCGATGAATTATTGGGCAAAAAGCCATTTAGCGCTATCGATGACCGCCAAGAAGACCCTGACAACAATCAAAGCACCAAGGTCAATGATGTCAACCTCAATCAAGAAAGTATGGTGCTTTTTTTAAGTAAGCTTCCCCCGCAAGTATTTCATGTGGTGATGATTGTGTCATCTTATCACGGCTATGCGCTTAGCAAAGCGAAACAAGCGTCTTGTCAGCTCAGTGATGATGAAGGTAATGTGATTAGTGAGTTGGCTTTTACTAAACTGCCAGCTGAGACTAAGGCATTATGGTTTGCCAGTCTGACCCGTTCTGCCGATAGTTGGCGCTATAATACCGAGCATCAACCTTTAGATAATAACAAGATGGCGCTAATTGAAAAAGAAGTGAGTGAAAAATTGGTACGTACGGCCAGATGACAGGGCGTGTAGCGTAAGCTTATTGTTTCTCAGGGGTAAAATAACGAAGCAATTTTAAAGCCAAAAATTTATACATTTGACGACATTGCCATAGCGTCTGGCAATGATTGGATATATTCGCCACTGTGATACTATGGTACACTATGAGCAACAAAAGGGATTGTCTTAATCGATAGGGATACATCGCATCTGCATTATTTTTCTCCTAAATATAGGTATTCCTAGATACATTATTGACTCATTATGCGGTAACCGTATACTTTGCGTTTAAAATGGTCAATCACATTTTATCCCATAATTAGTAATGCTTACTGTGAAATTTCTCACGCTGCTAGATGCATCATCTAGTATCTCAATTAACATTCATATAAAAGAGGTTCTCTATGGCTAGTGGAAAGTCAAATATTATCTATACCTTAACTGACGAAGCACCGCTACTGGCGACTTATTCACTACTTCCTATTATTGAAACATTTACCAAACCTGCTGGCGTTGAAATCACTAAAACCGATATTTCCGTTGCCGCGCGTGTATTGGCAGAATTCTCCGACTACCTGACCCCAGAACAACAAGTGACCGACAATCTTGCTGAGCTTGGTCGGTTAACCCAAGACCCAGACACCAATATCATCAAATTGCCTAATATCAGTGCCTCAGTGGCTCAGCTACAAGAATGTATTGAAGAGTTACAAGCCAAAGGCTACAACATTCCTAATTACCCAGAAAACCCAACCACAGACGAAGAAAAAGCCCTCAAAGCCCGTTATGGTAAATGTTTAGGTTCTGCGGTAAATCCCGTATTACGTGAAGGTAACTCAGATCGCCGTGCCCCCGCTGCCGTAAAAAACTATGCCAAAAAACACCCGCATTCAATGGGTGAATGGAAACAATGGTCAAAAACCCACGTCTCTCACATGGAAGAAGGTGACTTTTACCATGGCGAAAAATCAATGACCCTTGATAAAGCGCGTAAAGTCAAAATGGAGCTCATCACCAACAGTGGCAAAGCTTTGGTGTTAAAACCCGAAGTTGCCCTACAAGACGGTGAAGTGATTGACTCAATGTTTATGAGCAAAAAAGCCTTAATCGAGTTTTATGAAAAAGAGCTAGAAGATTGCCGCGAAGGTAAAATCCTGTTCTCTCTACACGTCAAAGCCACGATGATGAAGGTATCACATCCTATCGTATTTGGTCACTGCGTGAGAGTGTACTACAAAGATGCATTCGAAAAATGGAACAAAACCTTTGACGAACTAGGTATTAATGTTAACAACGGTATGGCAGGACTATACGAAAAAATCGAAACCCTACCGACCACTATCCGTGAAGAAATCGTCCGTGACCTGCATGCCTGTCAAGAACATCGCCCCGCATTGGCGATGGTGGACTCAGCAAAGGGAATCGATAACTTCTATTCGCCAAATGACGTCATTGTAGACGCCTCAATGCCAGCGATGATTCGTAATGGTGGTAAAATGTGGGCAGCGGATGGCAAGCCTTACGACTGTAAAGCAGTGATGCCAGAATCGACCTTTGCCCGTATTTACCAAGAAGTCATCAACTTCTGTAAATGGCATGGCAACTTTGACCCAGCGACCATGGGTACCGTACCAAACGTAGGTTTGATGGCACAAAAAGCGGAAGAATACGGTTCTCACGACAAAACTTTTGAAATCCCAGAGGCAGGCGTTGCCAATATCACTGACATTGAGACAGGCGAAGTATTGATGTCACAAAATGTTGAAGAAGGTGATATTTGGCGTATGTGTCAAGTCAAAGATGCGCCAATTCGTGACTGGGTAAAACTGGCAGTGACGCGTGCACGTAACTCAGGCATGCCAGCTATCTTCTGGCTTGACCCATACCGCCCACATGAAAATGAGCTCATCAAGAAAGTTAAAAAATACTTACAAGAGCATGATACCGCAGGTCTAGATATCCAAATTATGTCTCAAGTTCGTGCGATGCGTTATACCCTTGAGCGTGTGGCGCGTGGTTTGGACACCATCTCAGTCACAGGTAACATCTTGCGTGACTACTTAACTGACTTGTTCCCAATTCTAGAATTAGGCACGTCAGCCAAAATGCTATCAATCGTCCCATTGATGGAAGGCGGTGGTCTTTATGAGACAGGGGCAGGTGGTTCAGCACCGAAACATGTCGAGCAGTTGGTTGAAGAAAACCACTTGCGCTGGGATTCACTCGGCGAGATGCTGGCGCTTGCGGTATCTTTAGAAGACTTGGGGATTAAAGAAAACAACCCACGGATAAAATTACTGGCAAAAACCCTAGACTTGGCAACGGGTAAATTGTTGGATAACGACAAATCACCATCACGCCGTACCGGTGAGCTCGACAACCGTGGCAGCCATTATTATCTAGCCAAATACTGGGCAGAAGAATTGGCGAACCAAGAGGAAGATAGCGAGCTTAAAACCAAGTTTGCGCCGCTTGCTCAAGCATTGTCAGAAAATGAAGACAAAATCATTGCTGAATTAAATGATGTTCAAGGTCAAGGTGCGGATATTGGCGGTTACTATAAACCAGACCAACAAAAACTAAGCCAAGTGATGCGGCCAAGTGCGACATTTAACCAAGCATTGGCTTCGTTTGATGCCTAATTCAATAGTATAAAAAAAGCCGAAGCTGAATGCTTCGGCTTTTTTAGTGTCTGGCTTTTTTAGTATCTGTAAATGGTTAAACATAGCTAAGCTAAGAGTATAGCTGAGTTAAAAAATGGGTAAGCCAAAACCGTCAACATCATTGTTTGTGCTTTTCTTCAACAAGCGCCAATGCAGATTTTAGCTGGTTAGTAATATCATTTTTATCATAATTACGAATATCATGAAAATTTAAATGCAAATTAAACCCAGGTAAACTAAAGTCCACCCAATCGGTTTGCTCTATAGATTCGCTGTTGGGTTCAAGCAATTCCCACACATTCATGGCATCTTGAAAGCCCTTAAACTTAAGTTGCCCCACGGCTTGGCAATGATGGACATGACCAATTAAATTAAACGTGCTTTCGCTGATCAAAATTTGATTGTTTTGCGCGGCAGTTTCAAGGCGAAAGGCAAAATTGGCCTCTTTTCCAACCACGGTATAAGTCATACGATTGCGGCTGCCAAAATTACCGACATAACAATACCCAGTATTGATACCCATACGTACATGCAGCCCTTCAAAACCGAGTAATCGCCACTGGTGGCGCAGTACTTCCATCTCACGGCGCATCTCGATGGCCATACTGGCACAAGCAATCGCGTTATCACGGTCATTACCACCCATATCGCCAAAATAGCACAATAACCCATCACCCAAAAACTTATCGAGGGTCGCCCCATATTTTTGGCTCACTTGGGTCATACGGTCAAGGTAAGTATTTAAAATATTGGCTAAATGGTCGGAGCTAATATGATCCGACAAATCGGTAAAGCCAACAATGTCCGAAAACAAAATAGTTAGCTTGCGACGTTGATTAATGACTTCAACCTTGGTGTTATTTTTGACAATGGGCTGCCAAATCTGGGGAGGCAAAAAACGGGTTAATTTATTGGTTACCTTGACTAAGGTATCAATCCGTGCCTGCTGCTGCGCAAGCATTTGATTTTTTTGGCGTAAGCGAACTACCATGGACCAAATATGATAACCAACAATCAAGATGTCGGTAAATACAATGGCGAAATTTAAAATGTCTTCTTGCTTGGCCGACAAACTAATGGCAGGTAATAAAAAATGCGCGAATATCAGACTAAGTAGACCCACTGCTACGGTTAATAATACCAACGAAACAGTATGTTTGGTATCTGAAAAAATCAAGCGAATTAAAATCAACAACCATAACGCAAGGCTTGGGATATAGTTAAACTGCAACATACCCGTTGCCAACGCCATCAGGGTTAATACACTGGCCGAAGTAATGTAGTGATGGGGCCGGATAACACTCAAAGTGGTGACGATAACGCCTACTACCAACAGCAAGATACTGAGCATATGATAAATAGGCGGTACATCAAGAGAGGTTAAGGTAAGCAATACAACAAAAAATGCCACTAGTTCAATGAATTTCGGACTTTTTAGATTGGTCGAAAGACCTTGAATGGATTCACGCAATTTAGTTCGTCTACCTCGTGGTAAAATTTTTTTTAGACGTTCATTTGCCAATCAAATGGCATATCACGATGACCCCGCAGTGCCATCATCAGTGTCTGCTGCATATGGCTCAGCACCTCAGGGGTATAGGGGATGGCTGGATTACCCCATACTGGATTGGGCCAAGCAATGTCATTTTGGTAGCGCACGATATGATGAAAATGCAATTGCGGCACTTGGTTGCCAAGCGCGGCGATGTTCATTTTGTCGGCTTGAAAAGTTTTGGCAAGCTGACTTGATAGCCAGCTAGATTCACGTAAAAACTGGGCTTGGTCACTGGCGGACAGTTCATATAATTCTTTGATACCTGGGACACGCGGAATTAGAATCAACCAAGGAAATTGACAGTCGTTCATCAAGCGGCAAGTAGATAACGGAAATTCGCCCACCAAAAAAGTATCTTTTGCTAGTTGTGGATGTAAATTAAACATAATAACTCAATGCATTTAAAAGTGTTTTTGGAATTTAAAACTGATAAAATCAAATAATTCGCGTATTTTAGCAGTTATACCTACAAGACGAAATACTTTATTCAGAATAAGCGCATTGCAATTTAAGATTTCTTAAAACATAAATCAAGGCCGTTTATTTAGCCTAACTATGTCTGAGCGTTTTACAAATTTTGGGAAGTTTATGCAGTTGTCAAAGTCTCTTAATCAATGTCAGCGTCATGCTGATGCACCATCTTTATACCGCCGTTGTTTTATGATGGCATTGTTTGCTTTACTCATGGTTATCACCAGTGTCAAACCCACCGCTGTATGGGCGGCTGATAGCAGCAAATCAGCCAGTAGCGCCAGCGGCACAGCAACCCCACAAGACACCTTTGGGCGTGACACCCCGCGCGGCAGCGTGCAAGGCTTTATTCAAGCCTTGGCAAAAAGTGATTGGATGCTCGCCAGCCGTTATGTGGATTTAAGTTCTACCAAAGACCCCAGTGGCACGCTCGAATCTTTAAAATCGGCACTCGATAGCGGCGGACGTATCAACGAGCAGCTACAAATTAGCAATGACCCTACCGGCAATCTCGATGACAAACTAGCGCCCAATCTCGATAAGGTAGGGGAAATCAACAATCCCACCGCTGACAAAAAGAGTATCGACATCTTAATGCAGCGTGTCAAACAATCTAACGGCACCTATATTTGGCTGATTTCACGACAAACCTTGCAAGAAGTTGCCTCGTTATCACAGGTTACCCAGCCGACACTGGTAGAAAAGTACATTCCCAAACAATGGATTGAGAAAGATATTAAAGGCTATAGTCTTGGGCACATCGGGGCAGTGATTGCGCTCATGATAGCGACTTATCTCGCCTGTCTATTGATTAGCCAAATCTTATATATGATTATCACGCGGATGTATCTAGCGACTCACCCAGATAAAGAAAAACAATTTCCGATTGATGGGCGAGTGGTCGTACCTGCCGCAATGGTGCTAACGGCGCTGATTATCAAAGAAGCCATGATTTTGGTGGGTATCAATTTGGTTGTGCGCAATATGGCGTCCAGCCTTGCCGATATTTTATCTTGGGTATCCATGGTATGGTTGATTTTACGTATTTTGGATTTGATTTTTAAACGTGCAGAAAACTATGCCAGTAATAACCATCATCCAGAGCGGCTATCAGTCCTAAATCTGCTGCGAAAAGTGGTAAAATTGATTTTGATTGCGGTTGCGACCATTGTGATTTTGGGTAATCTAGGCTACGACTTAACCACAGGTATTGCCGCATTGGGGATTGGTGGTGTGGCGTTGGCATTGGGTGCACAAAAAACGATTGAAAACTTGGTGGGCAGCGTATCGGTCGTTGCTGACCAGCCTGTCAATGTGGGCGACTATTGCCGCTTTGGCACGCAAGAAGGTACGGTTGAAGACATCGGTATCCGCTCCACCCGTCTGCGCACCACCGATCGCACAGTGGTAACGATTCCCAATGGTAACTTCTCATCAATGAGCATTGAAAATGTCTCACAGCGCGACATGTTTCATTTTTCGCAAGTGTTCTATATCTCGCGTGATAGCGAAATCAGTGAGATCAAGGAATTTATCGAGCAGACGCAAATTTATATCACCAATCATCCGGACACCAACAGCGTGTGGAATCAAGTGCGTATCTCTGGCACTCAGCAAGACGCGTATCTTGTTGAAGTGCGATGCTATCTCAATGTGAAAGGCGCGATGGATTTTAATCAAAAACAAACTGATATGATTTTAAAAATCGCGGAGATGATGAAAGAGGTGGGACTCAAAAATGCGTTACCGACCAGCCGTGTGATGATGGGCAAACCGATTGATGTTACCTATTCAAATTTTGCTAATACTGTACCCGTCAAAGATAAAGTAGCGGCGTCAGAAAAACTGGCACAATCGGATAAGCCTGATACCCAGCCTTAGTGACTCATAGTTTTGGCATTGGCTTTTGAATTTGAATTGGGCAGGGTGGTGGCAGGTGTGGCATCACCCAAGTCAACATAGACAGGAATCGGACTGTCATATGTTTGCGGTACTAATGCGCAGCCTGTTAGAATAGTAAATAAATTAGGAATCAATAAAAGTTTAAATTTCATATTCTCTCATATACTTACAGATGACTTATAATGTATTTCACATCATAAGCCTTTTGCTCAGAAGTTAAACAACTATAATTTAGAAATTAAACACTAGTTGTTGATTTGGGTAACTACGGCAATGTTCACAAACAAACTCCCATTTACCATAGCGAAAGCGTTTGTAGTGATTGACATGTACACCTTTTAGATAATTACAAATTTTAGCCATAAAATACTCCTTTAGCGGCTTAGTAATTGAACTACCAAGTAACCAAAAAAGATTAGACATGACCAAACAAATTGTTTAAAGTGTGTCTGTGCTCTGCAAAGTACAGAAATTTATTCAAATTGTTTAGTAAATTAATATTTATTGTCTACTTGGCATTAGAATAAATTTTAGGCTCAGTTTAATATACTGGGCTTTTTTAATGCATTATGATTTTAACCTCCTTTATGAATTACATTTAAGAATTTAAAAAGCCAGTCTAATTTTAAACTGGCTTATCTTTTATTATAAAGTACAAGCACCACCAGCGCAGCCATTTTCAAGGTCATCTTGGGCATCATTTGCGCCATCACGGGTGTTATGATAATACAGCGTCTTAACACCCAATTTATACGCCATCAACAAGTCTTGAATCATCACCTTCATCGGTACACGGCTATCTTCAAACTTGGTTGGGTCGTAGTTGGTATTGGCTGAGATACTTTGGTCAATGAATTTTTGCATAATCGCCACAAGACTCAAATAACCTTTGTTATTTGGCATTTGCCATAATAGCTCGTATTGATCTTTGAGCTTATCAATCTCAGGTACTACTTGTTTTAAAATACCGTCTTTTGATGCTTTGACAGAGACCAGACCACGAGGTGGCTCAATGCCATTAGTTGCGTTAGCAATCTGGCTAGAGGTTTCTGATGGCATCAAGGCGGTCAAGGTTGAGTTGCGAAGTCCGTGGGTTTTGATATCGTGACGCAGTGCTTCCCAGTCGAGTTGTAGCGGCTCATTACAAATCGCGTCAATATCTGCTTTATACGTATCAATCGGTAAAATACCTTGTGAATACGTGGTATCGCCAAATGCAGGACACGCGCCTTGCTCTTTAGCCAGTTTATTGGACGCCACCAACAAATAATATTGTAAGGCTTCAAAAGTGCGATGGGTTAAACCGAGCGCCGTAGGATCTGAATATTTGGTACCATTTTTGGCAAGATAATAGGCGTAGTTAATGACACCAATACCTAGCGTGCGGCGTTTCATAGAGCCATTTTTAGCAGCGATAACCGGGTAGTCTTGGTAGTCAAGCAAGGCATCTAGCGCACGCACGATCAGTTCCGCCGGCTCTTTGATGTCTTCTAATTGGTTGATTTCACCCAAGTTAATGCCTGATAACGTACAAAGGGCGATTTCACCGCTTTCATCATTGATGTTGTCAAGCGGTTGGGTCGGTAGCGCAATTTCCATACATAGGTTGGATTGGCGAATTGGCGCAACACTTGGGTCAAACGGACTGTGGGTGTTACAATGGTCAACGTTTTGCACATAGATACGACCCGTGCTAGCACGCTCTTGCATCATCAAGCTAAACAACTCTTGCGCCGGCACACTGCGTTTGCGAATGGATTCATCTTGCTCATATTGCTCATACAAACGTTCAAACTTGGCTTGATCGGCAAAAAAAGCATCGTACAAACCTGGCACATCCGATGGTGAAAACAGGGTCACGTTTTGATTTTTAATCAAACGTTGATAGATGGTTTTATTGATTTGTACGCCATAATCCATGTGGCGAACACGGTTGTCTTCTACACCGCGGTTGTTTTTGAGCACCAGCAGATTTTCCACTTCTAAATGCCAAATCGGGTAGAACAAGGTCGCTGCACCACCGCGCACGCCGCCTTGTGAACAGCATTTGACGGCAGTTTGGAATAGTTTGTAAAAAGGAATACAGCCGGTGTGCTGCGCTTCACCGCCACGAATTGGGCTACCTAATGCGCGAATACGACCCGCATTGACACCAATACCGGCACGCTGTGACACATACCGCACGATGGCACTGGTGGTGGCATTGATACTGTCTAAGCTATCATCACATTCAATTAGTACACATGAGCTAAACTGACGCGATGGGGTACGCACGCCCGACATGATTGGCGTTGGTAGTGAGATTTTGAAAGTGGACGTGGTGTCATAAAAGCGCTTGATATAATCTAATCGCGCGGCCTTGTCATATTGTTTGTCGTAACTGGCAAACAGGCACATACCGACGAGCATATACAAAAATTGGGGGCTTTCAAAGACTTGTTTGGTGACGCGGTCTTGTACCAAATATTTGCCTTCCATTTGTTTGACGGCGGCATACGCAAAGCTCAAATCACGGTTGTGGTCAATATAGTTATTGAGTGTATCAAATTCTTCTTTGCTAAAGTCTTGCAAAATATGCGCATCGTAACGACCTTCTTGGGTCAGTTTGGTGACATGGTCAAACAAATGCGGCGGCTCAAACTGACCAAACGCGATTTTGCGTAAATGAAAAATTGCCAATCGCGCTGCCAAATACTGATAATCAGGCGTTGCTGCAGAAATCAAATCCGCGGCTGACTTAATGATGGTTTCATGGATGCTTTTGGTGGTAATTTTGTCATAAAACTGGATATGTGAGCTGATTTCTACTTGTGAGACGGACACATTATCAAGCCCTTCTGCTGCCCACTCGATGACTCGGTGAATCTTATCCAAATCAATTTTTTCCAAACGCCCGTCGCGTTTTTGCACGAGGATGTCTTCAGTACGAGTCATAATACGTTCCTTTTTTTACCTGTTTATCAACGTCATATCTGTATGTATTAAAAAGGCGCTGAGTGAGAGGTGGTGAGATAAAAATGCCAAGTAAAACAGCTAACCGAAAGTATAGTGAGTGTGTATGCCGCTTTTAAATACCGCTTTTGAGCCGAAGCTACATCACTATGTAGCATTGCAAAGTCATTGCCGTATTATTGCAAGGTTTTGCAAAAAACTACTATATCTAGGGGTTGTTTTATTATTTCGCACAATATAGCCTAAAAAAAATTGTAATTCTAGCTTGTATTTTTATCATTTTTTTGCCTATTTTTCTGCAAAAATCCTAGACGCTTGATTTTATTAGCAGTTCATCAAGTCAAGCAAAAAGATAAAAAATTTGTAATTGTTAAAGTTAGATGGGTTCATGAACGCGTAGTCATTGTCATAAAAATTTGCAAAATCTATGCTATAGTCAAACCATCAAAACGATTTTGTAATCGTGGTTTTTATGAAATTAATCAACAAAAACAAAAGGACGGAAAATGACAACTTTTAGTAATTTTACCTATGAGGAATTAACTATCGGGCAAACTGCCAGCATGACCCGCCAAGTGACCGCAGATGATGTCAAAGCATTTGCGCTTGTTACCCATGACTACAACCCTGCGCATCTCGATAATGAGTATGCCGAGCAGAGCCAGTTTAAAGGCGTGATTGCGCATGGTATGTGGACAGCAGGTCTATTATCAGCCTTGATTGGCACCAAATTTCCAGGCTTGGGGACAATTTATCTGAACCAAAGCTTGTCTTTCCGTCGTCCTGTGCATATCGATGATACCTTAACCGCGACCTTGACGGTGAAAAGTAAAGACGATAGCAAAAAATGGGTGGTGTTAGATTGCCAAGTGACCAATCAAGACGGGAAAGCGGTAGTGACAGGCGAAGCACAAGTAATTCCCCCCACTGAAAAAAGCAGCCGTGAAGCGGTCAAATTAGACGATTTTACCCTGCGTCAAACCTTCACAGAATAATCAGTCGGTACAAAATAGACAGCATCAAAGTGTTCCACTTATTGACGACAATTATTTGCTACAATAAAGCCAAGAGAGTCTTTGGGTTTTTTTATAAATTTTTGATAGCAGATAAACCATGAAAACATTAACGCCTGAACAACAACAAATTTTAGCCAATGTCAAAATGCCGGACGACTGGAAGCAGGCCTTGGCGACAGAACTAACGAGCAGCAATATGGATAAGATTCGCCAGTTTTTGCGAGATCAATATCATGCGCAAAAAGTGATTTATCCCTCGGGTAGTCAAATGTTCAATGCGTTTAATTTGACGCCTTTGTCGCAGGTTAAAGTAGTGATTTTGGGTCAAGACCCGTACCATGGCGCGGGACAAGCGATGGGGTTATCTTTTTCTGTGCCCAAAGCCATTCCCAAACCCCCAAGTCTTCAAAATATTTTACGAGAGCTTGCCGCCGATTTGGGTATCGCCCCCTCAAAACATGGCGATTTGACCCATTGGGCGACCCAAGGGGTGCTGCTACTCAACAGTATGTTATCCGTAGAAGCAGGGCAGGCGGGCAGTCATCAGCGTATTGGCTGGGAAACGTTCACTGATGCGGTGATTGAGGCTGTCAATCAGCACTGCGAGCACTGTGTCTTTATCCTATGGGGGAGTTACGCGCAGAAAAAAGGCCGTTTTATTGATACATCTAAGCATTTAATCATTACAGGCACGCATCCATCACCGCTTGGCGCCAATCGGGGTGGTTTTTTTGGCACGCGTCCTTTTTCCAAAGCCAATGATTATTTGATAGCGCACGGCAAAAGCCCAATAGATTGGCAATTGCCACAGTAGTTTGGGTGGTATCATAAATGAATGCAAGTGAGGATAACTGTTGTAAAACAGGCTTTTGTGACAGCGACTTTTGTGACACCGATTATGCCTTTATGCAAGCGGCGCTTGACGTTGCAGCCGAGGGCGGACAGCTGGGGGAAGTGCCAGTGGGTGCCGTGATTGTGCATCAAGGCACCATCATCGCCAAAGGCTACAATCAACCAATTTTAAGTCATGATGCCACTGCCCACGCCGAAATAGTGGCAATAAGGCGAGCGTGTCAATATTTTGATAATTACCGTCTGCCAGCGGATTGTGAACTGTTTGTCACGCTTGAGCCTTGCACCATGTGTCTAGGAGCGATTATTCATGCCAGAGTGTCGCGCTTGGTGTTTGCAGCGACAGAACCGAAAGCAGGCATGATTGTGAGCCAGCAGGATTTTAGCCAAGTGGCGTTTTATAATCATTTTTTGACCGTAAAGCAAGGCGTAATGGCAGAGCAAAGTCGCGCGTTGTTGCAGGATTTTTTTCGCCATCGCCGTGAGCAAAAAAAACAAATGCGCGAGCAGTTAAGGGCAAACCAATAACCAATGAGTCTCTCAAAACCATTCTTTAAAATAAAAAATATTGGATAAAAAAAGGCAACCCATCGGCTGCCTTGTTTGACGCAAAAAACGGTTAGATTTCTAGACTTAAGTATTTTAGATGAGGTTATGACGCTTTTGGCGTTAAACAATTACGCTGCATTAAAAAGCCTTGCCAGCCAAAAAATCTAAAGTTACGGATATTGGCATGGTTTGTACCTTTTGGCTCTGCTTTAACACTGTCATAGTGCTCAGCAAACAGTTTTAGCGTATCTTGTTGGGTCAAATGGTTGAGTAGGGCAAAGCCAAACACTTTCGCACTGCCTTCATTTTCACCCGCCGCATTGTGCACTTCGCCATTGTTAAACTCAGTTGGTCGATAGTCATAGTAACTATCGATGATAGCTAGCACGGAAGCAAAATCTAGCGATTTGTTTTCTAGTTTAGCTAATAGTTTTGATAGTTCTAGCTTATCAATAGCGCTCATAGTTACTCCAAAAGTCAAAATAGCGACCGTCATTAACGATTAAAATAATCGTCCTCAAACGGATCAAACGCTGGGTTAAAATTATTGTTGGTCTGACCAAAACCGCGGTTTTCCACACGGTTTTCTAAATGACGCATTTGCTGACCGCTGTTGCGCGGTTGAGAGGGTTTACTGCGCTCTTGGGGAAAGGCCTCATGATTGGCTGCCCCAAAACCACTGCGGTCTTGACCTATTCTATCATGGGCTGCAAAATCGACTGGGTGAGTATCATAACCCATGCGTTCATGCCCAGTCCGTTCATGCCCAGTTCGTTCATGTAGAATTCTTTGATAAATCTCTTCACGGTGTACGGCAATGTCTTTTGGCGCATTGACGCCCAGTCTGACTTGGTTACCTTTTACACCCAGTACGGTGACACTCACTTCGTCACCTATCATTAACGTTTCGCCAACACGGCGAGTCAAAATTAACATGCGTCACACTCCTTATGTCGCAACAAGTACCATCAATGTCCTATGATGATTCAACGATAAATTAGCTAAATTCGTCAAATATATTATCATGTATCATTGCCCAATGATACGTTAAAGACAGACTGCAAGGGCATAATTTAAGCGAACTCATCATGCTTGGCGGCTATTTGCCAACAGTCAAAATAGGCATTGAGGGGTCAGTTGCGTTTGTGCCCAATAAACGAGATGCCATTATAAACGAAATGCGGAAGTAAAAAAAAGGTTAACACCCGCAAAACGCAGATATTAACCTTGTTTTTGTGGAGAATTACAAATTTCTTATAATCCAGCAACCTTGCTTTCACCGTCTTCACGGTCAAGACCAAAAGCAGTATGTAACGCTTTAACCGCTTTTTCCAGTTGTTCTTCTTGAATCAGTACCGAGATTTTGATTTCGCTGGTAGAAATCATTTGGATATTGATGTTGTTTTCTGCCAGTGTTTCAAACATTTTGCTTGCCACGCCTGCATGTGAACGCATCCCAACACCCACCAGTGATACTTTAACCACATTGTTGTTGCTCACGATTTCTTTGCCGCCAATCTCAGCAAGATTGTCACCCAAAATCGCTAGGGTTTTATCAAAGTCACCACGATTAACGGTAAAGGTAAAGTCGGTCAATCCGTTTTCTGCGATGTTTTGGATAATCATATCGATTTCGATATTGGCAGCACTGATTGGGCTTAAAATCGATGATGCAATACCAGGGCGATCAGGCACTGCTAAGATAGATACTTTAGCTTCGTCACGGTTAAAGGCGATGCCCGAAATAATTGGTTGTTCCATGCTGTCTCCCTCATCGGTGGTAATTAATGTACCTACATTCTTTTTAAAATCATCATCGAATTTACCATCGGCGTTTTCATCAAAACTGGATAAAACACGCAGTGGTACTTGGTATTTTCCGGCAAATTCAACCGAGCGAATTTGCAACACTTTTGAGCCAAGGCTTGCCATTTCTAGCATTTCTTCAAAGGTAATTTTTGATAATTTTTTGGCTTTTGGTGTCACCCGTGGGTCAGTAGTGTACACGCCGTCGACATCGGTATAGATTTGACATTCATCGGCAGATAGGGCAGCAGCCAGTGCAACGCCTGTGGTATCTGAGCCACCACGACCTAAAGTGTTGATGTCACCTTTTTCATCCACCCCTTGGAAACCCGCCACCACAACGACCATGCCAGCATCGAGTGCAGCGCGAAGCTGACTATCATCGATGTGTTGAATACGGGCTTTGGTATGGCTATCATCGGTACGAATCGCCACTTGTCCACCCGTCATTGACTTGGCTCTCACACCGATTTCATTTAATGCCATAGCAAGTAAAGAAATCGAGACTTGCTCACCGGTTGACACCATTTGGTCGTATTCACGAGCGTTCGGTTCTTTACTGATTTGACGTGCCAAATCAATCAAGCGATTGGTCTCACCACTCATGGCAGAGACGACAACCACCACTTGATGACCATTGTCATGCCAACGTTTGACGCGCTGTGCCACATTTTTGATACGTTCGACACTACCCATCGACGTACCACCGTATTTTTGTACGATTAAAGCCATTGTCAATACACCCTATAATATCGCGCACGTTGTTTGCCATCGCTATGCAAGACTTGCCATACCAAGTCCTTGATGGATTGCTTAGCAGATTGTTTACAATGTCACGAAACGTAAATTAAACGGTACTTTATACCATATTTCCCAATTTTGGGGCAAGGCAAAATTGCCAAAAATCCCCAAATGACTGGCTGAAAATTGGATGGGTACTGTGAACCAAACGTTATCAGTTTAGGCAATCGGTTGTAGCGGTAAGGTTACAGCGCGTTGCACGGCAGGACGGTCATGCAGGTTTTTTGCCCAGCGTTGTAGATGGGTGTAGTTTTGCACTTGTAAAAACTCGCCAGCGTTATACAATTTGCCCAGTGCCAACTGACCATACCATGCCCAAATCGCGATATCCGCGATACTGTAGTCATTACCTACCATAAACGTGTGAGTCGCTAAATGTTGGTCGAGTAAATCCAATTGGCGTTTGGTTTCCATGGTAAAGCGATTGATGGCATATTCAAACTTCTCTGGGGCATACGCATAAAAATGCCCAAAGCCGCCACCGACATACGGTGCAGCGCCCATTTGCCAAAACAACCATGACAAACATTCGGCACGTTTGGCGGTGTCTGCTGGGATAAACTGCTCAAATTTTTCGGCAAGGTATAGCAAGATAGCCCCTGATTCAAACAGTTTAATCGGTGGATTAACACTGTTATCCACCAGTGCAGGGATTTTAGAATTGGGATTGATGTCAACAAAATCTGAGCCAAATTGGTCGCCATTCATGATGTCGATTTTGTAGGCGTCATACTGTGCGCCTTCAATACCAAGCTCTGCCAACTCTTCAAGTAAGATATTGATTTTGATACCGTTTGGGGTGTTAAGGCTGTAAAGCTGCAAAGGGTTGTTACCAATCGGTAAGTGTTGCTCGTGGGTCGCTCCTGCGGTAGGGCGGTTGGTACTGGCAAATTTGCCACCGTTTTGGCTATCATTTGTCCAAATTTTTGGGGGCTGATAATGATTGTCCATGATGTTTCCTTGTTGATTATGAGTGTTTTAAAGCTTTTTTGGTTGATAAGATGTTAGATATGATTATAAACATGACTATAGATGCGATTATAGAAACGATTATACACAATGTGCTTTAGGCTTTATGATACCGAATGTTTGGCTAAAGTAAATGACGCTTTGATTAAGCCTGATTAAACGCATGCTTTATATAGCCGCATAAAAAACGCCGAATAAGTCATTCGGCGTTTTTTTAGGTGTAGTTTTAATTAGGCAAGTCGCTCAGCCAACCAATTTGGTAGCGCATCTAATACAGTTGGCAATCCTGCCACATCAGTTGCGCCGCCTTGGGCAAAGTCAGGTTTACCGCCCCCTTTACCGCCAAGTTGCTCGCTTAAGTGTTTGATGATATCGCCCGCTTTGATTTTGCTGGTTAAGTCTTTGCCGACACTGGCAGTCAGCGCAATTTTATCGTCAGCCACGCCCGCAAGCACCACGATGCCGTCATGCAATTTTGACTTCATGTCATCGGCAATCGTGCGTAATGCTTTACCATCCATGCCTTGTAAGCTTGCAATCAGCACTTTTTGTCCATTGATATCTTGCACGTTGTTGATTAAGTCTTTGGCTTGGCTGCTGGCCAATTTTTGCTGCAAACGCTCAAGCTGTTTTTCAAGGTCGCGTGTTTTGTCGGTCATTTGATTGACACGGTCGGCGATTTCGTCGCGCTTCGCTTTGAGCTGACTGGCAAGTTGATTGAGCTGTTTTTCACCTTGCTGCACATATTTGACTGCGCCCATGCCTGTCACTGCTTCGATACGGCGAATGCCTGCCGCGATACCTTGCTCACTGACGATTTTGAATAAGCCGATATCACCCGTGCGTTGTACATGCAGACCACCACATAGCTCGATGGAGAAAGGCTTGCCGTCTTTATCTACCGTACCCATCGACAATACGCGAACCGTGTCACCATATTTTTCACCAAACAGTGCCATCGCGCCTTTGTCTTGCGCTTGCGTCATGCTGAGCATTTCTACAGTGGCAGGTTGGTTGGCAAGGATTTGTTGGTTGACGGTGTTTTCAATGGTGATGATGTCTTGCTCAGTCAAGGCTTTGTCATACGAGAAGTCAAAACGCAACACCTCACTATTGACCAATGACCCTTTTTGGGTGACGCCCGTGCCAAGATGCTCACGAAGGGCGGCGTGCAGTAGGTGAGTGGCGGAGTGGTTTTTGGCACTCATGGCGCGTACTTGGCTTGCCACGCGTGCTTCGCTTGACTGACCCTGGCGGATACTGCCCATTTTGACCACGCCATAATGGATGATGGCTTGACCAGATTTTTTGGTGTCTTGGACTTCAAATACGCCGGTTTCGGTTTGGATGTCACCCAATTCACCCGCTTGACCACCGCCTTCAGCATAAAAAGGCGTTGCCGATAATACGATGACCCCTTCATCGCCTTCCTGCAATTGTTCAGCAGATTTGCCCTCAAGGTATAAATGGGTGATAGTGCTGCTGTGTTCTGCTTTGTCATACCCCAAAAATTCAGTGGCACTGTCGACTTGAATCAATTGGTTATAATCAACGCCAAATTTACCTGCTTCACGGGCGCGGGCGCGTTGCTGCGCCATGCCTTGTTCAAAACCGGCTTCATCAATGCTGATGTCGCGTTCGCGCACGATGTCGGCTGTCAAATCGGCAGGGAAACCGTAAGTGTCATACAGTTTAAACACGGTTGCACCCGACAACGTATCGCCAGATTTTAAGCTATCTAATTCTTGGGATAGTAGTTTGAGACCTTGCGATAAGGTTTTGGCAAATTGCTCTTCTTCTTTTAAGATGGCTTGCTCAATGTTGGCTTGTTGTTCCCGAAGCTGTGGGTAGGCATCGCCCATGATTTGGGCAAGTGGCGCGACGAGCTTATAAAAGAAGTTGTCATTAGCGCCTAATTTGTTGCCATGACGAACCGCGCGGCGGATGATACGACGCAGCACATAACCACGGCCTTCATTGCTTGGCAATACGCCATCTGCAATTAAGAAGGAAACCGAGCGGATATGGTCGGCAAGCACTTTGAGTGATGGCTCAGACTGTAAGTCGATATCGTTTGGCAAGCCGATCACTTGCGCCGCGTGCTGCATGAGATGGGTAAACATATCGATTTCATAGTTGCTATGCACGCCTTGCATGATGGCACTAATACGCTCTAAACCCATTCCCGTATCGACACTTGGCGCAGGCAGTTTTTCAAGTGTGCCGTCTTTTTGGCGGTTAAACTGCATAAAGACGTTGTTCCAAATCTCGACAAAACGGTCGCCGTCTTCTTCAGGTGTACCTGGCAGACCGCCCCAAATATGCTCGCCGTGGTCATAAAATACTTCGGTACAAGGACCACAAGGACCTGTGTCACCCATTGCCCAAAAGTTATCCGATTGGTATTGACCGCCTTTATTATCACCAATACGGATGATGCGTTCGGCAGGCAAGCCCACCACGTTATGCCAAATATCAAAGGCTTCATCATCGGTGTGATACACCGTCACGTAAAGTTTATCTTTGGGTAGTCCAAGCCATTCATCCGATGTCAAAAACTCCCAACAAAATGGGATGGCTTGTTGTTTAAAATAATCGCCAAACGAAAAATTACCGAGCATCTCAAAAAACGTATGGTGACGCGCGGTATAGCCGACGTTGTCAAGGTCATTGTGTTTACCGCCTGCGCGCACACATTTTTGCGACGATACCGCACGTTTATAATCGCGTTTGTCTATCCCTAAGAACACATCTTTAAATTGGTTCATACCGGCATTGGTGAATAGCAGGGTAGGGTCATTGTGTGGGACTAGGCTCGATGATGCCACTGGGGTATGACCATTTTCGGCAAAATAATTGATAAAAGCTTGACGTATATCGGCTGAAGAAAACGGACGGCTCACAGCGGCTCCTTAAGATATTTCAAAATTAAATTTGGCATATATTATCAAAAAAATGTAAACATTGTATTTTAGCAGAATTCATTCGATGTGGATAATGCTTTTATAGATAGCACCTTTTATAAACCGCACCTTTTAACAGCCATACTTTTTATAAAATGCACATTGAATCTAGAACCTTGGGCAAAAGTATGAGGTTTGCAACGTTTTTCATGGGGCTAAAAAAAAGACCGATAAGTACCATCGATCTTTTTTGATAATTCTTTTTTGCCAATTTTTTTATAGCAATGTAGTTGGAAGTAAAAATTACCGCTCTACTTGACTGACATCACGCACTGCGCCGGTATCCGCGCTGGTTGTCATCGCTGCATACGCCCGCAAGGCGGCTGACACTTGGCGCTCACGATTGACAGGTTTCCAAGCTTGGTTGCCACGGCTCACCATCGCTTCTCGGCGTTTTTCAAGTTCGGCAAAATCAACCGCCAAATGAATCGAGCGATTAGGGATATCAATCTCGATGGTATCGCCTTCATTGACCAAACCGATGGTACCGCCTTCAGCGGCTTCTGGGCTGACGTGACCGATGGATAAACCCGACGTACCCCCTGAAAAACGACCATCAGTAAGTAGCGCACAGGCTTTACCCAGACCTTTTGATTTTAGGTAAGACGTCGGATACAACATTTCTTGCATACCAGGACCGCCTTTTGGACCTTCATAGCGAATCACCACGATGTCACCTGCGACAATTTGGTCTGCCAAAATGGCAGCCACGGCATCGTCTTGACTTTCAAAAACACGGGCACGACCGGTAAATTTTAGGATGCTGTCATCCACGCCCGCTGTTTTGACGACACAGCCACGTTCAGCGATATTACCAAACAATACTGCCAAACCGCCGTCTTGTGAGTAGGCAAATTCTTTGCTGCGGATACAGCCAGATTCGCGGTTGACATCAAGATTGGACCACGCATTGTTTTGACTAAAGGCTTGCGTGGTGCGTACCCCACCTGGGGCTGCAATATAACGCTCACGTGCCTCGGTATTATCAGGATTCATGATATCCCATTGGCTAAGCGCTGCTTTGAGTGAAGTACTATGAACGGTGGGCACATCGGTTTGCAGTAGGTTTGCGCGATCAAGCTCGGCTAAAATTGCCATCACACCCCCAGCACGGTGCACGTCTTCCATATGATATTTTTGCGTCGCAGGGGCAACTTTCGATAGACAAGGCACACGGCGACTTAGACGGTCAATATCCGCCATTTTAAAATCCACTTGGGCTTCATGGGCAGCGGCAAGCAAATGTAGAATTGTGTTGGTTGAGCCGCCCATGGCGATATCAAGGCTCATGGCGTTTTCAAATGCCGCTTTGGTCGCAATTGAGCGTGGCAATACGCTGGCGTCATCTTGCTCATAATAACGTTTGGCAAGTGCCACGATACGGCGACCTGCTTCCAAGAATAAATCTTTACGTTTGGCGTGAGTGGCAAGTAACGAGCCATTACCAGGCAGGGATAAGCCTAAAGCTTCGGTCAAACAGTTCATCGAGTTGGCAGTGAACATACCTGAGCATGAGCCACAAGTTGGGCAAGCAGAGCGCTCAGTTTGTGCCACATCTTCGTCACTAATCAAGTCATCTGCCGCATCAATCATGGCGTCGACTAGGTCAAGTTTGCGAATTTTTTCACCCAATTCATTCATCACGGTTTCATGGGTGGTATGTCCATCGCCCAACGTGGATGCCAATACTTTGCCCGCTTCCATTGGACCGCCCGACACAAAAATCGTTGGGATATTGAGGCGCATCGCTGCCATCAGCATACCAGGGGTGATTTTATCGCAGTTGGAGATACAAACCAGCGCATCGGCGCAGTGGGCATTGACCATATACTCCACGCTATCGGCAATTAAATCACGGCTTGGCAAGCTATAGAGCATACCCAAGTGACCCATGGCGATACCATCATCCACCGCAATGGTGTTAAATTCTTTGGCAACACCGCCTGCCGCTTCAATCTCGCGGGCAACCAACTGACCCAAGTCTTTTAGGTGTACGTGACCGGGTACAAACTGGGTAAACGAGTTGGCAATCGCGATAATCGGTTTGTTAAAATCCTCATCTGTCATACCTGTTGCACGCCAAAGCGCGCGTGCACCCGCCATATTGCGGCCAGACGTGGAGGTTTTTGAGCGATATTGTGGCATGGTTGTTCCTTATTTCTAACAGTCAATACAAGTGATAAATTTAGCACTTAGTGTACTCTGTCTCGACCAAAAGGGCTAGTCATGGCTCATGATAGATAGTTATAATTGGTTTTAAAGAATGGCATATTAGCCACCCTTATCATTGCTATATCACGGCTATCATTCAACCGTATCTCTCAACAGTATCTAATAAAAACTCATCAAAAGGATTTTATTTTGACCAATCCCACCTTAAGCATTACGGATGTCATCCGACAAAGTCTGGCATTTTTAAGTAAAGATAGCCTAAGCAAACACGATTTAAGCAAAGATAAAAATGCCGCATCAACAAATCAACCGTTCACTGGGCTGATTATTGGTAATGACACGCAGTCGGTTTTTAGCCAAATTCAAGCCATTGATGAAGCTATTGATCAAGCCGTGAGTTGGGAAGCGTTTGATTATCAAGCGTTTATCGCGCATCGGTTTGCTAAGCGCTATGAGTTGGCAGTGATAATATTATCAAACGATAGCGCTATCGATACCCAAATCATTCAGCGCTGTCGCGACTTGTTTGCCAAGCATTGTTTGGTGGTGCAAAACTTATCCGAGCCAGCAACAGGTGTGGATGTGGTGAGCTTTGGCTTTAGCCGATTACATGAGCAGCCGATTGTGGAAAATGACCAAGATCATCATGCAACCAACTACCAAGTATGGCAATTTAATCTGTTTGACTATAAACATTTGCCAGATTGGTTTAATAGCAAGTTTTGGGCAAATCCTGAACTATGGAATAAATTTCGTTGGTAGCGGTTTTAGACAAAAATTTAAATATCACTGTTTTAGACATCTTGTTTCATTATCATCACTTATCTTATAACCGGTAAATTTTTTTAAGCTACTTGTTTAATCCAAAAATTAAACTGCTTTGAGAACTTTGAGAAAAAGTTGGCTAAAATTTACAGTAACACTGTTTACAAAAAGCGCGAGATTGATTTACTCTATCGAAAAGTAACAAAATAGGTAAACGCGTTAAATAATAATTTTTGAGGAAAGACTATGAAATTAACGATGCTAAAAGTAGTAAGCACTGCTGCAATGATGGCAACCATCGCCTTAACAGGGTGTTCTGCCAAACGTACCGACACATCTGAAGTAGTGGTTGCGCCGATGGGCGTTCCCGGTGGCGTAGGCTACTATAACGGGGGCGCTGTGGTAACAAACTCAACGTCAGTCATCACCGCCGCGGGTGCTAACCCAAATGCCGTGTATTTCGGCTTTGATAGCAGTGAAATCGACGCTCAAGGTCAAGCCGTGTTAAATCAACAAGCGCAATTCTTACAAGCCAACCCAAGTGCCCGTGTCGCTATTGCGGGTCACACCGATGAGCGTGGTAGCCGTGAATACAATCTGGCATTGGGTGAGCGCCGTGCCCAAGCCGCCCAAGCCTACTTAGCTACGTCAGGGGTATCAGCTTCACGTATGGAAGCCATCAGCTACGGTGAAGACCAACCTGCCGATCCCGGTCATGACGAATCAGCATGGGCAAAAAACCGCCGTGCAGAAATTTCTTACTAAGTATTTCTTAGTGAGTAAAAGACAAACAAAAAAACCTGTTAATTCAACAGGTTTTTTTGTGGTTAACAGCAGCTTATTTTACCAGTTGTACGGTACCGTTGGCAGTAACCGTAATGGTGCTATCGCCCGCTTGGAAGTTTTGGTCAGCGACTTTAGCACTGGCGGCTTCTAGCATCATTACACTGCCATACGCGCGCGGTGCACGATAATCGCCCCCTTGACTAAACTCCAACGAAACTAACTGATAGCCTTTTGCACCCCAAACAGGCAGCAGCGTTTGCGCTTGGCGCTGAAAGTTTTTGGAAGCTTCCATCATCAATTCTTGCTCGGTGGCTTTGCGCGCAGCATCAGACACGCTAAAGTCTAATCCATCAACCGTCATAAAACTTTGCAATTCAGCAATCAATTTGCTAGCGGCAACTGTATCGGTGCTTTTTAAATTCAAGCTTGCAGTCCCCGTCCAACCAATGATTTTTTGGTTTTTATCATATTGTGGATAGGTGGTTTGATTGCCCGTACTCACTTGCACTTGTGGGTATTTTTTGGCAATAGCTACCGCTTGGTTCAACGTGGTAGCGATTTGATTAGCCACCTCACTGCTTGATTTGTTTTGCACAGTTTTGCTAAGGGTAGCATTGATTTGGTCATTGCTGACTTTTTTACTCGCTGAGGCAGCAAAGTTAAGCAAGCCGTAGTTTAAAGTATTGGTCATTGATGAGTTCGCAGGGGATGGATTCACAGGGTAGATAGTGGCTGAAACACTGGTAAAAGGTAATAGCGTCGCCATAGCAAGTAAGCTGGTTGCAATACCTTTGGTCATTGTATGATTGGCATGCGCTTTATGATTGGGATGGTTGGTAGTCGCGGTGCTTAAATGTGTCATAGTGTTTCCTATTGTTTTTTCCTAGTTTTTCTAGTGCTTTTTTATATGGGTTGGCATGAATCTGTTGCTGATTAAACTACTCTATTAGTTCATTCAATATGTTGTTGAATGGGCATTATAAAATATTTTGTAACATTTGCAGCGCAAGAATTGTAGAAAAAGGGTAAGAAATTCGACAAAAATTTACCTAAATGTTGCTTGGTGATGGTTTAGCGTGTGTAAAAGTGAAATAAATACAAAAATTTGGCGTATAGGATAAAAATAGTTTGCATTTGGTCGCCAAATTCTCTAGAATACCGCTTCGGTAACCCCATTGGTAGCTTCGCAACTAGCTGCTGTGAACCCCGCCAGGACCGGAAGGTAGCAACGGTAGCAGCCAGCCAGTGTGCCGAAGATGTGCTAGTGGGGTTATCACTTTTTTAAGTAGGTGTTTTTGATGCCTATTTCACTTGGTAAGTTTTTTAATTGCGAAAGAAAACTGACCAATAATGACTCATATACGCTACCTAAACGCTAAGAGCAACGTCAATTTTCCAATTAATCTAGCTTATCCATCTGCCTATATATCAAGCGCGCCATTGTAAGCGCTGATAATCTTCCGATGATAACCTAATATTTAGCATTGTATTTTTTTAAGCATTCTTGTGAATGCCGCGATACGAACTTTTTGATGGTTTTACTGTTTCAAAAGTTTTGATAAGTCTGACAGTAGGTTTTGTCGCTATTTTTATAGCGAAAATAAGTCTTACAGACACGATTACAATGCTTTAAAGCGATTAACACGATATTTGTGATTAATGATAGCTGATAATTTGCCTATTCATTTTGCTTATCCATTTTGAAAGTGCAGTCAGCTTGAGGGCTTTTGCTTGTTGCGTGTTTTCAATCAAGGTTACCACCGACACTTTGATTAACTTATTTTTTAAGGACTTACATGACTGATTTTAATTCAACCACAGATTTTGCTGATAACTCAATCGATAATTTTTTTAGCCATACCCATAGCCATAGCCAAGCCAACAGCAATGAGCCTACTGACAACGCCCCAGTTGATGACACAGAAGCAACTGCGACAACGGATGTTGTAGCGACTGATACTGTAGCAACGGATGCGCCAACGTCTGACGATGCTAACCCTAGCGAAAATGGTTTTACCGCACTGGGTCTTTCAGGTTCATTACTAAAAAGTATTGTCGCAACGGGTTATACCACACCAACACCTATCCAAGCGCGCGCGATTCCTGCGGCATTAGCGGGTCGTGATTTGCTATTATCCGCACAAACAGGTAGTGGTAAAACTGCCGCGTTTGTATTACCAATTTTGCATCAATTAAGCGAACTACAAGCCAAAGAAAAAGCGGCAGAAAAGACCGCAAGTGGCAAACGTGGTCGCCAACAGCCAAAAGTCGTACAAGCGTTGATTTTGACACCGACGCGTGAGCTGGCTAACCAAGTACAAGATAGTATCCGTCGTTATGGCTCAGCCATGAAAGATTTGTACAGTGTGCCACTTGTGGGTGGTGCGGCATACAGTGGTCAAATCCGTGCGCTAAAAAAAGGCGTACAAATCATCGTGGCGACGCCGGGTCGTTTGCTAGATCATATCAATGCCCAGCGTGTGAATCTCTCTGATTTGACCATGTTGGTACTTGATGAAGCAGACCGTATGCTAGACATGGGTTTTGCCGATGACATCAATGCGATTTTGGAAGCCACACCCGCGCATCGCCAAACCATCATGTCATCTGCGACATGGGATGGTCCAGTCGGTAAAATCGCTGAAAGCTTTACCAAAGACCCAGAGCGTATCAACATCAAAGTTGAAACCGCACACATCGATGAAAAAGTGTACTTCTGTGACAACTTTGACCACAAAAATAAATTATTAGAGCACCTGATCTGTGACCCAGAGCGTGGTCAAGCGATTATCTTTACCGCGACCAAACGCAGCAGTGAAGAAGTCGCTGAGCGCCTACAACAATGGGAACACAAAGCCTGTTATCTGCATGGTGACTTGCCACAAAGCAAGCGTAATCGTATCGTCTCAGATCTACGCAGTGGCAAATTTGACATCGTGGTAGCAACAGACGTGGCAGCTCGTGGTCTTGATTTACCCAACATTACCCATGTATTCAACTATGATTTACCGCGCCAAGTAGAAGATTATGTGCATCGTATCGGTCGCTCAGGTCGTGCCGGTCGTACTGGTATTGCCATCAACCTATGTAGCCGCGATGACCGTCGTCAATTTGGCAATATTGCCCGTTACCTAAAACGTGATATCAATGAAGCGCAAGTTGAAGGCTTAGAACCGCGTTTTGTGGAAAAATTTGAAGGTCGTGGTAAGCCTAATGGTCGTGATGGTCGCGGTCGTGGTCGCAGCGGCAGTGATAGCCGTGGCGGTCGTGATGACCGTGGCAGTCGCTCACAACGTTTTGCTGGTTCAAGCGATAGACCTTCGAGCGAGCGTCGTTTTGCGGACAAGCCACGTTTTGACAACCAAGAACGCTATGGCAAATCAGCGAGCAACGATAGTTCGGCACGTTTTGAAAAACGCGAGCGTTTTGACAAAGGTCACCAAGGCAACAGCGATAGTCGTTTTGGTCGTGATGATGCGAGTGTGCCGCGTCGTCATCGTGATTCAGATAACCGTCATGGCAACAGTCAGGGCGATTTTCACCGCGCCGCTAAATCATCGGACAAACCAAACTTTGACCGTGATTCACGCCAAGGCAATCGTGAGCCTCGCCAAGGTGAGTATGCAGATCGTCGCCGCGATGATAACCGTAGCTTTAACAAAGATGGCTTTAAAGGCTATCAAGGTGATAAACCACGTTACAACACTGACCGTAACAGCAGTGAGCGTCATGGCGAGCGTCCTAACCGCTTTGAAAAAAATGACCGTTTTGGTGACAAACCTTTTGCCAAAAAAACCGAACGCTCTAGCGAGTTTCGTGGCGATGACCGCGCTCGCAAGCCACGTCCAATCGTAGAAGAAACCTTTGGTCAACCGCTTAAAAAACGTAGCGACAGACCGTATCCGGCAAAAGAGGGTCAACGTGCGGGTGATTCACGCTCAAATGGGTTTAAATCTGAGGGTTTCAGAAAATCAGACAAACCATTTGCAGGTAAATCGTCAAGATCGGAAGGATTTAAGTCATCGTCTGACCGTTATGCCTCATCAAGCAAGCCATCCGCTAAACCGGCTGGCAAGCAAGATGGTTGGGATGCCCCAAAACGTAGCCGCCGCAATAGCACAGGCAAACCGCTATAAGTTATAAGCAGTAAAAAAAAGCACCTAATTGGGTGCTTTTTTATTGGGTAGCTTATTTTGGCTTGTCATCAGACTGGGCAAATTTTATCCCGTTGTTTAGAGGCTGGGGCGTTGGGTTATTGGCAAAATTCGCCAACGCTTTGATACAGTTGTTTGCATTGCTCAGGGCACAGATTTTCCATATTCAAAAACGCGTGCGGCATATCCGCAAAATGGACGAGTTGGGATGGCGCGCCTGCGGCTTTTAGTACGTCATGATAGCCGATATCTTCATCACGCAGCGGACAATAACCAGCCGTTAGGTGCAGTGTCTTTGGGGCTTGATACGGCGAATGATGCAGTAGGGTAGCCATATCGGTCCAAAACGGTGAGCTGAGCTCACGGTCATCATAGGCTGAAAAATAATTGTCAAAATACCAGCGGATTTTGCTGGATTCCAGTAAATAACCTGTGCCATTTTCCTCAATCGAGGGCTGTGACATGGTGTAGTCTAGACTGGCATAAATCAAAATTTGATGGGTGATAGCTAAGTCTGTGTTCACACGGTTGGCAAGCCAATCTTGCACCAAGGTGGCAGTAATCGCCCCGCCACCGCTATCACCCGCTATGATAAGCTTGCCGTTACAGGCATAACCGACTTGCTGTAGGGTCGCTGTTAAATAGGTTAAAATCGCGTGGGCGTCATCAATCGCGGCAGGGTAGCGGTTTTCTGGCGCAAGGCGATATTCGGGCGCTACCACCACACAGCCTGTCGCTTCAGCCAATTTTTTATAGAGTTTATCATACACAGTGACACTACCTGCCATGCCACCACCGCCATGAAAATACACCATTACTGGCACGTCAGCCGTTGCTTGTTCATTTGGCAGGGGGCAGTTGCTCGGTACAAATAGCCTAAGTGGTACGTTGTAACCCCGAAAATTGCTTGGCGTCACTAGCACCGTATCGATGATTTTTGCCATGTTGGGTGCGTCAGTGACAAATGCGGTTGTCAAATTGGCTAACGCTTCACGTGCGTTGATGGCATTGGGCTTAACGCCTTGCGCTAACAGATACGGCACAATCACTTGATGCAGCTGTGTCAAATACGCTTGCATGGCAGCGGGCATTGGCTGTTTTAAATTCTCTGGCATAATTCAATCCTATTGATTTTAAGGTTAACTTCCACAATGTGCTCAATATTACTGCAATTTTGTCATGGCTGGGTAGTGATGTTTTGAAAAATACTGATGTTTTGGCAAATAGTCATGGGTCAAAAATATTACACGCTAGGACGCCGAATTTGGCATTGAAAGGCTTTCCAATACCCCTCAATTCGCGTGATTGGTTTGAAAATTACAGCTTAAGGTTAAACTTCTTTTAACAATAAATACCGCGCTTTAGTGCTAGTATAGGCATTTTTATGACTGGCACTACTCTGTAAAAAGGTCACCTATGACTTCTCAAGCACAACATGCCATTGGGCATTTAGATTCTTCCAATCATTCCACTGACACCGATACTGATACTCACACACTAATATCTAGTAACTTAACTAACCGTAAACCACCCCATAGCCAACCGCAAAATCAACTGCCTTCTCAACAACCGCCCTCTCAACGACCGCATACCAAACCACCGACAACGCCACCCTCATTGATAGTCAAAATCATGATTGGCATGATTGGCGCGTTTGCATTTTTGCAAGTCTATTCGATTCAAGCGATTTTGCCGATTATGATGCAAGCATTCTCAGCGACCGAAACGCAAGTGGGCATGACAGTTGGGGCGACGGTGATTGCCATTGCCATCATGTCACCGTTTATGGGGATGTTGTCCGATGCCGTGGGTCGTAAAAATATCATTGTGGCATCCATTGCCTTTATGGCAATACCCACGATGATGATTGGGCTATCTGACTCACTCTCTAGCATCGTTATTTGGCGATTTATGCAAGGGTTGGCGGTACCTGGCATTACAGTGGTGACGATTGCCTATGTCGGGGAAGAGTACGCGGGCAAAGAGATGGCAAAAATGATGTCCTACTATGTCTCAGGTACCGTATTTGGGGGATTTTTAGGGCGCTTTATCTTGGGGCATTTAGAAGAGCTTATCGGCTGGGAAAAAGGCTTTGTGTTCATGGGCATGTTGACGGTGCTAGGCGCTGCCTTGGTGGCTTGGTTATTACCGCGCTCACGGCATTTTCATGCCAACCCAAACTTTGCATCGGCGCTGCACATGCTGAGTAAACATGTGCGCAACCGTTATGTGGTGACCGCAGGACTGCTTGGCGCGTGCGTGTTGTTTTCATTAGTGGGCTGTTTTACCTATGTCAATTTGCACTTGGCAGACGCCCCCTACAATCTATCGAGTGCAGGGCTTGCTAACATTTTTGCGGTGTATTTGATTGGGGTGGTGGTCACACCGATTGCAAGTAGTTTAATTGCCAAATACGGCGCTGCCCGTATGGTGCGCGTGGCCGTGATGATTTCGATGATGGGCGTGCTGATGACACTGGCTGCGCCTATTTCTTTGGTGATTGTAGCGCTTGCAGTGATGTCAACCGGGGTATTTATTACCCAATCGGCGACCATTACTTATATCGCGGTGAATGTCAAAGAAGGGCGGTCGCTGGCGTCAGGTTTATATTATATGGCGTATTATATCGGTGGTAGTATCGGTGCGTGGGCGTGTGGTCTGGCATATGCACAAGGCAAATGGTTATATACAGTCTATACGCTGCTGGCTGTACAGGTCATCGCCTTACTGATTGCGTTTTTTGGGTTAATTAAAATCCCAATCAAAAGATAATCATTCATCACAAAAATAAACCCCAGTCAATGGGGCTTATTTTTTTAACGGTTATTAAGTGAAAGCATTAAAGCAGTCACATATTAAAATTAGGGTACAAAGCGATCATGGTTGGGATGTTCACCAAATTCTTTACGGTATTTGGCTGAAATTTCATCCCAAATTGGCGCATTGTGTACGCCATTGGCGCGCGCATCATAGATTGGATCTTTGCCTTGTTTGACCTGTGCTTCATAATCGCGCAGTGCGGCAAACGCAGGTTTTTGCAAGAATAAGATACCAATGATGTTGAGCCATGCCATCAAACCAACGCCCAAGTCACCCAGTGCCCATGCCAAGTCGGCGGTTTTTAGGCAGCTATAAATTACCACAAATAAAATCACTACTTTGAGTACAGGGATTGCCCAATTTAGCTTCATGCTACGAGTGAGATAACGGATATTGGTTTCTGCAATATAGTAGTAAGCCATGATGGTAGTGAAAGCAAAGAAGAATAGCGCAACCGCCACAAACACTGCGCCAAAACCTGGCATGATGTTTTCCATCGCAGTTTGAACGTAACCTGGACCTGCCGAAACGCCTTTAACCCCTTGATACAAGAAGGCTTCTTTGCTGGCAGGGTCTTGTACGTTATACATACCGGTAATGATTAGCATGAAACCTGTCGCCGAACAAACAAATAGCGTATCGACATACACTGAAAACGCTTGTACTAAGCCTTGTTTGGCTGGGTGTGACACATCAGCGGCTGCCGATGGGTGAGGACCTGTACCTTGACCTGCTTCATTTGAGTAAACGCCACGTTTCACACCCCATTGGATGGCAAGACCCAACACAGCACCAAACGTAGAATCCATACCAAACGCAGAGCGGAAAATCAACGCTAGCACATCAGGTAATTGACCGATATGCATGATGATAATAACAATCGCCACGATGATGTAGGCAAGTGCCATAAAAGGTACAATCAACTCAGCAGAGGAGGCAATACGCTTGACACCACCAAAGATGATAAAGCCAAGTAGTGCCGCAATTACCGCGGCTGAAATGCTAGGTGCGATACCCAGTGAATTGTTCATCGCTTCAGCAATCGAATTGGCCTGTACGCCTGGTAACAATAAACCACAAGCGGCGATTGCCGATATCGCAAATAACACCGCGTACCATTTTTGCCCTAGTGCTTTTTCAAAATAATAGGCTGGACCACCGATAAAAAAGCCTTTATCATCACGTTCTTTATAAATCTGCGCAAGCGTTGACTCAACGAATGCGGTACTGGCACCCAAGAATGCTACCATCCACATCCAGAATAATGCACCAGGACCACCAAAAGTAATCGCCGTTGCCACACCGGCAATATTGCCTGTACCCACACGACCTGCGAGTGACATAGCGAGTGCTTGGAATGAAGACACACCTTGTTCGCTGCTTTTGCCATCCATCAGCAATCGAATCATGCGACCAAAATGGCGCACTTGTAAAAAACGACCACGAATTGAAAAATATAAACCAACCAATAAACATAGATAGATTAATGCGGGACTCCATACCCAATCATTAATCGCATTGACAAAATCTTGCATAACCTTATCTCCCACTACCGTAGAAAGCTAAAATCCCATAGGATTTTTGACTATTTGCCAATTGTTTAATTTATAGAAACGCTACTCTACCACCCAATAATAGTTTCTATTAACTTGCTGAATTATTACAGTCTCCTTATCTTATAAGAAACAATTGGTTTTGCAAATGGTAATGATAAAAATTGGCGATAAATAATGCGATAAAAAGTGATTGACTAACCTGTTTTTACCCCAAACATTTCACCGATAAAGTGGGTAGTAACCAACGCAACAACGCCCCAAATGACTACACGCACAATGGCAGGAAAAATTTTGGCACCGCCCAAATACGCCGATAACCAGCCCAAAAATGCTAATCCTATCAAGGTCACTGTGCCCAAACCGCCGACCAAATATTGCTTTGGTAACAGCCAAATACACAGCACCGGTAGCAGCGCCCCTGTGATGAAGGATAAAGCCGATGCCACGGCTGCCTGTAGGGGATTGGCGGACGCGGTATCGGTAAGTCCAATTTCATCGCGTGCATGCGCTTCTAGGGCATTGTGAGCAGTGAGTGCTACCGCAACATCATGTGCCATAACAGGCGTTAAGCCGCGCTGAACATAAATATGCGTCAGTTCTTTTAGCTCGCGGTCTGAATTGTGCTCAATTTCATAGGCTTCTTTTGCCAAGTCGGCTTTTTCGGTGTCGGCTTGCGAAGAGACGGAGACATATTCGCCCGCTGCCATACTAATTGCGCCAGCAATCAGCGATGCCACCGCTGTCAACATCAAGATGTGACTGTCCACTTGTGCTGCCGCAACCCCCATCAACAGACTGGCAGTGGAAATCAAACCATCGTTGGCGCCGAGCACGGTTGCGCGTAGCCAGTTGTTGCGATTACTAAAATGCGGTTCATGATGTGCTGAATACATGGTATTGCCCTCAAAAACAAAAAATTGACATAGATTAAAAAAGATAGATGAAAAGGTAAACATAACAAAATTAGCTTAATAAATTCTTATAATGGGCTTAACAAATAATACGCTTAACAAGGCTAGATAATTTTCAGCCAAATTTTTTATCATGCTTGTAGGTTGATAAGTCAGCGTCTTAGTTGGCGTGATAGTTGCCAAGCTGCCTCATCGCGCAGCTCATGCGACTGCTTGGCAGATACAGTGGCTTGTCTGCCTGTGTTAAGCGATGACCATTCGGGCTTACCACGCGCTTTTTTGAGCAAACTTGGCAATCTATCAACTGACCAAGGCGCGAGCGATTGGTTCGCCATGATGCTATCAGTCGCCGCATGACCACGATGGCGTAGCGCAGTCAGCAAATCCATCGCTCGAGTCGCCAGTAAGGTCAGGGTAGCAGGGTCTATGTGCAGCCGTTTGACGCCACTGATTTTGTCGGCAATCGCGCTGGTGTTTGACAGTAAGCCACCTGCCAAACCACCAAGCGCCGTACCCAGCCCCAGTGATGTGCCAAGGGTGGCGACATCGATACCCAGTCCAATCAGCGCGCCTGCCGCTGCACCGCCTGTGGTACGAATCCCATAACTGGCTAGTACCTCTTTATCGAACGGATCGCGGCGATATTCAGTCAGCTCAAGCGGTGTGGTGGTGACGGTATTGTCATAAAATTTATACAGGTTTAATAGTTCATCTTGCATACTGCGTTCAGCTTGGCGTACTTTTTCTTGCATTTTTTGTAAGGTAGGCAGCGGATCATCTTCCTCGTGAATGGTTTCAACAAAGGCGGCAACGTTTAATAAAAAATGCGCAATGATAATATTGGCATCATCGTACAAATCATCCCAATCGGCTTTACGACGCTCGATCAGCTGTTTGATAATTTCAGGTTGTATCAGCATGGTTTCTAAGTTTTGCCACAGTTTGATTTCATCATCAAATTCAAACGCCACTGAGTCAAACCGCGTAGATACATGCAAGTTGCGGCGCGCGAGCATCTGCTGCCATTCATTGATATTGCTATCTTGACCCTTAGTAAAGTTAAATACGGGCATGACGGGGATGGCTGACCATGACAGCACCGTCAACTCATCTTTATATTTACCGAGCACAGGCTCACGCGCATCAATCACATAGACGGCCATGTCACTGGCAATCAGCTGACGAATGACCTTGGCTTCTTGGCTAAACTCGTCTTGCGCAGGCGCACTTGCCAAAAATTGCTGTAACCGCTCCACACCGTCACGGCGGGCAGCGGTGTTGTCTTCTAACCAATCAAGTAGCCCTGACGCATCTTCTAGACCGGGCGTGTCATACAGTGCCACCAAGCCTTGCCCCGTTTGGCTGTCATTGATCATGGCTTTTTCCACATGGCGGGTAGTGGCAGGCGCATTTTTGACTTCGCCAAAGTACATATCACGCAACAGGGTGCGTAGTAGCGAAGTTTTACCGGTATTGGTATGCCCCACGACCGCCAATTTTAACGCTTCATTTTCGCCAATGCTGATTTTGCGGCTTGGATAGGGGTTTTGTTCAGCTTGGGCTAATGGATGGTTGGGCGGCTGCGTAGCGATATCGGCGCTTGGATGGGTCGCGCTGTCAGTAGCCGTCGCTGGCAAATAATCTTTGGCTACATCAATTGTCAATTTTTCTTGGGTGGTTATGTCTTTGTTATCCATTATTTGTTAACCTTTATATATTCAGCGCGAGCTATTTTTGGCAAGTTCTTTTGGCAAGTTCTAAGGCATGGGTGACATGATTGAAGGCAGTTTGGGTCAGTGGATGTGCCAGCCAATCATCAAAACTATGTGCAACATCGTCCGTGTTTTCGCTACTATCTTCTGCCAGTTGGTCGTAATAATCCAAATAGCCTTCAGCAGTTAAAATCACCCAACCATCACTCACTGCAGATTTTTCTTCCATGGCTGTCAAAGATAGATAAAACCCCAGCATATCAAGCATCAGCAAAATCGCGTCACTGGTGCTGTGTGGATAGCTATCGCCCATAGCAAACATGATGTCATCGAGCGCATTTAGCGCCTGTTCGATGCTATCGGTTTGCCAAGTTTGCCTGTTTATGATGTCAAACAGGGCTTGATAGTGCGGTTTTTCACTGTCAAGTTCATTGTCAAGCCAATCGGTTGGTAGATTTTGAACGAATCGACGCAGTAGATTTTGCACAAAAGCGCTTTGCGCTGCAAGCGTAAGCTGTGCAGTAGTTTGGGCAATGCTATTAATCACATCGGCATAGCTGATTGTGGCATTCATGGTTAATTTTCTCTTACTAGGGCAATTTGGCGTTCTGCCAACGCGGTTTCCCATTGTAGTTGACGGGCTTTGATGGTTTCAATTTCGCTCGGACTCGGCAGGTAGCCTTGATTGGCATCGAGCAGTTGTACAATCATACCGCCTTTTGCCGCGCTTGCGATATTATCGAGTTTTCGCAGGGTGCCACGGTCGGGGAGTGCGAGATTGGAGATACCGACGAGCACTTGAACAGGGTTGATTTGAAGGTAGGCAATCAGTTTTTCCAAGTCATCACGATCATCGATACGACCAAAGTTTTGCGCCGCTATGCCGACGGTTTTGGCATACCATTGCGGGTTGGCTTGCGGGTATTCGAGCAACACGGCAAGTTTATTGGCTAGGCTGATTTGGGCAGTGGGCGCGATAGGTTTTTGCTCAGCAGGGCTGTCATCGGGGTCAATCACTTTGCGCTGCCAAAAATCGATAATTTTTTGATAGTACGGCTGTTTGATATCAAGTTTCATACGACTTGAGCGCACCATCACCAGACAACATAGCCATGCGAGCAAACGTGGCACGATACCGTACATCAGTAGGCTACCGATTAATAACATCGCCCAGCGAAACGAAATCATCTGTGGCGTGGTTTCAGGATTCATCTGCGCGGTGATAATATCTTGCGCTGTTGGCGTAGGAAAGCCTACCCAATGGGGGAGCCAAGACATCAGCTTGACCACTTCCACCACGTTGCTGTCTTGTAGTAGGGTTGATTCCCACACAAAATTATAATTTTTGACCAATAACAATAGAACTAATGACACCAACATTCCCGATAGGCTGGCTAACCAAAACTGGTGGCTGATACGACTGACGTACCATTTGGTGCCAGCGTGATTGAGCTGGTCTTGATATAGCTCAACCGCTGTTTGGGTAACAACATCTTTGCCACGCACTAGGGTTGCCGGGGTAAAAAAAGTACCAAAAAAACTGGGTTTATTGCGCGGTGAGAACAGCATCCAACCGAGCCAAACCAGCAAGATAATGGTATTAAACCCTAATAAACTGGCTAGCACATAAAAAAAGTTCACCACCTGCGCTTGCATCAAGCCAAATAACGCGACAAAGCCCAAAATAAACCACAGGACGGTCAATCCCCAAATCATGCCATTGACGCGGGTGTCAATGGTGGTAAGTAGCTGCGCAAGTTTGCCATCATTATCAATACGTGAGGCGCGGCGGCGCAATTTGCTCAGCGGTTCGCCCGACTCATGTTGCAGTTTTTCCGTGATAAGGATAGGGTCAGCGGCAAAAATATGCTGTTTTTCTTCCAGCCTGCGCACCAGTTCGGTCAGTTGGTCTTGAGATGTGTACATGTTAATTTTCCAACCCTTTCATCCCAATAAAATACCGACTAAACTGATAAGCCACGCGTCCAGAGCGTCCACCGCGTTCACTGGCAAAGCGCAAGGCAGCGGCTTTTGCTTCCTCATCAAAGGGCAAACTTGCTTGCGCCAAATAATGCGCACAAATATCCAAATATACAGGCTGGGTCATCGGATGAAACGACAGCCACAGCCCAAAGCGGTCAGACAACGACACGGTTTCATCAATCGTCTCATACGGATTGACTTCATCGGTTTGCCCATTATAAATGCTCACATTGTCTTTCATCAGTTGCGGTAGTAGATGACGGCGGTTACTGGTCGCATAGACCAGTAGTTTGTCTTGCTCGCTATCTAGCGCGCCATCGAGCACGCTTTTGAGCGTGCGATAATTCTCATCTTGCCCATTGAACGCTAAGTCATCACAGTACACCACATAATGACAGCCATGATTGGGCTGGGTTGTATGAAGGTCTCGTACCGCTTGGCGAATCGGCTCTAACATCACCAAATCATCTCGTGACACTTCGATAATACGAAGACCATCCGCTTTGTATTGATTGAGCAATGCCCGAATGAGCGACGATTTACCTGCGCCACGTGTGCCTGTCATGAGTACATGATTGGCAGGTAAGCCTGCTAAATACTGGCGCGTGTTTTGAATCAGTTTATTTTTTTGCCCATCAATGCCAAGCAAATCATCCAACGTCAATCGCAAATCTACGGTTAAAGGCACCAGTTCACCGCTGCCCGTGCGGCTATTGGATTGCCAGCGGTAGGCAAGCACGCTTGGGTCAAGTTGTATGGGCTTGGGCAGCTGCGCCTGTAAAAATTGGGTGAGTAAGTGTTCTAAATTAGCGGGTAAACTAAGATTAGCGGGTAGAGTGAGTTGCGACATACAAGGGTTCTTCTGAGTGGTTTTTAAGTGACTAGTTTTAAGTGATTAGTTTTTAAATGAGTAGTTTTTAAGCGTTTTTGCGGTATTTAGTTCGTATGATAGCAAAACTCCGTTAGATTACCCATTATCTTTGTAAACATTGCAGCATAACACTGGCTTTTTGTTTACAAAAAAAATCAATTCAGTTATAAAGATAGGCTTTATGATAAAATTTGTTAAGGAAGATCAATGAATGCGCAACAAGCCATCGCCTTTAGTATCAAACCTCTCACTTTTGCTATTGTCATGCTGGGGATTCACGGCTGTGCCACGCAGCCTAGCGCGAGTCAGCCGCTGTCTCAACGTGTGTTGCAGGCCAACCAAAATTTGCTCAGTCGCCAAAGTTATGCTTATGACTATCGAGTCAATGTGGTGCGCCCACCGCTGCGTGGTGCACAAGCGTTAGCTGCAAGCCCTAATCGTTTAAAACTTATCGGGCAGCTGAGCACAGCACAGCACCTTGATGCTCGCCAACAAGCCTTGGTCACAGAGGGGGTCAATCACCAAACCCGTGAACAAAGCGAAGTGGGGCAAGTGATGGATATTTTAACCAAGCGCTTTGAGTTTGCCTCCACAGGTGTGGTAGATCTTCGCCGAGGGCAAATGTCAATCGTGCCTGAATTTCGCTACGTGCAGAACAATGCAGGGGCGTTTATTAAAGTGCCGCTTGCGGCTGATTTTGCGCGCTCCAAAGTATATGCTGACTTGTCGGGACTCTCTGAGTTTGCCACCGACCCGCAATATGATGGACGCTACATTGAATATGACTATAGCAAACTGCTAAAAGATAAAAAGATAGATAAAAGAGCCTTATTCAAGGTATTTGAACAGATGTCACTGCTAAATGCCACCCTTGCCAAAGAAAGCGACTATCAGTCATTGGCTTTGACTACTGAAGATAAAGCCAAAGGTGTGAGCCAGCGCATTGGCTACCGCATTGGCTACAATCAAATGCTAGCAGAGTATTTGCTGTTCTTCCACGTCAATGAGCGCTACCTAAAATCATTCATCAATCCAGCCGATTTTGTCAAAGATGATGAACTAAAGCAGCTTAGTAGCCTTGCCGTTAGCCCAAGGTATCTGATGAAAAAAGCCTTTGACAGCCATGAGTTGGCAAGCGTTGAAGAAAAAGCGTATGAATCTGCCATGCGCCTGTATGAAGCCATTGACAAAATGCGCGCGCAATCAGATGACAGCGCTGCTGACCCAGCCAGTGCCGATGCTGCAGAGGCAATGGACAGTTTAGAGACTCAAACAGCCACCGACGAGTCAACCACTGATGAGCCAACCACAGACGAATCAATCAGTGAAGAATTGGGTCAAACTGCAAAAGCCTTAGCAGCCTTTGACAAATACCAATCAGATAAATTGGTCAGTGCTGCTGCACTGGCAAAAATCATCGACGCCAATCCGCAAGCCTTTAAAGCGCTGCAAGCTGAAATAAGCAAAGAGGCAAATAGCAGCTTTATCTCAATGGATGACGACATCCGTATCAGCTATGGACTCAACCGCCAAAATCAACTACTCAATGTGGTAGCAATGAGTGATTTGCCAGCATTTGAAAAAACCACGCCGACTACCAATCAGCCCAAGACCCAAATGCGCACAGTGGTTAATTTTTATGATTATGGCAAAGCCCGCGTCAATCCTGATATCTTCAACAAGGCAATCACTTGGCAACAAGCATCAAAAAATAACAATCTATGGGCGGCGACAAAACAATCCAAAGTCTTTGACAGTGATAAGAATTTAGAAGCTTTGTCCTATAGTTTGCTCAAACAAAACAAAGGGTTTGTCGAGACCTTTGTTACTCTTTATACCTACCAGTTTGTGTTGCAAAAAGATGAAGCAAGCCTCAATGAAATAGATATGGCGGCGCTAAACGCCGCTGCAACCAAACTTGCAAAAATACAGGCCGATAATTATGCGGTCGTAAATACCGATAGCCGTCAGCAAAAAGCGATTACAGATGTTGATGCGTATGTCGATGATGAGCTTGCCGAACATATCGCAGGGATTGTTGATAAAACCTATCGCAATCAACAATACTTGCAACAGATTGCTAGACTTAAAGCGCAAGGCAAATCTGACGCCCAGATTTTTAGCCAGTTGTATCAAACTATCAGCGACAAACCCAGCGATGTAGAAAGCGCAGCTGCAGTGGCGGCGGAAGCTGCAGCGGCAGTAGATGTTGTTGAAGAAAGCGAAGAACAACAAGCTTGTTCGCTACTGTTGGACACAGATAAACTTGATAAAACATCACGCACCCGCCTTGCTAAAATCTGTGAAAAAATCGACACAGCCACCGCTCAAGAACAGGCAGCGAGCCAGCAATCTAGCTACGCTGATACTGCACCCGTCCGCATGACGGCTGCCGATATCGCCAAGCAAAAGCAGGCGCGCGATAAGTTTAATCAATTACTGGGCGAAATCGCTATCGAAGATATGCAGACCCAAGCCAAGCATATCAGCCTATCTGATGAGGGGGATGATGAGTTAATTGAAAAACTCAAACCTCACTTTGAAGCGAGCTATAATTTTAATTATGATGCCTACAAGGCTACCTATCAGTTGTTGCTTTTGAGCCAATAAGCGGACAAACGAAGCATCAACTGCTGATGACCCATATAAAACAGATAAAAAAAGCGGGATAACTGATGTATCCCGCTTTTTTGTACGTCAATCACTCGTGCCATTTTTAACCATGACAGGTTTATAATACAGTACGAATACTTGCCGCTTCATCGAGCATTTTATACAAGCTATTGACTTGCTCGGCTTCTGTCAAATATACATTAGCGCGTACGGAGTGGAAACGGCCGGTACGCGATGGATTGATAGTCAAACTTGCTAAATCAAATTCAGGAAATAAACTACCCAAAATTAATTTTACTTCATCGAGTAGCGTGTCTTTGTGACCCTCATGACCGATGATGCTAAGCGGATAATCCATAGGAAAATTCCACAATTCTGGGTGCTGGATATCCGTAGGTTTCGCCGCTCGCGTACTACATGCAGCGGCTTCCAAGTTATTGAGTGTAATTGTTTTATCGTTCATAGCATCACCTAAGGTTGTATAAATTTCTTTAGGGTCTAAATGAGGGTAAAACCGATAATTTCAAGACATTAGAGTTTGGCGTTGAAAAAAGCGCCATTCATAAATCTATTCATAACCCCATTCATAACCCAATTCATAAAAAGCCACATTTATAGAAAAATCACATTCACAAACCCGCCCATAAAAAAACCGAGAACATTGTCTCGGCTTTTTTGGATGGAGATAACATTAATCATTCTCTAGGAATGAACGTAAATGTTCAGAGCGAGAAGGGTGGCGCAGTTTACGCAGCGCTTTGGCTTCAATCTGACGAATACGCTCACGGGTGACATCAAATTGTTTACCCACTTCTTCTAAGGTATGGTCGGTAGACATATCAATACCAAAACGCATTTTAAGCACTTTGGCTTCACGTTCGGTGAGGTTGGCTAACACTTCACGGGTAGCTTCTTTTAACCCTTGTGCCGTTGCTTCATCCACTGGGCTTGAGATGCTCGAATCCTCAATAAAATCACCCAAGTGACTGTCTTCATCATCCCCAATTGGGGTTTCCATTGAGATTGGCTCTTTGGCGATTTTGAGTACTTTACGGACTTTGACTTCGTCCATCTCTAAGCGTTCGCCCAATTCCTCAGGGGTAGGCTCACGTCCCATTTCTTGTAATAGCTGGCGCGATACACGGTTGATTTTATTGATGGTTTCAATCATGTGCACAGGGATACGGATGGTACGCGCTTGGTCAGCAATCGAGCGGGTGATGGCTTGGCGAATCCACCAAGTGGCATAGGTCGAGAATTTATAACCACGGCGATATTCAAATTTATCTACCGCTTTCATCAAGCCAATGTTGCCTTCTTGAATCAAATCAAGGAACTGCAAACCGCGATTGGTGTACTTTTTAGCAATCGAAATGACCAGACGTAAGTTCGCCTCAACCATTTCTTTTTTGGCGCGGCGGGCTTTGGCTTCGCCCACAGACATGTTGCGTGCGACCACTTTCATTTGGTCGATGCTCATGCCAAGATTTTGCTCATGCTGCTGGATACGCCCTTGATACTGTAACACTTCGTCAAGTACCCGCTCTAACGTGTCGGCAAAGGCAGGTTTGCCTGCGATACGGTTAGGGAGCCAGTCAAGGTTGGTTTCATTATGCGGAAAGGTTTTGCGAAACTCATCTTTTGGCATTTTACCGCGGCGAATCACCAGTTTCATGATGTGACGTTCGTTTTTACGCACGTCTTCATACACCTCGCGCATCATATCCATGATATTGTCAGAGACGCGGCTATTGAGCTTAAATAGCATAAAGCAGTTGGCAAGCTCATTCATCGCCGCTTTGACGACGTCGCTATCACGGTCATGAGTGGCTAATAAATCTTTGACCTTGGTGAACAATTGCTCTAATTCTTCAAAGCGCAGACGCACTTCTTCAGGGTCAAGACCGCTCGCTTCTTCGGTATCGGCATCTTCACTGACTTCGCCATCGGCTTCTTCGATTTCATCGGCGTTTTCGGCTTCATCATCGAGTTCATCCTCGGCTTTGTCGTCTTTGACTTTGGGTTTGATAATCGGTAACGCGATTTCCACTTCTTCGTCATCGGCAAGCGGGATGACATCAGCGGCTTCAGGGTCAAGAAAACCGGTAATAATATCCGAGACTTTCTTTTCACCTTCAAAGGTTTGGTGGTATTCATTAATGAGCATGGCCACGGTACCTGGCCAAAAGGTCATGGCATGTTGTACATCTCGAATACCATCTTCGATACGCTTAGCAATCGCAATCTCGCCTTCACGGGTGAGTAGGTCAACCGTACCCATCTCACGCATGTACATACGCACAGGGTCAGTGGTGCGACCTGGCTCAGATTCTACTGAAGCAAGTACCGCGGCGGCTTCATCGACAGCAATTTCGTCATCATCCGCATCATCGCTAAGCATAATGTCGTCTTCATCAGGCGCGGTCTCAAAAATCTTGATGCCAACGTCTGTGAGCATTTGAATAATATCATCAATTTGGTCACTTTCAGTTACCGATTCGGGGAGTTGGTCATTGATCTCAGCATAGGTGAGATAACCTTGCTCTTTACCTAATTGAATCAGCGTGGCTAATTGAGAAGTTGAATGTTCGCTCATGAGGGCTCGCTTTGATATTGGTTAAAAAAATAAATAATGTAATAGCACGACAAATAAGCTAATGACTGTATTTCTTCATTTTTATCAAGGGATACACCCTGCAAATGACAGTCGAGGACTAAATAAAGATTTAGTATGATTAAAAAGCGGTAGTCAACCTATTATTATAACGGATTATATGAGGTTCGCGGGGAGAAAATTAAAGGCAAAGCGGGTAAGTTTTCGCTTTATGCGGCATTTCGCGCAGTTTTTGGCGGGTTATTTTGGTAAATCAATCGATATCAAGCTCGATTGCCCCTCTGACTTGACAACAGCAGGGTAGGATTTCGTCATCGTCTAACATCACCAGTGGCTCATTGATGTAGTCGATACGGGTGTCATAGTGGCGACGGCGGTACTTGAGCTTACAAGTACCGCAATAACCTTCAAGGCATTGGTGATTGGCAGGGATTTTTGAGCGAAGCATGCCTTGTAGCAACGTCTCGGCGTCATGCAGATAAAACTGCGTGTTGTTGGTAAAAATCCATGCCATAATCGATTATATTGCCTAAATAAAATAAGCGTATGACGAATTACAATTCAAAATCATCAAACGCATCATCACTCAGCTCTGCGTCAATTTGACCGACTAAGTAAGAGGTGATTTCTGACTCTTGGGGCGCGACTTGCACGTTGTCTGAGGACAGCCAAGCATTAATCCATGGAATTGGGTTGTTTTTAATCGCCGCAAAAATAGGGGGTAAGCCAATCGCATCCATACGCAGATTGGTAATGTATTCGACGTATTGCACCAAGATATTTTCATTCAAGCCAATCATTGAGCCATCTTTAAACAAATATTTTGCCCATGCCTTTTCTTGTTCAGCCGCGTCTTTGAAAATTTCAATGGCTTGCTGTTGGCAATCTTGGGCGATTTCGACCATGTCAGGGTCATCTTTGCCCCATTGCATCAAATTAATCATATGCTGGGTGCCGTTTAGATGAAGCGCTTCGTCACGGGCAATCATTTTGATGATTTTGGCATTACCTTCCATCAGTTTGCGCTCAGCAAAAGCAAATGAACAAGCAAACGACACATAAAAACGAATCGCTTCTAGCACATTGATAGCCACCAAGCATAGATACAATTTGGTTTTAAGCAGGCGTAAATTGACCTCGACGGTTTTACCATCAATCACATGACGACCTTCACCGTATAGGTTATATAGCTGAGATAGTTGATACAGCTCGTCATAGAACTTGGCAATCCCTGTCGCGCGCTCTAGGATAAAAGGATTGTCAACGATATCGTCGAATACTTTGCTTGGGTCATTGACCACGTTACGAATAATGTGGGTATAGCTGCGAGAATGGATGGTCTCAGAAAATGACCATGTTTCAATCCAGGTTTCTAATTCAGGAATCGACACCAGCGGCAGTAGCACGGCATTGGGGCTACGACCTTGAATCGAATCAAGCAAGGTTTGGTACTTTAGGTTGCTTAAGAAGATATGCTGTTCATGCACTGACAAGTTGCTAAAATCCAAACGGTCTTTGGAGACGTCAATTTCTTCTGGACGCCAAAAAAACGACAATTGCTTTTCAATCAACTGCTCGAAAACAGGGAATTTTTGTTGGTCGTAACGTGCCACATTGACAGGCTGACCAAAAAACATCGGCTCAAGCAATGGGTCATTTTTGGTTTGGCAAAAGATGGAATATGACATAGCGGTGAATCTTCTTCAATCAAAGTTCAAGACAAGTGGCGTAGCAGTATCAGTTAACAAGTAAATCAGCTAACAAATGCATCAACTGGCTAGTATGCTTGGCTATTATAGATAACAACATATAGAAATTGCAATCCACCCAAGGATTTGATTTTTAAGGATAAAATTTATAACATATTGAAATATATAACTATTTGTATATCAAAAAATAACTAATTAAATTTATTGACATTTGAAAATCTATATATTGTGTTTTTATTTTAGCACGCAATAAAAAAGACGACTGTCAAAGCCGTCTTTTTGGTCAGATGGGACGATTAGCCAAGATAGGCATTGTACATCCACACCAATTTTTCTTGTTCTTGCACATAGGCAGTCAATTGGTCGGCGGTACCTTGATCGTCATCTTCATCCGCTAGGTCAATGATTTCACGTTCTTTAGCGATAGTCATAGTCAGACCCGTTAAAATACCTTTCACACATGCCACACCGTCAGAGACGTTTTTGTCTTCTTTGATGCTTGAGATTTTTAAGAAATCGCTATAAGCATGTAGTGGTGTACCTTGTAAGGTCAAAATGCGTTCAGCAATTTCATCAATCTGGATTTGCAGCGCAGTATATAACTCTTCAAACTTCACATGGAGGGTAAAGAAATCTGAGCCACGCACATTCCAGTGATAGCCACGAACATTGGTATAGAACACATGATAATTGGCTAATAAGGTATTTAATTGCTCAACAATGGCGCTCATGTCTGCAGCGGCTAGACTGATATCGCGTGTTTTACTTGAGGCAGATTTGGAAGCGGTAGATTTGGGGGTAGTCACTTTTTCACCTGATTTATCGATATTGTCTAATTGTTCTGAGTCTTGTTTGCTTGCTGATTGCTTTGTAGTGGCTTGTTTTGCCATGTTGTTATCTCCTAAAATGATGATTTTTATTTGTTTAGGACTTAATTGTAAGCCTAAACAATCTGTTATTAAAATTAATCGTTTTTATTAGTACATTTAATTTTATCAATTAAAATGTACGGTATTACCCTAAAAATAATATCAAACATTTGGCGCAGCTGTGTGCAAATTTGGTAAATAGTTTTGCTTGCTGCCATAAAAAAACTGCAGTTTCTTGGCTGCAGTTTTTGTGGTCATCGATAATTAGTTGCTGTCTTAGTCTTAATTG
>ERZ501028.7-NODE-7-length-66962-cov-6.249092_pt1 | contig 66962 bp, 54 predicted proteins | sample MGYA00248895_ERZ501028 | MGnify/ENA primary metagenome ERZ501028 (study PRJEB25958, sample SAMN03398576) | human skin metagenome | study: EMG produced TPA metagenomics assembly of the Human Skin Microbiome Metagenome (human skin metagenome) data set.
GGGGTTAATTGCTCTGACCACGAAGTAAACATTAAAATCTTACTCGATGGTATCGTGGCACAAGGCGACATGACCGTCAAACAACGCAACGAACTGCTTGCCAGTATGACCGATGATGTCGCAAAGCTGGTGTTGCGTCAAAACTATCTTCAGCCGCAAGCCATCGAACTATCCGCCATGCAGGCAACCGCCAATCTTAGCTTACAACAAAAATTCATGCAGTATCTTGAAAGCGAAGAGCGCTTAGATAGAGCGATTGAATTTTTGCCAAGTGATGAGGAAATCGCCCGCCGTCAAAAAGCGGGACAAGGCTTGACCAATCCTGAGCTGTCAGTGTTGTTGGCGTATGGCAAAATGTGGGTGTATGACCATCTGTTAGAATCCGATGTCCCTGATGATGGTTACTTTATTCAAGAAATGCGAAAATATTTCCCTACCGTGTTGTCTGAGCGATACTTTGAGCAAATGCAGCAAAATCCATTACACCGAGAGATTATCAGCACTTATTTGACTAACAGCTTGGTCAATCGCTTAGGTATCGAAGATATCTATCGCATGGTCGATGAGTTAGGTGTATCGATTTCTAGTGTGGTCAAATCCTACAGCGTGATGCGAGATGTGTTTGATATTTCGCAGTATTGGCAGTTGTTTGAAGCCCTAGACAATCAAATCGACTCACAACAGCAGCTAACCCTTGAGTTATGCTTACGTCAGGACCTGACCCAAAGTATGTATTGGCTGATTCAGCAGTTTGGGGAAGACTTTGATGTGACTGCGGTATCGACCCAATTGTCCGATGGCATGGCAAGCTTGACCCATCAAACCTTTGATAACCAGCCTCGTACCAGTTACTTTAGGGATTATCTCGATAAACTCACCACCGAATACAGCGATATCTCATTATTGCAGTCGCATTCTGCAACCTTGCCTGTCTCACCACAGGTGCTAGATGCGGTATGGTTTGCCAAGAAAAATAGCCAAGATGTCGAGCAAGTGACGAAAGTTTACTTCAAGGCATATGAGCTACTGCATATTGATTGGCTATTGATGCAAGTTGAAGCCTTGCCACAGACTAGCTACTGGGAACGTCGCGCCGCTCATGCCCTGCGTGAAGATATCATGACCACGTTTCGCCGTTATGTCAGTCAGTTTTTAGCACAGCCTGACCCACTTTCAGCGATTGAGGCGTTTGCTGCGCAACGTGGCGATACCTTGGCAGAATTGGTACAAGCCAAAGAAGGCGATTTACCCATTACCTTCGCCATTTTGTCAGTGTTAGTGAATCAGTTAAAAGAAGGCATTACTGACTAAACTTGTAATCTCTCAACACTAAAGAGGCATAAAACAAGAGCCTTAAAAAACTGGCATACTGAGAATTAGCTGTATATACATTCTTCGGTTTTATCAGTTTTTTAGGCTTTTTTGTTAGTGCTCAAATGTATTAACCCAGTTCTATGTTAATTCTATAATAATTTGGTCTCGACATTGGGCATACGTGAGTGTGCGTTATCTTAAAACTGCTAAGTTCAAGTAAGATAACATTACCTCCTGACAGGTAACGGCTTGTAACCTTGAAAGCCGTAAGCCAAAATTTTTGGTCACAAGCGTTTGGTCACGTTAGTTTTACTTAAATATTAAAAATAGATATCTTTTCAACTTAGCGATTAAAACCAATTTTCCTAATCACATCAAGAGAGAAATACGTAAAATAATATATTTTTTAAAATCAATAACTTATAATATGTTTAAAGCCAAAAAAAACCTCAAATCAGGGGAGATTTGAGGCATAAAACTTTAAAAATTTCGTTTTTAAATCCACTAAAATAAGTGGCGCAGCGGACGGGACTCGAACCCGCGACCCCCGGCGTGACAGGCCGGTATTCTAACCAACTGAACTACCACTGCACGGTAGCTGATGACGATGACCCAAACTTGTCAAATTGGTGGGTCGTGACGGATTCGAACCGCCGACATTCTGCGTGTAAGGCAGACGCTCTACCAACTGAGCTAACGACCCATCGTCTGTGGTGGGTATTATAGAGAATTTATTTTTGCTGTCAACGATTTTTTTTGGCAAATATTAAAATTTTTAAAAAATTTTGCTGAGCATGTCATGTGGTTGTCACATAAAAACCCTATCATACCTACATGGCCAGCAAGGTCATAGCTAACAATAAGAATAATAAGATAACAATAATAACAATGTCTCTATCGCTTGTCACCCAAAGGATTTAATTCCCCCAATTAAATCCTTTTTATTTTTTCTCTTCCGCCTTTTCTCACGGTTGCGCCAGTAGTGCTTTGATATCCGTCTCAAGGTCTTGGGGGGCTTTGGTCGGTGCAAAACGATCTACGACTCTACCATGTGCGTCAACTAAAAACTTGGTAAAGTTCCATTTGATGGCGTCGCCCAACATACCCTTACCCTGTGGCTGTGATTTTAAAAACTGATACACAGCATGGGTGTCTTTACCATTGACGTCAACTTTCGCCATCATCGGAAAGGTCACGCCATAATTGATTTGGCAAAACTCACTAATTTGCGCTTCATTGCCAGGATCTTGCTGACCAAATTGGTTGCAGGGAAAACCCAACACCACCAACCCTTGGTCTTTGTAAGCTTGGTATAGCTTTTCTAAGCCCTCAAACTGTGGGGTAAAGCCGCATTTGCTCGCGGTATTCACAATCAATACGACTTTACCTCTAAGGGTGTCAAAATCAAATAGCTGACCTCGAATATCGGTCGCGGATAATTGGTAAAAATCTTCCATAGCAAATTTCCTTGTTGTTAGTTAAAAAGTTGTTAGTTAAAAAATTGTAAGTTTTTCTTGCATTATTATGCTGACAAGCGTAGTTTATCTATTGGCAGTTATCCGCCAATATTTACACTTTAACTTTGTCAGTATTTCTGACAAAATATTGATAAAATTCATTGATATTCAACCGGAATTCCCCCGCTATGCTCACTGACGCTAAACTATCGGCTGGACAACGCTTGACGCAGCTGCGTAAAAGCAAAGGTTTGACCACTGCTGAACTTGCCGATTTAATGACCCAAGCTGGTGCTAAAGTTAGCCGTGCCGCGATTTCTAATTGGGAGCGCGGCTCCAATGGCATCGTGTCCAATAAACTGCCTGTGCTTGCCAGTCTGTTAGGCTGCAGCGAAAGCTATTTGCTATCAGGTACTGGGGTGGAAAGTCATAACGTCAGCACCCAAGCATTCGCAGCGCATACGGTCAATGATACTACTGTAGCACAAGCATTAAGCGATGCCAATCAAGCGAATCCGTGGCAGGGTCAAACGGCTCAACCGACGACGCCCGCTGCTACCAATTTTCAAACCAACCCTCCCAACCCTAATCCCAAACCCAATCCCAAACCCAATCCCAAACCTAGTAGTGATGTATCTACCATGAAAACTTTGAACAAATCCAACAAACTGCAAAACGTGTGCTATGACATTCGCGGTCCTTTGCTACAAACTGCCAACCGCATGGAGACACAAGGTCATAAAATCATCAAACTCAATGTCGGCAACCCTGCCCCATTTGGGTTTGAAGCGCCGCAAGAGATTTTATCAGATGTGGCGATGAATTTGCCCAATGCGATTGGCTATTCAGACTCTCAAGGGATTTTTGCCGCGCGTAAAGCGATTTTGCAGTATTACCAAGCCAAAGGATTGTTAGAAGCGGTAGATGTTGCCGATGTGTATTTGGGCAATGGCGTCTCTGAACTGATTGTGATGACCATGCAAGCGTTACTGGATGATGGCGATGAAGTGCTGATTCCAATGCCTGACTACCCGCTTTGGACAGCGGCGACGAATTTGGCAGGGGGTAAAGCGGTTCATTATTTGTGTAATGAAGCAGACAACTGGCAGCCAGATATTGCCGATATCGAAAGCAAAATCAATGAGCGCACCAAAGGCATTGTGGTCATCAACCCAAACAACCCAACAGGCGCGCTTTACTCTACCGAAAATTTAAAAAAAATCGTGGCACTGGCAGAAAAACACGGGCTTGTGCTGATGGCGGATGAGATTTATGACCGCGTGCTGTATGATGATGCCGTGCATGTACCGTTGTGCACCCTTGCCAAAAACTGCTTGGTTATCTCCTATAATGGCTTGTCAAAGTCGCACCGTATCGCAGGTTTTCGCTCAGGCTGGATGATGTTATCGGGTAAAAAACACCATGCGGCTGATTTTATTGAAGGGTTAACCATGCTATCATCGATGCGGCTGTGTGCCAACGTCCCCTCACAATACGCGATTCAAACGGCGATGGGTGGTTATCAAAGTATGCAAGCCTTGACCGCACCAACCGGTCGCCTGTATCAGCAGCGCAACATCGCTATCGAGCGCCTAAACGCCATTAAAGGTATCTCATGTACCATGCCACAGGGGGCGTTTTATTGTTTCCCAAAAATTGACCGTGAGATTTATCCAATCGAAGATGATATGCAGTTTATGATGGAATTATTACTACAAGAAAAAGTCTTGATGGTACAAGGTACGGGTTTTAACTGGCATGCGCCTGACCATTTTCGCGTGGTATTTTTGCCCAATGCATCAGATTTGCATGAAGCGATGGATCGACTTGAGCGCTTTTTTGCCACAAAACGCCAAGAATATGGCACTGATTAATGTTTCATTGAAACAAAAAACCCCGACGATTCGGGGTTTTTTATTGTGAGCAATTAACTACATAAAACGATGGGGATAAAGCTATTGGGATTAACCCAGTAACTCCGTTAAAAATACAGCGATGATACCAATCGGTGCGACAAATTTTACCACAATTTGCCAAATAGTCCATTTCATGCCATCTAGCCCCAATTCACGTTTTACCGATTCTTGGTTGATAAACCAGCCGATGAGGATAATGGTACCCAAACCAATCAAAGGTAGCATGATTTTACTGGACGTATAATCTAGCGCGTCAAAGATACCTTGTGGGATGTCTTTACCGTTTTTGTGGATAGTAAATACCGCAAAATCAGACAATTTATTAAATGACAATAACGCAAGTACACCCACTGCCCACGTTGCCACTGCCCCCACTAGCGTACAGATTTTACGGCTCATTGGGGTTTTTTCTTCCAAGAATTCGACAATGGGTTCAAGAATTGAAATCGACGACGTCAATGCCGCAAAAGTCAATAACAAGAAGAATAAAGTACCCACCACCACACCTAGGCTCATTTGACCAAAGGCGATTGGCAAGGTCACAAACACCAAACCGGGACCTGCCGCTGGATCAAGATGATTGCTAAATAAAATTGGGAAAATCGCAAGACCTGCCGCCAATGAGAAGATAATATCCCAAATAATCACCGTGCGCGCGGTTGCCAATAAATCCACATCTTGTTTTAGGTATGAACCATAACTCACCATGATCGCCATGCCCAGTGACAAACAGAAGAACGCATGTCCTAGCGCCGCCATCAGCACTTTACCCACGCCAACTTCCTGCATACGCTGCAAGTCAAACTTAAACAAAAACTCTGCGCCTTTGGCAAAATCCATATTAATCGCATTATATCCCACGATAAATAATAGGATAAAAGCTAACGCAGGCATCATGATTTTTGATGCTTTCTCGATGCCTGCTGATACACCGCCTGCCACAATTAGCGCCGTCAAGCCCATAAACGCCGTGTGCCACAACGTCATTTCGGTTGGATTTGCCAACATCGTCTCAAAAATTTTGCCAGTGGCGTCGGCATTGAGACCACCAAATGCATTGATACCAGCTTTTAAGGTGTAATTAAGCGACCAGCCGCCAATCACACTATAAAATGACAAAATCATAAAAGCGGCTAAAATACCAAAGTAGCCAAGCAGACTCCAAGCAGGTGAGGTGTTATTGGCAACTGCCGCTTTGCGAAAACTTGCTGCTGGGTTACTTTGACCACGGCGACCAATCAGCCATTCAGTGACCAACACTGGAAAACCAATAAGCGCGATACTGATAATAAACACGATAACAAATGCCGAGCCACCGCTATCGCCTGTCATGTAAGGAAACTTCCAAATACTGCCAAGACCGACCGCAGAACCCACGGCAGCCATTAAAAACCCAATCTTTGAGCTCCACTGGGAATGAGACGACTTGTGATTAGTGCTCATAATCCCTCCCTAGTCGAATGTGATTAAATGAAAAAATTGCAACGAGAATCTTGCAGTATGTAGATTTTTCATGAATCAATAGTTAATGTCAAACTTTCTTTTCACAAAACCCAACCAAAAGTTATACAAGCAAGTCATTATTTTTTTGTAATTATATAAAATATAATAAAATCAAATATTTATAATATTTATTTTTAAAATTCATTAAACGAAAATTATTTTTATACTAAACATTACTTTTTGGAATCAATAATTTTTTCACCTATTTGATGGCGAATTGCTGGCAAAACTTAGCAGTTAATGTCAATGGTTTAAACTTGCACAATTGTGGGGATTTTGATAGCAATTTTTTGCCATTAAAGGTAAAATTTCATTCTTAAAAATTGCACGCCCAAACGTGCTGACCGTTCGCAGAATGATGACAAGGGACTTATTGATGACGCAGCCTTATAACGTGTTGTTCTTGTGCAAGCACAATGCTAGCCGTAGCCTAATGGCAGAAGCCATTTTAAATAAAATTGGCAGTGACCGTTTTGTAGCCTATAGCGCAGGCGTTGAGCCATCCGCTAGCGCGCATCCATTCACGCTTGAGGTATTAAAACAAGAAGGTTATGACGTCACAGGCTTAGCGCCCAAATCCGTCAAGCAGTTTTTACAAGACAACGCGCCAAAGATTGATTTGGTGATTGGGCTGTGCAATTCTTTACAGCAACATGCCGACATTGATGGCAAATTCCCGCTGACCGCACATTGGCATATCAATGATACGGACAGTGTATCAGCCGATAGTGATGTGGAAAAAGCCGCCTTTAGCCAAGTATTACGCCAACTCTCTCAGCGCATTCATTTATTGACAAACTTACCCGAAGATAAAATCGAACATTTGGCACATCCATCAGCGGATGCCTAACATCCCGATGAACGATTGACCACAAAAAAAGCCCAACTGTCTTGGGCTTTTCTATTTTTCTTTTTCTTTGCATCTATATATAGAAGTGCCTCTATCAATCTATCTATGAATCAACTTTTTGCTGCATTAGCGCTTCAATCGCCTCCGTTGTTTTTGGTACGTCACAGGTGAGCACCAGCGGCTCACCTTCAGTAATGACCACATCATCCTCAATCCGAATGCCAATACCCCGATATTTCTTGGGTACCAATGCATTGTCATGGGCAAAATACAAGCCTGGCTCTACGGTAATCACCATGCCTTTTTCAAGCTTTCTGGGTTTACCGTCGTCGCCAGTATAGCGCCCTGCATCGTGCACATCTAAGCCAAGCCAATGCCCTGTGCCATGCATATAAAACGGCAAGTAGGCTTTATCAGCAATCAACTCATCGACATCGCCTGTCAAAATCCCCAAATCAATCAAGCCTTGGGTCAGTACTTTGAGCGCAGTTTCATGATGGATTTTGCTATGCTCGCCTGCTTTTAGGCTGTTGATGGCGGCGATATTGGCATTTAGCACAATATCATACACCTGTTTTTGCACGTCGCTGAACTTGCCACTCACAGGAAAAGTACGGCTGATATCACCTGCATAGTGTTGATATTCAGCGCCCGCATCTATCATCACCAAGTCGCCATCGTGCAGCGGTTGGTCGTTTTCGACATAGTGCAAAATATTGGCATTGTCCCCGCCCGCCACGATACTATTGTAAGAGGGTACGCAGCCATATTGGGCAAAAGCATAGTTGACTTCAGCTTCCAGTCTGCTTTCGTTCCCCTGATTTTTTTGCATCAAGGGTGCCACGCTTTGCATGGCACGAATATGCCCGTAAGCACTGATTTGGGCGGCGACTTTCATGCGTGCAATTTCACACTCATCTTTTATCAGCCGCATTTCATTGATAAGGCTGTCAATATTGGTGACGGTATCGACCACACCTTCGCCGCGCTGCAGCTGCTTGGCTTGATTAAGCCAGCCAATCAGCTCATTATTAAAGCGGGCAAACACGTGTTTTTTACCAAAAATCAGGGTTGGCATCACCTCATCAATTTTGCCAATGGCAATCGCTTTATCCGCGCCAAAATCTGCGGTCGCACCCTCAAGCCCTACGCGTTTACCATCCCAAATCTCACGTAGTTTGTCTTTTTCACGTAAAAATAACGTGTAGTTGACGGCATGGTCAGTTTTTTCCAAAACCATGACGGATTCTGGCTCGGCAAAGCCAGTCAGGTAGAAAAAACTGCTGTCGGCGCGGTATTTGTACTCAGCATCGTTGTTGCGGATATGCGCGGGTGCGGTTTGCAAAATCGCAATGCTATTGTTTGGCAAGGCTTCAGCAAGTTTGGCACGGCGTTTGGCAAATTGGCTTTGGGGAAGCTTTGGCAACAACTGTATGGTTAATTGATTTGACATGATATTTCCAAAAAATTTAATGGCTGTCACAGCATTGTTGAAGAATTTGCTGTAGGAAGCTTTCGCATTTTGCTAATTGGTTTAGACTGACAAACTCATTGGCTTTATGGGCATTGCCAATATCGCCAGGTCCGCAAATCACCGTCGGAATGCCTGCATTGGTAAACTGCCCGCCTTCGGTGGCATACGCTACTTTATGGCGCTGCTGTTCATCCACCAAATTTTCTATAAGCTGTTGCAAGGCTTGGCTATCTTTATCGGTCATCGCAGGGACATTTTCGTTGCGAGTTAGCTCAATGCCCGTGTCGCTGTCAATGGCGTGCATCTTAGGCTCAAGGGTTTTGATAAAGGCGCGAATCGGCTCAATCACTTGGCTTTCATTCATGTGCGGCAAATTACGGTAATCAAAGGTGAATTCGCACAGGTTGGGCACGATATTGGTTGCCGTACCGCCGGTAATAGTGCCCACTGACAAGGTCGAAAATGGTACGTCAAACGCCATGTCTTGGTCGTTACGTTGTTGCAATTGTTCGGCAAGTGTATCAATAAAATTGATAATTTTACTAGCATAGCTGATGGCATTGACGCCTTGCGGGGTCAGCGATGAATGTACTGATTTGCCATGCACGCGGCAGCGATACACTTGGATGCCTTTATGCGCGGTGACCATTTTCATCATGGTCGGCTCACCGACGATACAGTAGTCGGGCTTAATCCCTTGCGCTTTCAAATCTGCAAGCAGTAATGGCGCACCCAAACAACCCACTTCTTCATCATACGACAATGCCAGATGAATCGGTTTGCCCAGCCTCTTATCGCGGCTTGCTTGCACCACAGTGGGCAATAGGGTTAAGGCGCAAGCAATAAAGCCTTTCATATCACAAGCCCCACGCCCGTATAGCTTATCTTCCACAATGGTCGCCACAAACGGATCGGTATCCCATGCCTGCCCATCAACGGGCACCACATCGGTATGCCCGGAAAACACAAAACCTCCTGTCGTTACGGTATCACCCTTACCCATCGCAGGTACAGTCACAAAGAGGTTGGCTTTGGTATTATCGGCATTAAAGGTCAAACGTGGCGACAACCCCAACTGCTCACAATAGCCCGCCACATACTCAATCAATTGCAAATTGGAGTAGCGACTGACAGTGTTAAAACCAATCAGCTTTGTTAACCAGTCTACTGCGTTGGATGGATAGCCCATAGTCGTTCCATTTTTCTCAAATTTTAAACCATTAAAACACCCTATCAGGGTAAATCTAGTCGAAATAGGGTGTTAGCATCAATTCGGCTTTTTACCGGTCATGGCATCTATAACCATATGGGTAACAAAATCATCATTGGTCTCTTTTTCTGCTTCCCAATCGAGTTCATCATCCCGTAGCTGCTCAATAAAATCCAAATGCTCCTCATCAATCTCTTGGGCTTTGCCCACAGGGCGATTCATGGCAAATCCTGCGATGAGCGGCAATTTGGCGACTGATTTACGCACTCGCCCTTGTGACACACTCACAGGAATCATGCGCACAAACTCAAGTAGCTCCATATATTCAACTTCGCCTTCAGCATTGTCTGTGCCTTGCAGCGCGTCATCATACGCATCAATCCGCAGCGCGCCGATTTTTGCCAAGTCATTAAATAGGCTATTTTCTTCCGGACGTAGCGCACTATCGGTGACACCAAAGCCTGTCAAAAAGCCATTTGCCCAGTTCTTAAGTGCCATCAAACGCTCATACAGTGGATGGTCATCATCAGGCAACAATGGCATAAACTGGTAGCTATCAGCATCATCGGTTAACACCGCCACCATATCCTCGCCCTCTTCGGTCACTATCTCTAACGCTTTTGGCTCAAGCTCGGTAAAGCTCAGCTCAGTCAGTAGCAGTTGCCACTCTTGCTCGGTTGGCGCATCACACACACTGAGCACCCCTGAGATTAGCCCATGTAACTCACTAATTGTAACGTCATGCCAATCCTCAAATGCTTGTGTCCAATCCTGCCAACCCGAAATATAATCATCCATCGCTTTACCCTTTTTTCACAAAAAATTATATCAACATTGAGATAATACTAGCCTTAATGCGGTCAACTATGGCATTATTAAAGTGGTAAAATAATATAAGTATCACTCAAATTTTAAGCCTTCACGCTATAGCTATACCAAAAAAGCCTTTTGCTATTCATTTCAATGAGCGCCCATCACGTCGCTCTTGATGATTTACTTGATTATTCACTCGATTACTGACTAGACATCATATCATGAGCACCCTAATTGACCAACTGACCCAGCTACAAACCGCATTGACTAAGCTTCGCGATAAATATCAATTCGCCAGTAGCGAGCTAACCCGTATTAAAGCACAGCCAACTGTTACCGCAGACCAATTGCAAGCGGTACAAGCTAAGCTCGATGCCAGCAAAGAACTGCAGCAAAATTTGCAACAACAACTTGCCAGACAAGCCGAAGAGTATCAAGCACTTGAGCAGCGCTATCAGTCACTTGCCGAATCTCACAACATGCTAAGTACCGAATACGAACAAACCCAAAACCAATTACAGATTTTTACCGCACAAAATCAAAAGCTGATTGAAAAAAATCGCGTTGCGGCAGAGCATACCAAGCTTGTGTTAGAGCGCTTGGCAAAAATTGACAGCGAAAACTAACCCGCCTCGCCCCTATTTAATTAAGCCAGCCTTAGTGATGTTTAAAACATTTGAATACGTTAGGAAAATCTTATGGCATCTGCCCAAAGCATTAAAAAAGTTGATATCCTGATCAATGGTCGTAGCTATACCATCAACTGCCCAGAATCGGAAGAGCCTGCGTTGCAGCGTGCGGCAAGCTATATTAACCAGTTTATGCAAGAGGTACGCCGCCAAGCGCCTCAGCTACCCCAAGAAGAATTATTGGTACTATGCGCGTTGACACTGTTTGAAAAATCAGAAAACTTACAACGCTATCAAGAAAACGAAAGCCAAGCGCAAGACCTGGTGGGTAAAATGTTAGAAGACGTTGCGCGTTTTGCCTAACGTATTTAGTGTAAAATAAAATTCAACTAATTTTGAGCGCGCTGGTAGTGTTTGCCAGCATGAAAATCCGCTTGGTGTTCTTGATTACAAAAGAACTTATCCCCTTCTACAATTCCTCGCCACTCTGCTAACGTATGATGGCAAAAATCACACGCTCGCAGCTCGGTACTCTCGCCTGGCTGTGGCTGTAAATAGCCTTGTGGTGGTCGCGGATACATCCATTTCATCCCAACCCAGCTAAGCCCCATAATCACCAAAACCACAAAAATTGCGGTAAACATCGCTTCACCTCATTGTCTAATGAACGAATCATCGTTGCCAATTAAGAATTATGACTGCCTGTTAATTAGCATTGTAAGGTTTGATTATACTGCAAAAAATCGCGCATTGATGGGTTATTCGTGCTATGTTTAGGCTAATTTTACCAGTTGCAGCATTTTTCGGTTGTAGCATCTAAAGATTGCAATTGTAAACACATCATAAAGCGATATAATGTAGAATAATTTTATCTTGTAATGCCATCGCTGTTGCCACCCATAATTATAATAGCGGCATGATGCTTGCATACCGTTTTAGACGGATATGACTAAAGGGACGACCCCATAATAAATTTTTACTGAAGGATTTTTCATGTCACACCTTGATTTAACCCCAGATGATAGCGTACCAACGCAGCTGCCGAGTGAGTCAATGACCGCCGAAGCTACGACGCCAAACCAACCCGCAAACCCACAGCCAGTTTCTCAAAAACCTGCTCAGCCAACTTCTCAATCAGTTTCTCAGCCAACCTCTCAGTCATCAAACCAATCGACTAGCCAAGCAGATTCTATGGTGGGGCTAAAAATTGCGGTGGCACAGCAGCAATTTATTGTCGGTGATGTCATCAACAATGCCAAAAAAATGGTAGAACTGGCTAAAGATGCCCGTGACAAGGGTGCCAATATTATTGTCTTTCCTGAGTTATCACTGCTGGGTTATCCGCCTGAAGATTTGTTGCTACGTCCAAGTCTTGCCTCACGTGTGAAACTTGCTTTTGAATTGCTCTACACAGTCAAAGATATCGTGATGCTAGTGGGTTATCCGCACATTGACCCCAATGGCACGTTTAACTCAGTGGCTATCATTCACAATGGTCAGCAAAAAGGCTTTTATCACAAACAATGCTTGCCAAACTATGGCGTGTTTGATGAACGCCGCTATTTTAATACCGGTCACAACCAAGTGTTGTTTGACTATCAAGGGCTGACCATTGGACTGCTTATCTGTGAAGACTTATGGCAAGACGCTCCCATTCGCGCACTCAAAGAAAAAGGTGCGGAAATCATCATCAGCCTCAATGCCTCGCCCTTTGAGCAAAATAAGCAAGAACAACGTAAGGCTTTATTAAAAAGTCGTGCCACTGAGCACAATATCCCGATTGTGTATGCCAATAGCGTGGGCGGTCAAGATGACTTGGTGTTTGATGGCGGCTCGATGGTCGTCAACGCTCAAGGTAAAATCGTGCAAGAAGCGCCAAGATTTTTGCAGCATACCCTGTATGTGGTTGCTCGTCACGATGCCCAAAGCGGTCAAGTGATATTATCAGAACAGCGCAAATCACCGCTTGCACTCAGCCAAATCGCTGAAACTTATCAAGCGCTGGTTGTCGGCTTGCGTGATTATGTCAATCATTCTGGCTTTAAAGGCGTATTGGTTGGGTTGTCAGGCGGGATAGACTCGGCGCTCACGCTATGTATCGCGGTTGATGCGCTGGGTGCAGATAAAGTTTATGCGGTCATGATGCCCTATGAGTACACCTCGCAAATCAGCCTGCAAGACGCGCAGGCGCAGGCACACCGACTCAACGTGTCTTATACCGTGTGCCCGATTCATGCCGCTGTTGAAGGCATGCGTCATACGCTAGAGCCGATGTTTAGCAACACCACCGCCGACACCACGGAAGAAAATATCCAAGCCCGTGCGCGTGGCATGATTTTGATGGCATTGTCCAACAAATTTGGTCATCTAGTCATCACCACTGGTAACAAATCAGAGATGGCCGTGGGCTATGCGACATTGTATGGGGATATGGCAGGCGGATTTGATGTCTTAAAAGATGTGTATAAAACCCAAGTATATGCCCTCGCCAACTATCGCAACCGACTAGAAGAAACGCCGGTGATTCCTGAGCGTGTGATTACGCGTCCGCCTTCTGCCGAGCTTCGCCCTGACCAAAAAGACCAAGACAGTCTGCCTGATTATGATACCCTCGATAAAATGCTGGAGCTGTATATCGATCGCGACTTTGGGTATGATGCGATTGTAGAAGCCGGTTATGATAAAGACGTGGTGAAAAAAGTACTCAGTATGGTAGACCGCAATGAATACAAACGTCGTCAAGCGGCGATTGGCACCAAGATTACCCACCGCGCCTTTGGGCGTGAGCGTCGCTATCCACTCGTCAATCACTGGTCGCTAGAGTTTCCAAAACTCTAATTTCCAAAATTCTAAGGCGGGACAACATAAAAAGACTGCGATTTGGCAGTCTTTTTTTCATCTGTCGCAAAGCATGTATCGGAAATTATGTATCACAAAGCATATATAGTAAAGCTTGCACGACAGTTAGGTCATTGTCACATCCAAATGCAAGCTTTCTTTAATCTCTTCCATCACAATCAAACTGTGGGTTTCCACCGCCGCTGGCAATTGCTTTAGGATATTGCCCAGTAACTTTCGGTAAGAACTCATCTCTTTTAGCCGCGCTTTGACCAAAAAATCAAACTCACCCGAAATCAAATGACATTCTAGTATCTCTGGAATTTCTGACAGTTTTTTGCTCACTTGCTCAAAGACATCGCCCGACTTGGTAGATAGCTTTATCTCCAAAAATACCAACAAGCTTTTATTGATTAAATTGGGATTTAACCGCGCATGATAACCTGTGATAATGCCTTCACGCTCCAGCCGTTTAACTCGGTCTGAGCAAGGCGTGGTTGATAGGTTAACTCTGGCGGCCAATTCGCTGATAGAAATTCTTGCTTGTTGTTGCAAGATTTCAAGGATTAAACGGTCGGTACGGTCTAAAGTACGCATAGCAAAATGAAAATCCTGTTTTTTGATGATTGACATGATAAAAGCGATAATATCAGCAAAATTCTAGCATAAAAACAGCAAAATTCACTGCAAAACTTTGCTTATACTAGCGAAATTAACTGATAATTAAGCAGATATTTGGGGGTGGGTATGCGCGTATTGGTACTGGGTAGTGGCGTGATTGGGGTGACAAGTGCCTATTATTTAGCCAAGCAAGGCGTAGAAGTCACGGTGATTGACCGCCAAGCGGGTGCCGCACAAGAAACCAGTTTTGGCAATGCTGGGCAAATCTCCCCTGGCTACTCTACCCCTTGGGCAGCCCCTGGTATTCCATTGAAGGCGGTTAAATGGTTATTCCAACAACACGCCCCTTTAGCCATCAAATTAGATGGCAGTCTATGGCAGTTGCAATGGATGCTACAAATGCTCAAAAACTGCAATGCCAAGCGCTATGCCATCAACAAAGAGCGTATGGTACGAGTGGCAGAATACAGCCGCGACTGTCTGCAGCAGTTGCGTCAAGACACCGGCATTCACTACGAAAACCGCTCGCAAGGCACCTTACAAGTTTTTCGCAAACCCGCCCAACTAGATGCTGTACAGCAAGATATTAAGGTGTTGCAAGATTCAGGCGTGCCTTTTAAGCTGATTGACAACAGCAAGGCATTGGCTGATATTGAGCCCGCGTTGGCAAATGCCACTGATAAGCTGGTTGGCGGATTGCATTTGCCGCATGATGAAACAGGCGATTGCTTTTTGTTTTGCCAAGCATTAGCGCAGCAAGCCAAAGCACTGGGGGTGAAATTTTTATACAATCAAAACATCGAAAAACTGGTAGTCGACGCTGGGGCGATTAAAGGGGTGATGGTAAATGGTGAGTTATTAACCGCAGACCAGTATGTATTGGCGTTGGGCAGTTATTCGCGGGCGCTTTTGCAACCGCTACAGCTTAATCTGCCTGTATATCCTGTCAAAGGCTATTCGCTGACTGTGCCGATTATCAATGCTGATTTAGCGCCCCAATCAACGGTGCTGGATGAAACCTATAAAATCGCCATCACTCGCTTTGACAACCGCATTCGCGTGGGCGGTATGGCAGAATTAAGTGGTTTTGATGTAAGTCTAAACCCCCAGCGCCGTGCTACACTCGAAATGGTCACGCAGGACTTATTCGCAGGTGGTGATTTGCCAAACGCAAGTTTTTGGACAGGACTACGTCCGATGACCCCCGATAGCACCCCCATCATTGGCGCGACTCGGTATCGCAATTTATTTTTGAACACAGGACATGGCACATTGGGTTGGACAATGGCGTGTGGCTCTGGCAAATTAATCAGCGATTTGGCGCTCGGCAAAACGCCTGACATTCGCATTGATGGCTTATCATTACAGCGTTATTCCTAGTATCTATTTTCTATCAGAAATACCTGTAAATAGTATTTGAAAAGACTATGCATAAATAACATTTATCCATTCACAAGGAAAACACCATGACCGCACAAATTCAACGATTTGATAGCAATGACTATCTAAGTGAAATTACCATTTTTAACCACGTGGTGTACCTCGCAGGACAAGTGCCAAATACCGACACTGCCAATATCCACACACAAACCAAAGAAGTGCTAGACAATATCGACGCCATGCTCGCCAAAGCCAATAGCGACAAATCACGTCTGCTAACCGCTCAGATTTTTATCAAGGATTTGGCGGATTTTGAGGTGGTGAATAGCTTGTGGGGCGACTGGTTAACCGATTGCCCAAAGCCTACCCGTGCGACAGTCAAAGCTGAGTTGGTTAATCCTTTGTGGAAATTAGAAATTGTCGTAGTCGCAGCGCAAAATACCATAGACTAAATGAACCCATAACCGCTCAAAAGGTTAAATAAAAAAGGTGCATAAATCGCACCTTTTTTATTTTGTCTAACCTCTACATTAATAGCTCACGTTTACCACTTTTGGTCATGCCGCTCACCAAGCCCGCCTCTTCCATGGCATCAACAATACGTGCTGCGCGGTTATAGCCGATACTAAATTTGCGCTGAATGCTTGATGCAGAGACTTTACGGGTTTCGAGCAAAAACGCCACCACGTCATCATACAGCGGGTCTTCTTCGCCATTGCTAGACCCACTAGCATCGCCACCACTTGGCGCAGAGCTTAGCTCAAAATTATCAAACATATTATCAATATAGTTAGGTGCGCCACGCTCGCGCCATGCATCACATACACGGTTGACTTCCGCATCGCTGATAAAAGCACCATGTACACGGTTAGGCTCGATTTGACCAGGTCCTAAAAACAGCATATCCCCATGCCCAAGCATATCCTCTGCGCCACCGGCATCCAAAATGGTACGCGAGTCGACTTTTGAGTTGACACGAAGTGCGGCACGGACGGGAATATTGGCTTTAATCAAGCCAGTAATCACATCCACTGAGGGGCGCTGGGTCGCCAAAATCAAATGAATCCCTGCGGCACGCGATTTTTGCGCCAAACGGGTAATCAACTCCTCGGCTTGTTTGCCCACCTGCATAATCATGTCGGCAAACTCATCCGCCACAATCACAATTTGTGGTAACGGTTTTAATTTTGGCGCTCTATCTTGGCTGACACTGTCATTGGGTCGCCAAAGTGGATCCAGTAACGGCTCACCACTTTGTTCGGCTGCCATGACTTTTTTGTTGAATTCATCAAGCTTACGCACTTTGAATAATGACATCAGCTGATAACGACGCTCCATCTCAGCCACACTCCACGCCAAAGCACTGGCTGCTTCGGTCATATCGGTGACTACGGGGGTGAGCAGATGCGGAATATCGCCATAGTTGGCAAGCTCGAGCTGTTTGGGGTCAATCAAAATCAATCGCAGCTGCTCTGGTGTGTATTTGAGCAGCATTGACAATAACAGCGAATTTACCAACACTGACTTACCCGAGCCTGTGGTACCTGCGACTAGCATGTGTGGCGCTTTCGCTAAATCCGCAATAATCGGTCTACCTGCAATATCTTTGCCCATTGCCATGCTGATTAAGCCATCGGGGTCTTGATAAGCTTCTGTTTTCAGCAGTTCGATGAGTCGTACCATTTGGCGCTGCGGATTGGGCACTTCGATACCGATATAAGGTTTGCCTGGAATGACTTCCACCACACGCACCGATGCCATCGATAGCGACCGAGCCAAGTCTTTGGCAATACCTGTCACCTTGCTTGCTTTAAGTCCTGGTGCCAGCGACACTTCAAAGCGCGTCACCACTGGACCCATTTGCGCATTGACCACTTCTGCTTTGATATTAAACTCTTGTAGCTTGATTTCTAACAGCGCTGACAACTGCTGCAACTGTTCGCGGCTGTAGCTTGGCTTGCGGTCAGGGTCAGGCAAATCAAGCAGCGATAACTCAGGTAACGGGCTTAAATTGGCACGATAAGCTGCGGTTTGCATGGCACGCGATTTCTGACTAAATAGGCTATCGTCATTGATATCAAGCGGCTGATTGACCTGAGGCGCTGCGGGCTGTTCGATTTGGTCGAGTAGCTCAGATTCCACCGAACGACTATGGGTCGGTATTGAAGACGTTATCTGGTTGGTATCAATCTCGGCTGCAGCAATCTCGTTGCCAGTAATCTGTGTGACGGCTTGCGCTGGACGTGCTATTTGGGTGGGCATCATCGGACTTGCTGCAGGGGTTAAAAATTCCGCTACAACCGGTGCGGTGGCACTGTCATCTGATGGATTAGCCCTAGCTTGCGGTGAAACTTGTCGCATACCCAATAACGACGCGACTGAGGGGGTTGGTGTTTCAATACCTTCTGCACCTTCTGCTTCAATACTTTCTGCTTCAATGTCCTCTGTCTGAATGCCCTCGAATGATGGCTCTAGCACAGGATTTTGTGATAAGTCATATCTAGCATCTACGCTATCCGCTAAATGATCCAAATCTGACGACCCAATAGCCGCGTCCTGTTCAGCCATCTCTACACCCGTCATCGACTCAGAGGTTTGTTTATCCGCTAGCTCCCCTGTGCCTGCGGCAGACATAGCAGATATCATAGATGCGTCATCGATAGTTGGCATAGCTGGTGATACGTCTACACTATCTACACTATCTACACTAGGCTGCTTTGTGTGAGTTGGTTGAGTGATTTGCGAATCTACCTGTATCAAATGGGGTCTGTTCAAGGTAGGCATTTTAAACGGTTTTTTTATTATTTCACTTTGCAGTTTTTCATCGAGTTTTTTGGTCAGCTTGGTGTTTGCTACATAGGTTGAGCTGACGGGTTTAAATGGATTGGTGGCATCGTTTTCTTCGAGCCATTCATAATCTTTGATTTCACTAAAACCCGTTTCATCCAAAAACGCATCGAGTGGACTACCGACAAACGCCTCATTATCCGCTAGATGACTACTGTCATAAGCCGCTTGTTCTGAGTCATGGGAGGCTAGTGGCAAAGGCAGTTGCGCAGTATCGTTTGGTTTTGCTTGGCTTGCCTCTTGAGCAGTTGCCTTGAATTTAGTATTGGTTTCTTCTTCATCTGCGGCTTCAGCGTGTAGGCGGCTGCGAATAGCTTGACCTGATAAAATCTCATGCCAATGTAAATCAAAGGTAAACGTCACGGTGATGGCAATAAACACCAATAAAAACAACAAAGTCCCCCAGTAGGTTAATAAACTACTAAGCCCGTTGCCAACGATTTGCCCAATCATACCTTGCGCCAACCAGCCAAACGCTAACACGCCTGTCAGCCCTGCGGTGGCAATGATTAAAAAGATATAACCCAAAAAACGTAACAAGCCATTAGGCTCTACATCATGGCGCCATACATTCCAAGCTTCATAACAGGCAATGACAATGAGCCACCAGCTTGCCGCACCCAAAAACGCATACAAAATATCAGCCAGCCAAGCACCACCCGTGCCTGCCAAGTTACTGACTTCATTTGCCGCACTACTGATATGCGACCAACTGGGATCATTGGCAGAATAACTGATGAGGGACATGACTAACAACAATGCCACGATTAGCCAGATAATCGTAAGCACACTTTGACGAATATAATAAGACAACGCAATTTACCTTTGAATTTGAACCTGCTTTGGATAAGCCGTAAGCCAACGCTTTGCTGCGCCATGACTGACTGATAATGATTGTGAAAAACAATGATTTTGGGAAAAACGTTGATTAAAATCACCCTTTTAATCGACTATCATATCAAATCTCAGTGGTGAGTTGCTGAGCTTTTTTTGCGAAAAATTGCTTTGTTAAATCAGCCAATTCAAGCCCTATGACAAATGCGGTTTGAGCCAACAAAGCCGGATAGTAGGGTATTTTTTGATAACAAGCTTACGCCATTTTTGAGCGTTGATTGAGCTTTGATTGCGCGATGAATCTGTTATAAAAATAACATTTACTTGCTATTTTCGATGTTAGCCCCTATCTTACTTATGAATCAAAAATTAGCCTGTTTTATTATTTAGTTTATTATTCAGCGATTGTTAGGAAAGACGTATGTCAGAAATTATCCATCACCAGCTTATTATTTTGGGTTCAGGTCCAGCGGGTTATTCTGCCGCCGTGTATGCAGCGCGCGCCAATTTAAAACCGGTCATTATCACGGGTATGCAGACTGGCGGGCAGTTGACTACCACCACTGAAGTTGATAACTGGCCTGGCGATCCACAAGGCTTGACGGGACCTGACTTGATGGTACGCATGCAAGCCCATGCCGAGCGTTTTGGCACCCAATTGGTGTATGACCATATCAACCAAGTGAACCTAACTCAGCGACCCTTCACCTTAGTGGGCAATAGTGCCACTTACACGTGTGACGCACTCATTGTAGCGACAGGGGCATCAGCGCAATACTTGGGTCTCGCCTCTGAACAAAAATTTATGGGGCTTGGCGTTTCTGCCTGTGCGACCTGTGATGGGTTCTTCTATCGCGGCAAACCTGTGGTGGTGATTGGCGGTGGCAACACGGCGGTTGAAGAAGCCTTGTATCTATCAAACATCGCAAGCCACGTCACCCTAGTGCATCGACGTGATAAATTAAAATCAGAAAAAATTCTGCAAGACCAATTACTTGAAAAACAAAAAAATGGCAATGTGACCATCGAATGGAACAGCCAAGTCAAAGAAGTGGTGGGTGATGACGCAGGCGTGACGGGTGTGGTAATTGAAAACCTGCAAGACCAGTCTACCAAAACCATCAACGCCCCTGGTATGTTCGTGGCGATTGGGCACAAACCCAACACCGATATTTTCCAAGATCAGCTTGAGATGAATAATGGCTATATCGTGGTCAAAAGCGGTCTAGATGGCAATGCGACAGCGACAAGTGTCGAAGGCGTGTTTGCCTGTGGGGATGTGGCAGACCATATCTATCGCCAAGCGATTACCTCGGCAGGCACGGGTTGTATGGCGGCATTGGATGCAGAAAAATATTTAGATATCGTTAATCTAGCGAATGCCGATACCACGGTATCAGCCAACACCTCTGCTGTTTAGCTAATGTCTTGAACGATGCCATTGCCAAATCACCACCCCTTACAACGCCCTTTCGTTTGCCGTTATCAATTTCCCGACCCGATGGCGGCAGACCCTGACGGTGAAGGGTTGATTGCGCTGGGGGGTGATTTGGCAGCTGATACCTTAGTGTGTGCTTATCGCCAAGGCATGTTTCCTTGGTTTAATGAAGGTGAGCCCATCGCTTGGTGGTCACCTGACCCACGCTGTATTATTTATCCTAGCGATTTTTGCGCCAGTAAAACCCTAAAACGGCGAATCAAAAATGCAGGTTGGACGTTTTCCCTCAACCTTGCCTTTGCTGAGGTCATTGCCGCCTGTGCCGACACCCGTGCCTATGCCCAAGCTTCTACATCAGCCACTTGGATCAGTCCCGCTATGATTGAAGCGTATACGGCGCTACATGCCGAGCAAGTGGCTTACAGTGTCGAGATTTGGGATGATGATGAGCTGATTGGTGGTCTCTATGGGCTAAAGCTAGGACAAGCATTTTTTGGTGAAAGTATGTTTCACCGAGTCACAGATGCATCTAAAGCGGCTTTTTTTGTGTTAATGCAGCTGTGTGCACATTCCCAATTTGCTTGGGTGGACTGTCAGTTGCCTAACCCACATTTGCTGCGTTTAGGGGCATCCATCCTACCCAGAGCGGAATTTTTAGCTGGGCTTGCGCAACAATTATCGCTACCGAGTATTGATTGGTCATCGATTTGCGGTCAAAAATTGCCACTTAATCAACTGTTAAATGAGGATTTGATGACTTATTACCTACCTCCAACTGCGCAAGCCTAGGTAAGTTAAGGGTATTTAAAAGCACTAATGACGTTAAAACCACCCCATCCTCCTACCAGTCTGGCACTGACCAGCCAATTGACGCCGCTGCATCAATGTAGTTATTTGCCGGATCGTGCCGCACGTTTAGAACTGATTGAATTAGCAAAGGATGAACGTTTAAGTACGCCTATTTTTTCTCAGTTTTCACGGCTCGGGTATCGGCGTAGTGGACAACATCTATATCGCCCTGTATGCTTTCATTGTCAACGCTGTATCTCTACACGTTTAGTAGTTAACGAGTTTGAACCCAATCGTACCCAGCGCAAACTATGGCAAAAATCGCACGAGATGGATGTGGTAATTACGGCTTGTGATGATGCCGATGAATCGCATTTTATGCTATATGCTCGCTATATCTGCGCTCGCCATAGTGATGGCGATATGTATCCACCCAATTTACAAGGGTTTAAACAGTTTTTACAATATAGCTTTACCCAGTCATTTTTTATGGAGTTTTGGCTTCATGATGAATTAGTCATGGTAGCAGTTTGCGACCAATTAGATGACGGCATATCAGCGGTCTATACTTTCTATGATCCCGATGCAACCATAAATAGTTTAGGCACCCTTGCGATACTTACCCAGATTGATTATGTTAAACGTCTTGGATTACCGTATTTGTATTTAGGTTTTTGGGTACCAGATTCGGATAAGATGGCGTATAAATCGCGTTTTTATCCCAGTGAGTTATTAATCAATCAACAGTGGCATCGCTTCGATGAGGCTGTCACAGCCGCGCAAGTTGAGCCACTGCTTCAGCAGGCGATAAAAGCGCATTACCTAAACATGTGGAATACTACTTAGCATTTAATTTAGCATTGAATTTGCGCTGCATAATTAACGCATGGGTTTTGGTCATGTCATGATTATCGTAGTAATTTTTGCGAACGGCAACCTGTTCAAACCCATGTTTTTGATAAAATGCAATGGCAGCATGATTATCTTCTCTTACCTCTAACAGCACCCGCTCGGCACCCGTTGCTTGGCACATTTGCGCCATAGCCGTTAACAATTGGCTTGCAATACCTTGCTGTTGATAATCAAGACAAGTTCCGATTCTTAAAATTTCACTATCTTCAAATATGTGGCTATAAAAACAATAGCCGACCAATCGCTGATTCAGCTCGTCTGTCGCATAAATTATATGGTTAAATGGCTGCGCGAGCAGTGAATTGATTTGCGCAGCCGACCAAGCATCGTGGACAAACAGCTCGGATTCAATGTGTGCCAGCTGCGCCAGTACTTGCTGCGAAGTATTATCTTGTGTACTCGTTTTATCTAAGTTATATATCTGTATTGCAGTCATAATTTATTTCCATAAAAAAAGAGCCACCGAAGTGACTCTTTTGTATGCTTATTAACGATTAGTCGTTAACTTTAGCAACAACACCCGCACCTACAGTACGGCCACCTTCACGGATTGCAAAGCGTAAGCCTTGGTCCATTGCGATTGGGTGGATTAGCTCTACGTTCATTTCAACGTTATCGCCAGGCATTACCATCTCTGTACCTTCTGGTAATTGGATTGCGCCAGTTACGTCAGTGGTACGGAAGTAGAATTGTGGACGGTAACCATTTAAGAATGGGGTGTGACGACCACCTTCTTCTTTTGATAGTACGTATACTTCTGCGTCAAATTTGGTGTGTGGTTTGATTGAACCTGGTTTAGCCAATACTTGACCACGTTGTACGTCTTCACGTTTGGTACCACGTAGTAGTACACCACAGTTCTCGCCTGCACGACCTTCGTCTAGCAGTTTACGGAACATTTCAACGCCAGTACAGGTGGTTTTTGCGGTTGGTTTGATACCAACGATTTCAATTTCTTCACCAACTTTGATGACGCCTGATTCTACACGACCTGTTACGACTGTACCACGACCAGAGATTGAGAATACGTCTTCGATTGGCATCAAGAATGGTTTGTCAATCGCACGTTCTGGTTCTGGGATGTAGCTGTCTAGGGTGTCAAGTAGTTCTAGTACGGCTGGTTCACCGTATTTGCCTTCGCCGCCGTTTAGGGCTTCTAGGGCAGAACCTTTGATGATTGGGGTGTCATCGCCAGGGAAGTCGTAGCTTGATAGTAGTTCACGTACTTCCATTTCGACAAGTTCTAGTAGTTCTTCGTCATCAACCATGTCACATTTGTTCATGAATACCATGATGTATGGTACACCTACTTGGCGTGATAGTAGGATGTGTTCACGGGTTTGTGGCATTGGGCCGTCAGTGGCTGATACAACTAGGATAGCGCCGTCCATCTGTGCAGCACCGGTGATCATGTTTTTAACATAGTCAGCATGGCCAGGACAGTCTACGTGTGCGTAGTGACGTGCTTGGGTGTCATATTCAATGTGTGAGGTGTTGATGGTGATACCACGGGCTTTTTCTTCAGGGGCTGAGTCAATTGACGCGTAGTCTTTGGCTTCACCACCGTTGTGTTTTGCTGCTACAGTCGCAATCGCAGCTGTTAGGGTTGTTTTACCATGGTCAACGTGTCCAATGGTGCCTACGTTAACGTGTGGTTTAGTACGTTCAAACTTGGCCTTTGCCATAATTTAATCCTCTGATCATTGTTAAACTGTTAGCAATACCCTAGCTCAAAGCTATAAACCAACTGGTGTATCTGTATTGCCAGTGCTGGTGTTGCCAATTTGAGTGTTGCTAGGTCACTAAAATAGCAAATTTAACATAAATTTCAAGTTTTTTCCATAGCCTTCATCTTTATGGGTAAACTTTTTTGTTATTGCTAAAACAAAAGGCAACACATCTGTGCTGCCTTAACTATTTTTTAGTTTATCTCAATGTATTTTCTATAAAACTGGAGCTCATACCGAGAGTTGAACTCGGGACCTCTCCCTTACCAAGGGAGTGCTCTACCTCTGAGCTATATGAGCAAAACTTTGGTTTAGAATAATGGAGCGGGTGGCGGGAATCGAACCCGCACCATCAGCTTGGAAGGCTGAGGTTCTACCACTAAACTACACCCGCAATGCGACCCGCCCAAGCATACTGGACTTACTGTTAACGTGATTAGGGAATATTCAGATAACAATAGCAGGCAAATGGTGGTGGGGGAAGGATTCGAACCTTCGAAGCTCTCGCAACGGATTTACAGTCCGTCCCCTTTGACCGCTCGGGAACCCCACCATAGTTGTCTTTCAAGGTACGCTTAACACGATGTGTTAAAGGATGGTGCCGGCTGCCGGAGTCGAACTGGCGACCTACTGATTACAAGTCAGTTGCTCTACCAACTGAGCTAAGCCGGCGTATCGCTTGAAAGTGGTGAGCATTTTAGCAAATATTTTTAATCTTGCAAGCGTTTTTTTAGTTTTTTTTCATTTTTTTTGCTAAAACGAAAATTTAATGATTCAAATCCGCATTTTAGGCGCCTTGCGCCGCTTATTTGCTACCTAAACCCTAATACATCAACAACACTGATGCAATAATCAGCGCAATGATTACCACAATCATGATTGCGACTGTGGCGTTTTTCTTTGCCGCAGGTTTTGTTGGCTCACTTTTCATTGGCGTAGGTTTCATTGCATCAGTGTCTACTGTGCTAACTGGCGATGGTTGCGCTGGCTGAACGGGTGAGACAACGGGTTGTGATGGTATTGCCTCAGTGACGACAGGCGTCTGAGCCGGCGTATTGAGTAGCGGCGATGGTGAGTTATCAACGCTTGCTACATCCACTGTTGTCGGTGTAGAGGGTACGGATTGCTCGACATTGGTGTTGCTCAGCTGCTCGCTAGGTAAAAAATCTTGCGTGGTAACGACATCTATCACAGGCGCGGTGTTGGCTGCAGCGTTCAGTGATGATGGCTCAACCGATGCAGTCGATTCAGTTTGGGTATGAATGTCAGTGGTGGGTGTAAAGCTTTCAATGTCTTGTAAACTATTGAGAAAACTATCACCATCCAGTGCGTCGACTGGGGCATTTACCACCAAAAATACCAAGTCAGCAAAGGCAAGTTCATCGGTGGCTTGCAAAGCATGCGCGTCTGTACCGATACGCTCACCATTGATAAAGGTACCATTGCTTGAGCCTAGGTCTTGTACATACAGCTGCTCACCAATACGGTTAATCTTGGCGTGTTGGCGAGAGATTTGTGAGGTTGCTAATACCAAATCATTGCTATCGCTACGCCCGATGCTTAAGCTTTTATCAATATCTATGGTTAAATCCGCCAACGCTGGTGACAGCCCAATGAGTTGCCATGAAGTGCCTTGTGAGTTGTCGGTGAGGTTCATCGTATTTACTGCATTAGTTTGATGATTATCCATGCAAGTCTCCTACTCCTAAGGGGTATTTAATAGTATCATTATGCTTGGCATTATGGGACATTTTTAGGGATTTGTCACGGTGATGGTCTGCACCGCAGGCGGGGTCGCAATCACCACAGGCGTTTGCGCCATTTTTGCGCTCTGCCCTGTAGATTGGGTAACGGTAGATTGGGTAATGGGCGCTTGGGTGATGGGCGCTTGGGTGACGGTGTTGCTCGCTGGGCGACTCACGGTTGTGGTCGATGAACTGCCTGCGCGAGACACGTTTGATGACGCCGGCGTGACGATATCGACACCATTGGCATACACTCTTGGGGTGTTTGATAAGCTTTGCTCGGCTGGGGTAACCAAGTCGTCTGTTGGCAATTTGACGCCATTTTGCACCCTATTGGTATTGGGGAACATGGCATTGATATTAAGTGGGATTTGTTTGAGCGTACCGTTTTTATCAATTACCAGTTGCATGGTACGAATACCGTCTAAGCTTTTTTCGGTCACGCTTGCCACCGCGCTACCATTTCGCAAAATGGTCGGCTGTAAAAATACAATCAGATTGGTTTTGTCCGAGTTTTTGCTTTTTGAGCGAAATAAATTACCAAGAATCGGCGCATCACCCAATCCTGGGACTTTTTGCTGACCATAGGTGCTGTTATCCCGCATCAACCCACCCAATGCCACGGTTTGTTGGTTATCCGCTAAAATGGTGGTTTTGATTAAATTCTTGTTGGTGACGACACCGCTCACGTTATTGAGGGTACCGTCGACAATGGAGGACACTTCCTGCGAAATCTCAAGTCGCACTGAGCCATTATCGCCAATATGCGGAATGACATTAAGATTGATACCGACATCTTGACGGCTCACGGTTTGAAACGGCGTGGTTGATGAGTTACTTGCCGTGGTATAAGAGCCGGTGACAAATGGCACGTTCTGCCCTACCAAAATATTGGCTTTTTCGTTATCCAACGTCAAAATAGAGGGCATGGATAACAGATTGGCATTGTTGGTTTTATTGATGGCTTGCAAAATCGCGCCATAAAACTCACGATTCCCGTTACTATCGGTTTTACTCGTACCAATCCCCAATAGCGCGCCTGCCACGGAGGCTGCCGCCGTACCTGGGGTTTTGCTTAATATCTCAGATGCCAGACCTACTGCAGAGGCACCGATGTTATTGAAGTTAATTACCCCTACGCCGCTATTGGCATTGCCCATTGCCCATTGTACGCCAAGTTGCTGGGTATCATTGCCTGAGATTTCCATGATCGCTGCTTGAATCAACACTTGGTCACGGCGGGTATCTAGCTCATTAATAGCGTTTTCGATTTCTACCATTAACTCTGGGTTGGCATTGACGATGACGGAGTTTTGGGTTTGGTCAGCGATAATGCTAAAAGGTCTACCTTGATAGCCGCTGTTTTGCGTAGTCGTTGTGTTGCTAGTGGAGGAGGTATTTAGCGGTGAGCCTGTCGGTGACACTGCGGTATTGGTGGTGGTCGCTGCGCTATTATTACTGGTATCGCTACTAGATTGAAACATTGAGCTTGCTTGCAAGGTGGTTTGGTCACCTGAGCTATTGATGGATTGATAGGCAAGCAGTCCGCGTAGCATTTCTGCAATATGGGTGGCACTGGCATATTTTAAACGAAACACGCGAAGACCACTGAGACGTTGCGTTGGCACGGTGTCTAACTGCTCTACCATTCGCTGTACTTTGGCTGTCATCTCGGCACTACCTTTGACGAGCAGCCTATCAGAAATCGGGTCGGCAATGATATTGATCAGGCTGCCACCGGTTGATGCCACAGCAGCCTGCCCTGATTGACCCGCAGCAGCTGGCGCTGTACCACCGCCCGTACCTGTCAGTGAGCTTAATAAATCCATCATGCGCTTGGCATCGACATGACGCAGCGGAATAATGGTCAGCTTGTCATTCATATTGCTGTCAAGATCGCTAATCAATTTTGCGTATTGATTGAGGCTGTCGGCGCGGTCAGATAGGATAATCGCATTGACATTTGGCACCACAGCGGCATTGGCATACGGCGGCATCATCGGACGGATGACGTTTAAGATGTCATTGGCATTGGTGTTGGTGAGATAATAGATGCGGGTCGCCATTTGGCTACCTGCGGTATTACCCCGCAAGTCCACATCCACCCCTGCTTGCTTGGCAACGGTATCAGGGACCAGCTCTGTGGTCAGCCCGCGATCAATCGCTACAATACCATTGACTTTCATCACGGCTAAAAACAAGTCATACACTTCTTGACGGGATAAGGGTTTGTTTGAAATTACCGTCACATTGCCATTAATGCGTGGGTCTAGCACAAAGTTCTTTTGCGTGATGGTGGCAATTTGGTCGATAAACGCCTTGATATCAGCGTCTTGCAAATGCACTTTATAGCCAGTGGCTGCATGGGCAGCTGACAGACCACTGCTAAGCAAACTGATACTCATAGCCAGTGTCGTGCTCAAAAATAGTGGCTTTAGCATGGTTGGGTATTTCATAATTTACCTTATCAATTTTTAACGCATATCACCGACTTGTGTATCACGTAGCGATGACGTCTGTAACTTTTTACTATCTTTTATCAAAATGACTGGCGTACTGTCACGACTTGGTCGCCGCGCTGAACTTGGATTTGCGCTTGTCCTGCTTGTTGCACTTGACGTAGTAGCTGGGCATCTTGCGTTGGGTTTTGACCCACGTTTTGTCCATTGACGGAGAGGACTTTATCCCCTGTTTGTAGCCCCAGACGGTTTTTTAGTCCTGCGGACATCGCATCGGTCACCAAATAGCCTTGCCCTGTTGCTGCCACACCCATTTGGCTTAGATACCCTGAGGCATTTTGCTGAAGCCCTTGAATCGCCCCGCCAATGGCTGAGCTTGCACCGCTTGGCGAGGTACTGCCACCATTCGACGTCGCCATAGTGGGCGTAGAATCCTCTCGATCATGCGGATCGCCTGTCGCCACTGGCGCGCCGCCAATCGCTTGTGGCGCAGCACCGCTTAAACTCGGTGTGGGGGTTTGTCCCATATTTGAGCCACTACCAACGCCAGCTGCACCGTTGGCTTGCGCTTTTGCTCTGATAGCCTCGCTTTGGTCAAGAAAAAACGGTTGCCCAAATGGCACTTTACTGGTTTGACCACTGGCATCTGCCACTATTACAAAATCGGCTGCGACTTTGACCAATTTATAACCACTGCCATCAATCATGTCGTTGATACGATAGCTTAAGGTTTTACCATTGGCGGTCAAAATTGCATACGATTGACTCTCCGGGGTGGCAATGGTCACGCCCACCACTTTAATATCTGGGGGTGTCGCTGCCGGTGCTTGCGGGGCAGTTGGCTGCGCAAAAAAATCTAATGCATTGCTATTGGCAGATTGCGCGACCAAGTTCGGCTGTAAGGGGATTGGGGTGAGTGCGGGTGCTTTGGGCGGTGCAACCACCAGCCAAATTGCTTGGCTTAATTGCCACACCAACCAAAAAATAGCTGCCAATAGCAACCAAGGATACAGTTTTTCTACCACCGCCATCGGCACAAATTTACCAGTCGTTGTTTTACGGCTCAACGAGGGGCGCTGGGTGGCTTTTATCATATCTGCTATCATCGCTGAGTCTCTAATTACCCATACTGGTCAAAGGTTGGCGAATGGACACCACCACACTGTCATCAGCCCCTTTGCCTTGGTACGCTGGCATATTTTTGAGCAGCCGCTGGGTCAATGACACATCTATCATATTATCTTGGTCAAGATAAAAATCCCCCAATCGCTCGGCTTGCGGTGTAGTAAGGGCTAAATGCAAGCTTTTACCTTGCGCTGCCTTGTTGCTACTATTGGCACCATTGTTGTCTGCTGGCTGCACACTGGCTTTATCTGCGCTTAAGTTGCCTTGCATGGTGGGGAGTTTGATGAGGTAGGTTTTGCCGCCTGTGGGATACCCCAAATCACCGCCTGCCCAATTCATGCTGCCTTTGGCGGTTTGATAACCTTGCTTATTTTTTTCAATTGACACTTCTTTGATGGTAATCGGTGTGTCGGGTAATTGCCAACTGACCAACTGCGCCAATGTGTCATGGCTGATTTTGCCGTTGAAATCATTGGCTTGCCAGCTAGTTTTGTTGAATTTGACCACCCCTTGCAAGTCGGTTTTGCCAGAGCGGATATCGACTGCCATACCCAGTTTGCCCATCAATAAATGCCACGGTTGCCAGCGCCAATCGACACTACCCGCCAGCGGCGTATTGGGGCGCGCATTGATTTGCCAATTGGCTTGACCTTGCCAAAGGTTGCCGGATATTTGCTGCAAGTAAGGGTTGTTTGGGGCAAATTTTTGCAGCAACCACGCTGCAGGTAGCTGAATCAACAAGCTTAAGCAAAGCAAAACCAGACCTACCAGCCACCATAGTTTTGTCGGACGTAATGAATTGACACTTGCCAAACTTGAATACCTTTTTACAATGATTTTTGACACCGATAAAGTGACGCAATCCATAAGCAGATTAATCAACAATCAAATAATTCATGCAGGATAAAAATTGCCATTAGCGCAAAATTTTGAACCCACTGTGCGCCAACACTCGAATATTTTTCTAACTAAAATGAAACGCTTTATCATAACTGATTTTTATTGCGTTGTAATGTCAATCCATAAAAAATCAAAATTTTGTCAGGCTTGTTTTGGGCGGACTGTTTATTGCGGCTACCTGCCGCACTTACTACAATTTGCAACCGACTTTATCACCATGAGTTTGCTACAATCACCTCACCAAGCCGGTTAAAACTATAATGCAAAACACAAGGAAAATAGCATGCAATTTGATACATTGCCACAACTGGGCGATAGCGTCTCCAAAATTTGCTTAGGCACCATGACCTGGGGACAGCAAAACAGCGAGCAGGATGCCCATGAACAAATGGATTATGCCCTTGCCCAAGGTGTGAACTTTTGGGATACCGCTGAGATGTATCCGTCACCCCCTGATAAAGACAAACAGGGTGATACCGAGCGCTTTATGGGTAGCTGGTTTGCCAAGACAGGCAAAAGAAATGGTGTCGTATTGGCGAGTAAAATCTCTCGCAATGACTTTTTGCGCGATGGCAATACCAAGTTTGATAAAAAAACCATTCGTGCGGCATTAGATAGCAATCTACAGCGTTTGCAAACCGACCATATCGATATTTATCAGCTACACTGGCCAGAGCGTCAGACCAACTTTTTTGGTCAACGCGGCTATACAGAAAGTATGGCGCAGCAAGACACCAAAGAATTGACGCCATTTTTGGAAACCATCGAAGCCCTCAATGATGAAATCAGCAAAGGTCGAATACGCGCTTATGGGCTATCCAATGATACCCCTTGGGGCGTCATGCGCTACTTAGCAGAAGCCGATAAACATGGGCTTGCTAGACCTATCACCATACAAAATCCATATAGTCTACTCAATCGCTTGTATGAAGTGGGACTGGCAGAAATCAGTCACCGCGAGCAAATTGGGCTACTTGCCTACTCACCGCTAGCCTTTGGGGTGTTATCAGGCAAATATTTGGGCGGTAACAAGCCTGCCAATAGTCGCTTGAGCCTTTATAGCCATTTTACCCGTTATTTGAATGAGCAAGCGCAACAAGCCACCCAAGCCTATGCCGAAGTCGCCAAAAAACATCATCTAGATATGGCACAAATGGCACTGGCGTTTGTCAATAGCCGCTCGTTTGTGACTGCCAACATCATTGGGGCAACCACCACTCAGCAACTAGCCAGCAATATCGCGTCCGTAGACTTGGTATTGTCCCAAGAGGTATTGGCTGATATCGAAGCGGTGCAGACCTTACACCCGAACCCTGCACCTTAAACCCTGTAACTTAAATCCTATACCTCACACCCTGCACCTTACTAGCAAACTACTATCAGAAAAAACGGCTTGACTTCCTCCCCTCCCTATCGTTCGGGGATTCCCGATATCGCTACCGAGAATTTCCTAATTCAACGAGATTTGCTTATGCAGACTAACTACACAAGACTGACATTCTCTCCAAAGGCTAACCCCGCAAGTCCTGCGGTTAAAATGTTTTTGGCGGCATTGACGTCACGGTCATGGGTAGTTTTGCATTCTGGGCAATCCCAATAGCGTGTATCAAGCGTCAAAAAATTTAAGATATATCCACAATTAGAACAGCGTTTAGAGCTTGGGAAAAATTGGTCTATCTTAGAGATAGTCCGACCCGCCCAGTCTGCTTTGTATTCCAACTGGTTAACAAAGTTACCCCAACTGGCATCGGCGATATGCTTGGCAAGTTTAGGATTTTTAATCATGTTTTTTACACGTAGCGATTCAACACAAATAACTTGGTTTTCGTTTATTAATTTGCGGGACAACTTGTGTAAGTTATCCAATCGACAATCGGAGATTTTAGCGTGAATACGAGCCACCTTAAGCTTAGCCTTAGCACGATTAGCCGAGCCGAGTTTTTTACGACTCAAGGCGCGTTGTGCTTTGGCAAGTTTAGTGGCGTATTTAGCTGTCAGACGGGGATTGTCGATTTTGATACCGCTATCGGTAACAAACAGGTGCTTAATGCCAACGTCAATACCGATATTGCTATCAGACTTTGGCAAGATTTGATTTTCAAATTCACACAGGCACGACACGAAGTAACGCCCAGCGCAATCTTTGGAAATGGTAATAGTGCTTGGTTCGCTTGGCAGTTGTCTCGACCAACGCACATTAAGCGGTTCTTTGCTTTTTGCTATATAGATTTTACCGTCAGTGAATTTAAAGGCACTTTTGGTAAATTCTGCCGATTGTTTATGAGTTTTCTTTTTGAATGTTGGATATTTGGTACGACCCTCAAAGAAGTTCTTAAAAGCCGTTTGTTGATGTCTGATGCCCTGCTGCAAAGCAACACTAGAAACATCATTCAAAAAAGAAAATTCAGGCTGTTTTTTAAGCTCAGTCAATTTTGCATTGGCTTGAATGTAGCCTATTTTTGCCTTGCTTTGATAATACTCATCAGTACGCCAACGCAATATCGTGTTATAGACAAACCGCACACAGCCGAATGTTTGAGCAAGCAGTTTAGTTTGTTCGTCAGTCGGGTAGAAGCGGAATTTATAAGCACAATGTTTCATATCTTACATTTTATCATTGAAAATGTAAGAATACAACACTAAACAACTTCTGTGTGTAAGCATACCTACGGAGTTGCCTTATATCCACCGCCTGAAGTCGGTGGTTTTACGGCAACAGAGGATAAAAAATCCTTGCGACAGTGTGACTGTGCAAGGATTTTTTTAAACCTAATAAAACTTAAAGTCTAGAACGGGATATCATCATCAACTGCGCCTGGTTTTGGCATTGCCATGGCTGGATTTTGTTGGGGATTTTGGGCAGGCGGATTATTTCCTGTATTTGCCCCTTGTGGCGCTTGGTTGCCATTCATAAATGGGTTATTGCCAAATCCTGCATTTTGACCCGCTTGTGGCGCAACTTGGTTATTAGTTTGGGCATTATTTTGGTTTGGATAGCCGCCAAAATGATTGGGCGCTTGGTTGCCACCTTGGTTGTAGCCAACTTGATTATAACCACCTTGGGGCTGGTTTTGGTAGGTTGTGCCGGCAGTGTTGTTATTAGCAATACCGCCTTGAACGCCGCCTGCTGTGCCAAGCATTTGCATTTGGTCGGCACGAATCTCTGTGGCATAACGCTCTACGCCATTTTGATCGGTGTATTTATTGGTGCGAAGGCTACCTTCGATATAGACTTGGCTACCTTTACGCAGGTATTGCGCTGCAATTTCACCGAGTTTATTAAACAATGAAATACGGTGCCATTCGGTTTGCTCACGGCGCTCACCTGTTTGTTTGTCGTTCCACTGCTCACTTGTTGCCACGGCGATACGCGTCACGCTACCGCCATTGGCAAATTGTTTGACTTCAGGATCTGAACCAAGGTTGCCTACAATAATTACTTTATTTACGCCGCGCATAGAATTTCCTTGATGATTTTTTTGATAACTTTCTTAATGAATTTCTCAATAACGCTATAGTATTTTTAGCCAAATCTTTGTGGATTTAGCGCAAGTACAATGCCATTACTTTACTAAACTTTGCATCAAATTGCTAGCGTCTGACCGGTAAGATGTGACAAATGCTGTCGCGTGTCATCGGTCAATTTTTCTTTATCCAGTTTGAGATAAGCAATGTTTTCTTTTGGCATCATCACTATCTCATCCACGCCGTCAATCGCCAAAATTTGCTGTGACCATGCAGTCGTGTCAATACCTGTTGGCAGGGTAATCGTTAGGCTGGTCAAATACGGTGGGGATGCAATCGGCAAGATAAACAATAACGCAATGACAGTCACAATGGCGAGCACCGTCCATGACAGCCACATCGGTTTGGTCAGCAAAATACCGCCCATGGCACCGCCCACAAAAGCACCCAAAAACTGTGCAGATGAGTTAATACCCATTGCCGTCGCTTTGTTGGCAACGGGCGCGCGTTTGGAAATCCAAGACGGAATGGTCGCCTCAAGGCTATTAAAGCCAATGTAATAAACCGCAAGCCCAATAATTAAACCCACAATGGTCTGACTAGCCACCGCCAAAAATACCAATCCCGCCACCAAGGTCGCTAAAGACGCCAAAAACACGGCGCGCATTTGCCGTTTTTTTTCTGCGATGATAATCAGTGGAACCGCAATGATAAAGCCCAATAATAGTAGCGGCAAATACACAAAACCTTGCTGCGCCACCGTCAAGCCGAGCACATCATGAAACTGGTGCGGCAATAAGGTAAACATCGCTGTCATTGACAGATGCAGCGCAAAAATCGCCAAGTGCAACCGGTTAATATCGCCAATTTTTAATACGTCAGCAAACTGTGCTTTAACTGAGTGATTATTGAGATTGTGCTTTAGTACCCGATTTGGGGTGGGCACAATCCACAGTAAGCCAATGGCGAAAATAGCGGACGCCACTGTCACCCAAAACAAGCCTGAAATATCGAGCACATGCGTCAAAATCGGACCGAGCCCAAATGCGACCATTACCGACATGGCAATGGTCAGCCCCATAGTTGCCATCGCTTTGGTGCGATGCTCTTCACGGGTCACATCGGCGAGTAGTGCCATCACCACCGCTGAAACCGCGCCACTGCCTGCAATCAAACGCCCCAATATCACCATATAGATGTCGGTTGATAAGGCGCAAATCGCTCCCCCAAGCGCAAACACCAATAACCCTGCAATGATAATCGGTTTACGCGGATATTTGTCCGCCAAAAAACTCATGGGAATCTGAAAAATCGCCTGCCCTAAGCCATAGATACCAATCGCCAATCCAATCAAAAACGGCGTGGCGTGTGCATATTGTGTGCCATACACTGCAAACACGGGCACAATCATGAATAGTCCGAGCATGCGCAAGGCAAAGATACCGCCCAACCCGGCAATCGCTTTCTTTTCGGATGCATTCATGGAGGAGTTGTGACTCATATTTCTCGACGTTGATTTTACTGACGTGGATTTTACTGACGTTGATTTCACTGACATTGTGGCTCACAAAATTTTGCCAAAAACGGCTTATTATATGCCTAATTTTTATCACAGAGAATTTATTGGCAATAAAAATTATTTTAGCCCCATTATTTTGGCTTTATTGTTTCAGCCCCATTATTTTAGCATTGCGTAAGCGGTTACCATGATGGCTAAAATCACCGCGATAGCAATCATCAGCCACATCACATTTTTTTGGTTGTCAAAAAATCCTTGCGGTGACTGTTTGATAGATGATGATTTTGGGATAGCCACTAGCGTGCCATCTAACGAGCTATGCTTCACTTGGGTGGCGATTTTTTGTTGTTTTTGCGCTTTTTTGGCTTCAAATTGCTGTTGGCGTTGTTGTTTTTGTGCCAATTTTTGCTGTTTGGCTTGTTGTTGTAGTTGGCGCTGTTCTTCAAGCTTAGCCTGTTTTTGTCGCGCTTGTTCGGCAAGTTCTGCTTGTTTACGCGCCGCCTCTTCGATGGCTAACTGCTCAGTTTGCTGCTGCTCGCGAAGCTGTTTGTCGCTATAGCGGGCGTGAAAATCATCCATCACGGCGTTATCAATTTCGCTTAAGATAAAAGGCATTTCATTCATCACTTCAAGCGCATCATGCACATCGACGTCGTACACGCCCGAGGCTTTGGTGGTTTTGCCATCGGCAGTGAGTTTTCTGGGTACTTGGTAATCGGCAAGGCGCTGCTGCAAGTGGTTTTCCATTTGTCCGATGGAGTCGGTGCGACCTGTCATCGCTAATGCCCAATCGTTGATTTCGGCATGATTTTCGCTATTTAATTGCTGGATGATATCGCTCGCGTTTTCAACGAGGCTGATTTTGGCAAGCAGCTGACTGGGTGAGACGGCGATATAGACCTCCCCTGGGGTGGCTTGGCGTTTGAGCGATGCGATGGCTTGGGGGTTGCATTGTAGGCAGTTGGCTTGTTTGTTTTTGAGGGTATGACCTTTTGGGCAGGGCGGTACACCGTAAGCAACGAGCGCGCCATTTTCTTTCATTTTGGCTTTGTATTCTTTGCTCGATAGTCCGCTGGCGTCAAAGGTTTTGTCCGTTGGGATATGGTGGCTTTTTAAGAAGTCGGTTTGTTCTTGGGTTAACGTTGCCATGTTATTGTCTCAAATTTTGCAGTCACAAATTTTCTAGTTCCTTGATTTAATCAAGTATAGCAAGGTTTGAGAAATTTATAAAAATTAAAAAGTTGCTCAGTTTAACGGTAATTTTATGCTTTCTTTGAATTATCCAAAACTTGCCCAAACTGCATAGTTTAACTCAGCACATTTGGCATAAAACTCTTTTAATTCTTCAAAACACTCAGCTAGCCAATCATATGCTTCAAATATATGGGGGTCATTATTGACATGCTTTTCTACATGAAGTTGATATAGATTTTTAAAATCCACAGTGTTTAAAACCTGTGAAATTTGCCGAACTCTTTTATTATCATTAAAAGCACCACTGTAACAATCCCACCACCATATATCATCACCCCATTCACTATTATCGCCCCACATATAATATTGACCTGCGACAGCGTTACTGTAAATATTATTTTCGGTTGGCTCTGTTAGCCCTTGTGTTAAGACCTCATGTAGACGATACCATGCTTTGCCAATCTCACATTGGATTCTTGGCTCATCAGACATCTCTATCTCTTCAATGGGTTGCTGAACATCTGCACGGACTGCGTCTAAATCTTCTTGCGGTAACCCAGTATAAAAAGCCCAAACACCCATTTTATTTTTTCCTAAATAAAGAATTTATCTAATTAATCTATTCACTAATTTTATTTTATGCAACAGTTTTCTAAAACTTGAAACGTACCTAATTTCACCCCATTAAAGCCCCATCTTTTTACCCAAATTTCCCACTCAAAAACACACAATAAGAAGCTCAATATGGCACAGCACGACGCAATCAAAATTCGTGGCGCACGCACCCACAATCTCAAAAACATCGACATCGACATCCCACGAGACAAACTCGTCGTCATCACAGGTTTATCAGGCTCGGGCAAGTCTAGCCTAGCCTTTGACACCCTATACGCCGAAGGACAACGCCGCTACGTCGAGAGCTTATCGGCTTACGCACGCCAGTTTTTATCACAAATGGAAAAGCCCGAAGTCGATAGCATCGAAGGGCTGTCACCTGCCATCGCCATCGAGCAAAAATCCACTAACCATAATCCCCGCTCCACGGTGGGGACGATTACCGAGATTTATGACTATTTGCGTCTGCTGTACGCCCGTGTTGGCACGCCCATGTGCCCTGAACACCACCTGCCGATGGTCGCGCAAACCGTCACCGAAATGGTCGATACCGTCATGGCATTGCCCGAAGATACCAAGTTGATGATTCTCGCGCGCGTCGTCGATGACCGCAAAGGCGAGCATATCCAGTTGATGGAACAGCTAAAAGGGCAAGGCTTTGTACGGCTGCGGGTCGATGGCGAGATTTATGACATTGACGATGTGCCACCGCTTGCCAAAACCTTTAAACACACCATTGATGTGGTGGTTGACCGCTTCAAAGTGCGGGATGACTTGGGGAATCGGGTTGCCGAAAGTTTGGAGACCGCCTTACGACTGGGTAGCGATATTGCCATCTTGCATGACATGGATGCCAAGTTTGAGGATAAAATTTTGTCCGCCAAACATAGCTGCCCTGTCTGCGATCGCTCGGTTGCTGAGCTTGAACCAAAATTGTTTAGTTTTAACAACCCCTATGGCGCGTGTCCCGTGTGTGATGGCTTGGGCAAACGCCAATATTTTGCTGCCGAAAAAATCATCGGGCATCCTGAAAAATCGCTCAACCAAGGGGCGATTCAAGGCTGGGATAAACGCCACGCCTACTATTTTGGCTTGCTGACCACCGTTGCCGAGCATTACGGCATTGATATGGAAGCGCCTTGGCAACAACTGGATAAAAAGCACAAAGATGTCATTTTACACGGCTCTGGTAAAGACAAAATGACTTTTAACTTTGTCGATGAACGGGGTCGCAAATCCACCAAAACCGTGCCATTTGAAGGGGTGTTGCCGTATATGGAGCGCCGTTACCGCACCACGCAAAGCAGCATCGTGCGAGACGAGCTTGCCAAATACCTTGCCGATGCCACCTGCGATGCCTGTCACGGCTCACGCTTAAACGAAATCGCTCGCCATGTCGAAGTCAGCGACCGTACCGTTGCCGAAATGGTCAAGCTATCGATTGGCGAAGCGATGGCATATTACGAGCAATTAAAACTTGAGGGTGCAAAAGGCGAAATCGCCGCCAAAATTATCAAAGAAATCCGTGAGCGGTTGGAATTTTTGGTGAGTGTGGGCTTGGATTATCTTACCCTTGCCCGCTCTGCCGAAACCCTGTCGGGCGGTGAAGCTCAGCGGATACGCCTTGCTAGCCAAATCGGGGCAGGCTTGATGGGCGTGATGTATGTACTCGATGAGCCATCAATCGGCTTGCACCAACGTGACAATGACCGACTGCTGCAAACGTTGACTCGCTTACGTGATTTGGGCAATACCGTGATTGTCGTCGAGCATGACGAAGATGCCATTCGCCTAGCCGACCATATCATCGATGTGGGCGTGGGCGCTGGGGTACATGGTGGCAGTATCATTGCAGAAGGAACGGCAAATGACATTGCCAAAAATCCCGAATCATTGACGGGGCAATATTTATCGGGCAAAAAGAAAATCGCAGTGCCAACCGTGCGTCACCGAGCCAAAATCGCCAATGACGATAAATATGAAAAAATGCAAGACTCCGCCATTCCCTTAACCAAAAACCAAGCGAAAAAAGCGGAAAGCGAGAAGAAAGAAAAAGCCAAAAAAGGTAAAGTCGAAGCCAAACCCTTGATGCTGACCTTGACAGGGGCAAAAGGTAACAACCTTAAAAACGTGACCTTAAACTTGCCAATTGGTGTATTTACTGCCATCACAGGCGTGTCGGGTTCGGGTAAATCGACCTTAATCAATCGCACCTTATTGCCACTAGCGACCACGCAGCTCAATAATGCCACCACTCACGTTGCCGAAGAGTTTGACAGTATCACTGGGCTAGAACATCTGGATAAAGTCGTCGATATCGACCAAAGCCCGATTGGGCGTACCCCACGCTCCAATCCTGCGACTTACACGGGCGTATTTAGTCCGATTCGTGACCTATTCGCCCAAGTGCCGGAGTCCAAAGCTCGTGGCTATCAAGCAGGACGCTTTAGCTTTAACGTGAAAGGCGGGCGCTGTGAAACCTGCCAAGGCGATGGTTTGATTAAGGTTGAGATGCACTTTTTGCCTGATATGTATGTGCCTTGCGATGCGTGTCAAGGCAAACGCTACAACCGTGAAACCCTTGAAATCACCTACAAGGGCAAAAATATCAATGACGTGCTCGATATGACGGTGGAAGATGCGGCAGAATTTTTTGAGGCGATTCCGGCAATTTATCGCCGTTTGCAAGCCTTACAAGAAGTCGGCTTGGGTTATATTCGCTTGGGTCAGTCTGCACCAACCTTATCGGGTGGTGAGGCGCAACGGGTGAAACTTGCCAAAGAGCTGTCCAAACGTGATACCGGTCAGACCTTGTATGTGCTCGATGAGCCGACGACAGGTTTGCATTTCCACGATATTGCCAAGCTCTTAGACATCTTGCATACGCTACGTGACCGAGGCAATACCGTGGTGGTGATTGAGCATAATCTCGATGTGATTAAGACAGCCGACTGGATTGTGGATTTGGGTCCTGAAGGCGGTTCGGGCGGTGGTGAGATTATTGCCGAGGGCACGCCAGAGGAGGTAGCGCAAAACGCGCGCTCACACACAGGGCGATTCTTAAAGCCGATGTTAAAAGCCTAAGTTTGTTACCAGCGTAGGTTTGTTACAAGGATAAGTTTAGTGGTAAGGGTTAGTACATTGTCGTCTAACCCTTTTTTTAACCAATCATCGCTCTATGACTTGCTGTTCATTGATAATACTTTACATGTTGACCTAATATTTACACAATGAAACGAGATAAGGATATTGCGACATTATCCAGGGACAAAAAAACGTCAAGGAACGATAAGGATGCTAGGATGATTTTATTTAAAGGAAAAACCAACGATCTTGAAACCCTATTTCCCCCTACCCTAAAACTAGATGGTCAAATCTGCGTGCGAAATGGTATGAGCATTCGCAGTAAATTTATGATTGGTATCTATGATATTGCCCTATACTTGGGTGAAATGACTGAAGATGCCGAAACAGCCATTACTGCACGCTATGCCAAGCAATTGCGCATGGTGTCTCGCCGCAATATCAAAGGCTCGTTACTGGAGAATGCCTTCAAAGACGGCATCAGAGCGAATAGTAGCGCAAAAGAATATCAGAAAATCGCCTCAGTGATTGATGACGTGTTCGGTGAGTTGTTCAAAACCAACACCATCAAAGAAGGGGCAATGTTTACGATTGAGTTTTCGCCAGAGCATGGCGTTCGTTTAAATTATGATGAGGTTGGCGATCTTCCTTATATCAAAGAAGAAGGCTTTGACCAAGCTATTCTTCGTGCTTGGTTAGGCGATAATCCTATATCACTTGAGATGAAAAAGGATTTGCTGGGTCAGCACTAATGTTACACTGCCTATTTTTACACTTCCCATATTTTTAGACTTCCCATCAAGCATGGGAAGTTAATCTAGCTAGTTGATAGTGCCAGTCACTTTTTTCCTAGGGTTAATAGGGTTGTGTTTATTGCAACCCTATTTTAAAGATGAATAGCGGGGTTATCGATATGTTTGGCATCATTCACCACAATAACTCAGTATTCATCTCTTACCTGCCTAGTTTTGTTTTATCCGATAACAAGCAAGTTGGCTTTTTTAATTTTTATCCCAATAGTGGCGTTCTTGGTTTGATCCTTTTATCCTGTGGTCCATCAGGGTTACTACAATACTATGTTTCTTTTTGGATGGCTATGCTAGTCTAAAGCAAAAAAATTAGGCAGCTTATGAAACCACTTGCGCAAAAGTCCCCTAAACCAACTATATCAACCCGTAACACCCCACAAACCTTTACCCTCAATAAGCTTGCTAAACCTATCGTGCGCGATGATATTTTTTCGTTGCCGCCTGCTGTGTATGGCACTATCTATTTGACGCTGATTCCGCTATTTGGCTTTTTGTATAGTACCTTGCCAAATATGCAGTTTAACCATGAAAACGTGGGCTTTTTGGAAGCCATGTATTTTAGTACCATCACGGTGACCACCACCGGGTTTGGCGATATTACCCCAACCAATACCTTTACGCGGGCGTTTGTGATGATTGAAGCGACCATTGGGGTGGTGTCCGCAGGTTTGTTTTTAAATGCGATTACTTATCAGCGTGAAGAAAACATGAGCAATCTGATGGACGCCTATGAAGCGAGAAAAGAAATCTCTTATGCCTTCGCGCGCCTGCACAGTCATGATAGTTTGATTACGCTTAACATGAATACTTATCTAAACCGCGTTAATCAACTACTGGGCATAGAATCAGAGCAAACTCCCGTGGCGCAATCTGACCGTGAGGGTCGCGCTAATTTAAACCGCTCGCCTGATTTGCCCGCGGCGCCTGACGCCAAAGTCCCCCAGCAGCTTATTGGTATTCATGAGCCTATTCCCGAAACGCTAGCATTTACTAATTTACAGCACTTATTTAATGCCTCAGCGCGCTTGACCGATGACCCGCGCAAGCCGTTGATTTGGTACTATTATCAAGCCTTGGATGAATTGGTCAATAGTATTGAAAATTTGGTACGTGAAACCGAAACTTATCGCTGGGCAGATTTGGAGTCGATTTGTATTCAATATTTAAGTGATATCAAATCCTATGACTCCAGTAGTTATGTACTGGCGGAGCCAAGCTTTGAGCAACAACTTGCGGATATCCAAGCCCAGCGCCAGCAAGACATGTTACTTATCAGTGAATATCCAAGTGATAAAGCGGTTGAGCTGTCGAACGAAAATAGTTTAAACCCGTATATTATTTTGTTTATGGGTATTCAGACCACCATTGATTTTATCAAAAAATTCCAACTTCGCTATCAAGAAATTATGCAAACCATTTAATTTTATCCGCTCATAAAAAAACACCCCACATGCCGTGAGGTGTTTTTGTTAATTAATCAATCAGTCAATGAAGAATTAGTGACCAAATTGGTTGGCAGTGTTTTTGGCGCCGCCCGCTTTAAGTGCCATTTCACCCGAGAAGATTTCTTTGTGGTCATCACCGATGTCAGAACCAGCCATGGCTTGGTGCTTAACTGCCGCAACGCCTTCACGGAGTTCTTTACGTTGTACTTCTTCAACGTAAGCTAGCATACCTTTGTCACCGAAGTAACCTTTTGCCAACTGGTGCGTACTTAATGCCGCCGTGTGGAAAGTAGGTAGGGTGATCAAGTGGTGGAATACACAGGCTTCACGTGATGCATCAGCTTGGAAGGTACGCGCTAGCTCATCAGCAGCGGTATTCAACTCAGTGTTGTCGTAGTCAGCAGACATTAAGTTCGCTTTGTCGTAAGCTGAGATGTCTTTGCCTTCTTTTTCCCATTTTGCGATGACTTGTTTACGGAAGTTAAGCGTCCAGTTGAATGATGGGCTGTTGTTGTAAACAAGCTTAGCATCTGGCACTTGCGCAGCGATACGGTCAGTCATTGATTTGATGTGCGCGACGTCTGGTGTTGGTGTTTCAATCCATAGTAGATCAGCACCGTTTTCAAGGGCAGTCACACAGTCAAGTACCACGCGGTCAATGTTGGTGCCTTCGCGGAATGAGTACAAGCCGTTTGGCATACGAGTTGGGCGAACCAATTTGCCATCACGTTTTAATAGAACATCGTACTCGCTTGCATTTTCTAAAGTCACTTCTTCAACTTCTAAGAAGTCTAAGTATTGTGAAGCAAGGTCGCCTGGCTCACGTGACACAGGAAGTTTTTGCGTTAATGATGCACCTTCAGAGTCAGTACGGGCAACGATGATACCGTTGTCAATGCCAAGCTCTAAGAACGCATAACGAATCGCGTTAAGTTTTGCGATGAAGTCTTCGTGTGGTACGGTGACTTTACCATCTTGGTGACCACATTGTTTAGCATCTGATACTTGGTTTTCAACTTGGATAGCACAAGCACCGGCTTGGATCATTTGTTTGGTGAGCAAGTAAGTCGCTTCTTCGTTACCAAAACCTGCGTCGATGTCAGCGATGATTGGTACGATGTGTGATTCAAAGTTGTTGATTTTGTCTAAGATGGCTTTAGTGTCTTGACCTGCTTCTTGCGCCGCATTTAATTCACGGAAGTAATCGTTTAATACTTTTTCGTCCGCTTGACGTAAGAAAGTGTAGATTTCTTCGATTAATTTTGGCACAGCGGTTTTTTCGTGCATAGATTGGTCAGGTAGTGGACCAAATTCTGAGCGAAGCGCAGCAACCATCCAACCTGAAAGGTAGATATATTTACGTTCAGTAGTACCGAAGTATTTTTTTACCGCATACATGGTTTGTTGACCGATAAAGCCATGCCATGCACCAAGAGACTGGGTGTATTTTGATTTGTCAGCATCATAAGCTGCCATATCACGACGCATGATGTCGGCAGTGTATTGAGCGATTTCTAAACCTGTTTTGAAACGGTTTTGGATAACCAAACGCGCAGCATCATTTTCGCTGATGTTTTTCCAGTTACCATATTTGGCTTTTAGTTCGCGGATATGGTCAATCGCTGAAACGTAAGTTGACATAGCAGTCTCCTGTTGAGGACGGTGGGATAAAAAAACTTAGGATGATTGTTGTGTTGTAATAAAAGTAAAAGTCTTAATAAGCCAATATTTAGCGAGCATTAAACACCGAAAATATGAATAATGTTTAAGACACAAACTAAATCTCCAAAATACTCTAACAATTTTTTTAACAAAATACGTGATATTTCTTACAGTGATATTAAATAGTCTGTTAAAATTAAGAATTCTATTTTGGCACTAATAAAGCTTTAAGTTGGCTTAAATAATGGAATGAATGCACTATACCCTTTAATTCATAATTTAGCTATTTAATGATTCGTATCTTTAGTATTTATTTAAAATATAGTATAATTGAATCAATAACTTAAGTTTTATTGCTAGGTTTTAGCCCTGTTAAAACTAGCGCTTTTAGCCTTTTTTCTTAACTTTTAACTAGACAAACAGTAATTTATGGATTTACAACGTGTGGATTTGAACCTTTTGGTGCATCTTGATGTGTTACTTCGAGAAAAAAACGTCACCAGAGCCTCTGAGCAACTCGGCATTACCCAGCCCGCCATGAGTAATATTTTACGTCGTTTGCGTAAGTTGTTTAATGATCCCTTGTTGATTCGCTCATCTGAAGGCATGACGCCGACGGAGCGGGCGCTTGAATTACAGCCGCGCGTACGCGAATTGTTAGCGGATTTAACTCAGTTATTAGAGCCGCGTACTGAGTTTCGTCCTTATACCTCAAGTCGTGTGTTTCGGATTATGACGTCAGATTATGCCGAAGCGACGCTGGTGCCTAGGCTAGTTAAAGCGCTGCGCAGTGAAGCCCCAAACGTGATTTTGGACTTTTTGACGCCTTCAGATGTGTCGTATCGAGATATGGAACAAGGGCGTGTTGATTTGGCGATTAATCGTTTTAACGAGGTACCGCAAAGCTTTCACCAAGTGCTGATTTGGCGTGATACTTTTAGTTGTTTGTTGTCGGCTGATAGTCCGTATGTCAATCGCTTTAACCTAAAAAATTATCTTAAAGCTCAGCACGTTTGGGTTTCTAAAACAGGCATGGGGGTGGGTTTTGGAGTCAATCCCGAAAAATCTGGTGGACTTGGCTCGATTGATGCGGCGTTACAACGCCTCGGTCAGAAACGTCAAATCAGTGTCTTTACCCGTCATTATCAGATGCCTGCGATGCTCACCGCCAATAAAGACTTAATTGCTACACTACCGACTCGGGTGGCGCGCATGCAAGCAAATAATGATGATATCGTGATTAAAGAGCCGCCATTTTTTATTCCAGAGTTTGAATTGACGATGGCATGGTCGCCACTATTACAGCATCACCCTGCGCATCGTTGGTTACGTCAGTTGATTCAACATGTGTCGCGACAAATCATCGCCGAAGAGCGCATCAAGTATCCGCTCCAAACTGCGATTCAAGACGGTTCGCTGCATACCCAGCCCATTGATTTGGTTGAAATTGATCCTGACCGTCAATGAGGGAGGGTCAGACAAGCTGCTTATAGGACTGGTCTAGGATTGGCAAATTTTATCCACCCACAGCTCATACGGATATTTTCCTAAATGTCCGTAACGTCCTTTTTCAGTCACCCGCCCTTCAATACAGACAGGTAAACTAATTGACACGCCCGTTTGACCTTGCGCTTTGGCATAGTCGGCTAACAGGTTGTTTGGGTCAAATACATGGTATTTGGTGGTACCGTCATTAAATTCAGATTGCTCTAAGCTTTGGGTAAATGTGCCTTTTAACGTCAGCGTTTTTTTGGGTACACTATCAATGCTTTCTTTGATATCGCTTAATTTACCATTTTGCAGCGATTGGTACGCCACGCTGGCGCAACTTGCCAATAGACCAATTATTGCCACACCACCGCCCAACCATGCAGCCTTTTTACCCTTTATCTTGTTAGTTAGCATGGTGTTTTCCTTATTATTGATATAAAAAAATGATAGCAATATTCGTTGCTATCATTTGTAGATTTTATTTATCGTTACACTACCCTTGGGTAAATAGCTTAGCGAATATAGGTATGGTCCTCAGGGTTACTCACCTGCTGTGTCAGCGCTTGGGTTGGTAAGACTTTCTTAAGATAAAAATACCCTAGCATACCTGCCAATAATGACCCTAAAATAATGCCAAGTCGTTCGTCAAACGGTTTGACCTCAAGTCCCGCAAAGGCAAGCCCACCAATAAACAAACTCATGGTAAAGCCAATACCACATAAAATCCCCACGCCAAATACTTGTCGCCAGTCAACATTGGTAGGCAAGCTAGCTAACCCAAGCTTGACGCCAAGCCAACTAAATAGCATCACCCCAATCGGCTTGCCTAGCAGCAGTCCTAGTGCGATACCGAGCGGTACCGTATGCAATAGCGAGGATATCCCCGTACCACCGAGATAAATGCCCGCATTAGCAAACGCAAAAATCGGTAAAATAATAAAACTGACTGTGTCCTGCAAGTCATGTTCAACCGATTCGAGGGGTGAATGCTCAGGGTGCTTGTTGTCTGTCATTGGGATGAATAGCGCAAGCAGCACACCGGCAAGCGTCGCATGTAGCCCCGACTTTAACATGGCTGCCCATAGCAAAACGCCAATCATTATATAAGCGGTGGTGCGCGTGACGTTAAAGCGATTCATGAGCCACAATATCACCAAACATACCCCGACCCAAGCCAGTGCCGCCATCGACAGCCCCGATGAGTAAAATAACGCAATAATGATAATCGCACCGATATCATCAAAAATAGCAATCGATGCCAAGAATACTTTGAGCGCGGCGGGCACACGATTGCCCAGTAAAGTCAGCACGCCTAAGGCAAACGCGATATCTGTCGCCGCCGGAATCGCCCAACCTTTCATCAAATCTGCGTGCTGATAATTGAATGCGGCATAAAAAATCGCAGGTACCATCATACCACCGACCGCAGCAATCGCAGGCAAGACGACTTTTTTGACCTCTGATAGCTCACCCACTAGCATTTCCCGCTTAAGCTCAAGTCCCACTAAAAAGAAAAACACCACCATCAAGCCATCGTTGATCCAATGTAATAAGTGGTGATCGATACTAAAAGAGCCGATTTTTATCGAAATAGTCAGATGCAAAAAGTGCTCGTATATGTCACTCATCGGAGAGTTTGCTACCACCATCGCCAACACAGCGGCAAACGCCAACACGATACCCGCAGCCATATCGTGTGCCAAAAATTTTTTAAATTGGTTAAATACTATCATCTGTCTAAAACTCTTTTTAATACCATCTTTTATTTATGAAATATACCACACTTAAACCAAGCAAAATAGCCTACAATACCATCATACCATATATTTTATTATATCATATAATCTATTTTTATGATAAATAATTTCATAATTCTACATTAATAGAAAATTTTATTCATTTATTCACTATTTTAGATAAATTAATTTTTTAGCCGTATGATTTTTTGGTGTTGATAGTTAAGATTCTAAACATGAATGATTGAGAAAGTTGTTAACACCCCATCGCTATTTTGTATTATTATTTTATCGCTACTTGCCTACCGATTTAGAATCAGCCTTTCAATAGTGTGGATATTTTGCCAACTTCTCTTACCGATCTTGATTTAACCCCGCTCAAACGTTTTTCACATAACGTCATCGCCAATATCCGTGCCACGGGTCACATGCTAATAGGTTCAAAACGCGCGTTTTATTGGGTCAAGCCCACTGTATGGCAGTTTTTGTTGTTTGGATTGACGGCACTGGCGAGTAATTTGCTGTTTTCGTGGTTGGTGGCTGAAGATGCCACCCATTTTAATCCACAAGGGCTGATTAGTTATTTGGTGTGGCCGATGGTGATGTTGGTGGCAGGATTGATTCTTGCCAAACGGCATTTTAATGCCATGCTAATTTTTGTGCCGGCGATTTTGTGGCTGTGTGCTGACACTTTTATGATGCTGGTGCAAAGCTTGATTCAGTTTATCTCAGACTTGGGCTGGCTACCTGAATGGACGTTTGATACGATTGGTATTGTGTTCGTATTGGCGTTTGTTTGGCAGTCGTTATCGCTGCTGTGGATTTTTGGCAATCAATTACGCTGGTCATGGATTGAGCGTGTCCTGATTATGCTAGGTGCGTTTGCCGTACTCAGTGTGTGGCAAAAAAACGTGCAATCTGAGCCGATTTTTCAATCTGACCCCGTCGAACCCGTGGTCACTGAAGCGGCATTTTATGCGCAGCCTGAGCTTCTGGCTGATATGCTAAATAACGTGCAGCCGCAACGCCCGACTATACATGATTGGTACTTTATGGGTGTCGCAGGTCATGGCGAGCAAGATGTGTTCCGGTCAGAAATTGAGCTGACCAAAGATTACTTTGACCATCAATTTGGCACAGCAGGACGCTCGGTGGAACTCATTAACAACGCCAATACCCTGTCTGCGCTACCGATTGCCAGTAAAACCAGTATTGAACGCGCTTTGCAAAGTATCGCCAAAAAAATGGATGTCAATGAAGACGTGCTATTTTTGACCTTGACCTCGCATGGGGGTGACAAGGTGATTGAGATGTCCAACCCACCGCTAGCGCTCGATAATGTCGATGCCAAATGGCTACGCCAATCATTGGATAAATCTGGCATTAAATGGCGCGTCATTGTGGTATCCGCCTGTTATTCTGGCTCATTTATCAATGAGTTAAAATCACCAGATACCCTCGTGATTACCGCCTCAGCTGCGAACAAATCATCGTTTGGCTGTTCTAATGAAGCCGAATATACATACTTTGGACAAGCATTTTTTGCTGAAAGCTTACCCAAGCTTCGCCGTTTTCAACCTGCGTTTGAAGCCGCCAGTAAACGCATTGCTGAACGGGAAAAAATGATGGGGTTTGAACCGTCTGAGCCACAATTGGTGATGGGTGATGCTATTAAAGCGATATTGCCAGAATTTGAAAACAGTCTTAAACCCTTACCTGCGGTTGTGATAGCGCCATCGACTGCCGCCAGTGCTACTAGCGATGCCCATACCTTAAGTAGCCACCAACTGCACAAATAACGTAGACCGTTTCGGCTGTTTTAGCTGCCAAGATGCCTTGCCACTCGTCTTACCATCCATCGCGGTAGCGATTAGGAACAATTGATATTTTCTGCCAATTTTTTAGCGATTTTATAATTTTTGCACATAAAAAAAGTGGGTTAACCTGAGTTACCCACTTTTTTATCAAATAGCGCGTCAAATAGACTGTGTCAGTCAATTATTTGATTTTAGCTTCTTTGAATACAACATGTTGACGTACCACTGGATCAAATTTTTTGATTTCCATTTTGTTTGGCATGGTACGTTTATTTTTGGTCGTGGTGTAAAAATAACCCGTACCTGCAGTTGAAACTAATTTGATTTTATCACGCATCGCAATTGCTCCCTAAGAATATGAAAAGGCAAAAATTAGATTTTTTCGCCACGAGCACGCATATCAGTTAAAACTTGGTCAATACCAACTTTATCAATGATACGCATACCTTTGGTAGTCAAGCGAAGCTTAACAAAGCGGTTTTCGCTCTCTACCCAAAAACGATGGGTGTGTAGATTTGGTAGAAAACGACGGCGGGTTTTGTTGTTTGCGTGAGAAACATTGTTACCTACCGCTGGGCGTTTTCCAGTCACTTGGCATACTCGAGACATGGCTTACTCCTAATCGGTGTGCATGAGGGCTGCTCATGCCTGTCACAACTGATACTCGCACATCTCGCATATCATTGAAGCTAAAAAAAGCTAGGGTTTCAACGATTCTAGTGTTGAGTATCTCAGTTTGAATCAATAATTAATCTTTTGGCGGCGTACTTAAAATTAGCTACTCACGGGTAGTCACTTGACTTGCGTCAATCAAAACCATTTTAAGCAAGCGTCAAAAAATCGCTAGTAAATTTAAAGCCGCTATTTATACCATAACTTATGCCAAAAAGCAATGTGATTGGATAAAAATTTAATGGGTTAAAACGCCTTGTTTGACCATCAAGGGTGGTAGGTTTTGATACCCAGTAGACTGGCGTAAAATTTGCTGACTTAACCAGTCAATTTGCGCATCGACAAACGGCGTGTCGGTCTGTAATTGGTTAAAAATAACCAAAGCGACTTTTAGCCCTGCTTGCCAAATTGCTTGTAGGGTTAGCATGGCATGATTAAGGCTACCAAGCTTGATACCGACGACCATAATCACAGGGTATTTGAGCGCGGCTGCCACATCAGCAAGCGTTTCTTGCTCGTTAATAGGGGTAAACCAGCCGCCTGCCCCTTCAACCAAAATCACATCGGCAGGATAGGCTGCGATGGACTTATGGATGGTATCGACTAATTGGGTGTTGGTGAGTGTCATGTTATCAAGCTGCGCGGCGATATGCGGTGAGCAAGGCGTCGCTAGCTGGATAGGCGCAATGACAGACAGCGGTGGTTTGACATTGGCAAATTGATTGATGCGCCTTGCATCATCGCTATATGTTTGCCCGTTGTCATCGGTTTCTAGACCTGCGGTGACTGGCTTGATGGCATAGACACTTTTGCCTTGTTCAGCCATGCTTTTGACCAGTTGCGCAGTAGTGGTGGTTTTACCGATTTCGGTGTCGGTACCTGTGACAAAATATGCGCCGTTTAGGGAAGATGAAGCATCGTTAACATTGGATAGATTCATTATTTCTTACTTGCTTTATGGTTAATGGTTTGGGTGGTTTTTTGAGCTGATTGGGTGATTTTTTCAATTCTTTGCTCAAACGCTGGCATGAGTTCTTGCAAAGTTTGTTGCTGATTTTTCATAAGCAGTCTATAAACAACCCATGAACACAGCCATTTTTAATAATTTCATTGTGATTCCTTTTTTAAAATACGTGCAAAAATCTGCTAAACTTTATCACAACTCTAATCAATGTCGCAAAATAACAGGAAAAAAGATGAACGATTCACCGATTATTGCCATTGTTGGATTTGGCTCATTAGGGGCGTTATTTGCCAGTATATTAGCCCCAAACATGCCTTTTGAGAACTTGCGTATCGTCGCCGATACTGACCGTGTCAACCGCTACCAACAGCAAGGTTTATTGGTAAATGGCGAGCCATTAACACTCAACTATGTCACACCAAACGAAAGCCCTCCTTCAAACCTAAGTCCTGCCGATTTGGTGATGGTGTGTACCAAATTTTATCAACTCAATGAGGTATTACCGCTCATCAAAAGTCAAATTGGCGCCAATACACTGATTGTTTCTGCCCTAAACGGTATCGCCAGCGAAAAAGTGTTGGCAAACGCCTTTGGTGACGAGCGCATTGTGTATTGTGTGGCGCAGCAAATGGACGCCATGAAAAATGAGCCGCATGAAAAAAATGGGGAAAATGGTAGCCAACTGATTTATCGCGATCATGGACAATTGGTCATTGGCGCGATGACAACTGATAACGCTGAACGCGCACGCGTGCAACAAGTCGATGCCCTCTTTAATCAAGTCAATTTCCCGCACTCAGTGAGCGATGACATGCCGCGCCAGCTGTGGGGCAAATTGATGTTAAATACCGGCGTCAATCAAACCGTGGCATTGTATCAAGGCACCTTTGATACCGTGCAACAAGCGGGTGAAGCGCGCGACATGTTCAAAGCCGCGATGCGTGAAGTGATGGCAGTGGCACACGCTGAAGGCGTAACCTTAACTGAGGAAGATTTCAAAAAATGGTTGGCGATTATGGATGCGCTGGATCCCAAAGGCATGCCATCGATGCGGCAGGATTTAAAAGCAGGGCGACGCTGTGAGCTTGATTTGTTTGCAGGGACGATTCGCGAATTGGGGGATAAGCATGGCATTGACACCCCGGTCAACGACACCCTATATGATGGCATCAGTGCATTAATGGCTAACAATCAGTCATGATGACAACCCTAGCGCTATTGAAAAAAACTAGGCATAAAAGCAGTAAATAGAAACGGTGGATAAAAGCAATGAATAACCACTACAAATAAAAAAAGGGCATCTACCTTGCCCTTTTTTATCTCAACAACCGTTATTTTTTACCAAAACGCTCACTCATTTGCGCATAAAAACGTGCCACATGTTCACCCACTACACTGGCATCTTTGGGATTAAACTTCATTACTCGCCCAAAATCCAAGCCAACATACAACACGATATCAGCGAAGGTGAGTCGATCACCGAGCAAGTATTTGTGACTCGATAATAGCTCGTCAAAGTACGGCAATGCTTTTTTGACGCGGTTAATGCTCTCTTCTGCCATACCAGACACTTGGTTGCCCACCGAGGCACGAGATGGATGCCCATGCTGGAAAGCCAGCATCATGTTATACAGCACATGAAACTCCGCATTGCGTGACATCGCGGTGATTTTGGCGCGTTGTATAGGGTCTGAGCCCATCACTTGCTTACCATTGCCTGCAAGTCGAATATCCAGATATTCACAAATGGCATGTGAATCATTGAGCACAGTGCCATCATCAAGCACTAATACAGGCAACAGCCCGAGTGGATTGACCGCCAAAAACTCCGGTGAGTTTTGCTCATTTTTGCCAATATCCACGTTGATGACTTGTAAATTATGAATATCATTGATATCAAGTTCTTTGACTTTTAACAATAAGTCGACCTTGCGCGGGTTTGGCGGGGCATTCATGGTGTATAGTTTCATCACTTGTTCCTTATGATGTGTGATTTTACCTTTAATATACTTGAAACCACCGTTTTACGAAATAGGGTTTTTAAGCGCAAAGGAAATTTTGCTGATAAAAAATCCCCCTGACAGCAGGAGGATTTTCAGTTTGAGGACAAATGTTTATCGAAGCTTATTTTTTATCCTGCGCTTTTTGCTCATCTTTTTGCCCTTCTTTATGCCAAAAGGCTTTGACTACTTCAAATTGCTCGGCAAGCGTCTGCATCAAGGAGCTGTCTTTGTGCGCTTTTTTGGCGAGGGGTGGCAAGATGTGCTCATAATAGGTATTGGCGAGCACTCGGCGCAGTAAGCCTTCGCCGATGAAGCCTTGGTCATCGTTGAGTGTACTGGCAGAGCGGAGCATGTTGCGAATGTCGTATTGGGTTGGCACGATATCAGGCACTTGCTTATTACAATCTGTTAGCGTGTACACCGCGACCCGCGCCGAGCGTACCGAAGTTTCAACGGTGAACACCACATCATTGTTAGTCTCAACAAATTGACCGATGAGACCTAAATTGGTGCAGCCTTCGGGTACAATTTGTGGACGGTCACCTTTGGCACGTGGCATAAACATCGAAGTGATATAGGGCATATAGGCGGTGTTGGCGATGGTATTGGCTAAAATATCATCTTTTTGTTCGAGCAAATCTAGGTGGTATAGTAGCTCCGTCACAATTTCATGCCCCGTACATTCTGGCATGGTTTTTGGCACGTAGTTGCCTTTTTTATCCATCAATAGCCCATACACCCATATCACCACCACGTCTTTGGGTTGGTCAGGAAATTGCGGTTGGCGGTTAATAGTAAAACTCATAAGCCAGTTGGAATCGGTGATGGTAACAATACCGCCTGTGACTGTTTTGCCTGATAGCGGTGGATTGACACAGTATTTTTCGCTGATTTTGCGTAAAAGCGCCGAGTCTTTGCAGGTTAAGGTTGCTGACATCCAGGCAGATTTGGGTACATGGCGGTTAAATTTTTCTGGACGACCAAACACAGCAGATTGTTTGGCAAGGTCATTCCACAGCACCCAGCCTTTCGTTTTTCCCATTTTATCATCAGCGAGACGGATATCAGGCGCAGTGTCACTGGTGCCATAGCGCGTATCTTCCGTCATTGACCCTGTGGTAATAATCACAAAATCATTGTCCCGTACAGGGATATGGACTTGTTGACCTTGTTGGGTAGTTGTCAGCCCTTTAACGATTCTTTTGTCGCCTTGCTGCTCAAAATCAACCGCGGTCACTAACGTGTCACTTTGTAGTTTAACGCCTTTATTGATTAAAAATTTTTGCGCAGGTACCACAAAGCTGTCATATTGGTTGTATTTGGCAAATAACAGGGTCGACATATCTTTGATACCATCTAAGGCTTCCAAAAACCGATGCATATAAAGTTTGCACTCAAGTAAGCTGTGCCAGTTTTCAAAAGCAAACATACTACGCCATAGCGTCCAAAAATTACTGTCCAAAAAACTTTGGCTAAAGTAATCTTCAATGGTGAGATTATCGAGTTCGTCTTGATTTTTTAGTAATAAACGGACAATGGCAAGTTGGTCGGCTTTATTGAGATTAAACTTATGAAAATCTTTGATTTCGCCTTTGTTATGAATCAACCGTGCTTTGGAATAGTTGGGGTCATTGTCATTGATCAGGCGGTATTCATCAAGCACTGAATAAGGCTCTGGTAGCTCTAGCGCGGGTATATCTTGGAACATATCCCAAAAATTCTCATAGGTGGTAATCATCTCACGACCGCCGCGCATGATATAACCGTCTTTGGCATTACCAGCGCCATCGAGTGAGCCGCCTTGCACCGCTAATTCTTCTAAAAAGGTAATGTTCTCGCCTGGGATATGGGCATCTCGGATAAAATAATACGCCGCTGCCAACCCGCCAATACCCCCACCGACAATATAGACTTTACTGTCTTTAAACCGTCCGGTATCAAAACCGATATTACGCTGATAGTTACCACGGGCATCACCAAAGGGCATCGAATTGCCAGGTTGATTGGATTGATAATCCGCGCGCTGTGGTTGATGATCGACCTCTTTTAAAGCCATATTTTTCAAAAATTCACTGTTGTTTTTAGCGTTGGTTGTCATAATGAAGTGCCCTATTTTGCATAAGATTAGTATTGAATAACATTAGCGTTAGCTAACTCTTTAAACCGCGCTGCTACCTTTTGACATTGACCTTAACTGCCCATTCTTAATTGCCCATTAAGACTGCTACACAATAACCAAAGACAACAGCCAAAGACAACGGCGCGATTATAATAATTATGATTGATAGTCATTATTTATAATTAATAAACTCACTTAGATTTTTAACTAAGCAATTTTATTATAACCACATTATAGAACCTCGCTAAAGCGACTTTGTGTCGACTAAGCTTTGATTAAATATTCAGTTATTTGCGCTTTTGTAATCAAACGTAACCAGTTATCGCACCTATTGAGTTTTCTAAAGGGATAAAAATCGATTGAGTTCAGTTGCTAAACGCCGTAAAATGTATCACTATACTAGAACACTGAAATGCTTTACTTGTCCTCTTTTACTCAAACAAAACCTACTATGCCGCACACTTCGCCATCATTCCTACCCGCCTATGATTATTTGGTTGAGCTACTGAGCCAAACCGATGATAGTGACTTTATCCGCGAAATTTTGGCAGCGCTACTGACTGAAAAAGAACAAAAAGAAATCGCCAATCGCATTCAGATTTTTGCCTTGTTTCAGCAAGCGCTACCACAACGCGAAATCGCTGAGCGCTTGGGGGTGGGCATTGCAACCGTATCACGGGGCGCCAAAGCATATGGTCAACACGATATCAACCAATTATTGCCAAATCTGAGTCATTTGAACCTATAAATTTGTGATAATGGCTTCAAGCGTAAATAAGCCCATCACAGTAGCATACTTTGGGGTGACATACTTTGGGGTGAGTAGAAGGGCGATGAAAATCCGTGAGAAAATAACTGGCATGCCATAAAAGAGTTGCAAGCAGGGGTTAATCTGATTACAATGTATCATCATACTAGAACACTGAAACATTGATTAAAATTTAAGATAGGGTAAATTTAAGCCGCTATAAATTTAAGATAATGTAAATTTAGGACACTATAAATTTAAGACACCATGATGACTACACACGCCAAACCGCCCAAAATCGCCCTTGCCAGCAAACCAAGCCTGATTAAACTTGCACAAGACATTGATTTTTTTGAACTCTTTAAACGCATCGAAGCCAAATACGCTACTTGTTTTTTACTGGAATCGTTGGGCGAAGAAAGCTATATCTCACGTCATCATGCCATCGGCTTTGACCCTGCGATGACAGTGTTGGCAAAAGACCGCCATACCTTGACTATCACCAACAATCGCACGGGGGAAAGCACGGATTATACCTGTGACAATCCTTACCAACTACTGCGCGAAATCACCCCACAGCATGTGATTTCACGTAGCCATACCGGCGGATTGGTCGGTTTTTTGGGATTTGATAGTGTCAATTTTTTTGAGCCGACCCTGAATATTCAAACCAGTGATGATTTCGAGCCGTTCAAATTCGGGGTGTACTTAGATGGGTTAAGCCTTGATAAGATGACCGGTGAAATTTTTTATTATTATTACGATACCGACCACCAAAGCAATCGTATTGACGAAATTAAGTCATTATTGAACGCTATTTCGCCTGACTATACCCAGCCCACTGCTGAGCATTTGGGCGATGGCATGAACCGCGAGCAACATGCGGCAGCAGTGATGAAAGTCAAAGAAGACATTAAAGCTGGGCTGATTTTCCAGTGTGAAGTGGGTTTCAAGTCGCATTATCGCATCCAAGGCGATAGCATGCCAATTTATAGTAAACTGCGCGAAGTCAACCCGTCACCGCATATGTACTATGTCAAATTTGGCGCCCAAAAAATCATCGGCGCATCGCCTGAGTTGTTGTTCCGATTGCGCAATGGTGAGATGGAGACCTTCCCACTGGCGGGCACCACCAAGCGCGGCAAGGATGAGACCGAAGATCGCCAATTAGCGCGCGCCTTGCTCAATGACCCCAAAGAAATCGCCGAACATAATATGTTGGTGGACTTACATCGTAATGATATCGGGCGGGTGGCACGCTTTGGGACGGTAAAAGTGCGTAACTTAATGGATATCAAGCGCTTTTCACATGTCCAGCATATCTCCAGTGAAATCGTCGGTATTCTTGACCCTAATCATGATATGTTCACCGCGCTTGCCAGTAATTTTCCCGCAGGTACGCTATCAGGCGCACCCAAAATTGAAGCAATGAAAATTATAAATACACTAGAGCCCGATGGCCGCGGCGCTTACGGTGGCGCACTCGGTCAGTTTTGTTTTAATGGGGATTGTATTTTTGCTATTCCGATTCGCTCGCTGTTTATCAATGGCGAAAAAGCGTATGCGCAAACTTGCGGCGGCAATGTGTATGACTCCAATCCTGAAGATGAGTATGAAGAAATTGTGCGAAAACTGTCTGCGATGAAAGTTGTACTGTCCAATTTTGCGCCAGTGTCGTAAGCTAGTTTTTAATCATAACGATAGCTTAAGACAGACAAGAGTGATGATAGATTGGCATGATAGCAAGATATATAGCAGTATTTTAAACATTTAGAACTACCGCCAAACCTATTTTTAGAGTTGACTATGCAAGTGTTAATTATTGATAACTACGATTCTTTTACCTTCAACTTATACCAATATATTGGTGAGATTTTAGCCGCAGACAATCAACCTTTTAACGTGGTTGTCAAACGCAATAATGAGATTAGCTTAGCGGATATCCAAGCCATGAATCCTGACCGCATTATCATCTCGCCTGGTCCAGGTTCGCCCGATGACCCTGCTTATTTTGGTGTGTGTGGTGACGTCATTACTGAGCTTGGCAAAACCACACCGCTGCTAGGCGTGTGTCTTGGCATGCAAGGCATTGCGCATTTTTTTGGTGGTCAAGTGGTGCGCGCCAATGTGCCCATGCATGGCAAAACGTCACCGATTCGTCATGATGGTCAAGGCGTGTATCAAGGTTTGCCACAGCAGCTTGACATCATGCGTTATCATTCACTGATGGTCGATGCCGCCTCACTCCCCGAGTGTTTGGTAGTGACCAGCGTGGTATCTAGTGAGCAACATAGTGATAAAAACCTCAAAGATGCCAGTCTAGCAGGCGATGAAATCATGGGCATTCGCCACCGTGACTATCCGATTCAAGGGGTGCAATATCACCCAGAATCCTTCGCCACCGAAGGCGCCAAAACGCTGCTGAAAAACTTTTTGTTAGGATAATTTACAACATCAACAAAATCACCGACAACACCGCCCCAACGGCAACAAACGCCAAACCACGTTTAAAGATTTTTGAACTTGGGGCAAATAAAAAGAAACTCGATACCACAAAAAACAATAAACTCAAGCCAAACAATACATTGAGCCCACCCATGCTACCTTTAGAGGGCGCTTTATGAAAATTCACCATTTTATCTAATACCACGGGCAGTTTTTTGCTGGTATAAGTCACCTCACCGGTTTTAGTATTGTACTGTCCATCTTTAAAAAGCTGTATATCACCCTGCTGCTCCCTAAAATCGATGTTTTTCATTTTTAGGGTTTTGGCTAAATTTTTCTCATCAAGATTGCTTGCCACGACTTGCTTGACAGTTTTTGAAGATTTTAAAAAATCAGTGTCGCGAAATACCAGCAACATGCCACTTAGCGAATAGACCAGCATAATGCCAACCATAAAGAATCCAACATAGCGGTGCCCAAGCCTCATGTAGATACGAAAATCTTTCATTGTCATTGTTTGACTGCCTCTTAAAAAATTGAGCCGTCATTATCCAATAATAGATTGATAATGTAAATAATAATGATTATCATTTAATTAGATAGCATCGCACCCATCTACACAGACCAATTTTTGCGCCATTGGTTACTGCTGCAAACGCGCCAAATATAGACCTCAAAGAGAAAGCCTATGAATCAAAAACCGTCAATCAAATTTAGTGAGACTGTTTTAACACATAGGCATAGGCAATCTTTTTACCTTGGTCGTCATACTCCCAGTACACGCCCTGCACTTCTGGCTCAAAGCCTGGCAAGCGATTAACCCCTTCTTGCAATGCCAAGAAGTAGTCCAGCACTGCCCCATCCCACACTTCCCCAGGTACAATACAGTACACCCCTGGTGGATACGGTAGCGCCCCTTCCATCGCCACCCGTCCGCGAATTTCTGTTAGCGCAACCAGCTCAACCTCATTACGGATAAAGGCGTTATGGGCATCAAATGCGCTTATAGCAACCTTGGGACGATGTTCGCGCTCAAACATTTGTTTTTGTCGTTTGTTCAGCTGATGCTTGGCATAGAAGTTATGCATGAGTTGGCAAAGTTCATTGATGGTCAGTTTGCGGTACTGCGGGTATGCCTTAGCCAGTGTCGGTAACACTTGGGTGACGCGGCTGTTTTCGCGAATGTGCTTTTCAAAACTGACAATACGGGCGACCAAGTGCTGGAATTTTGCCAAGGTTTCGGCAGGCGTCAGTAAGAATAAAATCGAGTTTAAATCGGCTTTTTCTGGAATGACCGAGCTTTCACGCAGATAATGCGCCAAAATCGCGGCAGGAATCCCTGTCGCTTCATACTCACCGGTTTGCATATCAATGCCTGGCGTGGTCAGTAGCAATTTACAAGGGTCGATAAAGTATTGGTCATCGGCATAATGCTGAAAATCATGCCAACGCGCCCCTGCCTCAAAGCGGAAAAAACGAATATCATGGGCAATGGTTTCAGTATCGTAGTCTTGCCAAGCTTGCCCATCTACTGTAGGCGGAACAAATGGCAAAATCATGGTACAAGTGTCTAGCAGCATTTTACGAGCTTCGATACCGCCGATGACACACTCATGCCACATGCGCTGACCGGCTTTACCTTCATGCATTTTGGCATTGACATCAAGTGAGGCAAACAACGGGTAAAACGGCGAGGTCGACACGTGCATCATAAACGAGTTGTTAAAGCGTTTATGATTGACATAACGGGCTTGCCCGCTGATATGGTTATCTTTTTTATGGATTTGTGAGGCTTGAGAAAAGCCAGCTTGTTGCTTGTGTACCGATTGGGTGACCAAAATCCCAGGATCATTTTCACCCAGCTCAAGCAGCAGTGGCGAGCAATCACGCATCATCGGGATAAACTGCTCATAACCCACCCAAGCACTGTCAAACAAAATATAGTCACACAGATGCCCGATGCGATCCACCACTTGGCGGGCGTTATAAATAGTGCCATCATACGTGCCCAGCTGAATTACCGCCAAGCGAAATGGGCGGGCATCATCGGCTTTATCGGGCGCAACTTCACGAATACGCGCGCGTATTTCGGCTTCATCAAAACAATGGGCAGGAATGCCGCCAATCAAACCATAAGCATTGCGGTCGGTCTCTAAATACACAGGCGTACCACCTGCCATGGTTAAGGCGCCTTGGTACACAGATTTGTGATTGTTACGGTCAAACAGCACCAAATCACCATGCGCCACTAAGGCACCAATCGCAATTTTATTGGAAGAGGAAGTACCGTTGAGCACAAAGTAGGTTTTATCCGCATTAAAAACTTTCGCCGCATGCGCTTGTGCCTCAAAAGCTGGTCCTTCATGAATTAGCAAATCGCCAAGACGGACATCGGCATTACAGGAGTCGGCACGAAACAGCGTTTCCCCAAAGTATAAATAAAAGCGTCTGCCCGAAGGATGCTTACGAAAAAACTGTCCGCCTTGGTGCCCAGGACAGTCAAACGCCGCATTGCCATAGTCGGTATAGTCCATCAAGGCTTGGAAAAAAGGCGGATCGAGCGTGGCGATGTAATCCGCCGCTGCCGCATTGACCAATTGTCCGTTATAAAACTTTTGATCATCTGCCAGCTCTAGCACACCATACACATTGGGTAGCCATTCATCAGGCACTACATCACCATATTCAATCGCCACAAATATCGGAATAGCAAACCCCAAATCTTCAATATCTTGATACACACGCGGCAGGTCTGTCATCGTGACCACAATTGCTGCAATATTGGTATAGTCGGTCGATTCAATATCGATGGTACGATAATTAAGATTTAGGGCGTATTCGATGCCATCACTGATGACTACTTTCATAATTATTTTCCTTGCTGCAACCGTGTCAGTTGCCAAAGCGTTTTTTAGACAATTATCTTAACGTAAAAATATGAAAAAGTGAAAAAAAGTGCTTTTGTAGACGCTTATTACAGTGTTTGAAAATAGCCAGTAACATCGCTACCACACATCATTACGTGAATGACGTAAAATAGCTGTTAAGACCTGTTACACTAATGCTAACAATAATAAAAAGGACTCTTTCATGGGCGTAGATAACAGTATTTGGACTACTATTATTATGTATATGATTGCTGCCGTAATCTTAGGCATATTAACATATTTATGGCTAACGTTCCGACTCAAGAAAAAACAGCGCGATGATGCGATTCGTAATCAAACAATGGGAGCTAATCAAAGTATTGATAGCCAGCGCATCGATAATCAGCGTTAACTTAGATTGTCTCACAAGGATCAAGTATGCAAGTAGATAGTCAAATCTGGATGACCATTTTAGGTTTTATCAGTTTATCGATTGTGATTAGCATCGTAACCCATTTTTGGATTCGCTATCACTTAAAAAATAAAGCCGCTAATCTGCCGCCGCAATCTCATACGACGCGTGCTCATACAACATCTGAGTCGCATCAGAAAAATCACTCATAAGCACGGTGTGAAATTTTTAGACAACACTTTTTAGAAAACACTGTAATTAAGCGCATTAGTTGGCTAATGCGCTTGTCATGCCGCTCTATTAACCATCATGGGTCACCGTATGATGGGCTAATTGTTAAAAATATAAAAAAATACATAAAAAACAGTTGACGGCAAAAATAAAAATATATATTATACGCTCCACTTCGACATTAACGGTGAAAGCGGTCGAGGTCACGCTATAAACTAAGCGTGCTAGTGTCCCCATCGTCTAGAGGCCTAGGACATCGCCCTTTCACGGCGGTAACCGGGGTTCGAATCCCCGTGGGGACGCCAATTTTTTTAGTGGTAACGCTAAAAAATACAGTTAAAAAGCCATGCTAATCTAGTATGGCTTTTTTGTTTTTGTGGCTTTATAAATTCTCTTTGCCCTTTTTTGCTTATGCAGTTCTTTTCTTATGCGGTTTTTAGCGGTAACCTCAATTTTTTGCCAAGCGATTTTTGCTAAGGTTTTGCCAAATACACCTGCGCAAACTGCAAATCCTCTGGAAACGTCAGTTTGATATTGCTATGACTGCCTTCCACCAATAACGGCTGTTTGCCAAAATGCTCAAATAAACTGGCTTCATCAGTAAACGCAATCGTTTGCTCAATGGCTTGGGTTAGATAATCATACAGTGTTGCCAATGGAAAAATCTGCGGGGTTTGTGCTAGCCACAACTGACTGCGATCAAGCGTTTTTTGTGCCAATACTTTGTCTTGTGCATGGATGATTTGTTTGACCGTATCACGCACCGGTACTGCTAATAAGCCACCCGCCGACTGTTGCGAAAATTGCTGTGTGGTCTGTGTGATCAATTTTTCTATATCGCTCGGATTGACACAAGGACGCGCAGCATCATGAATCAGCACCCAATGATTATCATACGCATGATGACTAGCTTTTTCACTGAAGTCTTTGTCACTGAGCGGATTTTGATATTGTCGCCAAATCGTTTGCACGGCGTTAAACACCGAATTCATCCGCTCTTTGCCACCTATCACCCACTCGATTGGCATGCTAAAGCCCAGTGTTTTGGCAATCGTATCTTCTTCAGAAACTACCAAATAGCAAGTGCTTAGCTGGTGGACTTTGCTTAGCGCCGCTATGCTGTGTTGTAGCACCGTCTGACTGCCAATATGGGTGTACTGTTTTGGCATCTGATTACCAAAGCGTTTGCCAACGCCTGCAGCGACGACCACGGTGTCAATCGTAAAGTTGTTAGATAAATTGGCAGGTATTGCGTTAAGTTCTGACATGGCGTCTTTTCAACAATAAAGTAAACAGTTGACAGTAAAAATTGAGACAAATATAACTTTGGCAGTTCTTATGCTTTTATGGGTGAGACGTGGCGGTATTGTGGGCATTCGGTGTGACCACATCGGTACTATACACACTGCTAGCAGTCGACATTTGCACAAAAGTTTCACCTTGTTTGATTAAACCTAAATCGGAGCGAGCATGTTCTTCCACTGCTTCAAGTCCGTTTTTTAAGTCTTTAACATCGGCAAGCAATACCTCATTGGCTTTTTGCTGATCCGTATTGATGGATTGCTGTTCGCTGATTTGTTTATTTAATGCTGCCAAATCGCCACGACCATTGGTGCCAAACCAATACTGGTATTGTAGACATACCAACACAATCACCGCAAAAATAATCATAAACAGTTGACGCAAATAAGTCATGACAGCACTCAATAATAAAAACTTTTGGCATAAAAAAACCTTACCCCACGCATTGTAGCAAATTCAATGTCATGGGTTAAGGTTTTTATCACTTCAATGCTTTATCAAGCTGCAAAATTTAAGCTTTTGTAGCTAAGCTTTTAAAGTTAGGCTTTTGGGTTGCGTAAACCGATAAACTCGTCAGCACCGTGGTAGCTTGCAGTGACCATCTGCTCGATACGAAGCAATTGGTTATATTTGGCAACACGGTCAGAACGGCACAGTGAGCCTGTTTTGATTTGACCTGCAGCTGTCCCCACGGCTAAGTCAGCGATGGTGCTGTCTTCAGTCTCACCTGAGCGGTGTGAGATGACGGTGGCATAGCCATTTTTCTTCGCTAGATAAATGGCGTCTAAGGTTTCTGATAAAGTACCGATTTGGTTAAATTTAATCAAAATCGCATTGGCAATGTGTTTATCGATACCTTCTTGTAGAATTTTTGGGTTGGTGACAAACAAATCGTCACCCACGAGCTGTACTTTGTCGCCCAATTTTTGCGTTAAGTACGCCCAGCCATCCCAATCGCTTTCATCTAGACCATCTTCAATCGAGATAATTGGGTATTGGCTCACAAGACTGGCTAAATAATCCGCAAAACCTTCTGAACTAAAGGCTTTATTACCTTCGCCTTCAAGTACGTATTGACCGTTTTTGTAAAACTCTGATGAGGCACAATCAAGCGCTAAGTAAATGTCTTTACCTGCGGTATATCCTGCTTGCTCAATCGCTTGCATGATGACAGTAATCGCTTCTTCGTTTGAGCGTAAGTTTGGTGCAAAGCCACCTTCATCACCGACGGCGGTGTTCAAGCCTTGTTTTTTTAGCACAGATTTTAGGCTATGAAACACTTCTGTACCCGCACGCAACGCTTCACCGAAGCTGGTGAAATTAACAGGCTCAATCATAAACTCTTGGATATCAACGGTGTTGTCCGCGTGGGCACCGCCATTTAGGATGTTCATCATCGGCACCGGCATCGATAGTGATGTTTGCCCACGTAGGTTGGCAATGTACTGGTGAAGTGGCAGTTTTTGTGATTGTGCGGCGGCACGGGCTGCTGCTAAAGATACTGCTAAGGTCGCATTGGCGCCCAATTTTTCTTTGTTTTCTGTGCCATCAAGCGCTAATAATTTGTTGTCAATGTCTTGTTGTTTTGATACATCCATATCAACCAGTGATGAACGAATTTCACTATTGACGTTGGCAACGGCTTTTTTGACCCCTTTACCTAGATAGCGTGATGCGTCACCATCACGCAGCTCAAGCGCTTCACGTGAGCCTGTCGATGCACCCGATGGCGCGGCTGCACGACCGATAGTACCATCCGCTAAAATCACATCGGCTTCAATGGTTGGGTTGCCGCGTGAGTCCAAAATTTCGCGGGCAATGATATCTTTGATTTGGTTATTGGTGGTGGTTTCTTCAGCGTACATGGTATTTTCCTTGGCTGTCACAATCAACAATGGGATTGTTAAAATACAAATGGGATGGGTTTATCATAGCATATTTTAACAGGTTTTAGCAGCTTATCACTATCGCCCGTAGGTCATGCATAACAATGCATAGCCAAGTAAAATCAGCCCCAACAGGTTGTCAAAATAACCATAAGCCGTTAGGAAATGACCTTCATGCGGGTGAGTCGCAAGGCATTGAGTAGTACAGAAATCGAGCTCAGCGCCATCGCCGCTGCCGCTATCATTGGATTGAGTAGACCAAACGCCGCTAACGGTATACCAAGGCAATTATAGATAAACGCAAAAAATAGGTTTTGCTTGATATTACGCAGGGTTGCGCGAGCAATTGTGACCGCATAATCGACATGTTTGAGCGACTCGCCCATTAGCCTTGCCGTGGCGCTATGCTTGGCAATATCGGTTGCGCCTTCTACCGCAAAACTTGCGGTCGCCGTTGCCATTGCAGGCGCATCATTTACCCCATCCCCGACCATTGCTACTTTTTTGCCTTGTTGTTGCCATTCATCAATGCGCTGCGCTTTGTCACGTGGTGACAGCTCGCCAAGTGCCTTGCTGGCGTTAATCTGCTCACCCACATAATCTACCACCGATTGCTTGTCACCACTCATCACTACCACATCTAGATGATGGGCTTGCAGCGACGCAATCACCTTAACACTGTCTTGTTTAAGCTCATCGGCTAGCGCAAAGGCTGCCACAGGGGTGTCATCGATACTTACTGCCACTTGACTGGCAATTTGCCAAACGGGATTGGCTTGGATAGTCGCTGCAGGCAACTGAAGATTGGCAAAACTTGGCGTGCCGATTTTCACCCGCCCAATAGTTGCTACCTGTGCCTGTATCCCCTGCCCGAGCACTGTCTCTACATGGCTTATGGTAAATGCCGCTGGACTTTGAGGCGTATCAGTCTGTTTATTGTAAGATTCAGCATAGTTCACTAGCGTGGTCGCAAGCGGGTGATTCGCATGACGCTCGACACTGGCAACGAGCTGCAGCAGTGCTGCTTTATCTAAGTTAAACAGTTTTAGATTGTCATCTATCAGGTACGCTGCAGATAATTGGGGTTTACCTTGGGTGATGGTGCCTGTCTTATCGAGTACTACCGTATCAATTGCGCCTGCTGCTTCTAAGGCTTGCGCATCTTTAAACCAAACCCCTGAGCGTGCTGCCACACCCATGCCCGCCATGATGGCTGCCGGCGTCGCCAGTCCCAATGCACAGGGGCAAGCAATCACGAGCACCGCCACCGCGCGCATGAGTGCCGTGTCAAACGCGCCTAAGAACCAATAATTGGCAAAAAAAGTCAACAAAGCGATGGCAACCACCACCGGCACAAAAATCCCCGCGACTTTATCGGCGATACGGGCGATATGGGCTTTACTGCCTTGGGCGTCGTTGAGCGCTTGTATCATATCGCCAAGCCGTGTTTGACTGCCTTTGGCGGTGACTTGGTATTCAAAGCTGCCGTTTTCTACCATGGCACCTGCTAGCACCGTGCTGCCAATATGTTTAGATAGGGGCACCGACTCACCCGTCAAATGGCTCTCATCACACCAGCCTTCGCCAGCGGTGACGATGCCATCCGTGGCAATGCGAGAGCCTGCTTTAGCACGTAAAATTTGACCAGCCGTGACTTGCTCAAGGGGCAGGATTTGCCACTGCGCATCTGGGCTT
>ERZ501028.8-NODE-8-length-63779-cov-5.550185_pt1 | contig 63779 bp, 56 predicted proteins | sample MGYA00248895_ERZ501028 | MGnify/ENA primary metagenome ERZ501028 (study PRJEB25958, sample SAMN03398576) | human skin metagenome | study: EMG produced TPA metagenomics assembly of the Human Skin Microbiome Metagenome (human skin metagenome) data set.
TGATGAAGTCATCAATGTCGATTTATCTCGTATCCCTGCTCATGTACAGTCATTGGTATTTACCGTGAATAGCTTTACGGGTCAAACGTTTGAAAAAGTTGCCAATGCGTTTTGTCGTATCGTTAATGCCGGCAATAATAGCGAAGTAGCTCGCTATAACTTATCAGCCCAAGGCAGTCATACCGCGCTGATTTTAGCAAAGATTTATCGCCACAATGGTGAATGGAAAATGCATGCCATTGGCGAAATTGCCAGTGGTCGTACCTTTCATGATTTGATGCCCGCTATTACACCACATGCCTAAATTTAAATTGTAGATAAAAATGCCCTATTTGACTCTATTTGCAGTCAATGGGGTATTTTTTTATTCGGATAATAAAAAAAATAATAAGGAAACACGATGCCAACTTTGGTACCTGGGGCAAACACGCCTATCCCCCACACGCCTTGCCAAGTGGTAGTAACCAGCCAAAATGCCAATCGTTTTGGGGTTGAGATGGGGTGCGTTTGGATAGCGATGGATGCGAGTCGCCGAGCAACTACCAGCCCTGCTTATCTGCATGAAAGCAAAAATTGGGCAGCGGTGACAGTCGAGAGTGAGAAAAGCCATGTTTGGAAATTAGACTTAGCCCATGTGTTTTCACAAAATCAAACCCAGCATCTGCAACTGATCGTGTATGCTTACCAAGACGCTAGTGTGATTGCCCCAGCGGTGGAAGTCAATGATATAAGCATTAAAGTGAGCAATGACATTGATTATACGTTTCATACCCCAGAGCGCCATATCAAAGCCAGTATTGTACTGGAAATCTATCAGCGTAATGGGCAATATAAATGCCGAGCACTCGCGGAAACATCTAGTCAAAGTCTAGCCAATTTTGCCGAACGTTTACAAATCAGCCTTGACGCCCGTTACCCTAACAACATGACGACAGGCAACGTTTTGCACGCCATACCAGACAACAGACGTCCTCGCCCTCAGCCAGGTGACACTTGGACTGGGACGGCTTTTGCAATTGATCCCTATCATTTACTCACTTGTGAACATGTGGTGGACGGGACAACGCAAATCGCACTGCGTCAACAAGGATATCCCGATATGGAATGCCAAGTGGTTCTGGCAGATGAAGGTAGTGATACCGCGTTACTTAAAGTCAATCAGCCTTTACCAAGTTATCTGCCCGTGCGAGAACGTGGCTATGATTTGCTGGGTGAGCAGATTACCACGCTTGGTTTTCCGCTAACAGGTCTTGGTAGCCAATTACAAGTCACCCAAGGCAATATCGCAGGGCTACAAGGCATTGGCAATGATATCCGTTTTATGCAGTTTACTGCGCCAATTCAGCCTGGCTCAAGTGGCAGTCCGCTCCTGCTTCCCACAGGCGAGGTCGTCGGTATGGTTACCCATACCATTGCCAATACTCAGAACATGAATTATGCAGTCAAATATCAATTATTATCTGCGCTTTTGACCAGCTGCGGTCTTAATGTGAGCGAGCTTACTCACAATATTAGCCAAACACCCCTATCCACGCCTCAGATTACCAAACAGAGTAAATCTGCTTTGTGGTTAGTTGGCTGTGGTGCGTGACAGCTTTTTATCAGACTGAACTTATCGAAGTCAGCAGAGAAGATATACAATCAAAAAAGTTAACACTTTAGACTCACAACGATTAAAAAATCACTCAATCAAGCGCTAATACTGCAGCAGATGGCTAAATGCGTCTAGATTTTTGGTGGCTATTCACGGGTCGGCAATAAAATGCTGTGTTTGGGCATAAGATTGCGCTTCTGATTTAATTAGCGCCAACCATTCATTGGCAATGACGGGATGCGACTGAAAATATGCCATCATCCAATTGGCTAACGGCTTAGGCACAGGCACAAATTGGGTGGAAGGCAAAATGGATTGGACGCCATTGCCATTGGTGTCATCGCTGTCATACACAAGCTCAACCTGTGGATTTTTTTGAATAATTTCCACCCCCGTAATCTGCCAATTGGTAAAAGCATTATCAATCGCATAGGGCAACGATTCTGCTTGAGATAATTTTGATTGTAGATAGATGGGCTCAAATGTTTTGATGGTATTCACCCAATGCAAGCGTAATGCAATGTCAGGGTGTTGATAAAACACCACCAATTTGCCAGCAAACTTTATTTGCCAAGGATTAACAACTTGGTGGAGATGAATGCCAAGCATTTGCGCAAATTGCTCTCGCGTCAGCAATCGATCAAAGCTTGCTAGCAATTGACCATTTAGCGGATGTTGCAGTTTGAGTAGGTCGGATAAATACTCATAATGGTAAATAAACTTCATAGGCCGGTGCTGTGAGATAAGCACGTCCGTCACTTGACACCGATGCACTTTCCACTGCGGCATGGTATCAGTGATAAGCGCAAGCAAATCTATGATTGTGTTATTGTTTGTACTCTTGGCTATAGTTTGTGTATTAACATCCGTTTGAGTGACTGGCAAGGGATTTCCTTTTAAATGATTTGTCTATCTAAATGGTTTGTTTATCTAAATGATTTTTTTCATCATAATAGCTTTATTATAAAACTTTTTTCATTTATTTGAGCCAAAAAAAATCATTACATGGTGAAATGTAATGATTACTCAAAAAAACTGTGGTAGTTAAAAGTTACAGTTAATAATAAGCAGCGTTTAGCAATAAGGCGACCGCTAAAAAGAACCAAATCATAAAGACGGTACTAAGCCATTTACGATGATAGCGCCAAGACTCATCATCGATTTTATTATCGGTTGCCCAATCATCCACTAAATCATCTTTGGCTGATTTTTTTGGTAGCTTTTTTGGTAGCTTTGCAGACTTTTTAACGCTATCTTTAAACCGCAAGTATTTGGTTAATTGATTGTCCTCATCTTGCATAGTAAAGAAATTAGACGGGCAATCTGCCAAATATGTTTGCTGACTATCGTAGCGCGGTAATAGGGATTTAATAGTTGCCTGACTATAATCACTCTCACCCACGTCACCAAAAACTAATTGAGACGCCATACTTTGAGATGTTAGGCCCCTCCTTATATTATCATGTGTTTTGTTCATTTTCATGTAAAATACCCCTTTTTGATAGCTAACATTATAGGGATATCGTGCTTTAATTTAAGCATAGGTTTAATTGTGGTTTTGTTATACTTAGCTAACTTGTATTAGCAAATGTGCAGATTTGAAACCGTTTGTAAACCGCAGATAGTTAAACTCACTGACAATTAATTTACACTTTTGGTCAGGATTAAAGTATTCATTTAACCTTAGCTTTAAACAAATTATCTTCTATCGATAAATATTTGTTGTTCAGAGGCTTTGACAAAGTCTTCATAAGAAACCACCCCTTGACTGCCCATGGCATTCGTTGTTGGATTACTGCCCGTCTGCGCGCGCTCATTTGAACCTTGATTTAGGTTATTGGAATTTGAGCTATTAGGATTTAGGGTATCGGGATTAGCGGCGTCAGTTGGCGCCTCAGGCATCTGATTAGTCCTACTTGGCGTATTGGCAAGTGTATCTGTTGACACTTGATTGGTGGTCATAGCGGGATTGACATTCGCTGGCGCGGTGGGTTGTGGGGTGGAAGCCACGCCGTTTCCTAATTGCTCACCGGTAATTACCACCGCTTCTGTTCTTAAATTCTCTGGTTGAGTGGTCGAAGCGGCAACAGCGGAAGCAGTTGCAGGCAATGCCTGTGACGATTGACTAGGTTTTGCTGCCGTCACAATGACATTGTTTTGAGTGTCTCTATTATTTTTCATCGCTTGGTAACTGTGATAACTCTGATAACTGGGCACGACAACTTGGGTTAACAAACCGATGAGTGACATGACTAACAGCGGAATCAATAGCATCAGTACCGTTTTTAACTGGCTAGCAGGTCTAGCAGGTAAGCCATAATAATTGGCGCCTTCACTGCCTTTGACTGCTAGCAAGTAAAGGTAAACTAAGATATTTACCCCAGGCACTAGCATCAATAGCGCAAGCCACCCTGTTTTGTTAAGATCATTGAAGCGGCGTTTGCTAACGGCAAGCTGTAGATAAAACAAAACCGCCACACCAACACTACTTGCACCAAGCAAACTCATCGGCAACTGCTCACTACTGGCATTTACCATGCCTTGAAAGCCACCAATCATCACAAATAGCAAAGCGACCAGCATTAATGCTATCAACGCATTGAAGGTGGAATACGCTAAAAACTGAACACGGCTAACCCGACCGTGCCAATCAAAAAACCGACGATTATTAAAGCCTTCATGCATCTCGGTTAACGTGACAAAAGACGTACCTGCTTCAGTTTCAATTATTTCATCAACTTGATGCACATTATCGAAACTGGGTTCAATCGGGGGTAAAGACTGGGCTTTTTTTGGCTTGGGTAGACGGATGGCCATAATGAGCAACTTAATCTAGAGGTTTAAACTTTTTTTAGCGTAAGGTTTTTAGCATAATATTTTTAACGTAGTATTGCCCAAATTTTATAATATATTGGTTAGAATATCTTGAAATGGCGACATAAATTTGACATTTTTTGTAACATTGATTTAGTGACATTGATTTAATGGTTTGGCTTGATAGCAAATTTATTGAATGAGTAAACAGCTTTTAACCCCGATAACACAACGCTGTAATTATCATTGAGTATTGATATGGATATTTCACAACTCACTTATTTTGTGGTAGTGGCAAAAGCAGGTAGTTTTAGCCAAGCTGCCAAAACCTTGGCTATATCGCAGCCATCGTTAAGCCGCCATGTGCAGCAACTTGAAAGCGAGCTGGGTGTCGAGCTGCTGGATCGCTATCACCGCCCAATGACCTTAACTGCAGCAGGGCATTTTTTTTTGGCACAGATTGAGCCAATATTGTTGCAACTTGAGCAAGCCAGTGAGTTGACTCAGCGCTTTGCCCAGCCGCATCGAAGCAATCATTTGACGATAGGATTTGTCGCCTCAGTGCTATATGGTTTGTTGCCTGAGATTATTTCTACAGTCAAACAGCGACACCCAAATTTGGATATCAAGCTGGTCGAAATCAATTCAGAGCAGCAAATGTCAGCGCTAAAGTCGGGAGACATCGATGTAGGGTTTGGAAGATTTCGGCACAGTGACAACTTTGTGCAACAGATATTTTTACGCCATGAGCGCTTTGTGGTGGCGCTGCCGATGGCGCACCCCTTGGCAACACGCCCCGATGATATCGGCATCGCATTCAAAGAGTTGCTAGAAGATACCCTCATTTTGTATCATCGCACGCCCTTGCCAATGCTGCAAAATCCGCTATTTAATGGCGAAACTGACCAACTCATGTATTTGTTTGCCCGCCATCAGTTGTCACCTCATTTGACCACCAAAGTGCGCGATATCCAAATTGCTTTGGGCTTGGTGGCGGCAGGTGAAGGTATCACCTTAGTGCCTGATAGTTTAAAAACCGTCCGTACCGAGCAAATTCATTATCATCGTCTACGCCACGAAGATGCGACAACCCCGATTTTTATGAATGTGTTGGCACACCAATCCAATCCGTATATTGATGATTTACTGCAGGCGACTTACCAAGTGTATGAAGCTAAGGGCATTACCTACTCTAACCAATCGTTGAATTAAAGACAGTTGTATTAAAGGCGCTTATATTTAAGCCGCTAGTAAAATTTTATTTGCTTAGGCTAAATTGACGTTCTTGGTTGACACGATTGATGAATTGTAGGGTAAATGCTTGATAATCCACATCCGCAAAATCTGCTAGACGCAACATGGTCATGCCGGCATAGCCACAAGGGTTGATCATTTGAAACGGGGTCAAATCATTTTGTACATTGATGGCGATGCCATGATAACTAAAGCCGTGTTTTATCTTAAATCCCAATGACGCAATTTTACCAAGTTCTAAATCGTCTTGATTATACACATACACCCCTGGCGCATCCGCACGCGCTTTGGCATAAAAATCTGGCGGCAAATAAGGCGTGATGACATCAATGATGATGTTTTCAGCTTTACTGACCAAATCGCGCACGCCCCACCCCAACGCATTTAAATCAAATAAAAAATACACCACCAACTGCCCATGACCGTGCCAAGTGACTTGACCGCCACGATCGGTGTGGATGATGGGGGTATTATCTCTTTGCAAAATATGTTCAGGTTTGCCCGCTTGACCCAGTGTAAACACATTTTCGTGATCCACAATCCATAACTCATCAGCGCTAAGCTGCGCCTGCTCGCTGCTGGTAGATTTTTTTTGCTCGATACGCGATAACACGCGCGCCAGCATTGCCGCATGGGTGGGTTCATATTGAGCGTTTTGCAAATATTTAATTTCTAATGGTAACATCGCATTTCCTTGCAGTATCTTTTTGTGTTTGTGTGACAAACCGCTTATTTGTCGTTTGTAGCAGTAACATTGACTTTGCCCAGCTGTAAAAGAGATTTTTGCAGTATTGACTGATAATCAGTCATATCACGCTGCCCGACTGAGCCAAAATTTGTTAATTGACTGGTTAATTGACTGACTGGCATCAGCATCGCAGGGTTGGCGATACCGCTTTTTGCAAAACCGATGGCTAAACTGGCGTTATCGCCCCCCAAATAAAAATCTTTGATGGTAAGTTGATCGTCAGTCGGCGTATGGTTGTTCTTATTGTCATTGGGCAAACTAGTTGCAAAATCCAGCGTTAAATCCTGCTTTTCTTGAGTGACCAAGCTCAGCTCGTCATAGCCTCTATCCGCAAGATAAACCGTATCTTTGCCACCGCCCACATTGATGATGGTATCATGACCAAATCCTTTGGTGAAATAATATAAATCATTGCCCGTGCCACCCACCAGCACATCATCACCGGCATTGCCGATGAGTACATCATCATCAGCACCGCCTAGCAGCCTATCTTGACCGCTATTACCCACTAGCACATCGTCCCCCTGACTACCCCATAATAAATCCCCTACGCCCTGCTGTCCAAGTACAGAACCATCAATATGGTGATTGATGAGGACGTCATTAGCTAAGGTGCCAAAATGCTGGTTAGCTTTATTAGCAAGGGATTTGGCTTCATAACTGTTCCAATCCAGTGGCTTGCCAAATGCTTGCTGATAATCTTGCGATATACGCGAAATAGCAAAACGGTTATTCAAGAACACCAAGGTATTGTATTCATCATACGTATAAAGTGGCGCGTGAAACTGCCCACTGGGCAACATGCTTTGATTAAGGACTGCCAATTGGGTTATTTTGTCGTTTTCACTGATTGCTTGGCGCATGATTTCATCGACTTCAGTAAACACATCTTTATCTTGCGGTTTTGCCGCGTTATCGAGCCACAAGGGTTTGACAAACCGTTGATACCCCAATTCTTTTGCCACCAAAAACTCATAATAAGTTGCCTCACCCTCCGCTTTGGCGCGTGCCATTCCATAGGCTTGTGGCGTATCAAATTGATACAAATTGTCTTTATCACGATTAATTTGTTGGTATTGACCGGTTGCGTGCCCTAGCTCATGGGCGATGTTCAAAAAATTTTTATAACTTTTAGCAATATGAATGGTATTGCCGTAGGCTTTTGCGCCGACACCGACGGTGGTATCTTGCTCATCAATGAGTAAGTTACCTTGGAAGCGATTAAGTAAATTGACCAAGGTAGGCGATTTTTCGATATCTTGGACATTAAATCCCGACTGAACCAAATAGACATTGTTGGGATTGTTCAGATCTAACGCAGGCATGACCTTCCTTTAAGTATGTGGATTTTTAGATAGTTTTTTAACTGCTTTTTTTAAGCGGATTTTCTAACAAGTAATACTTGATGACAGCAGAAAGTTATCACAGCAAAAAGTGAGTTTTACAGCGGTAATGATTCATGCACAGTTATTGCACAGACCCTATCGTCGGATAAAGGTATAGTAAGCAATATAAATTTTAAAAAACGTCAGCAAGCTTAATCAAATTTTCAGCCGGCTGTTAACGCGCTATTATAGCGCAATTAATGACTTAAAACGCCCCTAAACAGGGGGCATTTAACCGCCAGATTAGTCATGCCTATAAAAATGGAAAAATTATGAAAATCGAAAACTCGTATGCCACGCTCGATCCAAGGCTTTATCATAAACAACCCCCAAAACCGCTCACGAACCCGCAAGCAGGGCATTTTAATCCGCAAGTCGCCAACCAAATTGGTTGGGCAGACGATGAGTTTTTAAGGCAGCATTGGGTCAAAATCTTGGGCGGTGACATCGTTCCCGACGGCTTTGAACCATTAGCCATGGCGTATGCTGGACACCAATTTGGGCAATGGGCAGGGCAATTAGGCGATGGTCGTGGTCTATTACTCGCTCAGGTAATCGATAAAGACGGACAATTGACCGATTTGCATCTTAAAGGGGCAGGATTAACCCCCTACTCGCGCATGGGGGATGGTCGTGCGGTGATTCGAAGCGTCGTGCGAGAGTATTTGGCGGGTCATGCGCTTAATTGCTTGGGCATTCGGTCTAGCAACGCACTGGGCTTTGTGGTTTCAGATACCCCTGTCAACCGTGAGACACGTGAACGCGGCGCGGCGCTATTACGTACCGCAGATTGTCATATTCGCTTTGGGCATTTTGAATGGGTGGCAAATTATGCGCCTGATTTATTGCTGTATTTTACCCGTTATGTCATCAAAACTTATTTCGCCGACTGTTTTGACAGTGACACGCCCATTCAAGATTTTTTGAGACAAGTGGTTGATAAGACCGCCAAAACCATTGCTGACTGGCAGCTGATTGGCTTTGCCCATGGGGTGATGAATACTGACAATTTATCTATCACAGGTGCGACCATCGATTTTGGTCCTTATGGCTTTATGGAGCGCTTTAATCCGATTTGGATCAACAACCATTCTGATTACAACGGGCGTTATGTTTATCAAAACCAGCCATCCATTGGACTTTGGAATTTGTCACGTCTGATTACCTTATTTTTACGCCTTAATGGCGAAAAACTGACGGCCAATCATCCGCCAGAAACCTTGTCGCGCGAGCAGTTAACCGACATTTTAGACAGTTTTGGTGAGATTTTTTATCAGTATTATCAGCAAGGTCTCTGCCAAAAATTTGGCTTACCCATCAGTGAAGAAAACTGTGACTTTGCTTTGCAGTACTTAGAAATCATGCAGCAAAACAAACTCGACTTTACCAACAGCTTGCGAGCGCTGGTAGCTATTGTTGCTGACGCCAAGCCCAATGATAAATTAAACCTATTACATGAATTTAATTTACTTAATCAGTTGAAAATTTCAATTAGCAGCAGTAACGGTCAACCCAATGCGACCTTAGCGGATTGGATTGCTACCTACCATACCAAATTACAGCAGGATTCTTTGCAGTTGGTAATGAGCCACAATCCAGTGTATGTCCTAAGAAACAGCATGGCACAGCAAGCCATTGAATTGGCTGAACAAAATGACATGAGCGAGGTGGATAGACTCTATCAGCTATTGGCTAATCCTTACCAAGTTAGCGCATTAGCCAAGCCAAGTGACACCGAGCCACCGTTGGCAGATGCGCCTGAAATATGCGTCAGCTGCTCATCTTGAGATGATAGCCAAGGTCGGTAGCGCGATTTTTTACCTAACTAGTTTTATTTTTTGCCGGTACTCAACTAGTCATCAATCTGTCAATAGTGCTAGAATAGCGAACACTACGATTCGAAAACGACTGTCGCAACGAAGGATATTATGGATAAATTATCGCCGACCAACAATGGCTTATCAGACAAAGAATTATTTGAACAAGCCGCCTTGCATTATCATGCCAATCCACGCCCAGGTAAAATTTCTGTTACCCCCATCAAGGCACTTGCCAACCAACGGGATTTGGCACTTGCCTATTCGCCTGGCGTTGCCGTACCTTGTCTAGAAATTGAAAAAGACCCCAAAAAAGCCGCGCTTTATACCGCTCGTAGCAACTTAGTCGGCGTGGTGACCAATGGTACCGCTGTTTTAGGATTGGGCAATATCGGTCCTTTGGCGTCAAAACCTGTGATGGAAGGTAAAGGCGTGCTGTTCAAAAAATTTGCCGGCATTGATGTGTTTGACATTGAAGTGGCACAAAACGATCCGGATAAATTCATCGAAGCAATCGCCTCTTTAGAGCCTACCTTCGGCGGTATCAATCTTGAAGATATCAAAGCCCCTGAGTGTTTTTATATCGAAAAAGAACTGCGTAAACGCATGAATATCCCTGTGTTCCATGATGACCAACATGGCACCGCGATTATTGCATCAGCTGCGTTATTAAACGCGCTAGAAATTACCGGCAAAAAAATCGAAGACATCAAAATTGTGGTATCTGGTGCGGGTGCCGCAGCGATTTCTTGCTTAGATTTGATTTGTGCGTTAGGCGCCAAAAAAGAACACATCTTTGTCGCTGACTCAAAAGGTATCATCGCAACCACTCGTCCTAACCTAGATGAGTCAAAACAGCGTTATGCTCGCGACACCGAAGCCAAAACCTTATCGGATGTGATTGAAGGCGCGGACATGTTTTTAGGTCTATCTGCCGCTGGTATGCTGACCCAAGATATGGTAAAACGCATGGCGCAAGATCCCATTATCTTTGCCCTAGCCAATCCAAACCCAGAAATCCTACCTGAAGATGCCAAAGCGGTGCGTCCCGATGCGATTATCGCTACAGGTCGCTCTGACTATCCAAACCAAGTAAACAACGCACTGTGCTTCCCGTATATCTTCCGTGGGGCGCTTGACGTCGGTGCCACGACCGTCAACGAAGAAATGAAAATTGCCTGCGTGCGAGCCATTGCTGCCATGGCACATGTAGAAGCCACGCCACAAAAAGGTCAAAAAACGGTGGATGAAACCCAACGTTTTGGTCGTGAATACTTAATTCCGGGACCGCTAGAGCCAAATTTGATTTTGGAGATTGCACCAGCGGTTGCCAAAGCGGCGATGGATTCTGGCGTTGCCACGCTACCCATCGAAAACATGCGTGCTTATCGCGATAAACTCTCAGAGTTTGTTTATAACTCTGCCTTCTTGATGAAACCTATTTTCACCCGTGCCAAACAAGAGCCAAAACGTATCGTTTACTGTGAAGGTGAGGATGAAAACGTATTGCGGGCAGTGCAAGTGGTGGTGGATGAAGGCTTGGCAAAACCTATCTTGGTCGGTCGTCCCACCATTATTGCCAACCAAATCCAACGGTTGGGCTTACGCATGGTGGCGGGTGAAAACTATGACCTAGTCAACATCGAAAGCGACCCACGTTACAAAGACTACTGGCAGTTTTATTATGAGATGAACAAACGCAATGGTGTGACGGTTGAGTTGGCACGTCGTGATGTTCGCCGTAAAACTTCTTTGATTGGCGCGCTAATGGTTGAACGTGGCGATGCTGACGGTATGATTTGTGGTACGTTTGGTTCATACCACTTGCACCTAAACTACGTGCAAAATGTGATCAAAAAACAAGCAGATGCTAAAGATTTTTATGCGTTAAATGCCTTATTGATTCAAGGTCGTAACTTGTTCATCGCTGACACTTACGTGCATGAAGACCCAACTGCTGAACAACTAGCAGAAATGACGGTATTAGCAGCGCAAGAAGTCCGCCGCTTTGGTCTTGAACCGCGTGTGGCATTGCTATCACATTCAAACTTTGGTTCATCTGACTTTGAAAGCGCCAAAAAAATGCGTCAAGTCTATGATTTACTGACCGATATGAATGTTGATTTTGAGTTTGACGGTGAAATGCATGGTGATACCGCGCTTGATGACCGTATCCGCCATGCCTCATTCCCATTTAGCAAGTTGACGGGTTCAGCCAACCTACTCATCATGCCAGACTTAGATGCGGCTAACATCGCATTTAACTTGCTAAAAACCGCGACCAATAGTGTCACTGTCGGTCCATTGTTATTGGGAGCGCAAAGACCTGTGCATATCTTGACATCTTCTGCGACAGCACGTCGTATCGTCAATATGACAGCTGTAGCGGTAACGCAAGCGCAAGAATTGGCAAAATAATTTTGTGTTGATTGATAAAACCAGTTTAGTGCTCTAAACTGGTTTTTTTATGGGTTTAATTTAGTTAAAACATCGGGGTGGTCATGCAAGTTTATTTGGTCGGTGGTGCGGTACGCGATTATGTATTAGCACGAGAGGTCACTGAACACGATTATGTGGTAGTCGGCGCAACGCCTGAGCAGATGCTGGAACTGGGTTTTTCGCAAGTAGGTGCCGATTTTCCGGTTTTTTTACACCCAAAGACCCATGACGAATATGCACTGGCTCGCACGGAACGCAAAAGCGGTAACGGCTATCTTGGTTTTAACGTACACGCTGACGCCGCTGTCACCTTAGAAGAGGATTTAGCCAGGCGCGATCTCACCATCAATGCCATGGCCATAGAAGTTAATGGGTTGTTTGACTGCGGTTTTAAACAGGGCAAATTTGATGTGCTCGATATCATCGACCCGTATGGTGGCTTAGCAGATATTAACCAAAAAAAATTACGTCATGTGTCCGCCGCTTTTGCAGAAGATCCGGTACGTGTCTTGCGCCTTGCCCGTTTTGCCAGTCGTTATGCCCCGCTCGGATTTACGGTTGATGAATCAACCACGAAACTTACCAGCCAAATGAAAGCCGCAGGTGAGCTGAGTCATCTTGTCGCTGAGCGGGTATGGTCAGAGACGTCAAAAGCGTTAACGCAAGCTTGGTCGGATATTTATTTTGAGACGCTTTATCAGCTTAATGTCCTTGATGTCATTATGCCAAAATTGTATCAAGCATCGAATGATAATCCTAAGCAATGGCAATTAATGTTATCTGCGCTGCGAATGGCGGGAGAGCAACAAGCGGACAACGTCATGAAGTTTGCTTTGGTTGCAACCTGCTTTAAGTCTGATCAGCAGCTTAATAACCGAACCACTGAGTATTTAGAATTTTGCCAAGGTTTAAAGGTACCAAAAAACACTGAGCGATTGGGGTTATTTATTATTGAGCATTTTGATGAATTAAAAAATTTCGATCACTTAACTGCGGAGCAATTATTTGAACTGTTAAGATTAACTAATAGCCTTAAAGACACCTCACTTTTAGAGCAAGCCTTACAAGTCGTTCATCTTTATCAACAGGTCAAACAAACCGCGCTGTTAGCCACCATCAAAACGCAATTAACGCAAATTTCTGCCAAAGATGTGGCAAGTGAGCTGACCGGCAAACACATCGGCGAAGCCATTGATAAGTTGAGGTTGCAAAAACTTGAGGAAATTTTAAATCACCCACGATAAAGGAAGCATCATGACGACAACGACAGCAATAGCAACAAAGACCCAACTAACCCATGTGTTAGTATTAAATGGTCCCAATCTCAATTTGCTTGGCAAGCGAGAACCAGAAATCTACGGATTTCAAACCCTACAAGATATTGAAGATGATATAAGACAACTAGCCATCAATCATCAAGTTAAACTCACCTGTTTTCAAACAAATCAAGAATCTGCCCTCATCGATAAAATCCATCATCACGGTTTATTGACCACAAATCCTGACGAGCAGATTGACGCGATTATCATCAATCCCGCTGCCTTTACTCACACATCGGTAGCAATTCGCGATGCCCTACTCGCCGTAAATAAACCTTTTATAGAAGTTCATCTTTCCAATATTCACACCCGTGAGCCATTTCGACAGCATTCTTATTTTAGTGACAAAGCTGAAGCCGTCATCTGTGGTATGGGCGCTTTTGGTTATACCGCAGCCTTTAATTATCTGGTTCAAAAATACCGTTAGCAACATAATTTAGCCTAAAATCAATAGCAACATCGCAGCAAATTTTAAGTGTACAAACGTACACAAATATACCCTGCTATATCTATTTATTTTAGAAAAATCTTGTTACAATACGGCAATCTATGAATTAGTTGTCTATGAAGCGTATAATTTTAAGGTAGTTAGGATATGGATATAAGTAAAATCAAACAACTTATTGACTTAATGGAAGAGCGAACGTTAGCAGAATTAACCGTACAAGATGGTGATAAAAAGGTCTCTATTTCACGCCATTTACCCCAAGCGAATGTTCAACCCGTCACAGCAACTACAGCCACCACGACAACCGCTAATGCTGCCCCTGTAAAATCTGGCATGGTAGAAACATCACCGATGGTTGGGGTGTATTATGTTGCACCGAGTCCTAATGACGCGCCATTTATCAAGGTCGGCCAACAAGTACAAGCAGGCGATAGTTTAGGCATTATTGAAGCCATGAAAATCATGAACCCGCTTGAAGCAACCCAAAGCGGTATCATTGCAGAAATCTTGGTACAAAACGGCGATGTGGTGCAATTTGGTCAACCGATTGTCCGTTACGAGTCTTAATTTTTAACTTTTTTTTATATTTGAAGTTTGTTTATCGATAAAAATTAGGGATAGCAATGATAAAAAAATTACTGATCGCCAATCGTGGTGAAATTGCGCTTCGCATTGTTCGCGCTTGTAAGCAGCTTGGCATTCAAACGGTGGGTGTCTACTCAACTGCAGATGACAACTTGATGCACCTTCGATTCGTTGATGAATCCATCTGTATTGGCAAGCCAAATGCCAGTCAAAGCTATCTCAATATCGATACTATCTTAACAGCCGCAGAAATCTCTGGCGCTGATGCCATTCACCCAGGTTATGGCTTTTTATCTGAAAATGCTGAATTTGCCGAACGCGTGGAAGAGGCAGGGCTAACCTTCGTAGGTCCTGCGCCTGAGCACATTCGCTTAATGGGTAACAAAATATCCGCTATCAACGCCATGAAAAAAGCCGGTGTGCCTACCGTCCCTGGCTCAGTGGGTAGCGTCACCCTGGCTAATGCTGAAGAACAAGCTAGAGCCATTGGTTTTCCTCTGTTAATCAAAGCGGCAGCGGGTGGTGGTGGTCGTGGTATGCGCGTGGTTGAACGCCTTGAGCAGTTACTATCTCAAGTGCAAGCCGCAAAACAAGAAGCCGAATTGTGGTTTGGGGATGATAGCGTTTATATGGAGCGCTTTTTAAAAAACCCACGCCATGTCGAAGTGCAAGTTTTAGGTGATGGCGAAGGCAATGCCATTCATTTATTTGATCGCGATTGCTCGCTACAACGTCGTCACCAAAAAGTGCTTGAAGAAGCCCCTGCCCCAGAGATTCCTGAGGATATCAAAGAGCCCATTTTGCAAGCTTGCGTCCGTGCTTGTGAGCAAATTAACTATCGCGGTGCAGGGACGTTTGAATTTTTATATGAAGATGAGCAATTTTTCTTTATTGAGATGAATACCCGTGTCCAGGTTGAACATCCTGTCACTGAGATGATTACCGGCATTGATGTAGTCGTTGAACAACTCAAAATCGCATCTGGCTATGGCTTATCGTATCGTCAAAACGAAATAGAAATTCGCGGTCATGCCATCGAGTGCCGTATCAATGCCGAAGATCCTGTGACTTTCATGCCCTCACCCGGTACGGTGACCCACTTTTTTATGCCAAATGGTAGCGGTGTACGTTTTGACTCGCACCTTTATCCAAGCTATGCCATCCCTACCTTTTATGACTCATTGATCGGCAAATTAATCTGTCATGGTCAAACCCGTGAACAAGCGATTGCCAAGCTTCGCCATGCCCTTGACGAGCTGATTATCACGGGTATCAAAACCAATGTGCCATTGCATCGCGATGTGATTTTGCAAGACAAGGCATTTTGTAAACAAGCGCAAAACATTCATTATCTAGAAAAAAACTTATTATCCCAGCCAGAGACGTCAAAAACCGAAACAGAATAAGGTTAATGGTAAAAAAAAGAGGGTCATTTGAGCCTCTTTTTTTATTCAATTTTAATTCATCGCCAAATTCTTAAGAGACGCTTTAAGCAGATTTTGGATGGTTAACGGTGAATCAATGGCAGATTTTGCCAGTTTTATCGCAGCTTGCGCTTCTTTATCGCGATAACCTAGTGCAATCAACCCCGCTTCGACTTCAGCAATGATAATGCCTTCATTGCCACTATCGGTCTCTAGTGGCAATAAAGGTGCAAAACCTGACGTATCACCTAAGTGTTTGATTTTGTCTTTTAATTCAACAATCAATCGCTGTGCGGTTTTTTTACCGACCCCTGGAATACGCGTCAATGCCAGCTCATCATTGTTCATCACAAACTGGTGCAACTCCTGCACCGTTACGGTTGACATCATCGCCAACGCCATCTTTGCCCCCACCCCATTGACTTTAAGCAACAGTCTAAACACTTCCCGATCGCTATGGCTTAAAAACCCAAATAACAACTGAGCATCCTCGCGCACCAAAAAATGCGTCCACAAGGTGACGGACTGATTTAATTGTACTTGGCAAAATGCATTGAGCGGCATCTCAATTTCATACCCAACGCCCGCTGTGGTCATCACCACTACCGTAGGTGCCATTAGATGATGCACTTGCCCTTGAATTAATCCTATCATTGATGACTCACTACAAATAATTTAATCCAATAAAAAAGTGGGCAACCTCAGTCAACCCACTTGAATGTCATGCTTTTTAGTCATTTGCTAAAACTTTAGTTCTAGTATTTAGTTATAGAAACTAACCATTTTTTCTAGGCTAATTGGGCGAATTTTATCCGCATTACCCGCCGTACCAAATGCGGTATAGCGATCGATACAAACCGCTTTCATCGCATCGATAGTCTTGGCAAAATATTTGCGTGGGTCAAATTCTGCTGGGTTTTCAGCGAGGAATTTGCGAATCGCACCCGTTGATGCCAGACGTAAATCGGTGTCGATATTAACTTTACGTACACCATGTTTGATGGCTTCTACAATTTGCTCAACTGGCACACCATAAGTCTCACCGATATTGCCGCCATTTTCATTAATCACTTTAAGCCATTCTTGTGGCACACTTGAAGAGCCGTGCATCACAAGGTGAGTATTAGGAATACGCGCATGAATTTCTTTGATACGTGCAATCGATAAGATATCATCGGTAGGTGGTCGGGTAAATTTATACGCCCCGTGGCTAGTGCCGACTGCAATCGCTAGTGCGTCGACATGGGTATCGTTAACAAATTGCTCAGCTTCATCAGCACTGGTTAACAGCTGTGAATGGTCAAGTTTACCTTCTGCCCCTACGCCATCTTCTTCACCAGCCATACCCGTTTCAAGACTACCCAAAACGCCAATTTCACCTTCTACTGATACACCACAAGCATGAGAGAGTTTTACCACTTCACGCGTCACTGCCACATTATAATCATAGTCTGCAGGGGTTTTACCATCACTCTTTAACGAGCCATCCATCATCACCGATGAAAAACCCAATTGGATTGAACGCTGGCAAACCTCTGGACTGGTACCATGGTCTTGGTGCATAACCACTGGAATATGTGGCCACTCTTCAATGGCAGACAAAATAAGATGGCGTAAAAATGGGGCACCTGCGTATTTGCGTGCGCCTGCCGATGCTTGCACAATCACAGGTGAGTTGGTTTCATCGGCTGCCATCATAATGGCACGCATTTGCTCTAAGTTATTGACGTTAAATGCAGGAACACCATAGTTGTTTTCTGCTGCATGGTCTAAAAGCTGACGCAAAGAAATCAAAGCCATATTACTTTCTCTTAGTAAAGTTAATAATCAATTGAAAATTTTAGAAAAACTGGTTTTTGCCGTGTTGGACAAGGCTTGAGTATAACAGAAGTGCACTACAATTTGAATTCAAAAAAAATAACTTTGCGATGATAGATATCATGACAACATGCCTAACCCAATCAAAAAGCCCCAAAATAATTTTGGGGCTCTTTTAGAGTAAATGCTAAAATTAATATTTTTGTTTTTCTGGTACCGTGGTTTGGATATCAGTGTTGCTATTTGCTGCATCGTTTTTAACCGCTTCTGCACCTTGTGCTACATTGGCTGCACCAGTCGCTACAGCAGAGGCTACGTTTTCGGTAGCTTGGGCGGCACCATTGGCAACAGCTTCAGTCGCGTTGATTGCTGCGCCTTGGGCAACCGCGGCACCCGTGGTAGCAGCACTGGCAACTGCGTCACCTGCATTTGCTGTTGCACTGGCGGCACTTGCAGTCGCGTCTTTAATGTCTTGACCCGCTGCGCTTGCTGCGGCTTCAGGTTGACCGTTAGCTGCAGCTTCTTCCGTTTTTTTACTACATGCCGTGATTGATAAAGTGGCTAATAAAGTTGCCAATACTAAATTACGTTTTAACATATTCATTCCTTAAACGCCAAACATATGGGTATACATACTTATATAATATCTTATCGACAATATATTTTTGGTGCAATTAATTACAATGTTTACCATACAAATATTAACTTAACATTACATTAATTCAGCCATGATAAATTTAAATCGCTGAATTAATGACAATGATTATTAGCGTTTAGGCACGTTGGCTCAGTGCGTGCACGGCAGGTAGCGTTTTACCTTCCACAAATTCTAAGAACGCCCCGCCCCCGGTTGATGTGTAGCTTACTTTATCGGCGACCTTGTATTTATCAATCGCAGCGAGCGTATCACCACCGCCTGCAATGCTAAAGCCTTCACTTGCTGCGACTGCTTCACTGACGATTTTGGTACCTTCCCCAAATTTATCGACTTCAAATACGCCGACAGGTCCATTCCATAAGATGGTTTTGGCATTTTTAATCGCATCGGCAAGTTTCGCCGCACTGCTTGGGCTAATGTCTAGAATCATTTCATCATCTGCAATGGTATTGACAGATTTGGTTACGGCATCGGCAGATTCTAGCGAGCCCAAAAAATCATCAAAATCAATTTGTGATTTTTTGGCGACGACCACTTCGTCAGGTAGTAAAACATGGGTTTCTTGCATAATGCTTTTCGCCGTTTCCACCATGTCCGCTTCATATAGCGATGCACCGACATTGGCACCTTTGGCTGCCAAGAATGTATTGGCAATACCACCGCCCACAATGATTTGGTCACAGATTTTTGCCAATGATTTAAGAACATCCAACTTCGTAGAAACTTTCGATCCGCCAACAATCGCAAGCATTGGCTTGGCTGGGTTATCCAAAGCTTTGGCTAATGCATCAAGTTCTGCCGCCAATAACGGACCTGCACAAGCAATCTTTGCTTTGGCGATAACGCCTTCTGTTGACGCTTCAGCACGGTGAGCCGTACCGAAAGCATCCATCACAAATACATCACATAAAGCGGCGTAGCGTTCAGATAAAGCGGCATCGTTTTTCTTTTCACCCGCATTAAAACGTACATTTTCCAGTAGCACAACTTCACCTGGGGCTACTGTCACATTATTTTGGGCATAATCGGTCACTAATTTGACAGGTTTGCCAAGGGCATCGCCCAAATAATCTGCGACTGGCTGCAACGAATATTTGGCTTCAGGGTTTGATGGGTCTGGGCGGCCTAGATGCGAACACACGATAACCGCTGCGCCTTTATCTAAAGCCAACTGAATAGTGGGCAAGCTTGCTTTTAAGCGGGCATCATTGGCAATTTTGCCATCTTTTAACGGTACATTTAAATCTTCGCGAATCAAAACTGTTTTGCCAGAAACATCAATATCGTTTAAACGAGCAAATTGCATGGATTAACCTCTAAGTTAACAACAGGATGGTGACCCGTAGGGGTCGATAAAACGTCGTCACATGACAACAAAAATTGAATAAAAAAATAAGCGTAGATTAGCATATTTTGAGTATTTTTAACATTATTGATGCTATCAACTAATGCTGGGCACGGCGATAACACGGTATTACTACTATATTACTACTTTATTAAGAAGGGTGTTGATGATAAGCTTATAATAACAACAACATGAACGCAGTACTGCGTTCAATATTTTATTCTAAAATTGGAGGCTTTATGGTTGATCTTGACAAAGCAAAACAACGATTACTTGACCTAAAACAAGAATACCAAACTCGCGTGTATAAAATCCAACATGATATGCAAAATCCTGATACGGATATGACCCAAGATTGGGATGACCAAGCGGTGATTAATGAGCAAAACGATGTACGTAAAAACTTGCTAGTCGAAGCCCAGCAAAACCTTGAATTGGTGAATAATGCCTTACTTCGTATCGAAAATGGAACTTACGGTATTTGCGCTGTGAGTGGTGAAGAAATCGAACCTGAGCGTCTAGAAGCAGTACCCTTTGCGACCACCTGTATGAAACACGCTAAATAGCTTACAAAACATACCAAATAGCTGATTTTGGTAGTCTTTCACCCATAAAAAAAGCAAGGACAGTTATCCTTGCTTTTTTATCAAAAAATCAGTCAGTAAATTGCGAATTGATTAGGTGAATCGGCGCATGCTTAAATTAGCAATAATATTTTCTGCATCGTTCCAACGGGTTTTTGAGTCATTGGCGCCCAATAACACTACGATGGCTGGACGATTACCGACATTGGTTTCAAACAAAACACAGTTGCCCGCTTCACGAATATACCCTGTTTTTGATAGGCCAATATTGTATAGACCATCGCGTACCATGTAATTGGTACTGCGCGCCGCAACCGTGCGGTAACCTGAATTGATATTATTTACCCCAAATTGGCGGCTAGGCGTGGTACTAAACTGGCTAATTAAATTATGCTTATAAGCATAGCGCGCCAAAATTGCCAAATCACGCGGTGATGCCACATTCCGAGAATCCAAACCCGATGGGTCATAATAACGGGTTTGCGTCATCCCCAATTCACGCGCTTTTTGGTTCATACGGCTGATAAAATTGTCATAGCCCATAGGGTCAGTACGTGCTAATGCTTTAGCCGCGGGATTTTCTGATTTCATCATCATCATCAGTAGCATTTCAGCACGATTAAGCTGATCGCCAACTTTTAGACGGTCACTGCCCGATTGTTTTGGGGTTTTGAAATCTAATGGACTAATCGTCAATGTTTCGCTCATATTAGCGCCTGATTCCGCCACCACCACAGCTGTCATCAATTTACTGATTGAGGCAATCGGACGGGCGATATCAGCATTTTTTTCATAAATGGTATTGCCTGTTAACGCATCCACTACCAAAGCACCTTTAGAATTGGCAAAATAGCTGCCCGAAGCCCGTGTGCTATCTTGAGACCATGCAGGATTGTAGCTATCATCCTCACTGTATGCATTGTTATAGTTATTATAATTACCGCTATTAAAACTTGTCGTCTGTGGCGTGCTGTTATACATGATGGCACGGGCTTTGTCTAAACTACCCTGCCCACCCCAACTAACTTTAGCCTGGCTACCTGTCTGCATATTTAATTCAGCATTACTTTGTACGCCAACCAGTGCAATGACAGCACTTAACAACGTTTTCTTTAACAATGTTTTCATTTCAACACTCTCAATCAAATCATGGTTAACTTGCTGTTGGATAAAGCATACAGTTACCAAAACTACCAATATATTTACGAAAAACAGATCAACAACGATACCTTAAGCCTAATAGCCATTAAAATCAAGCCATTAAAAGTTACAAAATCTAACAAGAATAACGGATTGATTACGCAAGACTGACTTAAATTTACGATGAGTAGTTTAGCACAGTACAAATGTTACGCATGTAAAAAAGTAAAAAAAGCGTTTAGCTAATACAATAATAAAACCATAAGTAACAATAGGTTAAGATATCCTTTTACAAAAAAAGCTGACATATTGCTATGCCAGCTAATTTATAAGTTAAAGATAATTTATGGTTTGAAACTGTCTTTTAAGGTCACAATACGGTTAAACACCAAATGCTCTGGTGAATAATCTTTACTATCTGCCACAAAAAACCCTTCGCGTTCAAATTGAAAACGCTCGCCTGCATTGACTTGTGATAAAGAAGGCTCGACAATGGCATCTACTTCACGTAGTGAATTGGGATTAATCTCTGCGGCTAAATTATTGATGTCAATTTTGGCAGGGTCTTCTTGGGTAAACAGCTGCTCATACAGACGTACCTTCGCGGGTACACCTAGACTGGCTGACACCCAATGGATCACACCTTTAACCTTACGTCCTTCTGGATTGTTGCCCAACGTTTTTGGGTCAATAGTCGCTGTTAACCCCACCACTTCACCAGTGTCATCGGTGATGTGCTCCTCAATCTTTAACACATAACTATTGCGTAAGCGGATTTCTGGGTTTTGCGGTGACAAACGTTTATAGCCCTCAGGCGGCGTGATTTCAAAATCCCCTTTATCAATATAAATTTCTTTGGTAAAGGGAATGTCACGCATACCTTGGCTGTCATCATGGCTATTTTTAGGCTGGGTCAACCATAAAACCCCATTGTCGAGTTTAGTTTTTACACTGTCTTTTTTGAGTGTTTCAACATTGGCGACGGCTTCATCAAAATTGGTAATGGTCACTTTTAGTGGGCTTAGTACCGCCATGGCACGATTCACATGCTCTAATGAGTTACGGATACTAAATTCCAGTAAGCCAAAATCCACCACGCCGTCTGACTTGCTGACGCCTACACGGTCACAAAAATCTCGCAAGCCTTCAGGGGTATAACCACGGCGGCGCATACCGGCAATCGTCGGCATACGCGGATCGTCCCAACCGCTCACCAAGTCATCTTCGACCAGTTTTTTGAGTTTGCGTTTACTGGTCAAAATATGGTTTACGTTTAGGCGTGCAAATTCATATTGGTGTGGTTCTTTGTCAAAGCCCACTTTATCTACCACCCAATCATAAAACGGACGGTGGTCTTCAAATTCTAGGGTACAAATCGAATGCGTAATACCTTCGATTGCATCTGACAACGGGTGAGCATAATCGTACATGGGATAAATACACCAATCATCGCCTGTTTGGTGATGCGCTTGGTGCATGACACGATACAAAATCGGATCGCGCATATTCATATTGGGGCTTGCCATGTCGATTTTGGCACGAAGCACCGCTTCACCGTTGCCATATTTGCCTGATTTCATATCGTCAAAGCGTTGCAAATTCTCTTCAACACTGGCATCACGGTAAGGTGAATTTTTACCTGCTTGACCAAAATTACCGCGGTTTTCACGAATATCTTCAGGACTTTGCAAATCAACATAGGCATCGCCTTGTTTGATTAATTTCACCGCCCAATCATACAATTGAGCAAAATAACTAGACGCATAGCGCGCCTCGCCTGCCCAATCAAAACCGAGCCATTTGACATCATCTTTGATATTATCGACAAACTCCTGATCTTCAGCATCAGGATTGGTGTCATCAAACCGTAGGTTACACAGCCCTGCAAACTCCTTGGCAAGCCCAAAGTTGAGACAAATAGATTTGACATGACCCAAATGTAAGTAGCCATTGGGCTCAGGTGGAAAACGGGTCACAATCTGGCTATATTTTTGCGAAGCAAGGTCATCGCGTACGATCGCACGGATAAAGTCATTTTTTTCACTATTGGCTGCTGTATCGTCGGTTTTTGTATTTTTGTCGGTCGTCGCCGTCATTTGGTTGCCCCTTACCTATTACAAAAATGGTGAACTAATCTGCCATTCTAGCAGTTTTTTGACATTGAAAAAACTTAAATGAATTTAATTGAAACATTTAATTTTGCCAACTTTGCAAACTAAATACTGACTTTTTGATTGAAAATCGCTAGGATAGCCACAACAATTGCAAGATACGTTTTTTTAACCATAAAAACCATTAGGAGCTCACAATGGATATGCCATACGTAGAATTAGAAACCACCATGGGTAACATCGTTATCGAACTCAATCAAGAAAAAGCCCCCAATACCGTGGCAAACTTCTTAGAATACGTCAAATCAGGTCATTATGATGGCACGATTTTTCACCGCGTCATTGACGGTTTTATGATTCAAGGTGGCGGTATGGACGCCAACATGAAAGAAAAATCTACCAATGCCCCAATCCAAAATGAAGCAGATAATGGCTTGAAAAATGAAGTCGGCACGATTGCGATGGCACGTACTTCTGACCCACATTCAGCGACTGCGCAATTTTTTATCAATGTAAAAGACAATAGTTTCCTAAACTTCTCTGGCAAAAACCCACAAGGCTGGGGCTATGCGGTATTTGGTAAAGTGACTGAAGGCATGGACATTGTCAATAAAATCAAAGGTGTACCGACTGGTAAATACGGTTTCCACGCTGATGTACCAACCACGCCTGTGGTGATTACCCATGCAAAAGTAATTGAGAAATAATTTTTTTGTATGCAAAGTTTTGCAGATTTGGTCACCGATAATCCCTCCGCCATTACGCAGGTTATTATCAGTGACTTACATTTGAGCATGAATGAGCCTGCCACTAATCCTTTAGGGCAGGCTTTTTTAGATTTTTTAGATAAATTGGCTCTATTGCCCAACTTAACACAGTTTTTTATTCTGGGTGATTGGTTTGAAGCTTGGCTAGGGGATGATGTTGCCGATACAGACACCTTAACAGATGCGCTTCAACCGATTATAGCAAAGCTCAAAGCATTATCCGATAAAAACTGCCAGATTTTTGTCATGCATGGTAATCGGGATTTTCTGCTTGGGCAGCAATTTTGCGACAAGTTTGGCGGGCAATTGATTTTTGAGCCGTTTTATTTGACATTAAATGGCAAAAAAGTTCGCCTAGAACATGGCGATGCGCTGTGCACCGATGATAAAGGTTACCAACGCTTTCGCAAAATCATCCAACATCCTATCACTAAAAAAATTTTGCTCGCGCTACCCATCAAAAAACGCCAACAAATCGCGCAAGATTTACGCCAAAAAAGCAAAACTGATAATGCCAAAAAATCCCTGCAAATCATGGATGTCAATGAACAAGCCGTCAGACAAGCCTTGCAAAAAGCCGATATACTGATTCATGGGCATACTCACCGCCCTGCTGTTCATCAAATTGGCGATAAGAAACGGTTGGTGCTCGGCGATTGGCGGATTAGAGATAATCAGGTACTTGCTGAAATTTGTCTTATTGATGAAACCTCGATTATCTTATTACCACTTTAGTCATCTTTAAAATTTTTTGACTATTAATAGAGGCTCTTTTGAAGTCCTGCTTCAATGAGTCTATTTCTGATTTCGTCAAGTGATTTTGGTTTTTTGAAATGCCCGAGTTCACCGCTTGTGAGGTATTCGAGAGGAAAGTGAAATTCATTTTGCCACCATTGAGCTAAATCAGGATGTTTAAGCTGAATTAATTGTATCATTTTTTGGGTTGGAACAATATCAAAAAAAGGTAATTGATAGCCAGTTAATACAACTGCTTGAATTACCTTACCGCCCATTGTTTCTATATAGCCTTTAAGTCCTGCTAATGTACCACCCATCGCCACTGTATCATCAACGATTAAGTATTCTCGACCACGTTCAACTTCGCCAGTAAAAATAGCTTGTCTGACGATTCGCTCATAAGCACTAGCCTTAGTATGGTTCGCTTTTACAGCTTGTACGATATCAAAGGTGATGGGCAGATTTAACTCATTGGCAAGAATTTGACCAAATACCATTGGAAGTCTATTATTTCCCAAAAATTCTATCGCTAATACAGGAGCGATAATAGGAGATTTTCCTTGTAAGCAATGCTTGATACTTGCTATATCCTTTTGTGTCATCAATTGAGTTAAAAGTTTAATAGCGGATAATTCATTACCCGATTTGGCTTGTATATACAGATCTTCATCGAGGTTTTTCAATGTATTTAAAGCATATAACACCAAAATGGGTGGAAAATCCACCCAAGTTGTTCTTTTAGCATATATACTATCCATGATATTGCTTAAACAACCGCTTTCACGGCTTGAATGACCGCATCAGTGGTGATGTTAAAGTATGGGAACAAGTCTTTGGCAGGGGCAGACTCACCAAAGGTGGTCATACCCACGACTTTACCATCAAGCCCTACAAACTTGTACCAATAATCGATATGGCTGGCTTCAACCGCCACACGCGCACGCACTTGCGGTGGCAACACGCTGTCACGGTAATTGATTTCTTGTTTGGCAAACACTTCAGCACAGGGCATTGATACAACGCGCACGCCCAAACCTTCGGCAGTCAACTCAGTGTAAGCATTCATTGCAAGCTCAATCTCTGAACCTGTGGCGATGATGATGGCACGTAGCTCGCCTTGTTCTTTGGCTAGCACATAGCCACCTTTGGCAATATTGGCTACTTGCTCGATATCTCGCGCTTGGTGCGGTAGGTTTTGACGGCTAAAAATCAGCGCAGATGGCGTTGATTTTGCTTTCAACGCTTCTACCCATGCCACAGCTGACTCAACCGTATCACACGGGCGCCAAGTATGTAGGTTTGGGGTGGCACGCAGACTTGACAACTGCTCGACAGGTTGGTGAGTAGGTCCATCTTCACCCAGACCGATTGAGTCGTGAGTATAGACGTTAATAACACGTTGTTTCATTAAGGCTGACATACGCACCGCATTGCGCGCATATTCCATAAACATCAAGAACGTTGCCACATACGGAATAAACCCGCCATATAAGGCTATACCATTGGCAATCGCCGTCATACCAAATTCACGCACACCGTAGTGAATATAGTTGCCTGCCGCATCATCTTCGAGCGCTTTGGCATTTTTAAACCAAGTCAGATTTGACCCTGCCAAATCAGCAGAACCGCCCAGCAGCTCTGGCAATAATGGCTGTAAGGCATTGATTGAATTTTGGCTGGCTTTACGCGTTGCAATGTTTTCTGGGTTATCTTGACACGCCTTGATAAATTCTTGGGCTTGTGTCTCAAAATTTGCTGGCAAGTCACCATTCACACGGCGAAGTAATTCACTGGCAAGCTCTGGGTAAGCGTCTTTATAAGCATCAAACTCACTTTCCCATGATTGTTGTAGCGCTTGACCTTTAACTGTACAGTCCCACCCTTCATAAATATCGTCTGGCAGTTCAAAGGCTTCGTGATCCCACTTGAGTGCTTGACGGGTGAGCAAGATTTCATCCGCGCCAAGGGGTGCGCCATGTGAGGCCTCCAAGCCTTGCTTGTTGGGTGAACCTGCGCCAATCACGGTTTTACAGATGATGAGTGAGGGTTTATTTTTTTCAGCTATGGCATTTTGGGTCGCTTGGGTAATGGCATCGGTATCGTGACCGTCAACTTTTTGCACTTGCCAGCCATAAGCTTCAAAACGTTTTTGGGTGTCATCTGAAAACCAGCCTTCAACGTCACCATCAATCGAAATACCATTGTCATCATAATACACAACCAATTTGCCCAGTTGCAGCGTACCGGCTAATGAGCAAACTTCATGGCTAATACCTTCCATCAAACAACCATCACCTAAAAAGCAATAAGTTTGGTGATCGATAACTTGGTGACCGTCTCGGTTAAATTGCGCGGCTAGGGTTTTTTCTGCAATCGCAAAACCTACGGCGTTGGCAATCCCTTGACCCAACGGACCTGTGGTAGTTTCCACACCTGCGGTATAGCCATATTCAGGGTGACCGGGGGTTTTAGAGTGCAATTGGCGGAAATTTTTGATATCCTCAATGCTAACGTCATACCCTGTCAAGTGCAGCAAAGCGTACTGCAACATTGAGCCATGACCATTTGAAAGCACAAAACGGTCGCGATTTAGCCAATTTGGGTCGGTTGGATTGTGCTTTAAAAACTTACGCCATAACACTTCAGCGATATCTGCCATGCCCATCGGCGCGCCTGGATGTCCAGAATTGGCTTTTTGCACCGCTTCAAAAGCTAGGGTACGGATGGCGTTGGCAAGACGACGTTCAGAAATTGGGGTTGTCATTGGCTTTCCTATATTACAGAATTAGTTACAGAATTAATTGCAGAATTAAATTTTGTCGTATGTAACATGCTAAAAATAAAACTGTGACAAATTTTATCACAGTTTTAGGTCATTTTTTTAGCTTTAACCGTTTAGTTTGCTCGGCTTTCAAATAAAAGCAAAATGGCAAAAGATGAAATTTTCTGCCAAATCACTTGTTAGCCGACAATTTTTGGTTCAAATTTTCTAAACGCTCAAGCGTGCCTACATCGACCCACGCATCGCTCAGCAAATCGCCAATTACCAAACCTGCTTGCATGGCTTGTTTAAGTAGTGGCGCAAGCGGCGCAGTCTCCCCTACCTTGACCTTATCCAATAATCTTGGTGACATCACACTAATCCCTGCAAAGGTATATTTTGGCGTACCTTCTACCTTGACCTTGCCATTTTCTAAGGCAAAATCGCCAGTTGGGTTGTGCGTCGCTTGGTCGGTGAGTAGCAAATAAGCCTGCGAATCGTCTAACTTAAGCTGGCTTAGTTGAGCAAAATCAAAAGGCGTCCACACATCCCCATTGACCAAAATAAATGGCTGGTCTTTTAATTTGCCGGTAGCCAAAGCCATCTTGATACCGCCTGCTGTCTCAAGCGGTTCTTCTGGCTCAATCGACCAATGAATGGTGACACCGTATTGACTGCCATCCCCGATTGCATTGAGCAGTTTATCAGCAAGCCATGACACATTGATGGTGATATCGGTGATACCTGCTTGTTTGAGTGCTTTGATATGCCACACGATAAGCGGTTGCCCGCCGACTTCGACAAGCGGTTTTGGCGTGGTCAAGGTTAAAGGGCGCAGCCGAGTGCCTTTACCCGCGGATAAAATCATGGCTTGGGTGATGGTGGTTGACATGGGGTTTTATCCTTGGATTTTTTGATGAAAAGCAGGTTCAACAACGGCGGTCATCCAATCAGCAAACTTATCAAAAGTAGGACGCTCATCCCATTGGGTGATAGCTTTTAGACAAGTTAATAAATCATTGAAAACTTTAGGCAAATTTGTCAAATAACGGTCTTTGCCATCTCGCTCGAACAAACGTACAAAAATTCCCAATACCTTGAGATGACGCTGCATACTCATGATATTAAAATCCACAGTAAACTCTGCCAAGCTTTTGTCAATTTGCGCCAATTGGTGATAATGAGCCAGATGCGTGTTGACCCATGTTTCATCATAATTGATATAGGCATCTCGCAATAAAGACGCCAAATCATAGGTGTAGGCACCGATGACAGCATCTTGAAAATCAATCACGCCCAACTCATCGCTGTGATTTAATACCATCAAATTACGGCTGTGAAAATCACGGTGCACCACCACTTGAGGCTGTGCGATGACTTGCTGGATAATATCAGACTGCAAATCTTGCCACAGCGTCTCTAAGTCTGGGGTCATCGTCACGCCGATATAGGGTAAAAACCACTCGCTAAACAAGCCCATTTCTCGGCGCAGCAAGGCATCGTCGTAACTTGGGATAACGGCTTTGGCGTCATTGATGTCAATCTTTTGAATCGCCAAAATTTCCTGCATTGCCTGCTGATAATAGCGCGCAGTTTTTGCCAGCTCGCCTGCATCCGTTAAATCCTTGGCAATGACATCGGCAAAATCCGTGTTTCCCAAATCCTCAAGGACGATAAAACCTTGCTGTTCATCCGTGGCAATCATTTTTGGCACATGCACATGACCTGCCATTAAATTGTCCACGGCGATAAATTCTTTCACCGATTCTTTTGCTGGCGGCGCATCCATCACGATATAGTGTTGATTGTCGACGGTTAAGCGATGATAGCTGCGAAAGCTGGCATCACCAGGTATTTTTTCATGCTGCAATGATTGATTTGGAAAAACTTGGGTTAACCAAGTGTGCAGCTGTTGTTCCCGTGACTGTTGTTCAAGTGGCTGTTGTTCATATGAGTGTGGTTGACATGGCTGGTCATCTGATGGCGAAGCTGTGCTATCGGAAGGGTCTTGGTTGGCAAGTTGTGCGGCGGGATGGTTCATAAGGTGGGCTTACTCAATAAAAATAAGTTATGCTACCGAAAATCTGCGTATCTCTCAAGTGGCGTCTATCATGTTTGCAATTTTAAACATCTTTTGCAATAGTATATTGATGACGCTAGTGATATGATGTGAAGGTTTTTATATTGCGTCTTTGGTAAATGTCTAATGAAAAAATCTGTGAAATTGTCGCCTATTTCGTCAACTTCTAATCGTTTAACTTCACATTCGTCTTTGCCAACCCAGCCTACATGCTTGCATCAATCACTACACCAAATTTATCGACATACCAACGTTTTAGCGATGACGCTTGGGGCGATGTTTACTACTTTGTATTCAACCTCAGCGCTTGCGGTGTTGCCGACAGCCGCCGTTACGGAATCGACTGATGCAGCGACAGCACAAAGCACAGCAGCTCAAAACATTGAGTCACAGAGTATCGAGACACAGGGCACTGAATCACAAATTATTAAAAAACAAAACCTTGATGCCTCAACTGCAACGCCCGATACCGATAGTAGTATCGCCACCACAGCAGACAGCACCACTACTGTCGATGTGACCACCAATCAAGGCATCACACCGATTAGCGCGCCTGACATCAAACCAAACTCTGCGCGTACTCGTCCCAACTTTACCCCAAATCAACAGCAGCAAGCCAGTCTAGAAAAGCTCAAAACCTTTTATCAACCCAAAACCCCGCAAACCACGGACGATACTAGCGCCACGGTTGCTAATTCAAATGCTAATCCAAATTTGCTGAGCCCGCTCACGCCTGATAGTCAACAGTCAGGTGCTCAAGCAAATACGCAATCAAAAGCAGCCACCCGAAAAGACGCCATGTGTCATGGCAACTGGGTATATCCCACTTCGACCATCTATCAACAGCAAGCATTAGCGGCAGCTGCTACCGACCAACCCAATAGCAGTTTCCCAATTTATGCCTCGGCTGACTATGGCTATTATGACAATGAAAACTACGCTGAATTGTCGGGCGATGTGCAAATCAACCAAGGTCGTCAGCAAATCTCTGCCGATAAAGTGGTCGTTAACGTGCAAGATGGCATTGCGGCCGCTCAAGGTAATGTTCTGTTAGTGGATGCCGCGCAAAGTACCCAATCGACAGACGGCAATCCACGTGTAAGCCTTAAAGATAGCCCAAAAGGGGGGCTGATTACCGTTGCCGACGAACTGGCGTACCAAACGGATAGCACCAAAGCAACCGCCAAAGATGTGGCGTTTGCCAGCGTACCGCTACAAGCGTATGGTTATGCCAAACGGCTTAATAAAGTCGATGAAAGCCGCGTTGAAATTGACGATGTCATGTTTACCACCTGCGCGCCTGACAATCCGACTTGGCAAATCAATGCCAAAAACATCGATATCAATACCGACACGGGTCGCGGTGAAGCCTATAATGCCACGTTAAAAGTCAAAAATACCCCAGTATTGTACCTGCCGTATTTTAACTTTCCGATTGACGATCGCCGCACCAGTGGTTTTTTGTTACCACGCGGTGGCTTTAGTACGGAAGGGAGTTTTAATGTACAGTTACCTTATTACTTTAATCTAGCGCCAAATTACGATGCCACTGTCACGCCAACCATTTTTACTGACCGCAATCCGATGTTGACAGGTGAGTTTCGCTATCTGACAGAAAAATTTGGTTATGGTAGCTTGACAGGCTCTTATCTGCCAAACGACAAACAATATGATGATGAAGACCGTAAGCGCTTTTATTATGATCATCATTGGCAGTCAAAAGATATCCCTAACCTGTCCATTGATGCGCTATATCAGTATGTCTCAGATCCTAAATTCTTAAACGATTTTGAGACCTTGGGTGATGAAACCGTTCAATTAAATTTACCGCGCCGCATTCAAGCCAATTATTACAATGACTATTTGACTGCGCTTGCCAAGATTGAAACCTTTCAAACACTGGATCGTAATTTAACCAATTCAGACAAAATCTTGGACAAAGACAAACCGTATGACCGTCTGCCGCAGTTATCGGTCAAATATCGGGTACCTTGGTTGACCCAATTTGATTTGACGGGTATCAGCGATTTTGCCTATTTTAAACGCCCAATTAATGATGGCTCTGCGCCTGAGCAAAGCGGTGGCAGACTGTATAACAAACTCACTGCCGCCTATCCAATGACGCGAACTTGGGGATACGTGACGCCGTCAGTGAGTTTACAGCACCTTTATACCCAATTTGACCAAGAGTCAGCCGACGCCAATGGACTGGATAAAAATAGCAAAAGCCAATCTATTTTTGTACCGCAGTTTAGTATTGACAGTGGCTTAAATTTCTTTAAAGCAGGCACCCCGTTTGGTAAATTTGATGACTCCTTGGGCGGCTATCAGTTATTAAGCCCGCGCCTAAAATATGTGTACTCGCCCTATAAAGACCAGACTGACGTACCCAACTTTAATACCCGTTTGGCATCGCTCAATTTTTCGCAATTGTATGAAGATTCATGGTTTTTGGGATATGATCGTCTGCCCGACAACAATCATCTAACCCCTTCATTAAATTATCGCTATATTGATGGCAATGGTTTGACTCGCTTGGATGCCAGCGTGGGCAAACAAATTTATTTGAGTGATATTCGGGTACATCTTGACAATACCGATGATGGGTTAAAAATTGACAATACCGGTACCGTCTTTGAAGTAAGCACCCAACCGCGTCAAGATTTTTGGGTGGATTTAGATGGCTCGGTCGATGACAACGCTGATTTAAACTATATCAACACCCAATTTCGTTATGCGCCAACTTTCAATAGCCTTTATAACTTAGGGTATATCAAACGCAATGACAGTAGATTTGGACAAAAAGCCCTCTCTGCTTTCACAGGCTCCGCTGTTTTACCTATTAATGATAATTGGCAGTTTTTAGGGGCTGTGCAATACGACAATGAGAAAAGTCGTTTTAGTGATGCGTTAGCGGGCTTTACTTATGGTAGCTGTTGTTATGGCTTATCGATTTATGCTCGTCGTTATTATGATGAGTTAAGTGATAAAGACAGTGCTGACCACGCTATCATGGCAGAAATTAGCTTAAATGGGTTATCCAATAAAGGTGATGGTCGACTGGCTAGCTTGATGCGTAATCGGGTATTGGGTTATGACCCTAAATACTAAACGCCTTTTACGCAAAAAACTGGCTAAAACTTGACATTTTTTAGGATTTATTATGATACAGACATACGCCAGCAAATATTATTGTATAAAATGACCCAAACTTAGCAACATCTAAATCTAAGAAATTTGATGTAAGAAACTTGGTGAAAGACCAGCCATTTTATTGAAATTGTTTTGCCCTAATTTTTTGAGTGATCAAATTTACTTTTTTTATTTTTTGGTTTTTATTTTAAGGATACATGCCATGAACCATGCTGTCATGCATAATTTACCCAATTTTCACCGTAACACCCTATCTGCTCTCACTAGCGCTTTGATATATGGCGCCCTATTGGTTATGCCAACATTGAGCGCGCAAGCCGTGACTGCAACAGCGGTAACCACTAAAACCAACACAACCAGCAGCAAAACGACGGTGGAATCTAGTAAAAAATCTAGCACCAAATCTGCAGCGCAAACCACAAGCAAATCAACCAAAGCTGTGACAGCAAACAAAACCACCAACGCTGCCAAATCAGTCAAAGCTGACATCAAAACCAGCGGCTCAAAACCTACCACTCAAAAAACTGCACCGGCTGTCTCTCAACCTGCGCCCGTAGCACCAGAGGTCGCCAACTCATTGGTTGAGCCAGCGCCTGTCGTCACTAGCAACTCGCAAGATCAGGTCATTGATGGCGTGATTGCTATTGTCAACGACACCCCTATTTTACGCAGCCAGTTAGATCGCGCGGTTGCTCAAGCTTCTGCACAGCTTCAAGCGCAAAACAAACCTGTACCACCCGCACAGCAACTTTATCCGCAAGTATTGGATCAGCTAATTACTAAGCAAATCCAACTTGATATCATCAAACGCCAAGGACTGCAAGCTGAGGAGAATGCAGTGAATGCTGCATTGACCAATTTGGCACAACAAAATGGGGTCGCAAGCCTTGCCGAATTCCAGCAAAAACTTGACGCCCAGCGCGCAGGTAGTTACCAAGCATTGCGTCAAAAAGTCAGTGAAGACTTGGCGATACAAACTTTGCAGCAGCAACAACTTGCTAGCCGCATTAAAATCTCAGATCAAGATATTAACAACTTCTTAAAATCACCAGAGAGCAACGCTTTAGAAAAATCACAATATCGCACCTTACATATTCGCGTGCCTTTTGTAGCCGATGCCGCAGGTAAAACCAGCGACAAACAAAAAAAACAAGCGCTGACCGTAGCCACCCAAATTGCCAAAAACTTGCAAGCTGAGAATGCCAATATTGAGCAAATCATGACTGACGCGCAAACCAACTATAACGCGCAAATTCAAGGAGGCGATATGGGCTACCACGTCGCGGCAGAGTTACCGACAGAACTGTCAAAAAACATCACCGCCCTTGAAGTCGGGCAAGTCACCAACCCGATTGCCACGGCAGAAGGTTATAACGTGATTAAATTGGTCGATAAACGCGGCGGTCAACAAAAAATCATCGATCAATGGCATACCCGCCATATTTTAATTAGCCCATCGACTGCCCTACCCGCTGACATGGCGAAACAGCAGATCGACACTATCTATGAAAAACTGCGTCAAGGTGAGGACTTCGCTACTTTAGCAAGCACCTACTCAAAAGACCCAGGAAGCGCCAGCAACGGCGGCGATTTGGGCTGGGTCAGTGAAGGTGATATGGTACCAAGCTTTGAAGCAATGATGAAAAAAACGTCGGTAAATGACTATTCTGTGCCATTTCAATCACAATTTGGCTGGCATATTCTTAAAGTCGATGAAAAACGCCAAAAAGATGTGAGTGATGTCTATCGTAAAAACATGGCGCGTGAAATTCTATACCAACGTATGGCACCGCAAGCGCTAGACGATTGGATGCAGGATTTAAGAGCGCAAGCTTACGTTAAAATCATGCAATAATTTAGCTTTCACAAAAAAGGCAGTAGGATTAACATACTGCCTTTTTTTATAATTAAATTAGTCCATAAAAATCAGCGTTGCCATTCTACCTGTTGCAGGCAATTGATGCTGGGTTTGCCGACGATACGAATAAAATCGTGCATCACCATGGCTATCTAAACCACTTTTATGCACCTGATGAATGCCACAAGCCTTGAGCTGTAATTCTGCTATTGCAGGCAAATCGGCAAAATAATGACCGACCTTATCAGCATTTGGCTGAAACAACTGAGTAGCGACAACCTCAGATACGTTTAACACTGATAACACCGCATCTTTGACACGTCTGTCCACTTCATAGCTTGATTGTGCGATGCTAGCGCCTATCCAAGCGTGCCACCCACGAGTGACCTTCTGCATTTCGGCAGTCGCATTGTCCCCCGCTGCAAAATCAAACTGGTGTACCATTTTTTGCACTGTTTTTGCAATAATATTTTTACTAAGACCTTGCCAGCCAGCGTGAATCGCGGCAATCAGCTTGTTATCATCTGCTGCATCGGTCGCTATCATGACAGGTACACAATCTGCTGTCATAATCGCTAAGGCAACATTAGGCAAACGCGTGATATGCGCATCAGCAGATATCGCTGCTGTGCCAATTTTATCGGTAACCTGATAAACGTCATTACCATGGATTTGATTAAGCCAATGAATGCTGTTTAATGCGGGATGATAGTGTTGCAAGGATTGCAGCAAGTGCGCACGATTTTGATGCACCTGCATGCTATCATCCCCTACATGCAAGCCTAGATTAAATTGACCATACATAGCATTCAAACTAGACTGCCCCACTGCATCATTGCTTGACTTGCTTGAATTACTTGACTTTCTTGGCAGGGACTCACAGCCAGATAGGGTTTGAACCACGGTTACCCCTTGGCTAGGTGCGTGCGTCAGTTCAATCCAGTGTGAGTGCTTATCTGTCATTATTGGGCTCTTAGGTATTGGGGACTTAGTTATTAGGCTTTTAGGTATTAGGCTATAAGTTGGCTTGTGAATGATTTGTCGATTAAAACGCATCGCCAGGCACATACACCTCACCCGCCATCAGACGGCGCGCTGAACGGCTCATAGACACTTTTTTGGCTTGCCATTTGCCATCCACTTGCGAGGACTCACCCCCGACCAGTAGCGTGCCTGATGGGTGACCAAAGCGTACTTCAGACAACGCTTTGCCACCTGCCGCTTGGTTGACTAGCGTACCTTTAATGGTCGCTGCGGTGCCAATCGCAACCGAGGCTGTACCCATCATGGCATGGTGCAGTTGACCCATACTCATCGCGCGGGCAAGCAAATCAATATCGCCTGCCTTGACTGCTTTGCCACTAGAGGCGGTATAATCGGCTGGCGGTGCAACCCAAGCAATTTTTGGGGTATGCTGACGGGTTTGAGCTTCTGTTAACTCTGCAATCAGTCCCATTTTAACTGCGCCATGGGCACGGATTTTTTCAAGCTTAGCCAAAATTTCTTGGTTACTGTTGATGTCTTTTTGCAGCTCAGCGCCCGTAAAACCTAAGTCTTTGGCATTTAAAAAAATCGTTGGGATACCTGCATTGATCATCGTGACGTCAAATTCACCGATTTCAGGTACATCCAGTTTGTCAATCAAGTTGCCCGTCGGGAACATATCGCCATCGCTGTCCACAGGGTCGATAAATTCAATTTTGACTTCGGCTGCTGGGAAAGTCACACCATCTAGCTCAAAATCGCCCGTTTCTTGCACTTGACCATCAGTCATGGGCACATGCGCGATGATGGTTTTGCTGATATTTTGCTGCCAAATACGGACTTCACAAATGCCATTTTGGGGCACTTTACTGGCATCCACCAACCCATTAGCAATCGCAAATGAACCGACCGCAGCGGTTAAGTTTCCACAGTTACCTGACCAATCAATCATCGCTTTGTCAATGGCGACCTGACCGAATAAATAATTCACATCATGATTGGCAACGTCTGTTTTTGACAAAATTACCACTTTGGAGGTTGATGATGAGCCATTTCCCAAACCGTCAATTTGCTTACCATACGGATCTGGACTACCCACCACCCGCAGTAAAAAACTATCTCGGGCTTGCCCTGGGGTTTGGCAGCGTTCAGGTAAGTCATCAAGCTTGAAAAAAGTACCTTTTGACGTACCACCGCGCATATAGGTAGCTTTAACAGCGATTTGTGGGGCAAAATGGGCCATGTTCATATCCTTATGGTGGCAGGCAGAGAATTGACGCATCAATTTGTTTTATGTTTAGTCACATTACTACATCAAAACATGCTAAAACAAATTGATGACTGGGTGATATACGTTAAACACATCATCTAACAGTGGTTTACGTTAGTATTGCTCGTTTTTTTCTTCAATGGTTAATTTGACATTGGTGTCGGTTGGGACTTTTTCATGCGATACTGACTTGGTCGATTTGTCTGTACTTGTGCTAGCCGCTGACTTAGTAGCGGTTGATTTGGTATCAGCATTTGAGGTGGTTGGCTCAGATTTTTTATCCGATATTTTATCTGCGCTATCTGATGCTGTGTTTTTCTTGTCTGATGTGGTGGTCACGTCAGTCTTGGTTTTTTCGCTGTCGTTTTTTTCACTGTCTGTTTTTGGTTCTTCTGTGGTTTGTTTCTTGACAGGTTTGGTCGTTGAATTTTGGCTGTTGTTGGCAGCGACACTGGGTTTGCTAGTCACTGTTGGTACAACGGGTATGGCGCCTGCCGAAGAACCGGCTAAGGGCGTATTAGATGGCTGGGTCAGCGTTTGCGCTAATGCCGAATTTGCCATAATCTCACCGACTAGCCCAATCACATCGTCGCCTGTGGTGCTATTGACTTGGTAATTGGCGCCACTGGCTGATAGACCAAACCCAACATTGTTTGCCACTAAAGTGCTATTTTGCAGTTGATAACCACGCGACGCGATTTGCTCGGCGGCGACTGGCATTTTTAGACGGGTATAAATTTTATCGGCGTTATCGAGCTGCGCTTGGGGCATATTAAACGACACCGTCGCTTGGCATTTACCATTGCTACCATTCACGCTTTCTAGATTGATTGCTACTTGCGACAAGCCATTTTGCAAGATAGACATATCAACAATCGTACCTGCTTGCTGCTGAATGATGTCAGACTGCTTTTTGGCTTGCTGGTCGATGCGATTGACAAGATAACTGTGAATGGCACTGGTTGCCTTCTCATTGTTACAGGCAATATCAGACGTTTCAATTGTCTTTTGCTCACTGCTTGCAGCACTGCCAGTTTGCTCGTCTTTTTGCTCATTGCGACTACATCCCACGACGGTTAAGGCAAAACACGCCAATAATAACGGCGTACGCATTTTTTTTGACAACGTATTTTGTGGGAAAATCATAGACATAAGGCACCTTTCACGCAGAATTTATTACCATGCCATTATAAAGCAAAGTTTTGCAAATTGGCTAGTTGTTCACTATTATTTATAATAAAATTTAGTTGTAATAATTTTTAGTAGTGATAAAATTTTATTGTCTATTGCGAGCCATCGTATGCGCCATCCAAATCAAACGTATTATTTACTCGGTCATCGTGCTGCGCGGGCTGAACGGCTAGAGAACTGTCAAGACGGATTTGCCTACGTGCAGCAATTACAAAAACAGGGTAAGCAGCTTGATGGGGTTGAATTTGACGTCCAAATGACCGCCGATGGCAAATTTGTGGTGGTACATGACGAAACTTTACATCGGCTTGCAAGACAACAATCGTGGATTGCTGATAAAACATGGGCGGAATTAGACGCCATTGTGCAATCGGACTATGGGCGTTTTTCCCAACGTTTTGAACTAGGGTTTTTAAAACATCACATATTGTTGCTAGACGATTTACCACCCTATCTGCAACACTTTTGCCATATTGAACTGGAAATCAAAACCCATGCCAAAACCCAGCCAGCCTTGTTGGTTAAAAATCTGCTTAGGCTATTATCACAAGAAATATGGCAAGCTTTACCTATTACTTTGACCAGTTTTGATACCGATATTTTGTACCAAATTCAAAACCAACAGCAATTTTTAAATTTTCACTTTCCGACAGGCTTGTTATTTGAGCCTAAAGCACTTGAACCTAAAACCACGATGGCAAGCCAAATTACTTTTTTACCGACGCCTGATGCAGCGGGTAAAAATTTAATATTGCAAACCTTTAATCGCGCTTGTGCGTTAGGCTGTAGCCAAGTGGGCATTTATTATCCGCTTATCACCCCAACTCTGCTAGAAATTGCCAAAATTTATGGCTTAACAGTCACCGCTTGGACGGTAAATGAGGTTGATGTGGCAAAACGCTTGATTGAGATGGGCGTCGATTGTGTGATTACAGATTATCCTACCCAATTTTTAACCCAATTATATGAGTTTAACGTTTAAATTGACCCACTAAATTGACCAATCAGGAGATAACCATGAAACTTGCAGAAGCTTTGTTACGACGTGCCGATATGCAAAAAAAGCTCGCCAGCTTGAAATCGCGCATTGCTGAAAACGTCAAAGTCCAAGACGGCGATACCCCAAATGAAAACCCGAATGAACTGTTGCTGCAAGCCAATCAAGTCATGAGCGAGCTGTATGCGTTAATCGACCATATCCATCGTACCAATGCCATCGCTGTCATGCCCGATGGCTCAACCATGCTGAGCACTTTAGTCAAGCGTGATGAACTTGCCGAACGCCATCGCCTGCTGCAAACCGCGATTGATAATGCTAAAACAGAAGGCGATCGTTATAGCTACCGAGAAATCAAATGGCAAAAAGTGATTGAACCGGTCAAACTGCAAAAACAAGCAGATGACATAGCGGTCAAACTTAGAAACTTAAATATCCAATTGCAAGCCGCTAATTGGCAGATTGATTTAGTATAAGCTAGTTTGAAAAAAGCCTACAATTTGCTATGATGGATTTGAACATACAGGGCGACTATCAGACCTTGTTTGGCGCGCTGTCCACCGAGAGGTTGAAAACAAATCGGGCACAGCTTGCAGGTCTGCGAGCAAGACCATCTTTTTACTCGTCATGCTCAGCACACCTTACTAGTTAAACTCGCTCACAAGGCGACTTTAGACCTGCACTCATTACTACCGGATATTGACTGTATGTTCACCTTTTTGGTCTAAAACCCTCTGTTTGATGGGGGCAAAACTTTTGCGGTGCATGGGCAAAATACCGTAATGCTCTATCGCTTGGATATGGGCGGCGGTGGGATAGCCTTTATGCTGCTCAATGCCATAATCAGGATATAACTTTGACAACGCCACCATGTCTCTGTCACGCGTCACTTTGGCAATTACACTGGCGCCACTGATACACGCATGTTTGCCGTCCCCTTTCACAATCGCTTGCTCATGCGTAATTTGCTGATAATTGGGCAAGTCAAACAACACGGGCAGTTTATTGCCATCCACCATGACGCTAAAAGTCGCTGTTGGGTATTGCGCTAACATTTGCGCCATCACGCCTGCCACCGCTTGTTTCATCCCTAGTAATGTCGCTTGTAAGATGTTGAGCTGGTCTATTAAGCTGGCAGAAATTTTGACAACCTGATGCGCGCTCGCCGTTTGTTCAATCAAGGAAAATAACGCTTCTCGTTTTTTTTCTGACAGTTTTTTGGAGTCAGTTAGCGCGCTTAGCGGATGATTGTGGCTAATACCTACACTATCAGCCGTGTGTAAATCAGTGCTTAGGCTATCTTCTTTGATAGATAAAATCGCCTTATCGAAGATGAGCGCACAAACCACCACATCGCCCAATAACGGCCCTCGCCCAACCTCATCCACGCCAATAATAAAATGCTTTGTCATTTAATTTAGATCCCAAAATTTGTTACAATGCCTACCATACGGCTATTTTACATTTTTAAGGAAACAATATGAATATTTTAGTAATTGGCACAGGTGGACGTGAGCACGCATTGGCATGGCAATGTGCCAAAGATAGCAAAGTTAGCACAGTTTTTGTTGCCAACGGCAATGCAGGCACAGCGCTTGAACACAAACTACAAAATGTCGATTTAGACGTCAAAGACCATGCGGCGGTGATTCAATTTTGCCAAGATAATGACATTGCCTTTGTGCTGGTTGGTCCTGAAGCGCCACTGGTGGCAGGTATGGTTGATGACTTAACAAAAGCAGGTATCAAAGCTTGGGGACCCACGGCGTATTGCGCACAGCTTGAAGGGTCAAAAGCCTTTGCCAAAGATTTTATGATAAAACACCATATTCCTACCGCCAAATACCAAACTTTTAGCGATGCCGAGCAAGCGATTGCTTATGTGAAAGCCGAAGGCGCGCCGATTGTCATCAAAGCCGATGGTTTAGCCGCAGGTAAAGGCGTGATTGTGGCGATGAGCGAACAAGAAGCCATTGATGCCATCAATGATATGTTATCGGGCAACAAATTTGGTGATGCGGGCAGCCGTGTGGTGATTGAGCAGTTCTTGCAAGGCGAAGAAGCCAGCTTCATCTGTATGATAGATGGCAACAATATCTTGCCGATGGCAACCAGCCAAGATCACAAACGTATTGGCGAAGGTGATACCGGTCTTAATACAGGCGGTATGGGTGCTTACTCACCTGCCCCCGTGGTGACGCAGCAAGTACATGACAAGGTGATTGAGCGTGTGATTCAGCCAGTGGTCGATGCCATGAACGAAAATGGCACGCCTTATACAGGATTTTTGTACGCAGGCTTGATGATTGATGACCACAATGACCCCTATGTGATTGAGTTTAACTGCCGTTTTGGTGACCCAGAAACACAGCCCATTATGATGCGCCTAAAAGGCTCAATGGTTGACTTGATAGCATTAGGGTTGGATGGCAATCTTCCCAAACAAACCGAGTGGGATGAGCGTCCTGCCTTGGGTGTGGTACTGGCTAGCAAAGGCTATCCAGAAAGCGCAAGTAGCGGCGATGTCATCCATGGGTTACCAACGCTTGAGTCACAGTATGGGAAAACGGATATGGATGTCAAAGTTTTCCACGCAGGCACCAAGGCGTTTGACAATGGTGAAATTATCACCAATGGCGGCCGTGTGGTTTGCGTGACGGCGCTCGGTGACGATATTTTGGATGCCCAAACCAAAGCCTTAGCAGTTTGTGGCGCTATTAGCTTTGATGGTATGCAATATCGCCGTGATATCGGTTGGCGCGCTATTCAATCTAGCGCCGAATAACCAACAACCAATAAGATGGCATTTAGACATCTAGCCACTGTCTTACGCCAAGTGGTTACGCTAAGTTTTAATCCGCTTTATTAAAAATCGGTAACAACAATCAAAGCAAATCATGTGTTAAAATGATTTGCTTTTTATTTGGCTTTTTCTTTCAAAAACATTAGGCACCCTGTATGGCAAATCCGCAAAATCACGATAACCAACCGCTTGAACAGCTCAAAACCTCGGCGCTTGACCGTCGGTTATCGATTGCCAAAGCATCGCTCAATATCGGCAGACGATGGGCGACCAATAGTGCCTTTGGATTATTCAAATCAAAAGAAGAAAAAGCGGTACAAAAACAAGCTTTTATGCGCGAGCAAGCCCAATATTTGGTGGATGAGCTGGGTAAACTCAAAGGTTCGGTGGTCAAAATCGGTCAAATGTTAGCCCTGTATGGCGAGCATTTTTTGCCCCCCGAAATCACAGAAGCTTTACAAACATTGAACAGTCAGACGACTGCTTTTTCATGGTCAATTATCGAATCCGCGCTACGAACCGAATTGGGCGATACCATCCATGAGTTTGATATCGACCATACCCCAATTGGCACCGCCTCACTTTCGCAAGTACATAGAGCGGTTCATAAAGCCACGGGCGAGCAAGTGGTATTTAAGGTGCAATATCCCAATATCGCTGATGCCGTAGACAGTGACTTGGATTTGTTTCGCCAACTGCTTAGAGTCACCAATGTTGTCCCACAAACCCGTCAACTCGATGATTGGTTTGAAGAAATTCGTGACCTGCTGCATCATGAAGTCAACTACCTCCTAGAAGCAGATACCACTGAGTTATTTTTTCAGCGTTTTGCTGGCGATAGTCGCTATGTGGTGCCGCGCATCCTCAAAGCTTATAGCACCGATCGGCTGCTATGTATGACCTATGAAGATGGCGTGTCGATTTTGGATGAGCAAGTATTTGCGCTGCCCCAAGAAAGACGAAATGCGATTGGGCAGGCGTCGATTGAAATTATGCTGCGTGAGATTTTTGAATGGGGGGATATGCAGACCGACCCCAATTTTGGCAACTATCTGATTCGCCTTGCACAAAAGCCTGATACACAGCTTGACCAATTGGTGTTATTGGATTTTGGCGCGATTCGTCAGTTTGATGACAATCTGCTACTCATCGCCCGTAATTTGCTGTTGGCAGGGGTTTTTCACGACCGTAGCAAAATGCGCCAAGCGATTGATCAAGCAGGCAAGCATTTTGAATTCTTTGCTAATCTTAGCGATTCGGTAAAAAATGATATGGTAGAGCTATGTTTGCTTGCCAGTGAACCCTTTAGTTTGCCAAGTCGTAATCCGACGATTCCACCGAATGTACTGGATGTACATGGCAATTATATTTGGGCACAAAGTGATTTACATAACCGTGTCATTAAGCTTGCCAGTAAATCAGCGACCTCAAAATCCTTTAGCGTGCCGCCTAAGGAGCTGATGTTTATTAGCCGTAAATTCATCGGCGCTTATACCTTTATGACTGTGCTTGATGCCAGAACCAAAGCCCATGATTTGATGGCAACATTCACCTCAGAAGATTAGGTGTAAGTTTGCCATCATTATCACCGCGCCCAACTTGATAAAGCATCAAATTTTGCCTGAGATTTTTACTGTTTTTTCCACGTCAGCCAATTATCAATCACCGCATTGGCGGGATTGATGTTGCTTTGCTCACGCAGCCATTCTGACGTTTGCCGCAAATCTCGCAGCTGTTCGTTATAATTTTTAACTTTTAATGATTGCTGTACCACACGGCAAATATTGTCTGGGTTGGCGTCTTCTTGTAGCAATTCTGGTACGATTTCTCGACCTGCCAAAATATTAGGCAGTGCCACATACGGCACTTTGACCAGCCGTTTTGCCAGCCAAAAGGTCATTTTATTGAGTGAATATACCACCACCATCGGTTTACCCAGTAGCATGGCTTCAAGCGTGGCGGTACCCGATGCGAGCAGCACCAAGTCTGACGCCGCCATCACCCGTTGGCTAAAATCCGCTTGTGTTTCATCACAGCTCACTGTGACATGATGGCGCACCTGCGCTGATTGGGCTTCTAGATATTGCTCTACGATAGTCAGTAGATGTTGGTTGACCGTTGGTACGATAAAGCATAGCTTATCATCCATAATCAACAGTTTGTGAATGGCTTTGAGCATTTTTGGAAAAATCGCATCGATTTCACTGCGTCTTGAGCCTGGCATCACTGCAATGAGATGACTCATCTCCATCTCGCCCATTTTAACAAAAAACTGATGATAGGTGGGATTATCCCAAATCAACTCACGGCGCAGCTCGTCCATAGGCGTTGTAAGCAAATTATCATCAATGGTTTTGAGGAGTGAATGCCCGACACACACGGCGGGATGATCATGTTTTTGGTACACAGACAACTCAAACGGAAACAAACACAGCACCAAATTGGTGGCTCGTTTGATTTTCTCAATTCGCCCTTCCCGCCATGCCCATATCGATGGGCTGACATATTGCACACAATAAATACCGGCTGATTTTAACCGCTCCCCCAATCGCAAATTAAAATCAGGCGCATCAATGCCGACAAAAATATCGATGGCGTTTTGTTTAAACGCTGCCAAAATCTCATCGCGTGCTTTAAACAAATCTGGCAAATGCTTGACCACTTCCACCAAGCCCATCACCGACAAACGAGACATGTCAATCACTGAGTTAAGCCCCTGCGCCTGCATCTGTGCGCCACCCACGCCCACCCACACAATGTCATCACGCAAATTATTCATCTGGCGCATGAAGTCTGCACCCAGCGCATCGCCTGAGACTTCGCCTGCTACGATACCAATGACAATCGGCTGAAACTTGGTTTTAGCAACGTTTTGCGGCAAGTTCTCTCCACTTAGGTTAGAAAAGCTCGCTTCGCTGACGTTAGAAAAGCTGGCTGCGCTTGGGTTAGCAATATCGGTTACGAGTGTGGCGTTTGCAGCAAGGTCTGAAATGGTTTGTGCAGGGGCGTTAGCGTACATGGGATTAAACAGCCTTGTTTGGTTATCATTTTAAAAAAATATTTTAGGGGTAAACAGATGAAAAGTAAAACCATCAAAAAATTTAAATGACAGTTATTTGTTATTTTGTACTAGTATACTGATACAATAGTTGTTATACTGTTGTGGTAGGATATGCAGATATCCAAACAGAGTTTAAACATTGACAAAATATTTTATCAACTGCCAAACTAAAAGTAGGCTTTCCTACTGACTCAAGTAATGACATTATAAATTTTTTGGTTTATAGTGATTTTTTAAATTTTTGCCAACAGCCTGTGAGAATTATGACAACTTTTGCCAAAACTGATATCGCTGATGTAGATAATGTGAATATTGAAGCAATTTTACCGCTAGTGACGCCTGCGGAATTAAAAAACGAACTACCATTGAGCCCCAAAGCTATCGAGACGGTGACCAAAGGTCGCGAAACCGTGCGTAATATTTTAGACGGTAAAGACAAACGTTTATTGATGGTGATTGGTCCCTGCTCGATTCATGACGTCAACGCTGCGCATGAATACGCCGATAAACTGTTGGCTTTATCCAAAGAAATTGAAGACAGTATTTATGTGGTGATGCGTGTGTACTTTGAAAAACCCCGTACCACGGTGGGATGGAAAGGCTTAATCAATGACCCAGACATGAATGATAGCTTTGATATTAATAAGGGCTTGCGTGTTGCGCGCAAACTGCTGCTTGATTTGAATGAAAAAGGCTTACCTTGTGCAACCGAAGCGCTTGATCCCAATACACCGCAGTATATCCAAGATTTAATCAGCTGGTCAGCGATTGGGGCACGTACCACTGAGAGTCAGACTCACCGCGAGATGTCTTCAGGTCTGTCTTGTCCAGTCGGCTTTAAGAACGGTACAGATGGCGGTATGACAGTGGCTGTCAATGCCATGCAAGCGGTGAAATCTGGTCATAGCTTTTTAGGTTTATCTGCCGATGGTCTGGTGTCTATCATTCAATCAAAAGGTAATCCATACGGTCATGTGGTGCTTCGTGGCGGTAATGGCAAACCCAATTATGATGCCACTGCCGTTGCCCAAGCGGAAAATGAACTTGCCAAAGGTAAAGTCTCAGGCAAAATCATGATTGACTCAAGCCATGCCAATTCAAATAAAGACCCTTACCTGCAACCGATGGTCATTCAAAATATCGCTGAGCAAATCAAACACGGTAATCGCTCGATTATTGGGATGATGGTTGAAAGTCATCTTAAAGGCGGTCGTCAAGATTTGACCGCGGATTTGAGCCAGCTTGAATATGGCAAGTCTATTACCGATGGCTGTATCGATTGGGATACCACGGTCAAAGCGATGCATGATTTACGTGATGCCATTAAAGATGTATTACCCACTCGCGAGTTGAATGATTAAGCCTTTAGCATTTGAATAAATTTAATTAACCGCTATAATGAATTTGTAGCGGTTTTTTGTTGATGAAATTAGGGTCTAAACATGAGCGAAAAATTGGAAAAATATGGCGTCAAAATCGTAGAACGTCCGGCCATTAAGCCCACTAAAAAACTTGATTTGTCAGGTATTTATGGTATGCAAATTATCAAATCGGAAACCAAACTAGTTCTACGCACTCATAACAAAACCTTTAAACGCCTAGCAGATATGTAATGGAGTTAATATTTTTCCCATTTGAGCGGGTTATTGAAATAAATGCCTATATCCTTTCAACAGAAAAAGGTATGAAGGGGCAAGCAGACATTGGCAAATTACAAGGTGCTTTAGCGAGAATTGATAATGCCATTGTATATGGTGAACTTAATGATATTTTTGAGATTGCAGCGAAGTATGCAACAAGTATCGCTGTAGCTCATGCATTATCTGACGCCAATAAACGAACAGGTCTTGCGGTTGCTTTAGAATATTTGTCATTAAATGATTTTGAAATCACGATTGACCACATTTTGTTAGCCGATGCGATGCGAGATTTAGTTATCGGGGAAGTGACTGAATCCGAGTTCGCCGATATCCTTTATTCTCAATATGCATTGACCACTAGACTAGGTTAATAATGCGGCGGTTTATCGCTCAACAAATCAAACGGCTGAATTTGTGAGCCTTGCGTTTGAGTTTCCAATTTTTGATAAAGTAGCTGTAATTGCCGTTGTTGGTCAGCAATCAACTGGCTTTGCTCGGTGACGATATTATCAAGTTTATCCACTGTATCTTCCATAAACAGCACTTGCGTTTGTAAATCAATCAAGGCTTGGGTTAATTTTTCTATCATGTTAACCAACGCGTTTTCATCGCTTGCCTGTTTTTGGTGATCTTTTTCGCTCATTTAGAATGCCTCATAAGTTTCCCCACAATTTTTTGCCATAAAGTCTGCTACAATAGCCGCATTTTCCTATTATACAAACATTTTTACTAAACTTTGAGAAAGTTATGGCACTGATTCATTTACGAGATATTCATTTGGCATTTGGTATTGCACCGATTTTGGACGGTATTGATTTTAATATCGAACAAGGCGAACGCGTGTGTTTGATTGGGCGCAATGGTGAAGGCAAATCAACTTTGTTTAAGGTCATTAGCGGTCAAGTCAAGGCTGACAGTGGCGAATTCCAAATCAGTGGCAATCTGAAAATTGCCATGCTCGAGCAAGACATTCCAGAAACGTCGGGCAAAGTCAGCGACATCGTTATGGCAGGTGCTGGTGACGTGGCAACATGGCTGACGGCCTACGAGCAAGCCAGTGATAAATGCGCCAGTGGTGACATGAAAGCCTGCGAATTGATGTCAGATTTGCAGCATAAAATTGATGATGCCCATGGGTGGGACTTGACCCGCGAAGTACAGACCATGCTGTCCATGATGAACTTGGACGGCGATGCCGATATTAGTGAATTATCGGGCGGTCGCAAACGCCGTGTGCTGCTTGCGCGTGCGCTGATTACCAAACCTGATGTGCTACTACTTGACGAGCCGACCAACCATTTGGATGTCGAAAGTATCGAATGGCTTGAGCAATTTTTGCAAAACGCGCAAGGATTAACCCTGCTGTTTATCTCGCATGACCGCTCGTTTATTGACAAAATCGCCACCCGCATTGTTGAACTTGACCGCGGTATTCTACGCAGTTATGACGTCACCAAGCAAGCAGGCAATGTCAATAAGGGCTATGCCCGCTACCAAGAACTTAAAGAACAACAACTGAGCGCCGAAGAAAAAGCCAATGCCAATTTTGATAAAAAACTGGCTGAAGAGGAAGTGTGGATTCGTCAAGGCATCAAAGCGCGCCGTACCCGCAATGAAGGTCGCGTGCGCGCGTTAAAGGCGCTGCGTGAAGAACGTAAATCCCGCCGTGAGCAAGTCGGACAAGTTAACATCAGCATGAACGATGGCGACAATAGCGGCAAATTGGTTGCCAATGTCAAACATCTCAATCTAGGTTATGGTGATAAAACCTTGGTAAAAGATTTTAACACCAGCATCATGCGTGGTGACCGTATTGGTATTATCGGTAAAAACGGTGTTGGCAAATCCACGCTCATTCATGCGATTTTGGATATTCCACAGCCTGATATTACCAAATCTGGCTCAGTCAAATTAGGCACCAATCTACAAATTGCCTTTCTTGACCAACTGCGTGACCAACTTGATCTAGAAGCGACCGTGGTACAAAACGTCGCGGAAGGTTCTGATTTTGTAGAAGTGGCGGGTAAAAAGAAACATATCATCGGCTATTTGCAAGATTTCTTATTTGCCCCAGAACGCGCCAGAACACCGGTCAAAGCCTTGTCAGGCGGTGAGCGTAACCGCGTTTTGCTAGCCAAACAGCTACTAAAACCTGCAAATATCTTGGTACTTGATGAGCCGACCAACGACTTAGATATGGCAACCCTAGAGCTGTTAGAAGAAGCCGTCGATAGCTTTAATGGCACCATCTTACTGATTAGCCATGACCGTACCTTTATGGACAATGTCGTAACATCAACTTGGGTTTTTGATGAAGATAGCGATGGCAATGGCATTGTCAAAGAATATGTGGGCGGCTATCAAGACTATTTGACGCAAAAATCCCGTGAACAAGCGATTAAACCCAAAGCGGACAAATCAGAAAAGACAACAGCAAAGCCCAAAGAAGCCATTAACACTGATGCACCAAAAACTGATACCGTGAAGAAGAAACTGAGCTACAAAGAGCAGCGTGAATTGGATAGTCTCCCCGATGAAATCGCGGCACTCGAGCAAGAGCAAGCTGAAATTCAAGACAAATTAGCCGATGGCAGCTGGTTTGTGAGTGATATGGCAGCCGCTACCCAAGCCAGTGAACGTCTCAACGAGATTGATGATTTGCTACTTGAAAAAATGGCACGTTGGTCAGAACTTGATGATTAAAATCATTAAATAATTTATAAAGGCAAGGTTATCAATTAACTTTGCCTTTTTTTATGTTTTATATTAGTTAATGTTTACAATAACCAATATAATGTAATTTATACTTGAAAATAGCCTTTTTGCTCCTATATTATAGCTATCAATAAGGAGAAAAATCATGGCCATGCAAAATAGCAAGCAAAATAGCAATAAAACTTACCGACAAGTCGACAAAATCCATGCCGCCCCGCGCCCCCATTGGGTGGGTGATGGTTTTCATGTCAACCCGATGTTCAATCACATGGTGGGTGATAAACGCACCGATCCTTTTTTAATGCTCGACTATGCGGCAACACAGTATTTCGAACCCAATACTCAAGCCCCTCGCGGTGTCGGACAACATCCGCACAAAGGCTTTGAAACGGTAACTATCGCCTATGCAGGTGAAGTCTCCCACCGTGATTCTAGTGGCGGTGGCGGTACTATTAAGACAGGTGACGTGCAATGGATGACGGCAGGCAATGGCGTGATTCATGAGGAATTTCACTCCCCTGAATTTAGCCAAGCAGGCGGTGATTTTAGCATGGTACAGCTTTGGGTCAATCTACCTGCCAAAGATAAAGCCACGCCTGCCAAATACCAACATCTTGGCAATGATGATATGCCTGTGGTCAGTCTACATGATGATGAAGGACTACATGCAGGACAAGTTAAGGTAATTGCTGGGGAGTTTACCCCTGCTATCAATGCCAAAGCTCCTCAGCAGGGTGACAATAAGGCACGCGGCATTGGCACGACTTTTACCCCCATTAACTTGTGGGATATCAGTATTGAACCCAATCGCTCAATAGAAGTCGCGATTTCTCGCACTCACAATTTGTTGTTATTGTCGATGCAAGGCGATGTTATCATCAACGCCGATCACGACCAGCAAGCACACGCCAATCAATTAATCACTTTTGAGATTGAAAGTGGCGAGACGGGCGAGGATTTTGTACGCTTAACTGCAGGCAAAGCGGGGGCGAAAATTTTGCTGATGAGTGGTGAGCCGATTAATGAGCCCGTGGTGGGTTATGGGCCTTTTGTGATGAATAGCCAAGCCGAAATCCGTCAAGCCATCTTAGATTTTAATGCCGGAAAATTTGGCGGTATTCAATAAATTTTTGGTTAAAAAAAGCGATATCATGGATTTGATATCGCTTTTTTATTACTGATTTATCTTGATTATTTATCTTGGTAAGTGCAAAGATAAGCCGTTTCTTCGTCAATTTTTACCTTGAATTTTTGGTTGGCATCGACGGTAAAGGTTTCATGGGCTTTAAAAGTTTGCCAGTCAGTTTGGTTTGGCAACAATGCCGAGATAGCCCCGCTAATGACAGTCATGGTTTCAAATTGACTCGTGCCAAATTCGTATTCGCCTACTTTCATCACGCCCACGGTCGCAGGTAGGGTGGCTGTTTGAAAACCGATTGATGCCACATTCCCATCAAAATATTGATTGACTTTTAGCATAGTTATTCCTCAAAATTATAGTATAAACCGATTATCATAAACTTTTTTGACCAATTATCAATCCTATTTTCCAAAAAACGCTGGCAAAACTGCCAAAATCTGGCAAATACTTTTACCGCAATTTTTGTAGTATTTTTATATCAATTATTCCTTAACAACTAAAATTTCCTATTTTTGTGCTATATTCAATTTTTTTACCACAGTTGTTATGTTTGTACGCATTTGGCTTGTATTAATTGAGGTTATTGCTCTATGTATGTTAAATATTCGTCGTCTATCGTCGCTTTATCGCTCTGTTTGTCGCATCGTTTGGTTGGTCAAAAACTGGCATTGCCTGTCAGCTTAGCGGCATTGTTGGCAGCTTGTTCATCAGCACCTATTCAAACCCAACCCCAAAAATTACCAGGTACGTTGCCGACTGCCCCTGTGGTGATTACGGCACCCCCGAAAGTCACGCCCGTGCCACCTGTGACTGTTCCCACCAATCAATATAGTAGCTTTTATCAGTGGAAATCGGATTTTATTGAACGCGCCGTGCAAAAAGGTTACCCCCGTGCTGATGTTGAACGCTTGCTGTCTAGTGCCAACTACAGCGAACAAGTGGTGTCACTGGATAAAGGACAGCCTGAATTTGCCAAAATGCCTTGGGAATATATCGATGGTGCTGCGTCGAGTGGTCGTGTCAGTGGCGGTCAGCGCAATTTTGCCAGCCAAAGCGCCCTACTTGATCGCATTGAAAATCAGTATGGTGTGCCAGCCTCTATTGTGACTGCCATTTGGGGCATGGAATCTTCTTATGGTCAAGGCACAGGCAACTCATCACTGGTCAATAGTTTGGCGACCCTGGCATATGATGGTCGCCGCCGCAGTTTTGCAGAGGATCAGCTACTAGCGCTGTTGTCGCTGCTTGAGCGTGGTGATATTGATTGGTCGCAACTGCGCGGCTCTTGGGCAGGTGGCATGGGGCATACCCAATTTATTCCCAAAACTTGGTTAGATGAAGCAGTGGATGGCAATGGTGATGGTCATCGTAACCCTTGGCATATCGCTGATGCGTTAGCCTCTACCGCAAGCTATCTTAAAAATGCCGGCTGGCAACGTGGTATGGGCTCTTACTATGAGGTACGATTACCGAATGGTTTTGATTATCGCCAGGTCAGTACCAAAAAAACCATGGCAGACTGGCAAAATTTAGGTGTTCAGTTTATTACCCCAAATGCGCCTATGGATGCGGTGGCAGAATTGTGGCTTCCTGCGGGTAAAGAGGGTCCTGCGATTTTATTAACCAAAAATTTTGATGCTATTAAGGTATACAATAATTCCTCCAATTATGCCATGGGGGTGAGCTTACTTGCCAAAGCCATTATCGGGCAGCCAGGCTTGCAGCAATCTTGGCCACGCTATGAGCAGCCACTTGCTACTTATGAAGTACGCCAACTGCAACAGCGTTTGACGGCAATGGGTTATGATACCAAAGGGTCAGATGGCGTCGTAGGCACCAATACCAAATTGGCATTTCAGCGCTGGCAAGCCGACCATAACCAAATCCCAGATGGATTTATCTCAAAACGCTCGGCAAGTGGGCTGATTAATTAAGGTATTTTGTCATAAAAAAGCCACCTGAATCATTCGGTGGCTTTTTTATTTAATTATCCATACTAAATTCTTCAGCGTAGCTATTCCAGCCGAGTTTGGTACGGCAAGCTTCAAAAAAATCCACCCCAGGTGGGTGTAATAACGTGAGTTTGTTCGGATGCTTGTGAATCACTAAACGCTGGTTTTGGTTGAGCGGCACCGACGGTTTGCCATCTGCACTCACCATCGGCTGGGTGCGGTTATCTTTATGGATGCGGATTTTGATTTCGCTGTTGCCGCTGACCACAATCGGGCGGCTTGATAAGGTATGTGGATGCATGGGCACCAGACAAATGGCATCCATACTAGGATGAATAATCGGCCCGCCACCTGATAGCGCATAAGCGGTGGAACCCGTCGGTGTGGAGGCAATCAGACCATCACTGTGCTGACGATAGACATTAAGCCCATCAATTTTTAAATGAAAATCTAGCATATGCACTGATTTTCCTGCATGCAGCACAATGTCATTTAGCGCCATATCTTCATAAATCACATGTGCACCTTGACGGATTTCCATCTTTAACAAGAATCGATCTTCAAGCTGATAATGACCTTGTAAAATACTGGTCAATTTTACGTTTAAATCATCAGGATAAATGTCAGTTAAAAACCCTAAACGTCCGCGGTTCACCCCCACTACTGGCACTTTGTGTTTGACGAGTACTTGCGCCGCATGTAGCAGCGAGCCATCACCACCGACCACAATGACCAAATCACAAGCACCGCCGAGCAAACTACGCTCAATCGTAGCAATCTCGCCTAGGCGTGCAAAACTCAATGCCGGCAACCGTGCCGTCTGATGGTCAATTAATAAAGGCAACCCTTGCTCATGAAAAAAGTCACAAATTTGGTAGATACTTTGAATGACACTTGGCTTGTTGGCACGACCCATAATGCCGATACGCCCAAAGGCAGGATTGGGAATAAGTGTGGACGTCATAGCAGAAAATTAACTGATAAAGATTGAACTATTTTATCACAGCTTACTGGCTCACGTTATGCCCAATCAGTATTTTATATTACAAAATTGCTAACCTTCGTTGTGCAGTTTAGGTATACAAACTCGCTGCTATTTGCTAATTTAAGGTAATTGATATCTAGTTAACTTTTGAAATTTTTTAACTCTTGGGAGCAAATTTTTATGGCAAATCCGATTATATCTCGTGCTGAACTTGCGGTTAGTACGACACCGATGACGGTCAAAGGGGTCATCCGAAAAACCTCTTTTCTGTTAGGTTTGACGACCTTATCGGGTGTTGGATTTTTTGGCTATTGCCTAACTAGTGGCGTCACTTCAGGTTTTGTTAGTGTAGCGGCTTTAGCCAGTATCTTGGTGGCTTTTGTATTGAGTATGGTAATTATCTCAAAACCCCACATAGCTAAAACATTGGCAATTCCTTATGCCATTTTAGAGGGCATCGTGATTGGCGCGATTTCCCTGTTTGCTAGTATTAAGTTTCCCACAGTGGCTCCGACGGCGTTGGTCGCAACTTTTGTAACCGCTGCAGTGATGCTGGCGCTTTATCGCAGTGGCGTGATTAAAGTCACCCAAAAATTTCGTTCTGTGATGATGTCTGCTGTGATTGCTATTATGCTGGTGTATCTGGTACAAATCGGGTTTAGCCTATTTGGTAGCTCACTGCCGTATTTGTTTAGCGGTGGCGTGGTGGGTATTGGTTTTAGCTTGCTGGTGATTGTGATTGCGTCATTGAGCTTGTTATTAGATTTTGACAGTGTTGAGCAAGCATATGCCGCAGGGGTGGATGAAAGCTATGAGTGGGTACTAAGCGTTGGTATCTTATCAACACTGGTGTGGATGTATATTGAGTTTGTGCGTTTACTGCGTTCACTGCAAAACTAATTTTTATCAAATAAAAAAACACGGTTTAAAATACCGTGTTTTTTTATGGCTTGTAGTTTAAGGTAATAAGCGTTCCATCACCCATTGCTCGTCAGCTAGCGAATAAACAATGCGGTCGTGCATACGATTGGCTCTACCCTGCCAAAATTCAATTTTTTCTACCGTCAGCAGATAGCCTCCCCAAAATTCTGGTAAAGGAATTGGGTTGTCCCCGTACTGCACAGTTAATTGGGCAAATTTGTCTTCCATTACCTCGCGGCTGGCAACCACGCTGCTTTGTGGCTCGCTGACCCAAGCCGCTAATTGGCTGTCACGGGGGCGGCTATGAAAATACTGAGCAGATTGTTCACGGCTAACCTTTTGCACAGCGCCGGTAAGACGGATTTGTCTTTCTAGGCTCGGCCAAAAAAATAATGCTTCTGCATTGGGGTTAATCGCCAAATCACAGCCTTTGGCACTGTCGTAATTGGTATAAAACACGAGGCCAATGCCCGCGTTTTCCAATTGGATAATTTCACGCATCAGTAGGGTACGCACACTTGGCTGCTTATCACGTCCACAAGTCGCCAGTGAAAACGCATACGCTTCCCCTTGCTTGGCATCAATCGCTTGTTGCACCCAAGTTTGTAGTAAGCCAAACGGCTGCTCTGGCAAGTGTGATTCGATAAGCTCGCCTTGCTCATACGATAATCGTTGACTGGTAAAATCAATACTCATGTTTTATCCTTATAAAATGTCAACTTTACGCCATCACTTGGCGTACTTTTTCAGCAAGTTCATTGGCTAGCATATCACACTCAATCTCATCATCGCTTTCGACCATTACCCGAATCAATGGCTCTGTACCTGATTGACGAATCAGTAAACGACCCCGTCCTGTCAATTTTTCTTCGGCAGCTTTAAACGCATTTGCCAATTCTGGGAAGGTATAGGGATCTTGTTTTTGCGCCAATCTGACATTGACCAATTTTTGTGGTAGCTGCGTATAACCCTTCATCAGCTCTGATAATGATTGTTTGCTCTGCGCCATCACCGCAAGCACTTGCAAACCTGCCACAATCGCATCGCCCGTACTGGCTTTATCTAGCGTTAAAATATGACCCGATGACTCACCGCCCAGTACCCAGCCATTTTTTTCAAGTCCTTGCATGACATAGCGGTCGCCGACTTTGGCGCGCTCAAAGGCAATACCGGCTTTGTCAAACGCCAATTGCAGACCCATGTTGGTCATCAAGGTACCTACCACGCCATCGACTTGTTGCGCTGCTTGGGTGGCTAAAATATATAAAATGCCGTCACCATCAACCAACTCGCCTTTTTCATTGACCATGATGATACGGTCGCCATCGCCATCTAAAGCAATACCCACTTGGGCATCATGGTCAAGCACCGCTTGTTGCAAGTTTGCCGGATGCGTAGAGCCGACATTGTCGTTGATATTAATGCCATCGGGTTTATCGCCAATGGCAATTACGGTGGCACCTAACTCACGTAATACACGGGGTGCGACGCTGTATCCTGCGCCATTGGCACAGTCAACGACGATTTTTAGGGCATTTAAATTTAGATTATAGGGGAAAGTGCCCTTACAAAACTCGATATAGCGACCTTTGGCATCTTCCACACGATAACTTTTGCCTAGCGCTTCTGGGGTATCAATGACGACATTGATATCTTTGATTTCATCAATTTTTTCATTGATGGCTTGTTGAATTTCATCTGACAGCTTTTTGCCTTCATTGGAGAAAAATTTGATACCGTTGTCATAAAACGGATTGTGGGATGCGGATATCACCACGCCCGCATCAGCGTGAAAACTTCGGGTCAAATGCGCGATGGCAGGGGTTGGAATAGTGCCTAGCATATGCACATCTACTCCTGCAGCGTTAAATCCTGCTTGCAGACAGGCTTCAATAACATAGCCAGAGAGCCGCGTATCTTTACCAATGACGACATTGGGACGATGATTTTCGTTTGGGGTCGCTTGGTTAGCTAGCAGCACTTTACCCGTGGCATAGCCTAGTTTGATTAAAAACTGCGGATGTATCGGAAATTCCCCAAACTTACCACGAATACCATCAGTACCAAAATAACTCATTTAATTCTCCTTTGTCGCCCATTGTTATAAGAATATAAAATTTTAGCATAGCAAAATTTCACGCATGTTGCGACATCTGTTTGTTTTTATGGGTCACTCGGCAAGGTGTCAATCTAGGCTGTAAAAACTTTGGGCGATAAATTGGGCTATAAAAAAACTGGGTAGTTAACCCAGTTTTAGCGCAATCAACGTATCACTTAGTTTACACGGTAATTAGGGGCTTCTTTGGTGATTTGTACGTCATGTACGTGAGATTCTTTCATACCGGCCGAAGTCACACGTACAAACTGTGGTTTGCTACGCATTTCTTCAATATTGGCACAGCCTGTATAGCCCATTGACGAACGTAAGCCACCGGCTAATTGGTTGATGATACCGTTCATTGGACCTTTGTAAGGGACGCGACCTTCGATACCTTCGGGTACCAATTTTTCTACCCCTTCTTTGGCGTCTTGGAAATAACGATCGGATGAACCGTTTTGTCCTGACATCGCACCTAGCGAACCCATACCACGGTAGGCTTTGTAGTAGCGACCTTGGAATAGCTCCACTTCCCCTGGCGCTTCTTCAGTACCTGCAAGTAGAGAACCCACCATGATAGAAGAGGCACCCGCTGCTAACGCTTTCGCCATATCGCCTGAAAAACGGATACCACCATCGGCTATCAGTGGAATGTCATTTTTTAGCGCATCAGCCACGTTGCTAATCGCTGAAATTTGCGGCACGCCAATACCTGCGATAATACGCGTGGTACAGATAGAGCCCGGACCGATACCCACTTTGACCGCATCGGCACCCGCGTCACGCAAAGCGAGTGCCGCATCAGCGGTGGCGATATTACCGCCAATCACTTGGATGTTTGGATGGTTCTTTTTCACCCAAGCCACGCGATCAATGACGCCTTTTGAATGACCATGTGCGGTATCTACGACAATCACGTCCACATCGGCAGCGATGAGCGCTTCAACGCGGGCTTCGGTATCTGCCCCCGTACCCACTGCCGCACCAACACGTAAGCGACCTTTGCTATCGCGGCAAGCATTTGGGTTGTTTTCAGCTTTGGTGAAATCATTGACAGTAATCAAGCCTTTTAATTGAAAATTGTCATCCACAACAATCACTTTTTCGATGCGGTGTTCGTGTAGCAAACGTTTAATATTCTCTGTCGGCTCGCCTTCTTTGACTGTCACCAATTTTTCTTTTGGGGTCATGATATTGCGAACAGGCTGGCTTAGATTATTTTCAAAACGGATATCACGGTGGGTGACGATACCGACCACTTGGTTACCTTCTACCACAGGCACACCGCTAATTTTGTTTTCTTTGGTGATGCGAAGCAATTCGCCAACACTGGTATCAGGTGATACGCTGATAGGATCAACAACGGTACCAGCTTCAAATTTTTTCACCCGGCGTACTTGCATGGCTTGTAAATCAATGTCCATGTTTTTGTGCAAAATCCCCATACCGCCAAGCTGGGCAATGGTAATTGCCATTTGCGATTCAGTCACAGTATCCATCGCAGCAGATACGATGGGTAAATTTAGCTCAATACCGCGTGTCAAACGGGTTTTTAAATCTACCATTTTAGGCAAGACTTCAGAATAAGCAGGTAGTAGCAGCACATCATCAAAGGTAAGTGCTTCATCAACGATTCGTAACATAAAGACCTCGGAGCAGTTAAGAGTAGTTAAATAGTAATTAAAATTTTGTCGTGGTGAAAAATTTGACAGCCAAAAAACCGCAAAAGGCTGAACAGTTCCCTGCCCAGCCTTGTGGTTTAGTCTGTTGTCAGCTTAAATCGCAATTGACACCATCTTTTATTTAAGTTTTAAATTAACCGCCTATTTTAGATAAAAAACATGTCTATTGCAATCATTTTTCTAAATTACACCGAGATAAAGCGCATATAAGCTTACATAGCGGGCGGTCTTGGCAATCGTCACCAACAGCAAAAAGCGCCAAAACCGTTCACCGAACACACCGGCAAACAACGTAATCGGATCACCGATCATGGGTGCCCAGCTAGCAAGCAATGACCAAAACCCATATTTTTGATAGACACGCTTGGCTTTGGCAAGCTTGACAGCCGATACCGGAAACCAAGGCTTGTCATAAAAGCGGTCGATCTGACGCCCAAGCCAAAAATTGACACACGAACCCAATACATTACCAACGCTTGCCACCACCAATAGCAGCCAAGCCTTATAGTGTCCCTTGGCCAATAAGGTGACAAGCACCGCCTCAGATTGCATGGGCAATAGGGTTGCCGAGCCAAAGGCGGCTAACCATAGGAACCAATAAGCCAATTACACGCGGCGCCAAGTCGTGCCATTTTTACCGTCTTCTAGCTCAACGCCTTGGGCCTTCAAATCATTACGAATTTGGTCAGCTTTGGCAAAGTCTTTATCCGCTTTGGCTTGCTTGCGCGCTTCGATGAATGCTTCAATCTCGCTATCACTTAACCCGGTCGTTTCGCCCACTTTCGCTTGTAAAAAATCGGTTGGATTAAGCTGTAAGATATTGAGCGGTTGTGCCAAATCTTTTAGCAATGTTGCCAGTGCCAGCGCTTGGGCATTGCCTTCAGCGGTTTCGAGATTAACCGCTTTGTTGATTTCACGCGCCAGACTAAATAATACACTCACCGCCCCGGCACTGTTAAAATCATCGCACATTGCTTGATTAAAAGGGGTTTCAAACGGAGCTTTATCAATCTCGCCCGCTGGTTGGGTTAGGCTTTCTACAGATTTTAAGGCTTGATACAGACGCGTGAGGCTGGTTTGGGCTTCTTTAAGCGCGCTATCCGAGAAATTCACTGGACTGCGATAATGACTCGACAGAATAAAAAAACGAATGGTCTCTGGGTGAAATTGCCCCATCACATCGCGAATGGTAAAGAAATTACCCAGTGATTTTGACATTTTCTCGCCATCAACATTTATAAAGCCCACATGCATCCAGTTGTTGGCATAAGTTTTACCAGTTGCGCCTTCAGATTGGGCAATTTCGTTTTCGTGGTGCGGAAACTGCAAATCATGCCCGCCGCCGTGGATATCGAAGGTGTCGCCCAAACAGCAAGTACTCATCGCCGAACATTCGATATGCCAACCTGGGCGACCCACACCCCAAGGTGATTGCCATTTGGTCTCAGATGGCTCTGTTTCTTTGGCAGATTTCCACAATACAAAGTCAAACGGATTTTTTTTGTCTGTCTCAACATTCACCCGCTCGCTAGCACCCGCTTGCATATCGGCTAGGCGGCGCTTTGAGAGCTTGCCATACTCAGCAAAATTTTCGACCGCATAATAGACGTCGCCCGTTGCGCCTTGATAGGCTAACTTTTTGCTTTCCAGCGTTTGGATTAGATGCTGCATCTGTGGGATAAAATCCGTGGCTTTTGGCTCACTATTAGGACGCTCACAGCCCAGATTGTCCGCATCTTCATGCATGGCTTTGATAAAGCGGTCTGTCAACTGATAGATACTTTCGCCATTGTCCTTAGCGCGGTTAATAATTTTGTCATCAATATCGGTAATATTACGCACATAATTGACATCATAGCCAATATGACGCAGCCAGCGCACGACCACATCAAAGCCGACCATGACCCGTGCATGACCAATGTGGCAATAATCATACACCGTCATCCCACAGACATACATGCCAACTTTGCCTGCTTCTAAGGGCGTGAATGGGCGTTTTTGTCCACTCATCGAGTCATATATGGTAATCGGCATGGGCTGTGTCAGCTGTGTCATGGGATAGTCACCTTTGCAAGTTGGGTAAAAAAGACAATCGGTTATCATACCGAAATTTTGTTAAAAGTGCTATGATTTGGCATATTTCACACTTTAAGGTCTCTACAATGGGCAATCGATTATCAAAGATTTACACCCGAACGGGCGATGACGGCACCACTGGCATGGCGGATGGTTCACGGGTGTCTAAGGCAGACTTACGCTTTGACGCCATGGGCAAAATTGATTTATTAAACTCCCAAATCGGTTTATTGCGGGGCTATCTTACTCAAGATAACCATACTCAAAACAGCCAAAACCAACCTAACCATGCCCAATTTGATGCTAAGCTAAGCCGCTTGCAGCATCAGCTTTTTAATCTAGGGGGTGAACTTGCCATGCCCGAATACCGCGGGATTTTGGCAGAGTATGTGACGGAGCTGGAAAATCAAATTGATGAGTGGAACACCCATTTACCACCCCTCAAAGATTTTATTTTGCCTGCAGGCACCATTGTGACCAGCCAAGTGCATATCGCTCGCTGTTATTGCCGAGACGCTGAGCGCCTACTCGTGGCATTAAACTCGCGGGATGATAATGTCTCACCACTCAGTCTACAGTTTATCAATCGTCTGTCCGATTGGCTGTTTGTATTGGCGCGTGTCGTTGCTCGGTTGGATGCCGGTCAAGAAGTGCTTTGGGATAAAGCCACCCTGTCATAACTCTATAACGATACTTTAAAAACGCTATTCATTAAAAAAACTATACTTTAAAAAGCCATGCTGCAATTTAGCCAACTGTCTTACCAAATCGACCATCGAACACTTATCAATCATGTTTCAGGTGAAATCCATGACCATGACTTTATTGTCATCACAGGACAGTCTGGCAGTGGCAAATCGTTACTGCTAAAGCTACTAGCAAGCCTATTACCTATGTCAGCAGGTCACATCACCTTAAACGGCAAAAATTTGACCGACTTGACACCAGCTACTTGGCGCTCACAGGTGGCCTATATTGCGCAACTAAGTGAGATGATTGAGGGCAGCGTCTTAGATAACTTGAGCCTGCCTTTTAGCTTTGCACTTTATAAAGACAAAAAACTCGATGTATCTTGGCATGAGCAGCAGCTAGTTAACCTTGGCAAATCACCCCAGTTTTTACAGCAAGATAGCCGCAGCTTATCGGGTGGCGAAAAACAGCTTGTCAATTTATTACGCACGCTACAGTTGCACCCGACCATTTTATTACTCGACGAACCTACCGCATCCCTTGATACCACTACCACCCACCAAGTCGAAACACTGATTAATCACTGGTATCAATCCACCCCCAATGCTAGTGTCGTGTGGATCAGCCATGAGCCGACCCAAATTCAGCGCTTATTGGCGATTGGCACTAGCCACTGGACGATGGCTAATGGTCAATTGAGCAATGACGAGTTAACAATCGATAGCAAAATACGCGCATCCATAGTACAAGGCAATCAGCCATGATGATATTAGCAATCACCATGCCCGCTATCTCCTACCTACAAGTGGCGCTAGCAAGTCTGGCATTATTACTGGTGATGGCAATCAGTGTTTGGTTGAAACTGGGTATCGTCAAATCCCTGCTCATTGCAAGTTTTCGCACGGTGGTTCAACTAAGCTTAATTGGACTGGTACTTGCGTGGATTTTTGCCAGAGAGCAATGGTATGAAGTGTTGGCAATTTTGACTTTTATGTCGATTATCGCTAGTATCGCTGCCAAAAATCGGGTTAAAAAGCCTTATCAAGGTTTATTTTGGGATACGGCGTTGGCGGTGTTTGTCAGTAGTTGGGTGGTAGCTATATTTGGTGGTGGGTGGGTGCTGTCAGACAACGCAGCTACATGGTTTCGTCCGCAAGTCATGATACCGTTATTGGGGCTGATTTTAGGTAATTCATTGACCGCTGTCTCACTCTCTATGAACCAACTTGTCAGCAGTTTTCATCGCGAACAAAGTATGATTAATACCTATTTGGCATTGTCCGCCACGCCTTGGGAAACCGCAAAACCCTATGTCATTGCTGCCATTCAAAATGGTATCACACCGACGATTAACAGCATGATGGTGGTGGGGGTAGTGAGCTTGCCGGGTATGATGACAGGACAAATTTTGGCAGGCGCAGACCCGCACCAAGCCGTGCTTTATCAAATTATTACCCTGTTTTTAATTGCCACCAGCAGTACCTTAGGGTGTACAATAGCGACTTTGCTGATTTTTCGACGGTTTTTTAACCCGGAGTGGCAGTTTGTCATTCCACCCACTGCCAAGACTTCTCATTAACCGTTGCATCGCTATCTTTCACTTATTTACTAAAAATTCTAATGACCCTGCAAAATTTCTTATTTTTTTTAATCAGTACTTGCCTTATCTCAGCAGCGCCTGGCTCTAATATGCTGTTAGCGTTCCAATTTGGTGTCAATTATGGCATCAAAAAAACCCTATGGACGTTAGCAGGGCTGAGCATGGGTTTATTTATATTACTGACAACGTCACTGTTAGGGCTAGGGCTTATCAGTACCAACGCGCCTTTTTTGCTGACCATTATCAAAGTCGTTGGCGCGCTGTATTTAGCCTATCTTGGGATAAAATCTTGGCGCCAAGCTGACAGCGAATTGCACAGTGACCAGTTACAGGTGATACCGACCCCCGCGCAACTGTTTAAAACAGGGATTTGGGTGTCGTTGTCCAACCCCAAGGCGATTTTGTTTTTTGCCGCATTTTTCCCCAAATTTATCAATTTTTCCGCGCCCTTATTGCCGCAATACCTCATGCTCACGGTGGGTTTTTTTATGATTGAGATAACGTGGCAGCTGGTTTATACGATGAGTGGCAAAAAACTGTCGGATTGGCTGCAATTGGGCAATCGCTTGATGTGGCTTAATCGATTATGTGGCTTGATATTTATCATCATCGCCATCGCGCTTATTACTGAGATTTTTTGGCATTAGGGGTTCAAAAAAAATAGCGGTGGACGATATCGATAATCAATTTGAGCGCTATGAGGGTGAGTAGATACGGCAGGATTTTTTCTAGCCAGTCTAAACGGATTTTATGGCGCAGTCGGGTGCCAAGCCATGAGCCTACGGTTGCCATGATGACCATCATCACTAGCAATTGCCAATAATCGGCAAACACAAATCCCATCTCCACATAAACTATCAATTTAGCGGTATGCACCACCGTCATCATCAAGGCGCCCGTGGTAACGACGACATTGTTATCATCATAGTACTTATTGAGCATGGCGATATTGAGTGGACCCGGTGTACCAACAAACACGCCCAAGCCCGTTTGTGCAAATCCCACCAAAAAGAAACTTTCAAAACGGCGAATCACGCGGTTAAAAGTGCTTGACCAAGTTATTAGTAAGATATAAATGCCGATAAATAACGGAATAAGCTCTAAATGGATAAAGCGTACTAACACGCCAAATA
>ERZ501028.11-NODE-11-length-48380-cov-6.212685_pt1 | contig 48380 bp, 35 predicted proteins | sample MGYA00248895_ERZ501028 | MGnify/ENA primary metagenome ERZ501028 (study PRJEB25958, sample SAMN03398576) | human skin metagenome | study: EMG produced TPA metagenomics assembly of the Human Skin Microbiome Metagenome (human skin metagenome) data set.
GCCACATCGGCCTCTAGTGTGCGTGGGTAGGTATCAAAGTCTTCACCCACACCAAATTGGGTTGGGTTAACAAACACACTGACCACCACGATATCGGCAAGTTCTTTGGCTTTTTTGACGAGGGTCACGTGACCGCTGTGCAAATTACCCATCGTGGGGACCAGCGCTATCTTTGGCGCAGCCGCTTGATGGCGTAAAGGTTTTAAGGTGTCACGTAATGCGCTGATGGTATGAAATACTTGCATTTTTTTGCCTTTATGATTACTAAAAACTATGGGCTGGCGTTGGGAACGTACGGTCTTTGACCGCTTTATGATAGGCTTTAAACGCCCCGGTGATATCTTTGGTTTCGTTATGCTCGTCGGTCAAAAAGTCTTTGACAAACTTGGCAGGTTTACGGGTATATACCCCAAGCATATCGTGCATGACCAGCACTTGACCATCACAATCCACGCCCGCACCGATACCAATCACTGGCACGGGGAAAGTGTCACGCACTTTTTTGGCAAGCTCAGCAGGGACGCATTCGAGCAGTAAAATGGCTGCGCCCGCTTCTACCACTGCTTGACAGTCAGCCATGAGTTTTTCCGCTTGGGCATCGGTTTTGCCTTGTACTTTGTAGCCACCAAACACATTCACTGATTGCGGCGTCAAACCTAGATGCACACAGGTCGGCACGCCGTTGTTGGCAAGCACTGACACGATTTTGGCAAGCTCGGCACCGCCTTCGATTTTGACCACATGGGCGCCTGCTTGCATCACCGCTTGGCTGGCATCGAGTGCGCGCTCAAGCGTGGCAACGCTCATAAAAGGTAAATCACATAAAATCAGTGCATGACTGTTGGCACGAGCCACGTTTTGGGTATGATACACCATGTCTGCGATGGTCACCGGCAAGGTTGAGGTTTGTCCTTGTACCACCATGCCAAGGCTATCGCCAATCAAAATCGTATCAATCGCGGCAACTTGCATGGCTGCTGCAAAACTTGCGTCATAACATGTCAAGCACGAGAACGTCTCGCCATTGGCTTTGAGTTTGTTTAAGGTGGACAAGGTCACAGGTAATTTAGGCTTGGTCGTCGCTGCGGCAGATGTTGACTCAGTTGTTGAATCAGGGTTAGATTCTAGGTTGCTAACGTAGCTCATGCGGTTTCCTTTAAAAAAGCAAGGTTAAAAGAATCAAGGGTAAAAGAAGTAAAGCTAAAAGAAGCAAGGGCAAAAGAAACAGGCAAAAACAAGAAATAGGGAAAACAAAAAACGTTACTTTATCAATGGTTTAATTTTTTGCGATTTCAAATCCATAGCACCCATAATTTGTTAATTTTTACAAAAAACCCTGTTAACTGATATAAGTTAAAGCACGGTTAATTTTTCCAAGCCCTGCCACTGTTGACTGGTCGGTAAATCTGCCAATTTTTGCCCATTTACCATAAGGGTTGGGTCAAGCTCCAACATCGGAATCAGCACAAAATTACGCGCAAATAAGCCCTCATGTGGCACTGTTAAACGCGCATTGTTGATGGTGTCATCACCATACAACAATACATCCACATCCAAACTACGCTCACCCCAGTGGCGCAAACGCGTGCGCTTGGCAGCGCTCTCCAAACTTTGGCAAAAATCCAACAGGGCTAAGGGTGCCAAATCGGTATCAACTTTTACCACCGCATTAAAAAAATCGGGCTGGTCGGTGACTCCAAAGGCTTTGGATTGATACAGTGATGATGCTGTAACATTGGCAAAGTGCGGTGATGCGTAAAACGCCACAATAGCATTGGCAATATGCTGCTTTGGCGTACCAAGCGCGTTTGCGATATTGCCACCCAAACCGATATAGCACGTAATCATGGCTGATGACCGTCGATTTTGACCGCGCGTTTGCGAGTGCGTTTTGCCGGTGCCGGTGCCTCGTCCTTAGTCACCGCTTCTGCTGAGACTTTGCTATCAGCAACCGCTTTTTTACGCGTCCGTGGCGCTCGCTTTGGCTTTGGCTGTACCACGCCATTGTCAATCATTGATTCATTGGGTGCCGAACGCTTGACGGTGTCAGTGCCAATGCTAATATCAGTATCGTTATCGGTATGAGTCACCGCCTGATTATCAATGCTTTGTTTGACGGGTGTTGGGCTGACAGATTCGCCAAGCAAATCACTAGCGGATGTTGCGATATCCGCTTCCTGACGTTGCTCCAAAATCGACCAGTCTGAGCTGGGGGTACGTCGCGCACGTTTGGCAGGTACACTCGCTGCCGATAAATAGGCTTTGTCGCGTTTGCGTGAGCGACTTAGTTGTGAATCATTTGGGTGCGAATTATTTGGGTGTGAACTATTTGGGTGTGCACTTGTCTCATTATAAGCTGATGCTAAAGCAGAAACTGGCGGCTGATAAGGGTGGTCATCGTCTTTTTGCGCTGTGATTGGCGCTACGATAAGTGACTTAGCCGGTGCTGAGTTGGTGTGACTGGCAAGCGATAACTGCTGCAGTTGGGCTTTTTCAAGTTGCTGCTGCTGCGTTAGTTTGTGTGCTTTGGTAGATAGCGCCGTATCTTGTACCAGTTCACGTTCGATTTGGCTGCTTGCTGCAAACGGCAAACGACGTCGTTCGCGGCGGCGCTGTCCATGACTCAAATCGCTACTCATGTCTGCCTCATTATCACGCACCGTATCGCTAGTTTGGTAAGCAACACTGTCGTCCTCAAAACTGGTCTGATTGACAATATTCGCAAAGCGCAAACGCACCGATTCAAGGTCAAACTCATCAATCGCTTGTTGCTGCTGTTTGGCACCTAGGGTTTGAAACCACGCCCACCAATGTCCCATGCCGTTGGTGCTTTCATCATCCAACGTAATCGCTGCGCCATGCTGTTTGGCAAGCGCTTGGTTTTTGGCTTCCACTTGCTCACGCATCATCAAAAAGTCATAGGCAGCCCGAAAACGCGGGTTTTCAAACAGCTTTTGCAGATTTTTTTTGCGCGGCTGGGCAAGTCTTGGCTGCATGAGCCAAATATCTTTAATAAACTGCTCGGCAAACTTGGGCATGGCCGTGTGCTGGCGCTGCTTGTCCAACACTTTATTGGCGGCTTGGTTTTGCGCGTCGCTAAACGGTGTGTTCTTTTTAAACTTATCCAATAAATACAGATAGTTTTCCCACAAAATAGTCGCATAAAAGAACGCAGGGTTAATGCTTTTACCACTACCTATGCGCCTATCGGTATTTATGGTGACTTGGTTGAGTAGCGGTGTCACGGTTGTCGGTGGGTAAAACAACAACTGGGAAAACGCACCATAATCAAATAGCAGTGGTAACATCGGCACCAAGTAGCCGCCTGTGAACATTTTTTGCGTTTCATCGTACAAGCGGTGAGGGGATACTTGCGCCAATAATGCCCAGTTTTGCGCGTTGAATTGTTGGTTTAAGGCATTGTCAAAATCAAACTGCAATTTTGCTTTAAAACGCAGCGCTCGTAGCAGACGTACAGGGTCTTCTTCCACCCGTTTTTGGGTGTCGCCGAGCAGACGAATGGTGCGGTTTTCAACATCTTTTAGCCCACCACAAAAATCATAAACGATGTCGTCAAATGGCTGATAGTACAGGGCATTGATACTAAAATCGCGGCGCACCACATCTTGATAGATATCACCCCACACATTGTCACGCATGATCATGCCGTCTTCGGTGAGATGATTGTTGTCCTTAGGCGGCGCGCGAAAGGTCGCAACTTCAATCATATCGCGACCAGAATACACATGACACAGCTGAAAACGCCGTCCGATGATGCGGCAGCGTTTGCCAAATACTTCTTTGATTTGGTTTGGGGTGGCGTTGGTCACAGCATCGAAGTCTTTGGGCTTTAAGCCTAACAAGGCATCACGCACCCCACCACCGACGATATAGGCTTCAAAACCCGCCTGCGTCAGTGTGCTAATCACTTCTTTGATGGAGTTGGGTAAATCAGCTTTGTTTAAGCCCAGTTTTTTGGCATCCCGGCGAGCCGACTGTCTATCTAAAACATAATCGGTTGCGGTATTGCCAACAGCGGTTGCCGTGCTAGGTGATTTGCGAGTTTTTTTTGCCATGTATAGTAACCAAAATCCATGAAAACGGCAGAAATTTATTAGCGGTTAGTGTACCAAATTTCTGCCTAACTAGGGATATTAATTCACGGTTACAAAAAATCCAGTGAACAAAAAATATTGTTGAACGATTGATTATTGGTAGTGCGTTAGCGCTATAGGATGAGACGGTTTGCTTGCTAGTACAGCGTGTATAAAATAAGAATAGGCTTGTGATGATTGCCAATGCTTTGCTATCACTATTGGGTGGTGATGCGGTGGCGATTTTTATCGACAGTCGCTTTGCCGATACCTTTGACGTTGGCTAGGTCATCCGCTGTGGCAAACGGCGCTATCATTTGCCGGTATAAAATAATTTGCTGGGCTTTTTTGGCGCCGATACCATCAAGCTGTGTAAGCTGTGCTTCACTGGCGGTATTGATATTAATCACTTTGGGTGAATTGGCAAGGAGATTTGCAGAGGGTTTTGTGGTCCCACCGTTAGTACCAGTCAAATTTGTCACGGCCAAAAAAGCCTGCTCGGGCGTCAAGGTTGGGGTACATACTTGCGCCTGTGCGGGCACTGCCCATAGTGCTAGAAATAAAATGGCAAAAGTTGAGCCAACTAATAATCGAAAAATCATTGCTTTAACGGTCAAATCCCTGTTGACTCAGTATACCTTGCCCAGACTTTTGGAACAATCAATCTTGGGCAATAAAAAAGCCAAACGTAGTACAAACTTAGCTAAAAAACTGTTTTAGCAAAAAAATGTACACGGCATGTAAATACTGTATCATCTGTCAATAATTCTAACCTCTAAAACCTATCCTGTACTCAAATCCCTTATACAAGTTTTTCATGCTGTTTTGCCAAATCCCACAAGTTATCCATTTCCTCTAAGCTAGCAGTTTCAGGGGTTTTACCGATTTTAGCGAGCTCATCTTCAATAAAGCCAAAACGAGAGCGAAATTTATGCACGGTGGTCAAAGTCGCTTTTTCGCTATCAATGCCCAGTTTGCGGGCAATGTTGACTAGGGCAAAAAAACAATCCCCCAGTTCTTTTTCTAGCAGCGCTTTTTGCGCAGGTGTCGGTTTTTGACCATCGATTGGTAAGATTTCTTTGAGCTCTGCCACTTCTTCATCCAATTTGTCCACCGCACCCGACACCACATCCCAATCAAAACCGACTTTATTGGCAGTTTTTTGTAGTTCTTGCGCTTGCATTAACGCTGAGCCTGCCTTGACCGCATCAAGGGTGCGGCGATGGTTTACCAGTTTACCCTGTTTGGCTTTTTCGGCATTTTCCAAGGCTTTGATTTCATCCCAGCGTTTTTTGACATCTTCATCGGTTTTTAGATTTTCTTTGTCGAACACATGCGGGTGACGGCGAATGAGTTTTTGTTGTAAGGTGAAAATCACCTCACTGATATCAAACTGCTGCTGTTCTTCATATAGACAAGCGTGAAAAACCACTTGTAGCAGCACATCGCCAAGCTCACCCTTGATGTCGTCAATGTCGCCCGATTGTATGGCTTCGACGAGCTCATAGGTTTCTTCTAGGGCGTAGGGAATGAGGCTGTCGTTGGTTTGTTTTTTATCCCAAGGGCAGTCTTGGCGCAGTCGTGCCATTAAGGCAATGAGGTCAGCAAAATTGGAAGTCGGTTGCATCGTTATCTCTGAAGGGTGATTGATAGTAAATGATGAAAAATTCACAATATAATTGACCTAGCTATTTTAGCGCATTTGACATGGCAATCTAAGTCCATTGGTAAGTATTTGCCTTGACAGTCTAGATGCCTAAAATACAGAGGCTTCAAATACAAATACCTAAAACACAGAGGCTGCAAAATAATCGTTGTCATTGCTATGCCATTTTGTCAAACTATAGTGATATTGGCAAAAACTTACCTAATTTAAAAATATAAGAAATATCAAGGCTAAAAATACGCGACGGCTTCGCTAATTTTTGCTGCGATTTGTAAGGTTCCATCACCCATGATTACAACCATCTTTGTCATTGGGGCAGGCTATGTCGGTCTGTCCAATGCTGTCTTATTAGCCCAGCCTAAACTTGCTAACCAAGTCACCTTGGTTGATATCGACGCCCAAAAGATTGCCCAATTACAACAGCAAGAGTCGCCGATTGACGATGCGTTGATTGCGCAGTTCTTGGCAACCCAGTCACTGAATTTAGCGGCGCAGTTGGTGAGTGAGGCGGATTTTTCAACCGCAGATTTGGTGATTATTGCCACACCGACCAATTACGATGTCGCCACGGGCAAATTCGATACCTCATCGGTGGAAGCCAGTATCCAAACCGTACGCGCTCACAACGCACAAGTGCCGATTGTGATCAAATCGACTGTGCCGATTGGATTTACCCGTGACATGCAGGCAAAATTTGATACGCGTATTTTGTTTATGCCGGAGTTTTTGCGGGAGGGCAAAGCGTTATATGACAACCTGCATCCGTCACGTATTATCGTTGGCTGTGATATAAACCATGTGCCAGCGCTGCAAGATGTTTGTCACCAACTAATCGCCCAATACCAAACTGCCAGCGAACAAACCGACACGCCAAGCCAAATCATGCCGCCCACCGAGGCGGAGGCGGTCAAACTATTTGCCAATAGCTACCTTGCCACACGCATTGCATTTTTTAACGAGTTAGATAGCTTTGCCGAAAGCATGGGGCTTGATAGTGAGTCGATTATCACCGGTGTGAGCTTAGACCCGCGGATTGGCATGCATTACAACAACCCATCATTTGGCTATGGTGGCTATTGTCTACCCAAAGATACTCAACAGCTCAAAGCCAATTATGAAGGGATTCCTGCCAATGTGATTCATGCGGTGGTGGATGCCAACAATACCCGCAAACGCTTTGTTGCCCGTCAAATTATCGCCAAGCAGCCTAATACCGTGGGTGTGTACCGCTTGAGCATGAAAAAAGATGCCGATAACTTTAGAGATTCTGCAATTTTGGACATTATTGAACTGCTCAAACAACATGCCATTGATGTACAAATCTATGAGCCCAGTCTGTCGTCACCGCAGTTTATGGATTGTCCCGTAGTCAATGATTTAGCGAGTTTTTTGGAAACGAGCGATGTGATTGTCGCGAACCGATTACATCCCGAATTAGCGCACGTCAAGGCAAAAGTGTATAGCCGCGATGTGTTTGGTGATAGCTGATCATTGCCAGTGAATAACTGATTGTGAATAATTAACAGTTAATTGAATGACATTCTTAATTCTTAATCCCATGAGCCACGTATATGAATGATTTTTCTCCCATCACAATTTCGTCTTTTAAAGCCTATGATATCCGCGGTGAACTCGGTAAAAACCTTGACGAGGACATCGCCTACCGTATCGGACGTGCTTTCGCCCAATTTTTAAGTGCATCGCTATCAAATCAGCAAAAACCAGCGATTGTGATTGGCTGTGACATTCGCCCCAGTAGTGAAGCCCTGAAAAAAGCCACCATTCAAGGCATATTAGATGCGGGCATCGATGTGATTGATTTGGGCATGACAGGCACTGAAGAGGTGTATTTTGCCACCAGCCACTATGGCGCGATTGGTGGTATTGAAGTAACCGCCAGTCACAACCCCATCAATTATAACGGGCTAAAATTGGTGCGTGAACAGTCAAAACCCATTAGCGCGGATACCGGCTTGGCAGACATTCAACAAATCGCAGAAAAAGGCGCGTTCAAAGCGGCAGCCAGTAAAGGCGAGTATCAGTTAAAAGAAGACAAAACCGCCTATATCGACCACCTGATAAGCTATATTGACGTCAACGCGTTACGACCTTTGACAGTGGTCGTCAACTGTGGCAACGGTAGTGCTGCGCCAACGATTGATTTGCTTGAGCAGCGTCTACAAGCTGCCAACGCGCCTATTAATTTTATCAAAATCAATCATGCGCCTGACGGCAGTTTTCCCAATGGTATTCCCAATCCCATGATTATTGCCAACCGTAAAGTGACGGCAGACACGCTGTTGGCAGAGAAAGCGGACTTAGCGATTGCGTTTGATGGCGATTTTGACCGCTGTTTTTTCTTTGATGAAAACGCCCGATTTTTGGAGGGCACTTATGTAGTGGGGGTGCTTGCCAAAGCTTTCTTGGATAAAAATCCTGCCGAGGCGATTGTCTATGACCCGCGCAATATCTTAAATACCGAAAGCGTCATCGCGGCGGCCGGTGGCAAAGCGACCATCAGTAAGTCAGGGCATTCTTTTATCAAACAAGTCATGCGTGAAAACAACGCAGTGTATGGCGGTGAGATGTCTGCGCATCATTATTTTCGCGATTTTAACTACTGCGATAGTGGCATGATTCCTTGGTTATTGGTGATTGAATTGCTGTCAAAATCAGGCAAAACAGAGGCGCCAAAAAAACTGTCGCAACTGGTTGATGAGATGATTGCCGCTTTTCCCATCTCAGGTGAGATTAACTTTAAATTAGACGGTATCACTGCGCCTGCGGTGTTGGCAAAACTTGAAGATAGCTACCCACAATTTGATAGCCAAACGGCGACCCTTGATAAACTCGATGGCTTGTCGGTCAATTTTCCACGCTGGCGCTTTAACGTCCGCGCTTCTAACACAGAGCCACTGATTCGTCTCAATGTCGAAGCAAGCGGTGATAAAACGCTATTGGATGAAAAAACCAAACAGCTAGAAAATTGGATTGTGGCACAAGGCGGCACGCCAGCCGACCACTAGGTTTTATTAACTACCATAAAAAAGCCGCTCCTATAAAAAAGCCGTTTCATTGAATTATCATTGAAACGGCTTTTTTTATTATTTAAGCTAAAACCATCTGGGCTAAAACTATTAATCCTCAGCAAATGGCTGGCGGATTATTTACCACCACGCTCAGCACGGGCTTTATTGATGAGATAGTTAACCACTTGTGGCACTTTACCATCCTCACCCTCAACAACGTATTTGCCATCAACGACAACCGCAGGTACCCCTGATAGTTGGAAGCGCTGCGCCGCATCTTTTGAACGTGCGATACGGGTATTCACCGCAAAAGAATTGTACATGCTGTTAAATTTATTGATATCCACGCCTTTTGATGCGTACCATTGGCCGATAGAGGCTTGGTCAAACAATTTTTGGCGGTCTTTTTGAATCGCGTCAAACATCGCTTGGTGGGTTTTGCCTTGATAACCTAATAACTGTGCGGCATAAAAACCGCGCGCGTTTTGTTCCCACACAGGGTTCATCGCAGCTGGCGTCTGCATAAACACCACATCAGCTGGCAATTTTTTTGACCACTGTGCCATGTAAGGTTCTAATTTGTAGCAGTGTGGGCAACCATACCAAAAAAATTCACGAACAATGATTTTATTGCCTTCAATTTTTTCTGGGTTTGCCAGCACCTTATAGTCTTGACCCGCTACAAAATCTGCAGCTTGGGTTGATAAACTGGTCAAGCCGATAGCGGCGGCGATTGCGGTCATTGCTAATTTTTTCATGGTTGCCTCATTAACAGTCAAATCATAGGGTCTAGCACGGCTCATATCTTATAGTATCTTATAGAAAATCGCTTGCTAGTAGGGCTCAAAATACGAAAATACCTGCGCGTTATACTATCATAAATTAAGGACGTGCCTAAGTGTAATACTTTGTAAACTAAAAAAAACTACACTGGTGAAAAAAATAAGCAATATGTTAATTAAATTTTCTAAAGTACAAAGTATACTTTTTAAGTTTATTTTATTAGTACTGTCTAAAATTGGGCAGTTATGCGGCTGGGGAGTAATCAGCTATTTTACGCTACAATTTTACGCTATCAGCCTGCCACATAAATTCTACAGCGAATGGGCTAAAAACTGTTAGAATAAGGCTATTTTTGATGGCAATTGTGGTTAGCGAGCAACCGCATTTCAAAAAACGCGATAACATGCTATTAAAGTAAAAAGTATCGAATTAAAAAAATAGCGAAGTAAAAATCAAACGGAACTATCATCATGACACAACCGAACCTACAGCAAAACGTCGACTTACAAGAAGTACAAAAATTCACCGACCTTGCCAATGAATGGTGGGACAAATCAGGTGCGTTTGCCACCTTGCACCAAATCAATCCGCTACGCTTAAACTGGATTGAACAGCAAACCATCGCCCGCCAGCAATCAGGATTAACGGGCAAAAAAGTGTTAGATGTCGGCTGTGGTGGTGGTATTTTGTCGCATAGCATGGCAGTGCGCGGCGCCACGGTGACGGGTATTGATTTGGGAGAAGCCAATATCAAGGCAGCACAAATCCACGCCGAGCAAACTAGCCAAGCGATTAATTTTGCTTGTGTTGCTGTAGAAGATTTTGCCAAAGCGCACGCTGGTGAGTTTGATGTGGTGACTTGTATGGAAATGCTCGAGCACGTGCCAGACCCGCAGTCTATTATCAATGCTTGTTTTACCCTGCTCAAACCCAATGGCGTATTGGTACTATCGACCATCAATCGCAACCCAAAATCCTACCTGTTTGCGGTGATTGGCGCTGAATACCTATTACGCTTGTTGCCACGCGGCACACATGATTATGAAAAATTCATCACCCCAGCCGAGCTAGATCGTTTTGCCCAGCGTGCAGGCTGCAAACGTCAAGATTTAATTGGCTTACATTACAATCCCCTTATCAAGCACTATTGGCTGGCACAAAATGTTGACGTTAACTACATGATGGCGGTATATAAGCCTCAGTAGTTGGCTTTACTTAAATATTAATCGTTGATTTGAGCAAAAAATGACTGAAAAATGCCAAGCTGTATTGTTTGACCTTGATGGTACCTTGATTGATACGGCACCTGATTTTATTCGGATTATTAAGGTGATGTGCGCCAAACACCAGCACCCAGCGCCCAGTGATACCGCCATTCGCGAGCAAGTTTCTGCAGGCGCCAGAGCGATGGTCAAGCTAATGTTTGGCGAGCTTGCCGATGTGACTGAGGATGACCCAACCTTGTTGGCTTATCGGCAAGAGTTTTTGGACACCTATGAGGCCGATATCTGTGTCGATAGCCGCTTGTTTGATGGGCTTGATTCGCTGCTAAAAAACTTGGAATCACGTGGTATTGTATGGGGCATTGTCACCAATAAGCCGCGTTATTTGGCGGAAAATTTGTTAGAGAAACTTGAGCTAACTGAGCGCTGTGCGGTACTGGTATGCCCTGATGATGTCAAACACACCAAACCTGACCCAGAGCCCATGTATTTGGCAGTAGCGCGGTTGAATGAACAACTTGGGCGTCAGCTACAGCCTAAAAATTGTGTGTATGTCGGTGACCATATCCGTGACATTCAAGCGGGCAATGCGGCGAATATGCGCACGATTTTGGCAGCTTATGGCTACATTCCCCCTGAAGACCAAGCGGATTTGGGCAGTTGGGGCGCGGATAACATAATCCATAACGTCGCTGAATTGACCGCTTTGCTTGGCGATTGGACGGATGCTTGAGCGGACACTTGAACAAGCGACTAGGCGCTTGATGCATAGACAAGGTGTTAACAATTTGCCCGATTTTTAGGAAATTTTTTAGCAAGCTTTTGAGAAAAATTTTGAGGAAACTATGACTTTAGCAACGCATGATGATATCCGTAACTTTATCCCACCTGCCGATTGTCTAAAAGGTAAAAATATTTTGGTCACAGGGGCTGGTGATGGCATCGGCAAAGCAGCAGCGCTAAGCTATGCAAAATATGGCGCGACCGTGCTACTACTTGGCAAAACCGCGAGCAAGCTTGAAGCCGTGTATGACCTAATTGAAGCAGAAGGCGGTGCTGAGCCTGCTATGCTACTGATGAATTTAGAGAGCGCAAGCTACACAGAAATGCAGCAATTGGCGATTTTGATTGAGCGTGAAGTCGGGCATTTGGACGGTGTTTTACACAATGCAGGGTTGCTCGGTGTATTGACCCCACTTGAGATGTATGACCCGATTATTTTTGAGCAAGTGATGAAAGTCAATTTTAATGCCACCTTTACCCTTACCCAAGCTTTGCTACCGCTACTCAAATCTGCGCAAAGTGGCTCAGTGGTGTTTACCTCTAGCAGTGTCGGCAGCCGTCCACGCGCGTTTTGGGGGGCGTATGCGCTGTCAAAATTGGCGGTAGAGGGGATGAGCGATATTTTCACCCAAGAAACCCAAAAAACCACCACCCTGCGCTTTAACTGCATCAATCCCGGTGCCACGCGTACCCAAATGCGGGCTGCTGCCTATCCGAGCGAAAATCCCAACACCTTGCTTGCGCCCGAAGACTTGATGAGTGCGTATGTTGCCTTGATGAGTGATGAGGCGGCAGGTATCAAAGGTCAGGTAATTGATTTACAGCCACAATAAAATGGCGCGATAACGGCTTTAATACGCTATTGAAATTTGACAAAACCACTACCATATTATTATGGTTAACTTATTAAAATCTAAGGAAAAATATGGCAAGTGGTTGGGCTGCGGATGGCGCAGAAAACGAGCAAATTGAAGCGACTATTAATGATGCGATTGAACGGGCAAAACGGGCATTGCCACAGGGCGAGAGCCTAACTCATTGTGAGGAGTGCGATGCGCCGATTCCCGAAGCACGGCGTCTTGCGATGCCTGGGGTGCGCTTGTGCGTGCGTTGTCAACAATCGCTAGAACAGCATCAGCAAAAAGTTGAGCTATTTAATCGCCGTGGGAGTAAGGATAGTCAATTGCGCTAAGCGTATTGGCTAACGCTGTCGTTCATAACAATGACAGCTTATAACAATTTTTCAAGCGGTAGGTGCGATAGCATCCATACTAGCGTACGCTGCCAAGCCTTGGTTTGTGGCTCTTCATCATACGTGACGATTTGACCGTTCTCGAGCGTTGACCACTGAATATTGTCATCTTTGAGCGACAAGGTGTAGCTGGTTGTTGGCAAGGCCTGCAAAAATTCATTGCGGATTTTGTTGGCAAGTACAGGGTGGGCGATGGCAACGCCAAGTTCGGTATTGGTCAAGGCTGAACGCGGATCAAAGTTGAACGAGCCGATATACACCTTTTCACCATCGCTTTCAAACGTTTTGGCATGCAAGCTGGTGGCAGAGCTTCCCGTCAAGTATGAATCACGCAGATTGTCTTTGATGGCATTGGGCTTTAGTTCATATAGCTTGACCCCAGCTTTGAGTAAGTCTTTGCGGTGTTTGGCATAGCCAGAATGCACAAGCTTGACATCGGTGGCGCTCATGGCATTGGTCAAAATATTCACCGCTACGCCTTTTTTTGCAAGGTTGATAAAATAGTCTTTGCCTTGCTCCGTGGGTACAAAATACGCAGAGATTAAATTGAGTTCACGGCTGATTTTACCTAAGCTTTGGTTGATGTCTAACCCTTGGGTATTGGCTTTGCTGCCCAGTTTGTCAGGATTGTCCGTCAACAGCTGGACGCTTGCCCAGTAGAGCGGCAATTTTTGTTGTTTGATTTGGTTGACAAAGTCGATTGCCACCAAGCGCTTTAGATAGTCGTTTTTCAGCTTTAGCACAGGGTCGAGTTGTTGTGATGCGGGTTTATCAGCTTTTTGGGTTTTTGGGGTAAACACTTGGTTTAGGGCGGATGGCTCAGGTTTTTTGACCAAATCGGTGATAGGAAAAGCCAGTTTATGGTTCCAATATTGGTCAAATGCTTGTGACATCTGCGGCACAATATGCCCAACCATCAGCACATCTAGGTCAGAAAATACCATCTCTTGGTTTAAAGAAAAATACTCATCCCCGATATTGCGCCCGCCTGTGATGGTGATTTGGCTATCGGCGGTGATGGATTTATTGTGCATACGATGATTGAGCCGCTCAAAATCGCCCACAAACCCTAGCCAGCGCCACGAGCGAAAACGATTGGGGTTCATCAATCTCACTTCAATATTGGGGTGTTCATTGAGTACCCACAGCGTTGGGTCGAGACCACGGGTATTGTTGTCATCTATCAATAATCGCACGCGCACACCGCGCTCTGCCGCTTCTTTGATGGCTTGGAACATCAGATTGCCAGTGATGTCGTTATTCCAAATATAATACTGCACATCTAGCGTTTTCTCTGCGGTGCTAATGAGCAGCATACGTGCGGCAAACGCATCCATGCCATCGGGCAAGGGATAAACGCCCGTTTTTTGTGGATTGCTTTTAACCAACTCTGCGATGCCATCGGCCATGCTTTGCGAGCCAAATTGGCGAAAACGGCTGGAGGGCTCATCAGGTGGCATATCGGTTGCCACCGTTTTTTGATGGTCTTTGGTAATGACGGCGGTTTGGTAAGTGCTTGGTTTACCCGTGTTGGCAGGCAGACGACCCCACCAGGCGATAAAAAACAAAATCGCCATACACACCAAAAACAGGCTGGCTAAAAAAATAAGACGACGTTTGAACAGGGGTCTTAGCATGATGGCACTCACCAAGGTCAATTAAGCCATGGGTTAAATTAGTTAAATTGACGCCCAATAAATTTGACGGTTTCATCCTTGGCTTTTTTGACGGCAAGTTTGCGGTTTTGTCCCAGCAGTAATTTGATTTGCCACAGTTTTTCTTGATACAAGGTTGTTGCAGGCGTGTGATACATGGCATTGATGATGCGTTTGCTCGCCAAGACAGCATCGGGGGAGCGATTACTTAATTCTGTGACCAAATTCTTCGCAACTGCCATCGGTGTATCGCTTAGATGGCTGACCACACCATAGTCAAAGGCTTGCTGACCGTCAAAAATCCGTGCCGTCATCGCTAATTCCTTGACGATATCGGCGCGTAGCACCCCCATCGCAGACTGGGTCAGTCCCATATCCGGTACCAGTCCCCATTTGGCTTCCATAATGGCAAATTGGCAATCCGCTGTGGCGATACGAATATCGGTCGCCAGTGCCAACTGTAGTCCTGCGCCAAGGCAATGTCCATGCAATACACTGATGACAGGCATCGGCAGTTCTCGCCACACAAGGCACACTTTTTGAAATTTACTTTGGAACGGTTTGATAAGCTCCCAAGCGACCTGTTTTAGATTTTTTGCGTTGTTTAAATCTGCCAAATCAATGCCGGTAGAAAAGCTTTTACCTTCACCTGCCAAAATCACCGCCCGCACGTCCGTCCAAGTAGTGAGCAGGTGGGCTAAATCAATGAGTTTATCCATCAACGCAAAACTTAACGCATTGCGCTTGTCAATCCGTGTCAGCCAAACAATGACGCTATCATCACCGCTAAGTTCCAACCGCACATCGGGTGCAAGGTTATCGTTTGCAGCTTTGATACGCTGCGCTAAAGATGAAGCAGTAGCACGCTGAGAAAATGGCAAAAACCCTACACCCGGCAATATTTTTGATACCGACAAAACCGACATACGCCTCCTTAAAATTTGACCAACCCAATAAACTTAAAAAAATGTTGCAAGAACGCAATGATTTGCAATCATTAATCTCACTTTACTGATTTTGTTGGTTGGGCACAAGAGGCGATATCGGACGATACGTTTAAGAAAAGTAACGTGGAATAGCAAGTATGCCAAACCTAGGCGGCATTGTGGTGATGGGTGTCAAATCATCTTCCAAGTCATGTCGTTTTCTTTGAGCTGGGCATATTTGAGTGCAGGGAATTGGCTCAAATCAGCCTGTGCCAAGTTATCGAGCGCTTGTAGCATTTGCTCATAATAAGGTGCCAAAATGGCAAATTGCGCAGGCGAGCTATTGTTGATATTTAGCAAGCACTTGTCTTCAAGATTTTGGCTGGCTTGGCGTAGCTGTGGTACGCCCGTATAACGACTCGCCCCTAAAATGCGATGCGCCGCGTGGGATAAGGCTTGCCTGTCGTGGCGCTGCCAAGCCTGCTGCAGGTCACTTTTTTCCTGCTCAATTGATTCAATCAGCAGGGTAATTAAATTGGCTGCCAAATCAGGCTTACCTGCTACCCGCATCACCGCATCATCCCAATCAATGACCGCAAGACTTGCTAGTGACTCAGCGCTATGCTGACTGCTGACCGATGGTAGGCTTGGTAGATTAGCGTTGTCATCGGTGGTAGTCGCTGAGGCGGCTAATGGCGTATGAGCAAATACGGCACTCTCTTTGGGGGTTGCAGGTGCAGTACGCGGGTGATTTGCCCCAGACACTATAGACGCTATCGACCGCGCCGAGATGGGTGAGTTGATAGCAGATTTGTCAGAAGCCACATCAGCTGCTAAATCAGACGTCAAATTAGTGGACACGGACGTGCTGTGTTTACCCAACCAGCGTTGCAGGATTTGCAATAACTGGGCTTGACTAATTGGTTTGCCCACATAGTCATCAATCCCAGATGCCAATAATGTATCGCGTTCATCCGATAGACTATGCGCGGTCAGGGCAATAATCGGAATATGTTGATGTCCTGCTTGCGTTTCAACCTTACGGATTTGGATGGCGGCTTCACTGCCTGACATTCTTGGCATTTGAATGTCCATAAAAATCAAATCCACGGCGGTATCGCTTTGTGACTGGTGGGTGGTGATGTATTCAATGGCGTCAAACCCACTATTAACCGTCACCACATTAATGCTCAGCTCAGCCAATAACGCTTCTAGTACCAACAAATTGGGCAGATGGTCATCTACGGCAAGCACAGTAAAGCCATGCCACTGCGGCAGTGTTGGCTCTTGGCTGCTGGCAGAATTGCTATCAAGCAGCTGGTAAAGCTGGCGACGATCGAGCGGCTGATACAAGGCTTGTGCTTGATAACGCGACAACAATTCTGGCTCAAGATTGACTTGATAGCCAAATAGTAGCAATTTACCGGCATAATGTAAGCGTACTTGTTTGAGCAGCGACGTGGTATCCTCAGTGGTGCCATTGTCCACGATGACCCAATCCCAATGATTGCCTGTTTCTTTGAGCGATTCAAGTAGGCTGGCTAGCGTACTTGCGGTAGTAATGGCAATCGGCAATTCACGCAGCGAGCCTTTTAACACTTGTAAGCTTGCAGGATGGTCAATCCAAACCAAAATATTTAGCGCAGCGATAGCATCAGCCGCCATATAACCGGCATCGGTTTTTGGCGGGACGATGGCGGGTAACTGCCAAATGGGGTCATGGATAAGCAGCCGCTGCTGCTCTTGGTTACTGATGGTCATCGGCAAGGTAAACCAAAACGTCGTGCCTTTGATTTTGTGCGATTGGCTCGCATCACCCGCTTGCTCAGTGGCGTTGTCATAAAAACCAATATTGCCGCCCATCAGATAGGTAAGCTGTTTTGAAATCACCAACCCCAGCCCCGTACCGCCATACTGGCGAGTAATCGAAGGATCGCCTTGCGAAAAACTTTGGAACAGCACTTTTTGATGCTCAGGCGAAATCCCGCGCCCTGTATCTTGCACACTGATATGAATTAAATCATCGATGTCATCATCCAGACTGACCCGCACAATGACCTCGCCATCATCGGTAAATTTGATGGCGTTGTTAACAAGATTGGTCAACACTTGCTTGGTGCGTAACGCATCCCCCACCAGATAATGCGGCACATCGTCATAGAAGAATACCGCCAGGCGTAAATCTTTCTCCGCCGCCAGTGGCGATAGCATATCCACCACATCGTAGATACTGGCATACAGGTCAAATTCATGACTATCCAGTACCAATTTACCGGCTTCAATCTTAGAAAAATCAAGCACGTCATTGACCAGTGCTAATAGGTGCGCTGAAGACTTACGAATCGTTTGCACGTACAAGTCTTGCTCGGCATTTAAGCCGCCATGACGGGATAATAGGTTGATAAACCCATCAATACTGTTAAGTGGGGTGCGTAATTCATGACTGATATTGGCTAAAAATGCCGATTTGGTTTGACTGGCTGAAACCGCCGCATCACGCGCATTGCGAATTGAGATGTTTTGCATTTCCATCTCGTCAAAAGCCAATCGCAAATCATCTTCGGTCTGTTCGGCGTGATTTTTGAGTTCTTGGAAACTTTTATGCAGACGTCTTAAGGTCTTGACCAAATCCTGTTGCAGTTGGTTGATTTCACCACTGGCGTTGATGGTCATCGGTTTATACAGGTTGTTGGCGTTGGTGCGCTGCAAATGTAACCGCATCTCATAAATCGGCGCAATCCAGCGTCTAGCATATATATGGGTGGTCAATAGCAGCAGTAAAATAGTAAAGAGTCCGGTAATCGCTAACGCCAACATCACTTGATAGCGAGCCACTTGTAGCGGCTCATTATCAATATTGACAATAAGCCACAAGGTCGGTAGTGGGGCAGTCGCATTGGCGGGCGGGCTTAGTACCAATTTTCGACCAAATAAACTACTACCCTTGCTATTAAACAGGCTGTTGGATTGGGTGTTGAGCTGCGTCAGCAAATAAGTTTGCTGTGTATTGCTTTGCGCCTCAAGGTGGCGTCCCAAAAAAGGCAACAAGCGCGGATTGGGCTGTTGTGACAAATCACCAAAACTGACCAACACTTTACTTTGTTCGTTGACAATCGCCACGCCTTGCAAGTGTTTGTCGTTGATGGCATTTTGTAGGGCAAATTTCACATTGGCTTGTAGCGCCGCCAATTCTTTGGGCGACAGCTCAGCTTTATTTGCGCTGTCTTTGTTTAAGTTATCTTTATTTAAGCCATCTTTACTTAAGCTATTATCGTTATTAGGCTGAGTGGTATTTGTAGATAGCGCTTGGTTGATTTTAATCAGATTCGTCTGCATAGAAGCGGCGACTGGCTGCAGAGTCACTAGCAAATTATCCGCGGTTGATTGCTGAATGGTACGCGCAGCACGGCTGGTATCCGATAACACCAAAAAACCACCCGTCAACGCGAGTGCGCTAATCGGCAAAAACACCAACAGTATCAACTGTCCATAAGCGGTGGAAAAATCCAAGTGAAATCGTTTGCTCACATTGCTAGCCTTGCATCAGCCTAATTTAGGCATCAGATTTTTTATCAGGGTTTTGGGGTATAGCGTTTCATTTTATAGGATTTTAGCCAATTTTGCTTGCGCGGCTAGGGTTTTTGTCGCAAGTAAATTTTTGACAAGTCTATACCCTAGCAAAAAATCGAGATAAAATCAGATGGGATAGCGGTTGAAAAATGACTTGCACAATAATCATGATTCGCCACTGACGGGTGATACGAATTTTGCTAAACTACGCGCGCAATCCAAAAAAATTACTGTTAAAAAAACTAATTAACGCTAGCTAATCTATAAGATAGACTAAATGCGTCTGCTCAAAACTCGTCTTATCAAAAGTTCATCGCCAAAAACTAAGGTTGTCTTATGACCCATAATAATTTCATCACTGAAACCAGCACGCTCAATGACTGCATTGGACATACCCCACTGGTCAAGCTAGCGCGATTTGCACCGCAAACCGACCAAGGCACAGCCACCCTGCTTGCCAAACTTGAAGGCAACAATCCAGCGGGCTCAGTGAAAGACCGCCCTGCGTTTAATATGTTTTATCAAGCGGAACTGCGTGGCACTATCAAGCCAGGCGACACCATCATTGAGGCCACCAGTGGCAATACAGGCATCGCCCTTGCCATGGTCGCAGCAATGCGCGGCTATGCGATGACGCTGATTATGCCTAGCAACTCTACCCAAGAGCGTAAAGACGCGATGGCAGCGTATGGGGCGACATTGATTGAAGTCGATAACATGGAGTCGGCACGCGACCTTGCCCAGCAAATGCAGGCAGAAGGCAAAGGCATCGTACTCGATCAGTTTAACAACCCTGACAACAAACAAGCGCATTATCTGACCACAGGTCCTGAGATTTGGCAGCAAACAAATGGCACGATTACCCATTTTATTAGCTCAATGGGTACCACAGGCACCATCATGGGCGTGTCCAAATACCTAAAAGAACAAAACCCAAACGTGCAAATTATCGGTTTACAGCCCGCTGAAGGCGCTAATATCGCAGGGATTCGCCGATGGCCAGCCGCCTATTTGCCAAAGATTTTTGAGCCAAGTTTGGTGGATAGGGTGATGGACATCGAGCAGCACGATGCGGAAGTGTTTATGCGTAAGCTTGCCCGCGAAGAAGGGATTTTTGCGGGGGTATCATCAGGTGGTGCGGCGTGGGCAGCGTACCAAATCGCTAAAGAACACCCGGATGCGGTGATTGCATTTATCGTCTGTGACCGTGGCGATCGTTATCTATCAACAGGGTTGTTTGGGATTAAAGATGACGCTTAATACCTGATAACCTAAAGCAGAAACTAACAAGGAAGTATTATGGCTACGCCAGCGCCGATTTTAGTATTTGATATCGAAACCATACCCGATGTTGCCACAGGCAAGCGGCTATACCCTGAGTTGGCTGGGTTATCGGATAACGATGCCATGACCAAGCTTATGGCACTGCGTGAGCAAGATGTTGGGCATCCTTTTATGCCACTGCCTTTGCACCGAATCGCTTGTCTTTCGGTGTTGTGGGTGGCGGGCGGCAAAATGACCCTAAAATCGCTGTCGCTGGCTGACCATAGCGAAGCGCAAATGATTCAAACTTTTTTTAATGCCATCGAAAAAAATCCGTTGTTGGTGAGCTGGAATGGCAAGGGCTTTGATATACCCGTCATGGTGTATCGGGCGTTGCAGCATGGCTTGACTGCGCCCAAGCTGTTTAGCCAAACCGGTGAGATGAGATACAACAACTATATCAACCGCTATCATGACCGTCATACCGATTTGATGGTGAAACTTGCCATGAATAGCACGTCGCAAAAACTCGATGTCGTGGCATCCTTATGCGGCTTTGCAGGCAAGCAAGCGTTGGACGGCTATGATGTGGTGCCTATGGTGCAAGCAGAAGCATGGGATAAGCTCACCACTTATTGCGAGAGCGATGTGCTCAATACTTGGCTGATTTTTTTGCGCTACCAAAGACTGACGGGACAGTTTTCAGCTGAACAAAGTCAGCAATGGGAATTCACCACCCGAGACTATCTGCAATCGTTCACCAATCAAGACAATAGCCTGCGCCATGATAAGTTTTTGCAAGCGTGGCAACCTGCTAGCAATTTAGCCGCTGACAAACATGTCACTCATGTCACTGATATCGCCATCACCCAGCCGTCATCTAATACCCCAACTGCCCAAGTAGAATCACCATGAATACGATTTTTCCACCCAGCCAAGTGGTGGCACTGCCCATCCATCAATCTGAGCAAACCTTTCCTGTCCGCCGCGTGTATTGCGTGGGGCGCAACTATGCCGACCACGCCCGAGAAATGGGCAGTGACCCAGACCGTGAGCCGCCATTTTTCTTCTGTAAAGCCGGTGACAGTGAGTCGATTATTGCAGTTCGACCCGATAGCGTTGCCCAATTGCCTTATCCGACTAAAACGCAAGCGCTACATTATGAAGTAGAATTGGTGGTTGCGATTGGCAAAGCGGGTGCCAATGTGAGTGTAGCACAGGCACATGAGCTGATTTTTGGCTATGCCGTGGGGCTCGACATGACGCGCCGCGACTTGCAAAACGCCATGAAACAAAACGGTCGCCCGTGGGAGATTGGCAAGGCGTTTGACTATTCGGCACCCATTGGCGAAATTTATCCCGTTGCTAGCGTTGCTGAGATACAACAAGCGAATATTTCACTGGCGGTGAATGGCGAGCCCAAACAACAAGGCAATATCAATCAGTTAATCTGGAATGTGGCAGAGACCATTGCCAATTTATCTGAGTTTTTTGAGCTCAAAGCAGGGGATTTGATTTTTACAGGCACGCCAGCGGGCGTCGGTGCGGTGGTCAAAGGCGATACCATCCTCGCGCAAATTGACGGACTGGGTAAAATTGAGTTGCTGGTTGTGTAAAACAGGTAGTGTAAAAGATGAAAAAAGGCGCTAATAATAGCGCCTTTTTTATTAAGATGATTAATTATTATGTTTGTTATAGCACTTTTTCAATCTGAAAACCCATGTTTTGCATGAGTTCAGCTTTATCAAACGGCGCAAGGCTTGCGCGTGTGTAAGGCTTGTCTTTAAGATAAGTTCTTGTCACCCGCTGTAAGTCATCAAGGCTGACCGCCAAGATTTTGGCACGCATCGCTTGTTGCCAGTCTTTGCCGCGACCATGCAACTCAGCAAACAGCGCCTTGACCGCTTCACCCGCAGGACTTGCGGGCTTATCCATGCCTGCCATCAATCCTAAAATCGCTTCTTCAATCCAAGCATCGGTTTTTTCGCCTGTAGTTTGCGCGAGTAACCAATCAATACTACCCAAGAAGTCATCAAACGTGGCTTGGTCACGCGGGTCACGGTAGCTATAAAACTTGAAAGAGCAAGCATTGCTATCATAGCTCGCGCCGCCGCCATACGCCCCGCCTTGCTCACGAATGGTACGATGCAGATAGTTGTTGCGTAGCACGCTTGAGAGCACCATCAAGGCAGGGGCATCGGGATGGTTGGTCGGCACGGCATCAAAGACAAGCGCATGATGAAATACATTGGTTTGCGCAAGCCACGCGATATCGCTGCCGTCAGTGGTAATAGGCGATTCAATTAAAGTAGCGGTAGGCTCGTCAACAGGCGCTTGCCAGCTCTCGCTAATCGCTTGCTGCAGCGTCGGTAATACCTCTGCTTCGGCGATGATAAGTGCTTGTTTTGGCAGGGCTTTGATGTAGCTATGTAAATTGGCTAAGCGCTCTCCGAGCTTTTGCCACGCACTGCTATCTTGCTCCGCTTGCTGCAAAAATTCAGTTAAGCTATTTAATGCAGGCAAACCACCGCGTACATATTCAAGACGGGCGATTTTACTGGTGTTACGGCTCGCTGTTTGCATGGCATACGCATGACCTGCATTGGCAAGGCGCGATTGCCAGCCCATTTGTTTTTGGGTCAGTAGCTCTTCCATCCGCGCATATTCAGTAAAAATAGTGTCGTTGAGTACTTCTTTAAGCAGCTCAATCGCTTCAAATTTACGTGACAATGAGCGGGTAGCGACCACCAAGAAGCTATCCATTTTTTCGGGGTTGTCTGGCGATGTGCGCTGGCTGATTCTGACAGTCACACCGCTTGAATGGCGTGCTTGCCGCGCTTGAAATGCCAAGGCATCGTGTTTGCGCGTGCCTACTTCACTAATCAAGCTCAGATACGTTGGTAAATCTGGGTGATTGATGAGCGCTTCATGACCCTCTAGGGGCATAATCACTTGATAATAGTACAGACCGTTGGTGCCTGCTTCATATTCATACAACGTACTTGGCAGACCACTTAGGGTGATATCACGTTTTGTACCTGTTTTAAATTGAATTTGGGCAGGAATATCCGCCAATCCCACTTTGGGTAGCAAATCCACATCATCAGGCGTAGCTTGGCGTTCGGCAAGGGCTTTGGCTTGGCTGATGAGCGCATTACGCGTGTCATCGGTCAGTGCCGCTTCAATGGTGTCAAGTTTGGCTTGCTCATCCTTGGCTTGTTGCTCAGATTTGCTGGCATCAGGGATGAGTGTCAAGCGCACGCGATGCGGATTGTCGAGCAAAAATTTGCGAATCAAATCGGCGATAAAATCAGGGTTTTGTACTTGCTCACGTAGCCAGTTTAGGTTTTCATCGATATCCCACACATGCATGGGGTCGCCGTCGTGGATAGCAGTACTAAAGCCTTCAAGCATCAAATTTAGACCATATGGCATACTATCGCCACCGATATGACGTTGGTCGATTTCGATTTGGTGCAAAATGGTTTCAATCGCTTCGCTGTCCACAGGCTGGTCTGCCACTTGTTTGAGTAAGTCCAAAATCCCTTGCTCAATGGCATCGCCATGCTCAGGCTCGGAGCCACGAACACCCGCATAAAACACCATCTGATAATGGCTGTCATCCAAGCCCAGTAGCGGCGTTGGGGCAGATGCCAGCGGATGGCTATCGAGATACGCCCGCAGCGGCGAACCTGCATGTTCAACCAATACGCCTTCAAGTAATCGCATAGCCAGGCGCTGCTTACCGTCTAAAATCGATGGTAATAACCATGCCATGACGTGATGGGTTTGTTTGGGTTTCACTGTATCGACACTGTAAGTGTCCGTCACGCTGATTGGCGCGGTCAATGATTTTTCGAGTCGTGAGGCGTGTTTTTGCCCTTTAGCAAACGCTTTGCCTGCCACCGCCAATGCATCCTCATGGATACGGGCTTGGGTCTCTGCTACAGGGATATTGCCAAAGCTCATCACCACCGCATTGCTTGGGTGATAGTGACTTTGATGAAACTTGACCAAATCAGCGTGGTTAAGCTCAGTAATAGCAGCAGGCTCACCACCAGAATTGTAGTGATAAGTGGTTGTGGGGAATAAATGACGCGCCAGCGTATGATACAACTGGTCAATCTCGCCACTCATCGCGCCTTTCATTTCATTAAACACAATGCCTTTATACTGGGGTTTGCCGTCATCATCAAGCTCCACACGAATCCCTTCTTGGGCAAAATCGAGCGGATTTAAACTTGGGAAAAATGTCGCATCTAAATACACCGACAACAAGTTAAAATAATCTTGACGGTTTTGGGTGGCAAACGGATACGCCGTCCAATCTGCCGCAGTAAACGCATTCATAAACGTATTGAGCGAGCGCTTAATCATGCTAAAAAACGGGTCGCGCACGGGATATTTTTCAGAGCCACACAGACTGGTATGCTCCAAAATATGCGCTTCACCGCGGTCGGTCATCGGCTGGGTGCGAAAGCCAATCATAAAGGCATTTTCATCACTCGGGTGGGCGAGGTGATAATGAATCAACCCAGTGGCGTTATGTTCGCTCACCAGCACATCAAGCGATAACGCATCGATGCGCTCATGTGAGCGTAGGGTAAAAGCAGGGTGCAGGGTCAAATCTAAAGTAGTGTCGTGAGAAGTTGCGGGCATGAAGTTACCTGTGTGTCATCATAATATTTGTCAGAATTTATCAGCAAAACCAACGATAAAAACAAACAGAAAGTATAGCAGTTTTGTCGGATTTATTTTGAGTTAAATGGGGTCAAAACCTGCTTTATAAAGGCAAAAAAACACAGATACTACAGATACTACAGATAATACAGCGCCACTCATTTGCCCGTGTTAGCCAATTTTCAGATATTAACTTTGACGGTTTTAATTTACAATGACACCACGTTGAATTTAACTCATCTATTTTTTCCAAAATCGTTAAAAAGGAACCACAATGGCAAAAATCGTCGCCATCGGCAATGCGTTAGTCGACAGTGAATTTGTCGTCACCGATGCACAGCTTAACGCCACAGGCCTGACCAAAGGTAACATGACCCTAGCCAGTCACAGTGAGCAAGCTGACCTCATCGCCTCGCTCACCACGCAAAACATTACCGCGACCAAACAAGCCGGCGGCGGCTCGGCTGCCAACAGTATCTATGCCGCCGCAAGCCTTGGTAGCGATACTTTTTACGCTTGCCGAGTAGGCGAAGACGAGGCAGGGCGTTTTTATTTGGCGGATTTAAATGCCGCAGGTATCAAGACATCTACCAAGTCATTTGCTGATGGTACCACAGGTAGCTGTATGGTGATGGTGACCCCAGATGGCGAGCGCACCATGCAAACGCATTTGGGCACTTCAGCAGAAATCAGTGAAACCGATATCGATTTTGATGCGCTAAATGATGCTGATTGGTTGTACCTTGAAGGTTATCTTGCCATGTCACCCTCGGTACAACAGGCGATTGCTCAGCTAAAACAACAAGCCAAAGACAAAGGGGCTAAAATCGCGGTCAGTTTTGCCGACCCTGCCGTGGTCAAGTTTGGTCGTGAAGGACTTGATGCCATGCTAGAAGGTGGCGTGGATGCGGTGTTTTGTAACTGTGATGAAGCGCAGCTATTTACCAACCAAACCAGTCACTCGCAAGCGGCAGCAGCGTTATTGTCAGTTGCCAATATGGCAGTGGTGACCAATGGTGCAGCAGGGTCAATCATTGCAGTACGAGACGATGTTTCACGTGAAACAAAATTGATTGACGTGGCATCGCTACCCGTTGACCAAGTGCTAGATACCAATGGCGCAGGGGATAATTTTGCGGGCAGTTTTTTATACGCGCTATCGCACGGTCATGCGTTGGCAGATTGTGGCAAATTAGCCAGTAGCGTCGCAAGCCAAATCATTCAGCAGTTCGGACCCCGTCTCAAACCGGCGCAATACCAAGCGATTTTACAATCAACCTTAACATAGCACATGGCTAATAAGGCGGATTTTGACAACCTATTTTGACAATCTAATAAAAAAGCCCTAGTTTTAGCTAGGGCTTGTGCTGACAAACCTAATCAATTAAGCGGTTTCGTTGAACAGCTCACGACCAATCAGCATACGCCGTACTTCGCTGGTGCCTGCGCCAATCTCATATAGTTTGGCATCACGCCAAATACGCCCCAGTGGGTACTCGTTGGTATAGCCATTGCCGCCAAAGATTTGGATACCTTCCCCTGCCATCCAAGTGGCTTTTTCCGCTGTCCACAAAATCACGCTGGCGCAGTCTTTGCGTACTTGGCGCACATGGTCTGAGCCTAGCATATCCAAGTTTTTGCCCACGGTGTAAAGAAAGCTGCGTCCTGCCTGTAAGGTGGTATACATGTCCGCCACTTTACCTTGAATCAACTGAAATTCACCGATGGCTTGACCAAATTGCTTGCGGTCGTGGATGTAGGGAATGACGTTGTCCATGACTGCTTGCATAAGCCCGATGGGACCTGCGGCAAGTACCGCACGCTCGTAGTCCAAGCCACTCATCAAGACTTTAACGCCGTTGTTAAGACCGCCCAAAATGTTGTCGCTTGGCACTTCGACATTGTCAAACACCATCTCGCCTGTGTGGCTGCCGCGCATACCGAGTTTGTCGAGTTTTTGCGCGGTATAAAAGCCTTTCATGCCTTTTTCTGCCAAAAACGCGGTGATGCCTTTTGCCCCAAGCTCTGGGTTGGTTTTGGCATACACCACCATCACATCGGCATCCGGTCCATTGGTAATCCACATTTTTGAGCCGTTTAATACATATACGCCACCTTTGTCTTCGGCACGTAGTTTCATGCTGGTCACGTCTGAGCCTGCACCGGGCTCACTCATGGCTAAGGCACCAATGAATTCACCGCTGATGAGCTTTGGCAAGTATTTTTGTTTTTGGGCTTCTGTGCCGTTGCGTTTGATTTGGTTGATACATAAGTTGGAGTGCGCGCCATAGCTTAGCGCCACTGAGCCTGATGCGCGGCTGATTTCTTCCATGGCGACCATGTGCGCCACATAGCCCATGTCCACGCCGCCGTAAGTTTCGGGTACGGTGATGCCATGCAGCCCAAGCTCGCCCATTTTTTGCCACAAGTCCATCGGGAATTGGTCGGTGCGGTCAAGCTCGGCAGCGCGTGGGGCGATTTCGGCATCGGCAAAGGCTTTGACGGTTTCGCGTAGGGCGTTGATGTCATCGCCAAGTTGGTAATCGAGTCCTAGGTTCATAGTCATTCCTTGTTTATTAACTGACTGTTAAAGATTTACGTTTATTTAAAATCGCTGTTGCCACCCTTGAGCCGTTTTTCCTGCCCAAAAACTCGCTAATTTTTTGTCCGACATCGACCAGTTTGTCGAGGTCAATGCCCGTTTCAATACCCATGCCATGTAGCAGATATACCACATCTTCAGTGGCAACATTGCCGGTTGCGCCTTTGGCATACGGACAGCCGCCAAGCCCTGCCACCGAGGTATCAAACTGCCATACACCCATTTGTAATGCCGCTAAGGTATTGCTAAGCGCTTGACCATAGGTGTCATGAAAATGTCCAGAGATATTGTCAATATCAATATAACGCAAGGCAGCATCCAACGCTTTTTGCACCTTGATAGGTGTGCCCACGCCGATGGTGTCTGCAATGCCAATATGTTCAGCGCCAATGGCAACGAGTTTTTCTGTCACATAGGCGACTTTATCGGGGTGAATCTCGCCTTCATACGGACAGCCCACGGTACAAGAGATGACACCGCGCACTTTGATGCCATGCGCTTTGGCGGCGTCAGCCACCGGGGCAAAACGCTCGATACTCTCAGCGATGCTACAGTTGATATTTTTTTGGCTAAAGGCTTCACTCGCTGAGCCAAAAATCACCACTTCATAATTGGCAAATTGGTCACGGTGGGCAAGGGCGGCATCAAAGCCTTTCATATTGGGTGTCAGCACCGAATAGACCACGTCATCGCGCTTGCTAATGCCATCTAATACGGCATCATTGTCTGCCATTTGTGGTACCCACTTTGGCGACACAAAACTGGTGGCTTCAAGCTTGCGCACCCCTGCATCAATCAAGCCGTTAATCAACTCGATTTTGACGTCGCTGGGCACGATTTGTTTTTCGTTTTGTAGTCCGTCTCTTGCGCCCACGTCGATGATTTTGACAAAATTTGGATAGTTCATGATTGGCTGCCCGTATCAAGTTTTAATAGCTCATCGCCATCGGATACCAAATCCCCTGCTTTGAACAGCAGCTCTGCCACCGTACCATCACTAGGGGCATTGATGGTATGCTCAATTTTCATCGCTTCAATCACTGCCAAGGCTTGACCTTTTTTCACTTCATCGCCCACATTGACCCGAAACGCCACCACTTGACCTGGCATGGGCGATTTTAGGCTGCCGCCATCTTGGGGCTCGATGCCCACATGCGCCATGCTATCCACCAAGGTGATGACATCGCTGGCATGATTTGAGAAAACATATACTTGCTCATTGTGTCGCCATGCCTGCATCTGTTGGCGCTTACCGGCTGTTTCTCCGTCGCTTAGCCATAGGGTAAAAGTATCATCAGCCGTGGCTAAATAACGAACATCGCCTTGATAGATGGGCGTGACAACGTCCGCGCCTTGTTTTTCGGCTTTGACAATGGCGTTAATCGTTAGATGAAATGCTTGTTCCTTGGCTTGCCCCTGAACTTGCGCCTGAATTTGGCTGATAACCGCCCGCAATGGCTTATCGTGATACACCAAATCAAACGGACGCTCATACTGGCTATACGCGCGCCATGCATCGGTTTTGCTAAAGGGGTCGTGGTTTTGGGTTTGCGCTTCTTGGGCAAGCTCGTTGACAATCGCGGTGGCTACCAGCCAAGGTAGCTCACCACGCTGCTGCCCAAACAGTACGTCTTTTTCACGTTCAATCAATGCCGTATCAAGATTGGCATATTTGAACGAATCTGATTGCACCACATGACGCAAAAACGCCACATTATTGGGCAGACCGACAATACGGGTTTCTGCAAGTGCTTGGTCTAGTTTGGCAAGCGCTTGCTCACGGGTTGGCGCATGGACGATGAGTTTGGCAATCATCGAGTCATAGTAAGGACTGATGACATCGCCTTCGCGTACCCCATCATCCACGCGCACATCCGCCACCCTAAACTCGCTGTGAGTTGGCGTGCGGTAAATATTTAGCGTACCTGTGGCGGGCAAGAAGTTGTTGTCTGGGTTTTCAGCATTGATACGCGCTTCAATCGCATGACCGTTGATGGTCAAGTCTGCTTGTTGTTTTGGTAACGGCTCGCCGCTGGCAACACGCAGTTGCCATTCGACAAGGTCAGTACCGGTAATTGCTTCAGTGACGGGATGTTCTACTTGCAGGCGGGTATTCATTTCCATAAAGTAGAAATTCATACCACCAAATTTGTCTTCGGGTGAACACTCACGTTGCTCTACGATAAATTCAACCGTACCCGCCCCTACATAATTGACCGCTTTTGCCGCCGCTATCGCCGCTGCGCCCATCGCCTCCCGCATTGCCACGCTGACATCGGGGGCAGGGGCTTCTTCGAGCACTTTTTGATGGCGGCGCTGTACCGAGCAATCACGCTCAAACAAATACACATAGTTGCCGTGGCTGTCGCCAAAGACTTGAATTTCAATATGGCGCGGACGTAGGGCGTATTTTTCAATCAATACGCTATCATTGCCAAAGCTGCTAATGGCTTCACGTTGACATGAGCCTAGTGCATCAATAAAATCTTCGGTTTTTTCAACTAACCGCATCCCTTTGCCACCGCCACCAGAGCTGGCTTTGATTAGTACAGGGTAGCCAATTTTGTCGGCCTCGCTATGCAAAAATTCGGGGTCTTGGTTGGTGCCATGATACCCTGGAATGAGTGGTACATTGGCAGCTTCCATCAAGCGTTTGGACTCGGCTTTAAGCCCCATGGCGGTGATGGCAGACGCCGGGGGGCCAATGAACACCAAACCCGCATCCACGCAGGCTTGGGCAAATTCGTCGTTTTCACTCAAAAACCCATAGCCTGGGTGAATCGCTTGTGCGCCTGTCTGCTTGGCAGCCTCCAAGATGCGCTCCCAACGCAGGTAGCTGTCTTTGGGCGCAGAACCGCCTATATAAATGGCTTCATCACACACGGCTACGTGCTTGGCAAAGCGGTCAGCGTCTGAATATACCGCAACGGTACGCACGCCCAGTTTTTTGGCGGTGGCTGCCACGCGGCAAGCAATCTCACCCCGGTTGGCTATTAAGATTTTTGAAAACATAATCGTCCCTTTTTATTTTTTCAAGACCGCATCACCGCGAATCTAACTTGGCATACTTATAAAATTTGGCTTATAAAATCCAGCTTTTTACCTCAGTTATTTTACCTGCGTCATTCAAGCCAGCTTGGTTTACGTTTTTGCAAAAATGACTGTACGCCTTCTTTACCTTCATCAGATGCGCGGATATCGGCAATGCCTGCAACGGTATCTTTGATTAACTGCTCATTAATCTCCGCAAATGCCACATCTTGCACCAGTTTTTTACACACCTTAACAGCATTTGGGCTGGCGTTGACCAAGTGTTTGACCAAGTTATCAAGGCTTTGTGTAAACTCTTCTTCATCCACCCGCTCATGGATAAAACCGATTTTTTTGGCTTCTTTGGCATCAAATACTTCAGCGGTTAAGAAGTACCGATGCGCGGCTCGTGCACCCATCGCACGAATCACATACGGGCTAATGGTCGCAGGAATCAAGCCAAGTTTGACCTCGCTTAAGCAAAAATTGGCGTTTTTGACGCTAATGGCGATATCACAAGCCGCAACCAGACCCATACCACCGGCATACACATCGCCTTGAATGGCAGCGACGGTGGGTTTTGGGCAGTGGTAGATGGTCGCTAGCATTTGTGCAAGCTTGCCAGCATCTGCCAAGTTTTCATCGTGGCTATAATCCGCCATCGCGCGCATCCAGTTTAGGTCTGCCCCGGCACAAAAGGCTTTGCCATTGGCAGTCAATACCACCGCACGCACTTCGTCTTGCTCAGCGCAAAATTGAAACACATCGGTCAGTTCTTGGATGACATCGTCATTAAAGGCATTGCGTTTGTCTGGGCGATTGAGGGTAATGGTCGCTACGTGCTGGTCAATGTCTAACAGTAGGCTGTCATAAGTCGGTAATTTCATCGTGTTTTTCCTTTTTTTGTTGGGTAAAGTTGAAGCGTTTTTGATGCTTGCTCAATGGTGATAGAACAAACAACCAAGACTTCTGATTTTACACGCTGAAAATTACATTCTAAATACACCAAAGGTGGTGTCTTCAATCGGTGCGTTGTAAGCGGCACTTAAGCCGAGTGCCAATACTTGACGGGTATCGGCTGGGTCAATCACGCCATCATCCCACAGTCTAGCCGAGGCATAATACGGATGACCTTGCTCGTCAAATTGCTGACGCACTGGCGCTTTGAACGCTTCTTCGTCCTCGCTTGACCAGTGCTCACCTTTGGCATGGTATTGGCTGCGTTTGACCGTTGCTAATACCGACGCGGCTTGCTCGCCACCCATCACCGAGATACGCGCATTTGGCCACATCCACAAGAAACGTGGACTGTACGCACGACCACACATACCGTAGTTACCCGCGCCGAATGAACCGCCGACAATCACAGTAAACTTCGGCACTTTGGCATTGGCAACTGCCATCACCATTTTGGCACCATGACGGGCAATCCCTTCATTTTCGTATTTGCGCCCCACCATAAACCCTGTGATATTTTGCAGAAACACAAGCGGGATTTTACGTTTGCAGCATAGCTCGATAAAATGGGTGGCTTTTTGCGCTGATTCGCTAAATAAAATACCGTTGTTAGCGATAATACCCACTGGCATACCTTCAATATGCGCAAAACCACACACCAGTGTCGTGCCAAAACGGGCTTTAAATTCATCAAACTCACTGCCATCGACGATACGTGCAATGATTTCACGGATATCAAAGGGCTTACGGGTGTCAGTTGGGATGATACCGTACAATTCTTTGGCATCGTATTTGGGTGGACGCGGGGTTTTTTGCGCAGTAGCGTGGTGGATGGGTGTTTTTTGTTGGTTTAAATTGCCGATGATGTTGCGCGCCAGTGATAACGCGTGTAAATCGTTTTGGGCAAGGTGGTCAACCACGCCTGACAGACGGGTATGCACATCGCCACCGCCTAAGTCTTCCGCGGTCACTTCTTCACCTGTGGCAGCTTTGACCAGCGGCGGTCCACCCAAAAAAATCGTCCCTTGATCTTTGACGATAATCGACTCGTCACTCATGGCGGGCACATAGGCACCACCTGCAGTACAGCTGCCCATGACGACGGCGATTTGGGGAATGCCTTCGGCGCTCATATTGGCTTGGTTAAAGAAGATGCGACCAAAGTGATCTTTATCTGGGAATACTTCATCTTGGTTGGGTAAGTTCGCGCCGCCAGAGTCGACCAAATAGATACATGGCAAGCGGTTTTCTCGCGCGATTTCTTGCGCCCGTAAATGTTTTTTGACCGTCATCGGGTAGTAAGTGCCGCCTTTGACGGTGGCATCGTTACACACAATCATACAGTCAATACCAGCGACACGACCAATGCCAGCAATCACGCCTGCGGCAGGGATATCGGCATCATACATGCCATACGCTGCCATCGGTGAGACTTCCAAAAATGGCGTACCGGCATCTAGCAAGCGCTCGACACGCTCACGCGGCAATAGCTTACCCCGAGCCACATGTTTGGCGCGAGCAGACGCTGAACCGCCCTGAGCAATGACCGCAAGTTTGGCTTTGAGGTCATCAACGATAGTTTGCATGGCAGCGGCATTGGCTTGAAATTCCGCGCCATTTGGGCTTAATTTACTTTGGATAACCGTCATTGTAAATCCTAATTCTGTCAAAGGGTGCAGCTAAATTGCTATCAGATACCCTCTGTATTTATGTTAAGTTTTTGCTGAAGTTGAAAATTTAGAGTCCCAATTCTTGTTTCATCGCTTCCACGATTTTGAATTTTTGAATTTTACCCGTGACGGTCATTGGGAACTCGTCGACAAACTTCATGTAAGTCGGTACTTTATAGTGTGCAATGTGATCTTTACAGAAATCACGGATGTCTTGTTCGGTTAAGTTGCTGTCTTTTTTGGGGATAATCCAAGCGGCGAGGACTTCACCAAATTTTTTGTCGGGTACGCCCACGATTTGGACGTCACGGATTTTTGGGTGGCGATATAGGTAGTTTTCGATTTCAACAGGGTAAATGTTTTCACCACCACGAATCACCATGTCTTTACTACGTCCGACGATTTTGACATAGCCTTCTTCGTCCATGGTTGCCAAGTCACCGGTATACATCCAGCCATCGACAATGGCTTCCGCCGTTTTATTGGTGTCATTCCAATAGCCGAGCATGATTGAGTAACCTTTGGTACACAGCTCACCTGTCTCACCGATGTCAAGCGTTTCACCCGTTTCTGGGTTGACGATTTTGACTTCTAGGTTAGGCTGTACCAGACCTACGGTTGAGACTTGTTTTTCAAGTGGCGTGTGCTGGTTGGTTTGACAAGATACCGGCGATGTTTCGGTCATGCCATAGGCAATGGTGAGTTCTTTCATGTGCATTTGGTCAATCACGCGGCGCATGACCTCAATCGGACAGCTTGAGCCTGCCATGATGCCGGTACGCAAAGTCGATAAGTCATAATTGGCAAAGTCTGGGTGGTCAAGCTCGGCGATAAACATGGTCGGTACCCCATGCAGACCTGTACATTGTTCTTTTTGCACGGTTTCAAGTACGGTGATGGGGTCGAAGCCATCATTGGGATACACAATCGTGCCACCGTGGGTCAAGATGGCAAGGTTGCCCAGTACCATGCCAAAGCAGTGGTAGAGCGGGACAGGGATACACAAACGGTCATCGGCAGTTAAGTTCATGGCTTCACCGATGAAATAACCGTTGTTTAAAATGTTGCGGTGGGTAAGCGTCGCGCCTTTAGGCGTGCCTGTGGTGCCACTGGTAAATTGGATATTGATCGGGTTATTGGGGTTGAGTTTTTTGGCACGTTCCGCCACTGCCGGATCATCGGCATCGCCTTCGGCAATCCACGCTGAGAATTTTTGCATATAGCTAAAATCCTCAGTGGACTCTGGGCTGTCAATCCAGATGACCCGTTTGAGATTGGGTAATTGCACGAGCTCTAAATTTTGGTAGCTTTGGTGACGCGCTTCAGGTGCAATCTCTTGAAGCATCACCGCATAGTCGCTAGATCTGAAGTGGCGCATCAATACCAGCACTTGGCAGTCGACTTTGTTGATGGCGTATTCAAGCTCAAAGATACGATACGCGGGGTTGATGTTGACCAGTATGATACCGGCTTTGGCAGTCGCCAATTGCATGATGACCCATTCAACGTTGTTGTGTGACCAAATACCCACGCGATCGCCTTTTTGCAGACCCATACGAATCATGCTGCTGGCTAGCTGATTGACTTTACGCTGTAGTTCGCGGTAGGTGAGACGAATGTTTTGGTGCGCGGAAATTAAGGCGTCTTTATCGGGGTGTTGTTCCACCATCTGATCGAAAAAATCACCAATGGTCAATTCTATCAGTGGCGTGACCGGTCCTTTATCATAGCTTTGGGTGAGCGGGGCGTTGGCAGATTTCGCACCCATTACGATGCGTGGCAGGGTTAGCACGTCTTTGGTCATGGTAGCATCCTTACTATCGTGTTTTTTAGCGTGTTTTTCTATCGTTTTTTTGGGGGGTTTACTAAAGGTATTGACGAAAGCTAGTGAAAACTTCGTGTTTACCTGAGTAAAAATTTTTACCCACTGATTAATACCCAAGTATTCCTTGACTTAAAGTATTGTTCTCACACGCATTTTAATTCATTTTTTTAAAATTTTTACCGTGTTTAACCATCAATATGTGACATATTAATCAATAAATTATGGACTTGTCAATCTAAAACGAGACAATCTTTATCGAAATAAAAATTATCTTTAGGCTAAAAAAATATTCGATACATATTCAATAGGTATTCAATGACACTGAATACCCCTAACCCAGCCACTGATTTGGCTGACCATAAAAAAACCCATCTCACTATGTAAAGATGGGTTCTACACTTAACAGGGTAAAATGGGATAAATTATTTTTCGCTATAGAGTTTGATGCCGGTAGCAAAGGAGCATTGTTTCAACCGAGCGGCTTGTACCATCGCATCTCGTTGTCCCATAGCAATCGATAGATTATGACGGTTGCCGCCATTGATTGAGCCTAAGCCGACACTCACGGTAGGATAAATACCATGGCGATTGCCCGATACGCCAATCCCAATGCCTGAAGCTTGCAAGCCCGTGCGCTGATTGGCATTGGCATCAATGTATTGATTGACGCGCGTGTATTCATTAGCAAGCGCAACACAGTCATAGCTTTGGTAATTGTTGGCGGATACGTATTCAGGGGTAGGCGTGGTCATACACCCTGTCAAACCTGCCGTAGTGGCCGTCGCTAAAAGTATTGAGATAGCTAATTTTTTCATTATCCTACTCCCTTATGTTCACTGCTTTAGCCTTAAAATAGGTTGAGCGGTTTAACAAACGCCAGCGTCAAAATACCCATATAGGCAATAAAAGCAATCAACATACCTATTTTGGCTTGATTGGGCGTAGTCGTCTGGCGCGTGGCTTTGACAGTCGCCGAAATGGCAACAATGAGTAATACCATCTTGGCAATCAACCAGTGCGGCACTATACCTGCGCCAAACAATGGCATCGCCGTCACCGCGCCTGTTAAAATCACCAAGGCATACATCAGGTGTGCGCCGATTTTGGCAGATTTTGGCAAGCCTTGCCCTTTTGGTGCGGTAAATACCAACACGGCTTGCCACAAGAATAAGGCAATTAAAATCAATGCCATCAGCATATGTGCGTGTTTCATACATCAACCTTTTTTATAATAATATAGCGTAAATTAACTTAATGGGTTTGGGGTTTTAGCTTATGTTGACACTCTTTTTTATCACATTACCCTGCGTTTTGTCCTGCGCAATTGGGACTTTCAGGAGATTGCCCAACCGCTTGCCATTCTGCTTGTGTATAAGCATGAATTGAAAACGCGTGAATTTGCCCACCGCCTTGTGACAGTAACGTATGAATGAGTCCATACACCAACTGATGACGCTGTACCAAGCGTTTGCCGGTAAATGCCTCACTGACAATGGTCAGTTTAAAATGGGTTTCTTTGCCCTCAAAATAGCCAGCATGGCGCATCGACTCGTTTTCTAGCTGATAGACACTGGGCTGTAACGTTTGCAAACGCGCTGTCACGGCATCGGCAATCGGGGTAGCAAGTTGACTCATGTCGTCCTCGGTTCACTGATTTTATTCATCAAAAATGGGTAGTCAATGACAAACCTAACTGGTCACCACTTACCGCATTTTAGCCATTTTAGCATAGTTTTAAGGTAGCCTAATCTATCAAATTGGCTCGACTGGCAAAAATAATCTTGTGTCAATACCGCTCAAATTTTCTCTATGTTTGATGGCTCAGTAGCTTCTATGGCTCACTTGGACCAATATAGCAAGGATAAAATCCCTGCGGCAATTAACGGACCCACCGCCACCCCGCGAAACAATACCACCCCTGCTACTGTGCCAATCATCAGCCCAGTGACCACATTGGGGTCAACTTTCATTAAATTCACCCCTCTTGCGCCCAGCCAAGTCACCAGCAATCCCACGGCGATGGCCAATAATGAGCGCCAACTAGCAAAAGAGGTCATCAAGGCTTTGCTACTGACTTGCTCGGAGGCGATGGGCGCAATGACGGCAATGGTGAGCAGCAAAATACCTAAGTTGAGTCCATATTGCTGGATATAAGAAAAGATAGGTTGGTTGTGGGGTAAAAATTTGATGATAATCAGCGCAGTCGCACTGACCCAAATCGTGGGATTGTGCACAAAAATACCGCAGCCCAAAATGACGAACAAGACTAGCAAATTAATATCAAGCTGATTCATGGATTTACCCTATAGCTGTGACCAAACGCTTATTATGCCACTGACAATGCCGCTGTGCTGTTGAGATATTTAAAAAACTTCAATCAATCGGTTTTTTGACACCTTGTTAGGCTGGCTAGCCTGTTGGGTAAAGTGAGGGGCTATGGATTATTAGCGATCAGCAAATTTTTAATCTACCCCTTATTTTGAATACTAAATTTGCTCACTAAAAAAGCCAATATCAACTAAATATTGGCTTATAAAATACAAAGTTAAAATTAACGGTAACGGCTTTGTTGGTACAATGGCATCACACGTGGCAATAATGATTGAATGGTGGCGATACGTGTTGAGCTCACCGGGTGAGTACTTAAAAACTGAGGTGGCTCGCCGCGACCACTCGCACTCTGCATTTTACGCCATAGGCTAATTGCTGCATTAGGGTCGTAACCTGCCCGTGCCATCAACTCTAGCCCCATCAAATCAGCTTCCGTTTCTTGGGTACGGCTATGGGGACGTGAAATACCCAAATCCCCAGCTAAGCCTGCTAACTGCGCCTGACCTTGAGATAAACCTAATACACTTGCGGCAATACCAATCCCTGTTTGGGTCGCCACGTCACGCGATAGACGCTCACGGGTATGCTCACGCAATGCATGCGCCATCTCATGACCCATAATCGCAGCAATCTCAGCATCGGTTAGACTCAAACGATCGATAATACCTGAGTAAAAGACAATTTTACCGCCGGGGAATACGTGCGCATTAAGCTCATTACTTTTAATGACATGCACTTCCCACGGCCATTGTCTTGCATCGCTGCGATAGGCACCTGTCTGTGCAATCAGACGCTGAGAAATTTTCTGTAAACGCGCCAACTGTGCCGGATTGGTATCAAGCAGACCTTTGGCACGGGCAGCGGCAATTTCTTGTTGAAAAGCTTGATTAGAAAGTTGTTGCACTTGTTGGTCGGATACTACCAACAACTGATTACGGTCAACGCCAATCGCGCCCGTGTCAGTAGTGGTTGAGCAACCGGTGGCACCTACTGCAATGACCGATGCCGCCAAACTTGACATCATGAGTTTTTTTGAAATTTTCATCTTATCGTTATCTCCAAATACAGCAAAAGGACCAAGAGAAATAGGAAGTTTAAACGCATTATAGCGAAGTCATTAAAAAACAATCTGCTGAGATTTGCAGTAATTGCGTAACGATAGATACATGGTGTGTTTCAGAGTGTGATAAAAAAAACTAATAATTATGGTTAGAAAGGGAAAAGGTCATACGAGAATAGACATTTAAAAAAGCTATTTCTCAATAAAACCCAGTAAAAACAGTTAAATTTAAAAAAAACGCATTTTTTTGATTTTTTTTTGCAAAAATGCTTGACGCCGTGTCAAAAATCTTTATAATACGCATCCACAACGACGCAACAAAAATTCAAAATTGCTAGTTGACCACCTCATGCGGGAATAGCTCAGTTGGTAGAGCACGACCTTGCCAAGGTCGGGGTCGCGAGTTCGAATCTCGTTTCCCGCTCCAAATTCAAGAAAGCCACTTTATAGTAAAGTGGCTTTTTTATTGCCTTAAAATCAATGCCTTACCATTCATACTTCAAGATTTTTTCATTAATTTCAATGACCACTTTTCCTCAATTTGTCACACAAAAAAATCTGTGTGACAAAATTGTGCCAAATTTGTGCCAAGCCTAAAATTTTACTTTGAAATTTGTGACCCCGACCGTGAAATTATTGTTTAGTACTACTTTAAAAGGTACTAAACTGCTTTTTTATATGTGAACTAATTAGTCACAGCCTTAAATTATTAAAAAAACTATAGGTTATCTAAAAGTTTCTAAAACATTAGACAGTCTTTAAATAATTTGCTAGCTTAAAATCAAGCTATCAACTCCGAATTCTTCTATGACCATCAACAACCTCCTTGCCGAACTTAACCCAGCCCAGCGCAAAGCTGCCACCACCAATGCCCCAAACACCTTGGTATTAGCAGGGGCGGGTAGTGGTAAGACCAAGACTATTGTGGCTCGGGCTGCCTATCTCATTAGTCAAGGCGCCCCTGCCAACGAGATTCAGATTGTCACCTTTACTCGCCGAGCCGCATCTGAGATTGTCAGTCGTGTGGAAAATCATTTAGGTGCACAAGCCGAAGGACTGCGAGCATCGACCTTTCATACCTTTTGTTTAAGTATCTTACGTCGCTATCCAAAGGTGTTTGACTTAAAAGGCTTTAACGTCATCGACCGTGATGACCAAATCATGATGTTCAAATTATTGCGTGGCAAACTTGAAGACAAACGTAATAGCCAAATCACGTCAACGGGTAAAACCATTACCTTTCAAAACAGGCGTCAGCAACCTGTGGGTGAAAAGCTACCCAAGGCAAAAGAACTGGCTGACTTATACTCCTATGCCCGCAATACCCAAACCAAATTTGAAGATGCACTGTATAAGCAGCTACCTGACTATCAGCCAGTGATGGATGAGATAAAACTTATCATGGCAGGCTATCAAAAACAAAAGCAAGAACGCCACTACCTTGATTATGACGATATCCTAGAGTATGTCGCCAAATATCTTAATGCCGATGAATGGTTATTAGAAAAAGTAACTCAAACGACCAAGTATCTATTGGTTGATGAAATGCAAGATACCAATCCTTTGCAATGGTTACTATTGCAACCTTTTATCGGACGCAGTCAATTATTCTGTGTCGGTGATGATGCCCAATCCATTTATGGCTTTCGCGGTGCCGACTTTCAAAACATCCATAGCTTTAAACAACGCGTACCCGATGCCCAAGTACTCACACTAGATCTAAACTATCGCTCGACCCAAGAGATTTTAGATTTATCCAACTGGCTACTTGATCGAAGTGAACTTGATTATAAAAAACGGCTTACCGCACATCGCGGTGAAGGGATTAAACCGGTACTGCATAGTTTTGGCAATGAGTTCGACGAGGCGCGATTTATCGTCAGTGATTTAAAAAAACGCTATGACCAAGGTGCACCTTGGCATCATCATATGATTTTGTTGCGTTCTGCATTCTCAGGTCGACAAGTGGAAAGTGCATTGATTGCTGCAAATATTCCTTATGTCTTTATCGGGGGTACTAAGTTACTGGAAGCGGCGCATGTTAAAGATTTAATTAGTATGCTACGAGTCAGCGTGAATTATTTGGATGAACTGGCTTGGATACGCTTTTTAACCCTATGGGATGGCATTGGCGATGCCGGCGCGGGGAAGCTCGTTAATGAGTTTTTAACCCAGCCTGATTTAACCGCTTGTATCGACATTCTAGATAAAAAAAGCAAAGTACCCAAACCTGCCATTGACGCGTTAAAGCAACTAAGCGAATTACAACACTTACCTGAGCAAAGTATTGATATTGCCTTTGCGGCGTTACATGACCAACTGCAAAAGAACTATGAAAAACGCGATTGGGAAGCACGGGTACGGGACTTTGATTTGGTCAAACAACTGGCTAGACGCCATGATACGTTAGCAGATTTTATCGAAGCTTATATCTTAGAGCCCATTTCCCACAGTGAAGTCACTAAACAAGACAATGAAGATATGGTGACACTCATTACCATCCATTCCGCCAAAGGCGCAGAGCGGGAAGTATGCTACATTATCAATGCATCGGTCGGACAGTATCCACATATGCGTGCCCAAGACAGCTTTGATGAAGTGGAAGAAGAACGTCGGGTGTTGTATGTGGCGATGACCCGTGCCAAAGATGAGCTGATTATCACCCGGCAAAACCTAAATACATGGGCGACGAGTCGTGTGGATAGTCAAAACCGTACCATTGAAAGTTACTTCTTAAGTGAAGTACCAACTGATTTGCTACCTGATGATGCAGGAATGCGTTCGTTTACAAATAGAAGGGATAGCTTTGACAGTCATAGACCGCTAACAAATCGACCAATCATTGGGCTAGATTTAGGGGATGATTTTGATGGTATACCTTTTTAAAATATAACTTTATCTTAAATAAATTTAAAACCTAGTAAGTTAGATGCTATGAAGCTTATCGATAATATTAACAATTTATTTGGCAATGACATTAAATCACAATTAAATAATGGCTCAGAAAATCGCATTAAGATTGCTGCGTCTTACTTTTCTATTTATGCGTTTGCTGCTCTGAAAAATGAACTTGAAAAAGTTGAAAGCTTGCAGTTTATTTTTACATCACCTACTTTCGTCGCTGGCAATTCCATAGCAAAAAACCCAATAGAAAGTATGGTTGATAAAATTAAAAAGGAAAAGCGAGAGTATGTTATCCATGAATCGCTAGATGAAGATTTGCGCTCAAGAATCCGCCGAGAAAATAGCCTTTATGGTACTGCCTTTGAACTACATCTCAAAAATAAACTAACCCAAAAAGCGATTGCCAAAGAATGTGCCGACTGGATACGACGAAAAGCCATATTTAAGTCAAATCGCAGTAATGCGCCTATGCAAGAATTTTTGTATATTGGTAATAGTCTAGACAAATTTGCCTATATGCCTATTCAAGGCTTTACACCTGTTGGATTGGGCTATGAAAAAGGCAATGCCATCTCCAATATTGTCAATCGACTAGAAACCCCGTTTGCCGAGCAATATCTTAATTTATTTAACCAAATCTGGAGTGATACCAGCAAGGTAGAAGATATCACTGAATCTATTATTCGACATATCGCTTCGGTGTATCAAGAGAACTCACCAGAACGCATTTATTTTTTGATGCTGTATCATATCTTTCAGGATTTTTTGCAAGATATTAATGAAGATGTCTTACCCAATGATTTAACAGGTTTTCAAGAAACGCTCGTTTGGCAAAAACTGTTTAATTTCCAAAAAGATGCGGCAAAGGGTATTATCAACAAATTAGAAACTTATAACGGCTGTATTCTCGCGGATAGTGTCGGCTTGGGTAAAACTTTTACCGCTCTGGCTGTCATCAAATATTATGAACTACGCAATAAAAGCGTATTGGTGCTTTGCCCCAAAAAACTGGCTGAAAACTGGACAAATTATAATAGCAATGTGGTAACCAATTTATTTGCTAAAGATAGATTTAGTTATGATGTTCTATACCACACGGATTTATCCCGCACACGTGGCGAGACACTAGGTATTGATTTGTCACGAGTCAATTGGGGAAATTATGACTTGGTAGTGATTGATGAGTCACATAATTTTCGCAATCGAGAGTTTTTTAAGGATAAACAAACTCGCTATGACCGCTTGATGAATCAAGTGATTCGGCAGGGGGTCAAGACCAAAGTATTGATGCTATCGGCTACCCCAGTTAATAACCGTTTTAATGATTTAAAAAATCAACTCGCCCTAGCCTATGAAGGCGATAGCCAAAACCTTGATGCCAAATTAGATACTGAACGAGATATCGAGACGATTTTTAGGCGAGCTCAAGCCAGCTTTAACGTATGGGCAAAACTATCACCACAAGAACGCACCACATCGGCAATTTTAAACTTACTTGATTTTGATTTTTTTAAGTTATTAGATAGCGTCACCATTGCTCGTTCTCGCAAACATATCCAAAGTTTTTATGACACCAAGGATATTGGGCAGTTCCCACAGCGTCTCAAGCCATTATCGTTTAGAACTCACATTTCTACTTATCCAGAAGGCGATGAAAAAGCCGTCTCACTTAATGAGCTTTATCAAGATTTATCGCTTATTCGTATGGCGGTTTATGCCCCTGTTGGCTATATTTTGGATAGCAAGATTGCTAAGTATGAAGCGATTTTTGATACCCAAACGCAAGGTGGTGGTAAGTTCCGCCAAATTGACCGTGAAAAAAGCTTGCAAGCTTTGATGACGGTTAATTTGTTAAAACGCCTAGAAAGCTCTATTCATGCGTTTCGGCTGACTTTAACGGTGTTACAGACCAATATCAAAAATGTGTTATCTCAAATAGATGATTTTAAACAACGTAAATCCAGCCAACAAAAAAACAGCGATGAAGTTAGTATTTCCCTAGACTCAAGCTATAATTGGGGCTATGACGAAGATGAAAATGGCGAAAATCTGTATCCAGAAGATTTAATCGGTTCAAAACTTAAAATTCATCTTGAAGATATGGATTTACTGCGTTGGCAAGCGGATTTGTCCAGTGATTTGGTGATTATTGAAGGGATATTACGTTCTATTCTCCCGATTGATGAACAAGCCGATGCCAAACTCCAGCATTTACTTGAGCATATTACCCAAAAAATCGAAACACCTATCAATAATAATAACCGCAAAGTTATCATTTTTACTGCGTTTGCTGATACCGCAGACTATTTATACAAGTATATTGCTCCCATGATGCTTGAGCGGTTTGGTATTCATACCGCTCTGATTACAGGTACTCATAATAAGTCCACTATTAAATCTATGCCAAATCGCCGTCACGGCTATGATATGCAAGGGCTTTTGACGTTATTTTCTCCCATTTCTAAGCAAAAACAAGCCATTTTCCCTGATGAAAGCCGTCAGATTGATTTATTAATTGCAACGGACAGTATCTCTGAAGGTCAGAACCTGCAAGATTGTGACTATCTGATTAATTATGATATTCATTGGAATCCTGTGCGTATCATTCAACGTTTTGGGCGGATTGACCGTATTGGCTCACCCAACCAAGTTATACAACTTGCCAATTATTGGCCTGACATTAGCCTTGATGACTATATCAATTTGCGTGAGCGCGTGGAAAATCGCATGGTGATTGTGGATATGACCAGTACAGGCGATGATAATATTTTGTCCGCCAAAGCCAATGATATCGCCTACCGCCGTGAACAACTGCAAAAATTGCAAAACGAAGTATTAGACCTTGAAGATGCCAATACAGGCGTTGCGATTACCGATTTGGGGCTCAATGATTTTCGCATGGATTTGCTTGCTTATTTGGAGCAAAATCCAGAAATAACCCGTTTACCAAAAGGCTTACACGCTGTTGTACCTGCTAGAGCGGACGATGGTCTGCCTGCAGGTGTGATATTTGTCCTTGAGTCACGACAAGGATTCAGCAAAGAACTTTCAAGTGATATAACCGCTAACCGTCTTTATCCCTATTTTTTGGTTTATATCAATGAAACAGGCGAGATTATTAACGACTATACCCAAGCCAAAAAGCTACTTGATAGAGCCCGCCTTGCTAGTCGTCATCTTGATAAACCATTACCTAGTGCCTATGAGGTTTTTAACGCACGAACCGATGATGGTCGCAATATGGCACATTATTCTAAGCTACTTGACCAAGCGGTCGCCAGTATCCAAGCCGTGAAGGCGGAAAAGGATATTGACAGCTTGTTTAGCGGTATCACGACCAGTGCGTTAGTCGATGATGTGTCGGGGATTAATGATTTTGAGTTGATTGGGTTTATTGCGCTAATTGATGATACACCATAAGGAATGTTATTGTGTTATATCGTTATCCATCTACCGCCAAAGTCGATAAACTGATTCCCAAAAATAAATTCTATCAACAAGGCAATGCCACCCACCGTATCGAACGCTTATTTGTCGAGCAAGTCGAGACTATCCGCTGGGCGTACAAGTTATCCAGCCAAACGATTAACTTGTCCGATAGCGACACGGTCAAAGAAATCCAAATTTTTCAGATTGACAGCCGTGTAGCTGAGTTTGATACCGATATTTGTGAATTTATTGATAAGACCATCCCATCGCCGATTATTTTTGAGGTGCATTTTAGTCATCAAGTCAAGGTGATTGCCACTTATAAAAGAGTAAACCAAGCCGATAGCCAAAAAGTGGTATTGGGTAAGTATTATTCATCCGACTGGCTAGAAGTTAATGAGCGTCAAGATTTGCCTTTGGTGTTTAGCATTGCGGATTTGTACGAGTGGTTGATTGAGCGGTTATTGGCAGTGGATTTGCCCAAGGATTTGGACTTATCACCCATTGCACCGCAAGCTATCGCTCAGGCAAGCGTATCGCATGATACAATAGCGGATAAAATTGCGTATGCCGAAAAAGTAGCGTTGTTGAATAAACAAATTGAGGTGTTGCAAAAACGCATTGATAAAGAAAAGCAGTTTAATCGACAAGTTGAGATGAACTTGCAGTTGCAAGGGTTGCAGAAACAGTTAAACGAGTTCTTAAAATAATTTTGGAAAGCCCATGAGTATTAGTCAGATTATTCAGCAAATTACAGAGAATAGCCTTTCAGAACTGCAAGAAAGTGTTGATATTGAATGTAAACTTGCTGGGGGAAAAGATGGTAAAGGAGAGTTACCTAATAGTTTTTGGGATAGCTATAGTGCATTTGCCAATACAAATGGCGGTGTTGTGATACTTGGGGTCAAGGAAATTAAGCAAAACAACACTTTTGAAGTATCAGGTATTGAGCGAGTTCATCAAATCAAAGATGATATTTTTAAGACAGTCAATAACAAGAATAAAGTGAGCTACAACCTACTCACAGATAGCAATATTTTTGAATGGGATATTCAAGGCAAGACGGTCTTGTTAGTCTCTGTTCCTAGGGCAACTCGTAAGCAACAACCCATATTTTTAGATGGCAATCCCTTTGGTAATACCTTTATTCGACAGCATGAGGGTGATTTTAGATTACCTGATGAACAAGTCAAACGGTTAATTGCTGAACAGGTTAAAGATAGCCTAGATAGTGATATTCTGCCCAATTTTTCGTTATCAGATTTAGATTTAACGTCCCTACAAGCTTATCGGCAACGTTATACTAACTTTAACCCTACGTCACCTTGGAATGATGACGATAACCAGAGTTTTTTGACTAAAATAGGTGGTTATGGCAAAAATCGTGAGACAGGGGAACAAGGACTAACAAAAGCTGGGCTACTGATGTTCGGACATCAAGAAGCTATTTATGAGATTTTTCCAGAGTATATGTTAGATTACCAAGAGCGAGAATCTGATGATGATACAGTTCGCTGGATAGATAGAATCGTACCCGATGGGAATTGGAGTGGTAATCTATTCGATTTTTATCGTAAAGTATCAGCTAAACTTCCCCAAGACCTTAAAATCCCTTTTAAGTTAAAAAATGGTGAACGGCAGGATGATACCCCCATTCATAAAGCTATCCGTGAAGCCTTGGTAAATTCATTGGTTCACGCAGACTATAGTGACCGTGCATCAGTCAAGATTGTAAAATACACCAATCACTTCTATTTTCGTAACCCTGGTCTAATGCGTGTGCCTATTGAGATATCATTGCAAGGTGGTGAGTCAGATTGCCGTAATCGCAACTTGCATAAGATGTTCCGATTTATTAATGCAGGCGAGCAGGCAGGTTCGGGGATTCCGCAGATTTTAGCAGGTTGGCGAGCTTGTCATTGGCAATTGCCATCTTTGTATGAGAAACGAGAGCCTAATTATCAGACGGTGCTTGAATTGAGCATGAATGACTTGTTTCCAAACGATGTCATGCAATATTTAGAAAATGAATATGGCAAAGCGTTTTTAGCTCTTAGCACTGATGAACAGGCTATCTTAGCAACTATCTATCTTGAGAATGAAGCCAATCATCAACGCCTAAAAACATTATTACCCAATCATCCTGCTGATATCACCAAGATGTTACAGCACCTTGTAAAGCAAGGTATGCTGGTATCGACAGGCGGACGATGGGCGGTTTATAGCTTGGCGAGTGATAATAGCCTAGCAGGTAACGACCAAAGCTTGGCAGGTGCAAGCACTGGTCTTAACGAGCCAAGCTACCCTAATAATGAGCCGAGCTACCCTAATAACGAGCCGAGCTACCCTAATAATAACCAAAGCTTGACAGATAAGAATGCTGGCTTAACAGGTAAAAGTCTAAGAATTAAAACCATACTAGAGTTATGTTTGGAAAAACCCTTATCTTCTGGAGAGATTGCCCGTCGTTTGGGTCTTAATCTTCAAGGGTTGAGAAATCGGTATTTGGCTGATTTGGTTAAGAATGAATACTTAGCTTATACTTATCCCGATAACCCTAAAGATAGACGACAGACGTATATAACAACTGATAAAGGCAAAACATTTATTCGTTCATAATACAAAGTTCACAATATTTTCAATGTACAGTGTAATGTGAAGTCAAATAGAAAAATGTACAGTGTAATGTGTACAGTGTAATTGAATACACATCTAACTATTATCAAAAGAGGAAAAAATCATGCCATCGTCAAACCTAAAAATGCACACCCCAAACCTAGTCGATAGCAATATTGAGCGTCTTGCCGAGCTGTTCCCCAACTGTGTCACCGAGAAGCCAAAAACCGATGAGCAAGGCAAGGTTATCCGTGATATGAACGGTGAAGTAGTGCTTGAGCGGGGCATTGATTTTGAATTGCTCAAGCAAGAATTATCGCATTCGGTCATTGATGGGTCGCAAGAGCGTTATCGCCTTGACTGGGTGGGCAAGCGTGAGGCGATTGTGACGGCGAACAGTCCGATAGCCAAGACGTTACGCCCGTGCCGTGATGAGAGTGTGGATTTTGAGACGACGGGCAATTTGTTTATTGAGGGGGATAATCTTGAGGCGTTGAAGCTATTGCAGGAGAGTTATCTTGGCAAGGTGAAGATGATTTATATTGACCCGCCGTACAATACGGGGAATGATTTTATTTATAACGATGATTTTGCGGCGGATACGGCTGAGTTTTTTGAGCGGTCGGGGCAGGTGGATGCGGATGGCAATCGCTTGGTGGCGAATACGGAGAGTAATGGGCGGTTTCATAGTGATTGGTTGTCGATGATGTATAGTCGCTTAAAATTAGCAAGAAATTTATTGTCTGATGATGGCGTTATTTTTATTTCGATTGATGAAAATGAAGTTGATAATCTAAAAAAAATTGGTAGTGAAATTTTTGGCTCAAGTAATTTTATTGGAAATATTGCTGTAGTAAATAATCCTAAAGGACGTAGTGACCAAAAGAATTTAGCAACTGCACACGAATATTTATTGAGTTTTCAAAAAACCGATTTAGCAAGTTTTAAGGGCTTTAAGGCAGAAGAACACATAACTAAAAGATACAATAAAGAAGATGAAAAAGGCTTATGGCGTGAAATTGATTTACGCAA